>Ga0185299_10007703_pt1 | contig 10907 bp, 7 predicted proteins | sample PaiPotPPA55metaG_FD_128002 | JGI IMG/M metagenome (GOLD analysis project Ga0185299, IMG submission 128002) | Iron sulfur acid spring bacterial and archeal communities from Banff, Canada, to study Microbial Dark Matter (Phase II) - Paint Pots PPA... ...
CTGCATGATCTTGGTGAGGAGCTGGTCGTGGACCGTGTCCCTCTTTTCGATGTTGATATGCGAAACTTCGTCATGCTCCGAGAGGTCGTAGCTGGCGTAGTGACCCCGGTATCCTGGCAGCGGCTTGACGTCGCCGCCACCCAGGACGCTTTTCGACAGGAAGATGTTGATGAAGCGATCGACATTGAGCGGGACACTGGGCGTGACGTGGGCTGGATCGATCGCGACGGCCAGGCTTACCCGGATGCCTTCAGCCTCAAGGATTTCTGCGAACGTCACTACGCAAAACCCGCCCATTGAGTGCCCGATGAGAATGATCGGAGCGGGATTCTCTCGGTAGTCACGAATCGCTTGCGCGGCGATGATGCGGCAAATCGTGAACTCATAAACACTCGCCGCGATCCCTGCATGTTCGATCCGCTCGGTCAGCCAATCCATTCCGCGCGAGAAAAATGGACCCATGGCACCGCGGAACAGGTAGACACGTCCGTGTAGCTCGACCGCTGGCTGAGTAGCGTCTGGCGGCGACGCGGTGGCCTCCCTCGGAGCCGCTACCGCCAGATCGTGGCCGCCATGAAAGAGCGGGAACGAAAGCATCGCCCCAAGAATGATCGTTGCAACTCGCGACGGACTGATCAGGCGCTCCACGAACCATCCCAAACGCTGCAAGCTCCATCAAGGGCGCCGGCATCGGCGCGTCAGTAGCAGAAGTACGCCATTCGAGGCGCGGCGTGCACTCTAGGGCTGTCGAATTGGTGGAATTGTGGCACCCTCGAGGCCGGCGGGCGACCGGCAGAGAACGAGATCACGAGCGCATCATGGCCTCATCTCGGTGATTAAGCGCGATCTTCGAACCACGCTCCAGTTCGCGCCGTCGCCTGCTTCGCCTCGGGCTTTACCTCGCCGCGCTCGCCTCCGGCTTCGCAGATGCCTCCCTCGGCCGGCCGCTGAACGCAACGGCATCAATGGCGCTTATCACCCTCCGCTGGATGATCTCATTCTTGTCGATGGTGATGTGCCCGACGCCCGGGACATTCTGCACGTTGACGTTCTCCAGCGAGCCGCGCAGCTGGCTGGTTCTGGCAACGGGCTCGCCGTTGCCATTGGCGATATAGAAATTGATGTAACGCCCGACACGGCCGGACAGGCTCGTGCGAAACACCGAATCCAGGCCTATCGCCAGTTTGACGGGAGCACCAAGCTGGTCGAGGCGCGCCACCATATCGGGCAGGACCGTTGCACCCGAGGAGTGCCCGACCAGAACGATCGTTCGTACCCGTCCGCTCCTGTACTCCGCCGCAGCTTCATCGGCGAGAGATGACCAGGAGAGATAGTTGACCACGGTGACCGGGATGCCCTGCGCCTGCAGCTTGGCGGCGATATCATCGAGACCCAGGGAAAAGATATTGAGCACGCCGCGCAGCAGATAGACATGAGTGCCGGTTCCCGCCGATGCGGGAACCGCAGCATTCGCGCCTGAGCCGATCGGAAGCATCAGCAGCAGCAGCAAGGTAACCGCCATGACTTGCAGCGGCTGCAACCACAATCGACCAGACAACCGAACTCTGTCGACAAATTCCGTGTAGCCGCTAGATGACTTCATTGGTTCCTCTCGGACGCGTAAAATTGGTTGGCCGGAACGTAGCCTCGGCCCGCTCGCGTGTGCAACATAGGGAGCCGCGGCAAGTTATTTAATCCCCGCAGCGTGTCCCTATTGCAACACCCTGTTGAATTTCAAGCTGCTTTGGGCCCTGCTTCCGCGTCCTAACCGTGCTGGATGCGTGACGCAGGTCGAAGTGACGCTGCGCCGGGTTCCCGACACAGTGAGCTCGCGATCACTGCGTCAGCGGGCAGCCAGAGTCCTTGGCAGAGGGGAAAGCCTTGTCGCCCGGTACAACGGCAAGCTGCTTGTAGTAATCCCATGGCTTCCTGGATTCGGATGGCTTCTTGACCTCGAACAGATAGAGGTCGTGCACCATCCGGCCGTTCTGAAGCACCTTGCCGCCCTGCGCAAACATGTCGTCGACCGGCATCTCTTTCAGCTTCTTCGCAACGGCATCGGAATCCTTGGTGCCGGCCGCCTTCACGGCCTTGAGGTATTGCAGCGTCGCCGAATAGGTACCGGCGTGGATCATATTGGGCATGCGTCCGGTTCGCTTGATGAAGCGCTCCGAGAACGCACGGCTTTTGTCGTTCTGGTCCCAATAGAAACCTTCCGTCAGCACGAGACCCTGCGCCGCCTGCAGCCCGAGGCCGTGCACTTCGGCGAGCGTCAGAAGCAGTCCGGCCAGCTTCTGGCCGCCGGCAACGATGCCGAATTCCGCCGCCTGCTTGATCGAGTTGGAGGTGTCCAGCCCGGCATTGGCGAGGCCGATGATCTTCGCCTTCGAGCCTTGCGCCTGCAGCAGGAACGAGGAGAAGTCCGACGAGTTCAGGGGAATGCGGACCGATCCGAGCACCTTGCCGCCATTCGCCACGACGATCTCGCTGGTATCTTTTTCAAGCGCATAGCCGAAGGCGTAATCGGCGGTCATGAAGAACCAGGTGTCTCCGCCGGCCTTGACCAGCGCGCCGCCGGTACCGACGGCGAGCGCATGGGTATCGTAGGCCCAATGGAAGCCGTAGGGCGTGCAGGCATCGCCGGTCAGGCGCGAGGTCGCAGCGCCGACGACAATATCGATCTTTTTCTTTTCCTTTGACAGCTCCTGCACGGCGAGCGCGACCGACGACGTCGTCAGCTCGGTGATCATGTCGACGCCGTCGACCTCATACCAGCGCCGCGCGATGCTGGTGGCAAGATCGGGCTTGTTCTGGTGGTCCGCGGAGACAATCTCGATCTTCTGGCCGAGCACGCTGTCGCCAAAATCCTCGATCGCCATCCTGGCCGCCTCGAGGGAATATTTGCCGCCATAGTCCGCATAGACCCCTGACTGATCGTTCAGAATGCCGATCTTGACACCCTGCGCCGACGCCGGAGCCGCGAGTAACAGGCCGCACGCCGCAACGGCCGCCGGCAACATTCCCAACTTCATACTTGCCTCCCCCAAAATCCTGGCTCCGATCATGATATTTTATAACCTTAACGCTGCCCATCTATTTCGGAATGAGCCGAAAGTAGGATCGCGAACGGGTTGAGACGATGGGCGTCCGTTATCCGGCTTGAGCCGGCGTTTTCCGGTGCGGAGGATCGGCGAGGTTGCGGACCACCATGTAGAAGATCGGCGTGAACACCAGCCCGAACAGGGTCACCCCGAGCATGCCGAAGAACACCGCGACCCCAACCGCCTGACGCATTTCCGATCCCGAGCCGGAGGAGACCACCAGCGGCAGCACGCCGAGAATGAACGCAAACGACGTCATCAGAATCGGACGCAACCGCAACCGGCAGGCTTCGATAACCGCTTGCAGACGATCACGGCCCTCAAGCTCGATATCGCGGGCGAACTCGACGATCAGGATGGCATTCTTCGCGGCCAGTCCGACCAGCACCACGAAGCCGATCTGGGTGAGAATATTGACGTCCTGTCCCATGATCCGAACCCCGATCGTCGCGGCCAGCAGGCACATCGGCACGATCAGAATCACGGCGAACGGCAGGCTCCAGCTGCCATACTGCGCCGCCAGCACCAGGAACACGAACAGGACGCAGATCGGAAACACATAGAGGCCCGAATTGGCGCCGTTGACCTGCTGGTAGGAAAGGTCGGTCCAATCATACGAAAAGCCGCTGGGCAGAGTCTGTTCTGCCAGCCCCTTCATGATGTCGATGGCCGTCGCCGAGCTCGTTCCGGGGGTCGTATCGCCTTGAAGTTCCGATGACGGGTACAGATTATAGCGCGCGACGCGATCCGGTCCCGCGATGTTGCGGAAATCCACGACACTGCCCAACAACACCATGTTGCCGGCGGCGTTGCGGGTGCGCAAGCGGGCGAGATCGGCGGTCTCCTTGCGAAACGGCAGGTCCGCCTGCGCGGTGACGTGATAGGTCCGGCCGAGGATATTGAAGTCGTTGACATAGGCCGAGCCAAAATAGGTCTCGATCGCATCCGTCACATTCTGGATCGGCACGCCGAGCTTTTGTGCCTTGGTGCGATCGATATCGACGAACACTTGCGGCGTATTGGCGCTGAATGGCGAAAACACCGAGGTCAGCCCCGGCGCCTTGCGAGCCGCGGCGACGAGCTCATCGGTTGCCGCCGCCAGCAATTCGGGACCGCGGCCCTGCCGATCCTGGATCCGCATGGTGAATCCGCCGCCGGTGCCGATGCCGGGAATCGAGGGCGGCGGGATCACGATAATGAAAGCCCCCTCAAGGGCGGAAAGCCGCCTGCGCAGTTCGCCCGTGATCTTCGCGGCGGACAAACCCCTTTTCAGACGCACCTCCGGTTCTTCGAACACAGGAAACAGCGCGGCCGCATTGCTGGCCTGGGTCCGCGTCGCGCCGGACAGTCCGGCGAACGCCGCCACCCGAATGATACCGGGCGTGTCGAGTGCGATCCTCTCGACTTCGCGGACGATCTCGGTGGTTCGCGCCAGCGAGGCCGCGCCGGGCAATTGCACGGAGACGATGACGTAGCCGCGATCCTGGGCCGGAATAAACCCCTGCGGCGTCGTGGCGAGCAACCAGCCGGCGCTGCCGATCAAGGCCACATAGATCAGCAGCATCGCCGCCGAGTGCCTGATGACGAAGCTGGCGGCGCCGGCATAGCCATGCGACAGCCCATCGAAGCCGCGGTTGAAGAAATCAGTAAATTTTTCCCAGCCGCGCCCGATCAGGTTCCAGCTTGCGGGTGGCCGCTTCTCTTCATGGGGTTGCAGGATCTGCGACGCCAGCGCGGGCGACAGGGTCAGCGAGCAGAAGCAGGAGATCGCGGTTGCCACCGCGATGGTGATGGCGAATTGCTGGAAAAACTGCCCGGAAATTCCACCGAGGAACGCGGTCGGCACGAACACCGCGCACAGCACCAGCGCGATCGAAACCAGCGCCCCGCCAACTTCCTCCATGGTGCGCAGCGCCGCATCCCGACGGCTCAGGCCGTCGCGAAGATGGCGCTCGACGTTTTCGACCACCACGATCGCGTCATCGACCACGATGCCGACCGCGAGCACCAGACCGAACAGGGTCAGATTGTTGATCGCAAAGCCGAGCGCGGCCATCGCGGCAAAGGTGCCGACCAGCGATACCGGAATCGCCACGATCGGGATGATGGCGGGGCGCCATCCCTGCAGGAACACCAGCACGACGATGACCACGAGGATCATCGCCTCGTAGATCGTCTTGATCAGTTCGCTGACCGACTGCGCGATGAACTCGGTCGGATTATACCCGATATTGTAATCGAGCCCCTTGGGGAAACTGGCCTTGAGCCTGACCATGGCGTCGGAAATATTCTTCGCCGTGGCCAGCGCGTTTGAGCCGGGGCGCTGGGTCACCAGCATCGCAACCGCGGTCTTCCGGAGCAGGAAGCTGTTGGTGGTGTAATCCAGCGCGCCCAATTCGATCCGGGCCACGTCACGCAGCCGCACCGTGCGTCCTTCCTCGCCGGCTTTGACGAGAATGTCCTCGAACTGCTCGATATCCTTCAAACGGCCGGTGAAGGTGAGGTTGGGCTGAAAGGCGCGATCTGCGATCGGGGGCGCGGCGAGCTGGCCTCCTGCGATCTGCAAGTTCTGCGCCCGGATTGCCGCCACCACGTCGCCGGACGTCAATCCAAGATTCGCAATCTTGTCGGGGTCCAGCCACAGGCGCATGGAGTAATCGCGCGCGCCGAAGATCTGGATGTCGCCGATACCGTCAAGCCGAAGCAGCTGGTCGCGAACCTGAAGCAGCGCGTAGTTGCTGATATAGAGCTGATCAAAGCTGTCGTCGGGCGACAACATGAACACGACCATCAATATGTCCGGGCTGTTCTTGCGTGTGACGACGCCGTTGCGCTGCACCTCGTCCGGCAATTGCGGTTGCGCAATCGCGACCCGGTTCTGAACCAGCACCTGGGCCTTGTCGAGATCGGTACCGAGCTTGAACGTGACCGTGATCGTGAGTTGGCCGTTCGAGGTCGCCTGGCTGTAGAGGTAGAGCATGTCCTCGACGCCGTTGATCTGCTGCTCGATCGGCGCCGCGACGGTGTCGGAAACGGTCTGCGCGGAGGCTCCGGGATATTGCGTGGTGACCACGACGGTCGGAGGTACCACTTGCGGATATTCCGCGACCGGCAGTGTGGTGTAAGCGATCGCGCCTACGATCAAGAGCACGATGGACAGCACCATCGCCAGAATCGGCCGGTTGATGGAAAGCTGGCCGAGGTTCATGTCTTGCTACCGGCAGGGGCGGCCGCCTTGACGGCATGCGGGCTCACCTTCGCCCCGACGCGCACGCGCTGCAGGCCCTCGACGACCACGCGGTCTTCCGGCTTCAGGCCTTCGCGGATCACGCGCAAGCCTTCGTCGAGCGGGCCGAGGACGACCGGCTTCGCCTCCACGGTATCGTCGTCGTTGACCACGAAAACGATCTTGCGCGATTGATCGGTGGCAATGGCGGTGTCCTGCACGAGCAGCGCTTCGTAAGGCGCGCTTGCGATCAGGCGGACCCTGCCAAATTGCCCGGGCAGAATGGAAAAATCCTTGTTCTGGACCACTGCTCGTCCGCGCAGCGTGCCGGTTGAAACATCCAGCCGGTTGTCAAGGAAATCCACCTTGCCGTCGTGCGACGGTTTGGTTTCGCCGGTCAACGTCACCTGGATCGGATTTGGGTTGTCGCGCGAACTCGGGCGCTTGCCCTCGAAAAAAAGCCGGTTGTATTTGAGATAGGTCGCCTCATCCATGTCGAAATAGACGTAGATCGGGTCGAGGGAAACGATCGATGTCAGCAGCGTGGAGCTGCCCTCGCTGCCCTGGACGAGGTTGCCGATGCTGACGAGATGCCGGCTGACCCTGCCGCCGATCGGGGCAATGACGTGGGAGAATTCGATATTGAGCTGAGCCGCCTTGAGCAGGCCTTCGGCTTGAGTCTGCGCCGCCTTCGCCGCCTGCAGCGCCTGGCGGCGCTGATCGACGGTGGAGTCCGCGACGTCCTGGGTTTTAATCAGTGTAAGCGCACGGTCGAGTTCACGCTTGGCGAGTTCCGCCTTGGCGCGCGCATCCGCGAGCTGGCCCTCGGCCTGCTCGGCAACCGCTTCGAAGGGGCGCGCGTCGATGAGGTACAAGAGGTCGCCGGCCTTGACGAAGGCACCGTCGCGGAATTCGACGTTGGTGACGAATCCGCCGACCCGGGCGCGGACCTGAACCTCTTCGACCGCCTCGAACCGTCCGGTGAATTCGTCCCAATCCGTGATGGTGCGTTTCGCGGGCTGGGCTACCGTGACGGGCGGTGCAGCGGCGGCTTGCGGCGCCGGCTTGTTATCGCAGCCGGACAATGTGACAGCGAGCAGAACGATCGCCGGTTTGAAATCGAACAACGAACGGATATTGACAATTCGAGCTAAACGCTCCGATTTCTCAGTCGCGCTCAATGCCTCCTCCCCTGAACTATTGTCGCGATCGAGCGAGGTGGCCAGAATCCGCGGCAGGACCAAGACGAGACCAGCCCACAGTCTGTTCAAGAACCGGTCGGGATCAAGCAAAATTTGTCTTGTGCGGCGCGGCCAGCAATTAAAATATATCCGCATGGGCCGGAAGCGCTGGAATAAACGATGTTGGGCCTGGCCATACGGCTAGGCCCAAGCAGGCCGGGTCGCTCGGGACCTGGTGCGCCGAACACGGCGAAACGCATTTTAAGGCTCCCCACCCGGCGGCTACTCCGCTAGATTGTCTTCAACCAATAAAACCAATCGTCCGGGGAGGATAATCGTCGTGCACAGGGCGCGCGCAGCTTTCGGCGCGATGGGCGAGGTCGTTTACGGTCGGCCGGCCGCCGAGGTGGTCGAGCAAATCGACCGCTCGCGCGCTGCGCGGGTGCTTCTGATGGTTAGCGGCACGCTCAACCGCGAGACCTCCGAGCCCAAGCAAATGTCACCGAGGATCCCACGCAACCCGCGCGCGACCGATAGCCCGGCGCAACGACGTGAAATTCTTCAGGCCGCATAGCAAGATCATTTAGAGGAACGATGTATACCGGCAAGCATGCTTATCTTCGTCCCCTTCAGCCCGCCTTCATCATGGCGAATTCCGGCGAGGCCGTGAGTTACGCCGAGCTCGAGGCGCGCAGCAACCGCCTGGCGCACCTGTTTCGCAACCGCGGCCTGAAGCGGCTCGACCACTACGCGATCTATATGGAGAACAACAGCCGCTACCTTGAGGCCTGCGGCGCGGGCGAGAGAGCCGGCCTGTATTATACCTGCGTCAATTCCTACCTGACGGGAAGCGAATTGGCCTACATCGTCGCCAACAGCGAATCCCGAATCCTCATAACATCCGCTGCAAAGCTTGAGGTTGCCCGCGAGACCCTCAGGCAATGCCCCAGGGTCGAACTCTGCATCGTGGTCGATGGCGTCAGTGAAAGCGAGCGCATCGTCGGCCTGCGCGAGGCGACCAGCGGGCTGCCCGGGACGCCGATTGAAGACGAGTGCATCGGCACCGCGATGCTCTATTCGTCGGGAACGACCGGGCGGCCGAAGGGCATATTGCGGCCACTGCCCGCACAACCGCCAACACAGCAACTGCCCATCTTCGATTTCCTGCAGAAACTGTGGCAGTACCGCGAGGGCATGATCTACCTGTCACCGGCGCCGCTCTATCACTCGGCGCCGCAGGCAGCGGTCAACCTCGCGATCCGGATGGGTGGCACCGTCATCATCATGGAGAACTTCGATCCGGAACGCTATCTCGAACTGGTCGAGAAATGGGGTGTGACCCACAGCCAGCTGGTGCCGACCATGTTCTCGCGCATGCTGAAGCTGCCGGAGGCGGCGCGAGCCCGCTACGACCTGTCATCCCTCGAGATCGCGATTCACGCTGCGGCACCATGTCCGGCGGCCGTGAAGGACGACATGATCAAATGGTGGGGACCGATCATCCACGAATATTACGGCGCCACCGAAGGCCTCGGATTTACCGCCTGCAGCAGCGCGGAATGGCTTGCCCACCGAGGGACCGTAGGCCGGGTCCTGCTCGGCGAACTTCACATTCTCGATGAAGACATGAAGCCCTGCCCGGTCAGCACCTCAGGCACGGTCTGGTTCAGGACCGCGACGCCGTTCGAATATTTCAACGACCCGAACAAGACCCGCGACGCCCGTTCACCGGACGGCAGCATGAGCACCGTCGGCGATATCGGCTTTGTCGACAGCGACGGCTTTCTCCATCTGACGGATCGCGCTACCTTCTGTATCATCTCGGGAGGCGTCAACATCTATCCGCAGGAATGCGAGAACCTCCTGATCACCCATCCCAAGATCGCGGACGCCGCCGTGTTTGGCGTTCCCAATGCCGATCTCGGCGAGGAGGTGAAGGCGGTGGTGCAACCGATGCCGGGGATCCTGCCCGGACCGGATCTCGCCGAGGAGCTGCTTTATTTCTGCAGCCAGTCGCTGTCGCGCCAGAAGGTGCCGCGCTCGATCGACTTTGAGGACGAACTGCCGCGGCTGCCGACCGGCAAGCTCTACAAGCGGCTGTTGCGCGACCGTTACTGGGGCAACAAGACGTCACGAATTTTGTGAGGCTGCGGGTATTCGCCAGGGCCGGTACTCATGAAACACCCCGGCGCGACGGCAAAAATCCCCGGCGTTGCCCCCTCAACGCGCACCTTCTTGCCGCGTTGCATACCAGATGACATGGCGCGCACCGCTGCGCTTTGCGGTGGCGCGCACCGCGACCTCGTTCACCGCGAAGCCGGCGTCGCGAAGCCGTTTGGCAAACAAGGGATGCGGTCCCGACGACCAAACCGCGAGCACGCCGCCCGGCCGTAATGCCCGGTGGATGGTTTTCAGCCCTTTCAGATCGTAGAGCGCATCGTTGGCTTTGCGGATCAGACCCTCGGGGCCGTTGTCGACATCGAGCAGGATCGCATCGAACGCCGACGGATGGGATCGAATCACGTCGACGACGTCCGCGGCGCGAATGCTCGCGCGAGGATCGGTAAGGCTATCGCCGAATATGTCAGCCATGGGACCTTGCGCCCACTCGATCACGGCGGGCACAAGCTCGGCCACCGTGATCCGCGCCTCGGATCCCAGCGTGGCAAGCGCGGCGCGGAGTGTGAACCCCATGCCCAATCCGCCGATCAATAAATGGGGACGCTTGACGGCTTCGATTGTTTTGCAGGCGAGCGTGGCGAGCACCTCCTCCGATCCACTGAGGCGGCTGTTCATCAGTTCGTTCTGGTCCAGCATCATCGAGAACTCGGCGCCTCTTCGCATCAGACGAAGTTCGACGTCTGCGCCAGGCACCCGTGCGGTATCGATCTGCAACCACGGAATCATGCGATGCTTCTATCTTCCATCATGCTGTTTCATTGAACCGCGCGCGACCCGGAGTAGCACAGGAAGCCTGCGCGCTGCCGCGAATTTGCAGCCGGCAGGGCCGGATCGCCAACCTATTCGATCGGCTTCCCGGATATCCATAAAATGCGGCGCTTAATTGATAGCCGGGTTTTTGCTGAAATGCTCGCGGGCTGAGGTGCGCAATGAAGTGGAAAAGAGAGCGCGATCTTCTGATCTCGCAAACCATGGCGTTTGTTCAGTCCGTCGCCGGAAAGACGACGGAGGCTGAAGGCCGGGCTGAAACGATTCCGCTGGATGAACCCAGCGAGGCGAAACGACCTGTCGAGACCGTAGCGATCGTCCGCCCGTATCCGGTTCGTCACAGTGAACTTCGCGAAGAAATCCGGGGAAGGGTGGCGGCGTTCCGCGCCCATCAGGAGCTCTTCAATCGTAACCGCGACGATTATTGCAACTCTGTCCTGGCGAAGGTTC
>Ga0185299_10007706_pt1 | contig 10902 bp, 7 predicted proteins | sample PaiPotPPA55metaG_FD_128002 | JGI IMG/M metagenome (GOLD analysis project Ga0185299, IMG submission 128002) | Iron sulfur acid spring bacterial and archeal communities from Banff, Canada, to study Microbial Dark Matter (Phase II) - Paint Pots PPA... ...
GGAACCAGTGGGACCTGCGGCACGAGCCATCGCTAGCGTGTAGATTCCGATGTGTGCTCCAACATCGAAGAACACACCACCAACGGGCATGATCCTGGTCAGTTCGTCATAATCCTGCTTCTCATAAGCGCCGAGGTAGACGTACTGGTCAACGAAATCGGTAAGATCTAAATCGAACAGGAACCCACCCCTCCGGACCCGGGTCAGTTGTCCGCGGGTGTGACAACCGGTGAGATGGCCCGAACGGAGATACGGCTCAATCAATCGCCAACTACCCCGCTGGAGTGGAAACCGAGTTCCATAAAACACCATTATCTTTTCAAGTAGCTTGTCAGCAAACACCTAAATCACCCTTCTCATTCGCAGGTAAATAATAGTCTGGCCGTCGTCGGAAGCGGGGAGGAAAACATGCACTTGCATCAGGCAAAATTCGAATGCCAAGGATTAGTCGACTACGCGGGCCCAGAACTCTTTTTGGAATTGCTTGTGGCTTTGCCTTTGTGTCAGTCGGATCGATGACTTGGTAATAGCTCCGAGCCACTTTCACACGGTTTTCGAAGCAGTTCGAGTCGATAATTGCGATATTCTCCAGGATCTCCCTGGCAACCGTCGCAGGCCGCAAGAATAATGTTCACCATCTCACGGGCCGTAACAAAATGAACTTTGCATCCAGAATCGCTCGTCGTTGCGGTTAGATCGCGTAAGAAGTTTGACAATGAAGGACCTGTCATGGCCGCTTGTTCACGGGGGTCAAGTCCGTGGCAATGCAGCTTGACAAAGAGCCAGTCCGGGCGCCCAACCACCGCGATCGCTGCTCGCTTCCAAAGCTGCAACCGATCCATTGTAGGGAGATTCTTTGCCGTGATTTCGGCATTCTCGATGCGTGGAAAATAAGCCTTTCTCGACCTACGGGAGAAGTCAAGCATTAGTGGCCCCTGAACAATTAGCGGAAAGACTTCCGGACGTCGCCCCACAATAAGATTCCGGCCTCGCCGATGAGGTGTCGCCTCATGCAGTGGCAGGGCACATTCGTATAGGGCATTGATTTTCGCTACTTGCGCGGGGTGCGGTGCCGATGGCAATGTGAAGTCCGCGTAACACCCGGTCTCCGCGAGAATCTCCATTTCCTCATCGACTCCGCAGAATTTTCCACCTGCAGAGTTCGCTAAAGCCCAGTTACCATGAACAAAGGCATAACGTGGCTGTCCCCGACCATCTAGGGAGGCAAGGCATCCGTGGGCCGCCAGATAGTCCCGAAACTCGATCAATACACGTCTCGTATTCTCCGCAGTATCACGCTCCCGGAGTCCGTGATGCAGGTGGATCTCGATCTCGCCCCATCCCTCGCGACAATGCTCTATCAGCATTGCGACCAGATCGGGGTTGTATTGTTCCGCTGGATAAAAATACGTATGACGCAAGCAGTAGCCATCCGAATCGACCCAAGGACCTGCCATCTTTGGATAATCCTGGCACCAAACGATCAAACGTCTTTCTTGTTCTCGGAGATCAGCGTACCGAAGTGCCTCATGTGTCATCGAAGGCTCGAAATGATCGGCGATCGCAATGATCAGGTGAATGGGAATTGCGTTTGGCGCCGACTTGCGAAAAATTGTTTGCCACCCGTAGGCAGGTAGCCAGCGAACGTTGGACCAGATTTTTTGCAACTGCGAATGCATGTTGATCATATGAAGAGAAACTCAACGAGTCACAATCGGTTCTTACGGATTGTCGCCGCGCCTGCTCGACTGGATACCAGATGCGTTTGGTCGACCGAGATTTTTTAGGATGTTCCGGAATCGGCTCTTCCCGTCAGGAGGCCAAAGCCACGGCGAAACATACAGAGCCGTTCGTGGTGAAATAACATAACCACAGCGATGTAAGCGATGGCTCCGCTCAAGACTTGAATCACGAGCCTCGTTACCATTGTGAAGTGTCCAGATAAGACCAACCGTACCGCCAACACCACCAGCGCCATAAGCAGCGTTCCGTGGATTGCTGGCAACAGGACACGCCAAAATTCCGCTATGCTCAGGGAAATTCGTCGAGAAGCTCGTAAATAGAGTGGTACCGCATTAATGGGATAGGCGACGACCCAGGCCGCTGCTATTCCCTGCGCCCCCCAGTGACTCCCAATCACAAACGCGATAGGAAGAGCAACCAAGGAAACGATTCCGTTCCACATAACGAAATCAGAGTCACCCGTCACCATTAGGACCTGAGCTATCAATGGCATAATCGACCGCACACAGGCGTACAACGCCAGCAGCTGCAGAGGAGCAATAGCTCCCTCCCACTTTTGCCCGAGGACCGACAGCACCGCATCTCGAGATACAAGTGCCATACCAACCATCACTGGGAACATAATCAATGAGATCGCCTCTGTGGGTTTCAGAAGATAACGGCGGAGGGCGCCACGGTCTTCTTGGACGGCCGAATAGTAAGCTGGAGTTACACCTCCAACGAGCGAGGTAATTTTTTCGAGCGGTGAATTGGCGAGATTCCATGCAACTGTGTAGTTGCCTAGGACAGTCTGACCCAGTATGCGCCCGGCCACGACGAAATCGGCGTTCGAATACCCATACCATGCCAAGCGTCCGACTAGGACCTGTCGACTGAACCGAATTGCATGCTTGAGGGAAGAGCGACGCGGCCATGCTAGCCGATGTCGCCGCATTGCCAGTGTCAACAAGGTCCCCAATATGCTGCTCAACAGAGCTCCAAAAACGAGCGTCCAATATCGGAAGCCCAGCAATGCAAAAAGCACCACCGCGCCGGAAAGGACAAAACATGTCGTTGCTTCGATTACAGACAGCAGTTTGAAGCGGAGTTCCTTCTGAAGAAGAGAAGAAGGAATAGATTGAAAGGACTTGACCACGAAGCCCAAGCTCATCACGACGATCACGCGAGGCAAGTCTGGAGATTCGAAGAACCGACCCAGCGGAATCGCAACGACACAAGAGATACCCAATCCGAGCAAACCGAGATACACCGATAACCCATTCAGCTGTGCGATCTGTTCTTCGGTCAGGTCGCGCAGAGTGACTACGGCGCTTCCTAGTCCGAATTCACTCACAACTGTGAGTACTCCTAGATATATGGTCGCCATGCTGACCAGACCATAGTCACCAGGTGCTAGAATGCGAGCAACCACGAGGGTGGAGGCCCATGCCAGTACTTGACTGGACCACTTGGCGGCTCCTGTCCAAGCGATACCTCGGACAAGAGAGATGTCTAACCGCTGCGACTCGGCTTTGGTGGGCAATATCTCAGCCTGCGTTACGCTCATTTAAAACAGTTGAACTGGAGCCAACATCGTACTTGTAGATACAACACGGCATCTTGCTGGGCTCGTTACTGACTCTGTCGCTTATACAATGCGAGCGACCAACTTGTCCGCTTGGCGTAAGGCGCCCACAAATGTTGGTTCAGGAAATCACAACAGCGACCCAGAAATGGGAAACGAGAACTAGGCATGACAGTGGCTCCGCAAGAATGGCAAACGCAGCGTTCCTCCCAAGCGAACCTTCCTGCAATTCTAGTGCGTATCCACAGCAGGAACCTATTGTACGTTTCGGTGGCAGATCCGAATGGGGATATTCGAACCGGCGTAAAACCGGCAAACAAGGATCTTAGTGTCGCCGGACTATATGAGCGTTGATGGCCCCACAGATGAAATCGGGTGCCGCAACTCGTACAGTGGGCGATGTTCTCTTCGAGGTTTTCTGAGTTAGGAATCGTTATGAGGATATACTGATCCGCGACCCGCGCAATTTCCTCTAGGGCGGGAGAATAGAGAGTTGGCGGCAGGTGTTCGAGCATCTCCGTGCTGACCACTAAATCGAAAGAACGAGTACGAAACGGAAGTTGATGGGCCGAGCCGCAGCACTTCAGACCAGGAAAAGGAAATCGCCGCAACGCAGTTGTGCTCAGGTCGTAGGCGACAACTGCTTTCGAACGGCTAATTTTCGTAGACAAGCGGCCATCTCCGCAGCCAATGTCAAGAATACTTCTGCAGTCGGAGGGAATCGATGCGACTGTAACGCCTATGCGCTCCCGGTCGTTTTCACTGGCTTCTAGTGCGCACCAACGCCTGTCATAGTAGCTCTGCTCGCCTTGAATCAGCGTAGCATCTGTATTCGAATGATCAGGATCCACCTGTTTTGGCTTCAACGATTTCTCCTTACCTGCATATAGAACTCGTTGTGACATCCACAATTCACAAGTGAGCTGCCAAACCAGATTTGAAATCCGCCGCTATTGCCGTTTGAGGTGCTTAGAAGAATGTGCCAGCAGCAACTGCGAACACAATCTACTTCCAGATGTGCCGCCAGGAAGCACCACTGGTGATCCAAAGCAGGGCAAGGTCTCCTCTAAACATTTGTCCGCTGAAGGTTCAGAGGATGCTGGCATGGAAAGGATTCAAGGTAGACGGCGAAGGGTTTTTTGGGCCGTTTTCCAAGCCTTTACTCCGCGATCCGACTATCACCCTGGCAATATTTTGAGCTGCGTTTCCGTCGCCAAATGGATAGGCGTCGTGCCGACCTGCCTTCACACTACGTGCCGCCCGTACAATGCTCTCGCGCTGGGCGCCCACGACCACATTCCATCCGGCGTCGACTGTCTCGACCCATTCTGTTTCATCGCGTAAGGTGATGCATGGTACTCGCAAGAAAAATGCTTCTTTTTGCACACCTCCCGAATCGGTCAATATGAAACGGGCCTGAGATTCGAGGACAAGAATATCGACATATGAGACCGGCTCGATCAGAATCAACTGTGCATTTGCTAAGAACGGGATACTTTTCAACGCCTGGCGCGTCCTAGGATGTAGCGGTAGGACAATCGGAAGTTCCCGGGAAAGGATCTGCAGGGCCTCGAATATCTCGAGGAGCCGCCGCGGGTCCTCCGTATTTTCGGCGCGGTGAACGGTTGCGAGCGCGTAATCCTTGGGGTGGAGATTGAAACCTCTCAAAATCCGCGACTGGATCGTTGCTAACTCTCGATGCGTGAGCACAGCGTCGTACATCACATCTCCAACATTATGGACGCCATCCGCGATCCCCTCTCGCTGCAGATTCCGAACAGCGGTTTCAGTGGGAGCGAACAACAACGTAGATAGCTGGTCAGCAACGATTCGATTAATCTCTTCTGGCATGCGCCGATTGAAGGAGCGCAGACCCGCCTCGACGTGCACCACGGGGATGTGGAGTTTGGCCGCCGCCAATGCCCCAGCCAACGTGGAGTTCGTATCACCATATACCAAGGTCCAGTCGGGCTTAACCTGCTGGAGCACCTTTTCGAGCGCTTCCAGCATGCGCCCCGTCTGCGAGCCGTGATCGCCAGACCCAATTCCCAAGTTGTAGTCCGGTTTGGGAATTCGGAGCTCCTCGAAGAAAACTTTCGACATGTTGTCATCGTAATGTTGACCGGTGTGCACCAATGTCTCCGTAACCCCCGCGGAATGCAGTGCCCGCGAAACCATGGCGGCCTTGACAAACTGTGGGCGAGCTCCAACAATTGAAACAATCTTCACTTGTGCCACTCCAATTTTAGAAGACATTGCTGAATGATCTGCTGCCCAATCCTATTAACAAAGTCCTGTCAAAAGAAAGATGTAGCAGCCATTGGATCAAACTGTTTTTCTTATCCATAGCAGAGACGGCGACTGAATAAAATCCTGGGAAAATGGCAATTCGCACGGGAGGCTTGGAATAGGATAAAGACCAGGATGCAAAATAGAGTAATACATGACACTCTTTCAAACCCATTCTGCGGTTCTTTCTAGCGAGAGGTTTCGGCCGTAAGCATGCGAATCCAAGCCGCCAACCTTTCGGTCAGCGAACGAAAATGGTAGAGCTGCGCCAGGCGCTCCTCCCCTTCGGACGAGCGCACTTGCAGATTCAGGGCATCCACGAATTTGCTAGCGATATCCTCGGGATCATCGGGGTCCGCCCACACGCCACAACCCGTGGTTTTCATCATCGCACTCAGGTCGCCGTCTTTAACCATTGCAAAGATGGGCTTCCCAGTCTGCAAATACTCGTAGAATTTTGCCGTTACACCACAGCGGTGATCCCCCTGAAAAATAAGTAGAACGTCGGCCATATCTAGAAACCGCTGGGCCTCACTCCAAGGTACTTTCGTCCGAAATTCAATACAGTTGTTTCGCAGGAGCTCTGGAGCCACTTGCTGCGCAGTAGCAACGATCGCAGCATCGTTTTCACCCACGAAAAGAACTTTAATCCTTGCAGGATTGATTATTCCTGCTTGTGTTAGATCCAGTAGAGCTTTGCAGAAAGTGTCGATTCGGCGGCCGCCATATAGCTTGCCGAGATGCAAGAATAGCCGTTGCGAACTCGGGGAGGTAGTTCTGGGTTTGATGGATTTGGAACCGTCGAACCCATTGGTCAACGTGACGAATTTGGTGGCGGAATCCGGATACTGCTCTGCAAACTGGGCCCGCATACCATCCGTAACGCTAATTACCAGATCGGCCCAACGGACGCAGCTCGCTTCCAACCGACGATCGATGCGCTGGCGCCATTGCGGCAAACTGCGACCCCAAGGATTCGAAGACCAGGGATCGCGAAAATCAGCTACCCACGGAATATGATGCTTCTTCTTGAGATGACGCGCTATCAAGTGGGAGATACACGACGGCGAGGTTGAAAAAACCGCAGCGATAGGTTGGGCGCGAATCAACTCCTCCGCCGCTCTGATGGCGGGGAAGTACCATCCCCAGTACTCATCTGGGGTGCGCAAAAGCGTCAGGAGTTGATGGCGGAGAAAGTTCTTTTTAGTGAGAGCAATCGGTACTTCCTCCTGCGCGACAGAAAGCTTGCGATTTCCGCGAAGATGAGTCCTTATCCGACGATACCAACGTAGAGGATTGGCGAACGAGGTTCGCACCACCGATACCCCCTGCGGTACTGGAACAGTCTCGTCTCGAACACTATAGAAGCATTCCTCGACAGTGAGTACGACAGGCTGAATTCCAAATTCAGGAAGATAGCGACAGAACCCGACTACTCTCCTAGCCCCAACCTCGCCGTCCGGGGGAAAATTGAATGCAATTAGCAAGACTTTCAAGAAAGGAGACGCTCCTCGCGTTTCGTGGGCTGGAGTCGACTGCAGAGCATCAACGGCGATCCGACTAGTTACTAGGGTGCAAAATAGACGAGCACTTCTCGATTGCAAAAAAAAACCTACTTGACCGGCGAACCGAAGTTAAGGCCCCAGATGGGCGATGCGCAAGCGGAGATCTTGGTTATTGGCAAAACCCGAAGACACCTTGGAATTTCGGAGATCTTGGTTCTAATGATGAATTCTCAGTCAGCTATCACGCTTGAAATTCAATTCAATGCTTCATGAATCATCGGTTGGCCGCAAATGCGCCTATGGTATCGCTACTGTCATGATGGGATCCGACGCCACCACCTGGTTTGCCCCGTTCAGATATTCCACCTGATAAAAGAGCACGCGCTGCGGCACTCCGATCTGAAGAGTTTGCTGCGAGCCGAGTGACAGATTCTGGTTCGAGGAATAGCACGTCCCCTGGTATTGCGTGCAGTAGAAATGGATGGCAGGCGGCCAGGTCGTTCCCCTGTTAGGCTCGTTCTCTTGGTAGCCATACTTCACCCGCGCTTGCGTGGCTCCGCCGGATCCTGCGCCAATCGTGATGGTGACGTTTTCATAGTTGGTGCGGTCGATGCCATCCGCAGTTGGCTGCGGCGGGATCAAGGCTGCAAATACTTGACAACCATATGGGTCAATACCCGCGCCGTTGGTCGTAAGATGCGCATCGGCGATACAAGACATAAAAAGAGCCTCCGTGCCGTCTGGAACGGCGTGCGGAGCGAAACTTTGCAGACGAAATCCGCCGAGAGCATTCTGAGCAATTCTGCGGCTCAATCCCGCTCCGTAGATAGGAACCCCATGTGGGTCATTGCCCAAAAAGTTGGCGGGCAGCAATCCATATTGATTGAGTGCGTTCCCATAAGTGGAGGTGTTCATCATGCACCAATCGTGGCCGAGGAACGAGGCGTTCTCGCCGCCGTTGTTGCAAATATTTGCAGAGCCAGCATCCACCACGGGCAAGTTCGCGTACATTTCATCTACGACAGAACCGGACCAGCATTCTCCAGCCGCAACTACTATACAAGAGGTAGACGTTGCGCTGCCGTCCGTCAATGCGGAGCTTAGACCACTGATGTCCTTGATTGTGTTACCACCCGAAGTAGGGACGTAAGGAAGCGTGGAACTAAACGTTCCGTAAGTACCATTTAGGGCGCTGCCAGGACTGTACTTATAGATAGAGGTCGTTCCGCCGACCTTCGAGAAACTGCCGTACCCACCGCTTCCACCTCCAGTTACGAAAAATAAGGCACCCAACGCGCTGTCTTTGAAACTGGCGTTTTCAGAATCCCAGTTTGTATAGTCTTGGTGGGTTACTCCTACGGAGTCAGTCGTGATATTACTAAACTTAAGCGTCGTAGCAAGTTCGAATGAGATGTTTCCCGTGAAATCGGAGGCCAGAAATGGATTATTCGTGTTAATAACTTGGAACGTGTTAAAAATGTTTCCGTGTGGAGCAGCCTGTCGCACATAGCCGTGACCAATTGATCGCGTTTGCTGCACAAACTTGGTATCGGTCGTATCAGTCATGTGGGGATCGTCGATGAAATCCCAGTAATTTCCTGCGTAGGCTTGTGCTTCCGAATCTTGCTCACACAGCGCCCGCAAACTGGCCCCTGCGGAATGCGCAGATGCGGTAGCAGCGCATCCCGATATACCGTTTGCATTGTAACCTCTAGTTACGGAAGTCCACTGTCCGCTACTTCCTACGGTAACAACTCGGACACACTCATTGGTCCCATCATCGAATTTAAACAGGTCACCGTTGTACTCTCCGCCGCCGCCAGTGGCTCCGGCAACCGGCATCAGGAAACTCCAATAGGTCGTGCCGTCGCCTCCGGGCCTTGGAAATATATTCTGCGGCTCGTTAACGCTGGTCGCAGCTCCCTCGTTCGTCCAGACTACGGTGCCATCACTGGTCGTTCCGGCAAGACTTGTATTCCAAGTCGGATGTGCGCCGCTTCCTGTAGTTCCGTAAGTGGTCGCTACTTGAAGGTTTCCGTTTGAGTCTACAATCGCAAACCCTCTGTCATAGGGATAGCCAAAATTGCTATACGTAGCGCTTGGTTGCCATACCGGAGCAGTCACGCTCAACGAGGTAGCTCCACTTGAAATTGGAGAAGCTAGGTTAGCGTGCCATTCTCCGGTTTGAGGGCCTATCATATAAGCGGTACTAAAGCCTATCCATTTATCTGATGCATCTACAACAGTGCCGTGTGAGCCGCACCACCTGCATCGAGGATTTTTGTAAAAAGGCCCCAAGCCGACTACGGATGATGTCGAAATCTGGTAGGCGAAAAGCCACGTTGGACTCCCTTGGTTGATCGAGGCGCAGTTTCCGGTGAGATAGTCCCCATAAGCCTCGATGATGGCACAACCAGGAAATTTTTGAGGGTCATAGGCAGCGTCAAAGGCAACGAATTTGTCCGTCAACGTATTCGATGGGTCGGGAGTCAACGCCGTGGTATTCGCAGGATTGCTGTTATCGAAATAAGCGCCCGTGGCGGCGTCCACAGCGTCGTTCCCTGGGTACGTAACCTTTACGAGCACGCTCTTTGCTGGATGGCCGGCTGAGTAAGGGAATCCTGCATTCGTAAGGGCCATGCCATAGGAAACATTAGCGTTCGTAGTGTCAATCGTGGAATTGAAGGCACTGATGACAGAACCTACACCCTGTTGGCAGCAAGTGTGCCCACCACTGTCCGTGTAGGTGAAGTGCATGAAGCCTAGCCAGTGAGTTTCGCCAGTTGACTTGATTGAATAAATCCCAGCGCCGGCAGAATCTCCAAGTCCTACCTGGCAGTGATAGAAACCGTTGCTGGACGTGGTTATCGAGCACGGGCGAAAGAATCCACTTGTCCAGCCCGATGCCTTAACATTGGCATCCGAGAAAAGACTGACGCGGTGGATATTCGCTCCCGTCAAGGGATCAACGAAACTTGCCGTACGAGATTCAGGGATTGTGGGTTCAATCTGCAAGCCGTTGTTATCCGTGACCGGACCTTCTTCCCAGGTATTGCCGTTGGGGATGTTCATGGTGCTGAACGTGCCGGTCGCAGGACTTGCTCCGCAGGTATTTGAGGCACCGCCAATGCGGTAGTAGTAGGTCGTATCTGCCGCCAAGGCCAAGGAGTAGCGGTTTGCCCTGGTGATGATGCCACTTCCCGAAGTGTCTCCGCCCGCAGAGGCAGCAGTCAGAACCTCATAGTTAAAGCTATTTGCCGTAGCTACGTCGACCCGTGCCCAAGAATCGTTGTAAGCGGAGTTCGACATACCCGTAATTGTGATGTTGTCTCCGACCGCAAATGGCTGATTATTGTAGTTGACCGTCACAAGATTACTGTGAGCCCCGCGGTTGGCCGATCCCACACTGATAACCGGTGGGGCCACGTTTTCCTGGGCGATCCACTTTTGCCCAACGGCGAAGGCTCTGGACCCAGCGTTGGTCTGGCCGTCGAAATTCGCGTTCGCAAAGATCGTGGGATCGACGGCGTGAACCAGCGGATTGTATGTAGGGCTGGTGCTGACCTCTATCATGCACTGGCTGCTATTGGCGGCCGTATAGGACATGACGTACTGCGTTGCCGTCGCCCCTGGAGTCGCAGTTACCCCGGATGCAATCGTAATCGACAACGGCTTCGACGCCGACTGCGCTGGCGAACTTGAGTCCGTAACTTTCACTGTAAAGCTGCTGGACTGGGCCGAAGCCGTCGGCGTACCGCTAATTGTACCCGAGGAAGCCGCCAGCGTGAGACCTGCAGGGAA
>Ga0185299_10007707_pt1 | contig 10900 bp, 10 predicted proteins | sample PaiPotPPA55metaG_FD_128002 | JGI IMG/M metagenome (GOLD analysis project Ga0185299, IMG submission 128002) | Iron sulfur acid spring bacterial and archeal communities from Banff, Canada, to study Microbial Dark Matter (Phase II) - Paint Pots PPA... ...
GTATCGGGCAGGACAATCTCTTCCATGGAGCCGCGGAGAGAACCGTCGCGAACCGTCAACTTGATGCGCATTTCGGACTTGCCACGAAGCCGGGCCACGCTGTCACAGAAAGTGCGCCGGTTGGATCGAACGGCTTGGCGGATCGCATCTTCGGTATCGAAAATCGTTCCGAAGCGGAAGGGTAGGACGGTGGCGGTTCGGAAGCTCTGGCTTACCACGCGGGCATGTTCCAGAACGGACTTTTCGTCGAGCTTGGAGGTCGCGCGGTCATATTCACTGACGATAACCGCGAATTCTCCGCTCGGGTAGCTCATGACTGGAGAACCGTTCACACCTTGAATTCCATCTAGAAGGAAGGGACGACGGGCGCGAACACCGTTGGCAAGGGTCGGGTGTTCCGTGAGGCAGTACGCGTACCACGACATGCATTCTCTCCGAATTGCACCGGGGCGTTGGGCACCCCTTTAGATTTGCTTTTATAGCTAGGGCTGCGTTTCTACCTGGAAGATTTGAGTTTTTGGGTTAAGGTGAACGCGAAATGCTGCGTCCAAACTCATAGTACTTCCGGTCGGCGTTATTTGCAACCTTTCTTATGAAGGGTGCATCACGAATTGTCTCAATTGCTACGAACACGATTTTGGCGCGCTCTAAGAAGGGCGGGCCGGGGACGGTTCGCCGAGTCCCCGCGGCGGGAAAAAAGGGGATTTAGCCAGGTATTTTCAGGATTTCTGCTGCTTTTGGGCGGTGGCGCGATCCTGGAGCGCGATCGTGACCGCGCGCAACATATCGCCGGCGGGAGCGGGCTTGCCAGTCCAGATTTCAAACTGCCGGGCGGCTTGTTGCACGAACATTTCTACTCCGGGGATGACGGCGATTCCCTTGGCCCGCGCGACTTGCAGCAGGTGCGTCTCGACCGGGTCGTACACCATGTCGAAGACGACGCGGGCCTGGATCTCCTCGTCTTTGAGTGGGCAGTCGCGCGTGTTTCCCATTCCAACCGGAGTGGCGTTAACTATAACGTCGAAGGCGATTTTACGGAGGTCGGCGCGTTTGATGCTGTGCGCTTTGGCCTGGCGGGCGAGCTTCTGAGCTTTAACGGCAGTGCGATTCAGTATCCAGATTTCAGCACCGCGCTCTTTGAGACCGAAGACAGCAGCACGGGCCGCGCCCCCGGCGCCGAGCACGAGAACTTTCGTCTTCTCGATGGAGAGACGCTGCTCGAGAGGACGCACCACGCCCGCGACATCGGTATTAAAACCGTAAAGTTTGCCATCCTGTCCGCGGACGACGGTATTGCAGGCGCCGATCTTGGTAGTATGCGCGTCGGTGTTATCGAGATGAGGCAGAATGGCTTGCTTGTACGGCATGGTGATGCTGAGACCGTGGAGCGGAATCTCGCGGACGCAGTGGAGCAGGTCCTTGAGCGTCTTGGCGTGGAGAGGAAGATAAACGCCGTTCACATTCTCGCGGCGCAGCGCTGTGTTCATGATGACGGGCGAAAGCGAATGCTCGATGGGATCGCCGGCGACTCCATACACGCGAGTGGCAGCGTCGACTTGATCGATGCGGTAGATGCTGCGCAGGTCGTGCGCGCTGATCTGACCGGGTGCGGTTTTAAGATCGGCGCTGACCGCGCCAAAGGTGAAAACGCTGCCGGCGCGCACGCTGAGCACGCGGCTGATGATCCCTTGCTCTCCCATGCACAGCCCGATCAACGCATGCTTGTCGCTCTGCGTCTGCAGAAACTTCATCATGGTCACGTTGTCGGAGAGCGTGGTGGCGGTGCTGACGACCTTGTAGAAATCGGCCGGGATCTTCAGCATTTTTCCTAGCGTCTCATCGAGGTTGCGCGTGGCGCGGAAATCATGGAACGACAAAATAAGTCGAGCTCGGCTGCGCAGGCGCGCAATCGCTTCGGGTTTCGATTTCAGCGCGCTCTGAAGTTCCAGGTCGACAATCTGGCAGCCCGCGGCATTGGCCTTGGTGAGCACTTCCAGTTGAGAAGCCAGCGATCCCTTGAACTTGCCGTCGTTGTCGGCACGACGGCAGGTACCGATGGCGGTGACGTACTGGTGAGTTTCAAGAAAACGATGGATCTTGGGAAGCGCGGCCAGAGGTTGCTTCAGGTAGTCCAAACGGAACTCGAGGAAGGGGTTATCCCGGGCCATGGACTCGGCATTTGCGAGCATGTCGTCGACGGTGTCGCCGCTCAACGCCAGACAGACCTTCGGCAGGCGCATGGGCAGAAACCGGGGCGCGAGAGTGGAAGAAGAAGCCAAGGCCATTTGTTTTCAACGACGGCGCGATATTACAGGGGTGCAGGCGCAGATGCAACATTAAGGTTGGGGAGCCGCCCAGGAGACACTTTGGGAGCAAGCGGACTAAACACCCTCGTAACCTTGACCCTGGTCCCGGCGCTTGTTACTTTTCGGCTGTAACCCTTGTCTTCCTAGAGAGATAGCTGGGGCTGCCCCAGAGCGGATTGGAGTCGGAGGTAACATGAAGAAAACAGGATTGTTATTGGTACTGACGGTGGCGGCGACCCTCGCGGTGGCCCAGCAGTCGACGACGGCGAGCACGCCGGATGCGTCCGGTATCGTCAACACGTCAGTCAACGTGCCATTCGTACGTTTCCAGACGCCTACCACGGCAGACATTTACTGCGCTGGCTTTATCACCAAGGACCGGGTTCCCGACGCGAACTACGTGAATGGGGGCCTGCAGACCCCGACCTCAACCAAGTTCGAGACCGGCGAACTAGTCTACCTGGCAGGGAGCGGCTACCAGGCGGGACAACTGTATTCGATCATCCGCGAAATGCGAGACGTCAACGAGTACGAAATCTATCCGGGTGAGAGAAAAGTACTGGCTGCCGCGGGACGCCCTTACGGGGAAATTGGGAGGGTGCGGGTAGTCGATACGCGCAGTCACAGCGCCATCGCCCAGGTGGAGTTTAGCTGTGATCCCATCAACCCGGGAGATGTCGCCGTGCCCTTCGTGGAAAAACCGCCGATTGCGTTCCACGTGCCCGGTCATTTCGACCGCTTCGCGCCGGCGAATGGAAAGCTGAGCGGACGGATCGTGCTCGGTAAGGACTTCGACAGCGTGCTCGGCACGGGCATGAAACTTTATATGAACATGGGTTCGAACCAGGGCGTAAAGGTGGGGGACTATTTCCGGGTCGTGCGATCCTACACGGCCACTTTGCGCGATCCGGTGGACTCGCTTTCCTTCAAAGCCCGGACTTCCGAAGACACTCAGATGCGCCCGCCGGCATTTGAGGCCAATCGCTTCACAAAGACAAAAGGGCCGAACATTCATGTGGGCGATCTGCCGCGGCGCGCGGTAGGAGAAGTGGTGGTTCTGAACGTAACCCCGACCTCATCGTCAGGCATGGTCGTCTTCGCGCTGGAAGATGTGTACGCCGGCGATACGGTGGAACTCGACGAGCAGCAATAAGAGACCGTAACAATTTAATCGGAGCTTTTGATCAGAAGGGGAGAGCGAATCTCCCCTTTTTTATTTTTGTCCTGAGTGAATGCGTGGGGACAGCCGCCCTCGGCTGTCCGCGGGGCGAAGCCCCGCTGTGCTCTAGCCTGTTTGAATGCACAAACGGAATCGAAGCGAGCTGCGCTCGCATGGACAGCCGGGGCGGCCGTCCCTACGTTTCGCTTCAGCGAAAAAAACGGACTTTCGGATTCCCGGGAATCATCGCGCCGGCGACGACCAGTACGACGATCACGATAACGAGTTCCATCTTTCCCTCACCATGCTGCCCTCACCATCAAACAGCCAGCGCTCAGCTTACGTCCTCTTGCAGAGAAGGCAAGTTACGCAAGTACAGGCGGGCGGCTAAGAGGGGAATGCGGAATTCGTGAAGAGGTTTTCGGAAGCAGATTCAGAAGGGAACTTCAGCATCGGAGTCGGCAAAGACCTCGGCGGTGAAAGCCTCGACGGTAGCGGTCTTGCGCCAGGCATCCAGCGGTAGACCGGCTTTGCGGCAGGTCTGCTCCAGAAAGGTTTCCCGGTCCCAACCGTGTTCGACGGTAACTTGCGGCAGCAGCAGGCCGCGGCGAGCGCCCAGCGAGATGACCAGGCCGTGTCGCCCCACTTCCACTGCCTCGGGATGAATCGGAAACAGGCGGGACAGAACGCTCAGAGAAACCTCTAGCTTAAGAGCCTCTTCCTTCGTCACCGGCAAGAAACGGGAATCTTCGAAAGCGGCGGCGCGGGCCGTTTCGGCCACGGCACGATACAGAGGCGCGATGGGCACGGCATAGCCGACGCATCCCCGAAGTTGGCGGCCGAGATCGCCGGAAAGACCGCCAGGAAGATCGCCGCGCAGGTAAAGAGTCGTGAAGACGCCTCGTGGATCCGACAGCCCGGGTGGTAAAGGCGACGGTTCCGGAAAAGGCCGACGTTCCAGGACAGAAAGAATTGCCTCGTGCGCGATGCGGAGCAGAGCCCGGCGTTGATCGAGAGAAAATTCTGGGGCTGGCGTGGCGGGGTCGCCAGCCACTTCGCGCGCGGTCAGATTCTCAGACGGCTTTTCAGACGGCGTTTCAAACAGCCTGGACATCGCGTTTTCTCCGCCGGGCGAGGACGAAGGCCCGGCGACGACGCTTTTCCGATTTGTGGTCGATCCGCACCCAGAAGGCAACGAAGTAGTCGAGCGCGGAAACCAGGGAAAGCAGAACCATAAACCAGATGGCGACCCATGCAATCCAGTACACCGGGAGAAAGTAAGTACCGAAAACAGGCCACTCGTGCCAGCGGCGAGCGAGAATCACGGCCACCACGGAAATAATCTGCACCAGCATCTTGAACTTGCCGAGTTCGCTCGCTTGAATCGTAAAACCTTCGGAAGCGGCAATGGTGCGCAGCCCGCTTACCAAAAACTCGCGGCCGATGATGACCACCGCCATCCAGGCCGGCACCAGCGCGGGATTGAACTGGACCAGTGTGATGAAGGCGGCGGCGATCAGCAACTTGTCGGCCAGCGGATCAAGCAGCATGCCCATCGTCGTGATCTGACCGCGTTTGCGCGCGAGATAGCCGTCAATGCCGTCGGTGATCGAAGCCAGTATGAACACGGCGGACGCCAGGATTTCTCTTTCCCCGGTCTGCTCATTCGAGAAACGTGGCGTGCAAAGAATCCATATGAGAAGCGGAATCGCGGCGATGCGGGTGAGCGTGATGTAGTTGGGAAGATTCACGCGATGACTGAGCCAGGGCCTCAAGGGCGGCTAATGCGATTATCCTCTACATCAGGGGGCAAGGCAACGGACGAGAGGGTAGTGTCCTAATTTGGATTAGGGTGTTGTTCCGGCATACATGGTTCCATGCCGATGCTACGGCAAGCCTGGCTGGACTTGTCGCAGAACGGCCTGTCATGCGACGTTTGGTTAGTCATGGTGGAAATAGAAGAGGTTCCCGTCCAGATCCTTTACGGTGAACTGCCGTAATCCCCAAGGCTTTTTTTCCAGAGGATCCACGATGTTCGCACCTAACGACTTCAGTTCCTTGTACGACGCATCGATATCTTCAGCGAACACCCAGTGAACGGCAGGTTCGAACGGCGGCTTCCTCTTCCGAAAAAATATCGGCCCCATATCACCGTGTGACACGGCCCCAATCTCTTTGCCTGGGTAAAGCCATCCAATCTCAAAGCCGAGTGTATCTCTGTAATGCCGTTGTGCGCGTTCGACATCAGCGACCGGCAACTCCGGAACTGGCTTGCCAATCGAGTTCATTTTCTCTTTTGCGCTCACAGAGCTCTCCTTTGCTCTCCTTTATGCAACAGGACCGCCAACCCGTCAAATTCGGACACTACCCGTTTTGACAGTAGGTTGCATTCCGGTCTAGCATAAATCTGTTCCCTGTGGGGCACGTCGGCATCCCTGCCGAAAGGGCTAGGCCCGCCCGCTGAAAAATCTCAGCAGGAATGTGCCTATGCCAACCCTCGAGACATACCGCAAGCAAGCCAAGTTGCTGCTCCGCTGGCATCGCGAAGGAGACTATTCTATTGGCCGGAAGGTACGCAGGCTCGAACGCTACCAGTCCTTGACCGACCGCGAAGTATTGGCGCTTAAGTTCACTCTTACCGTGGCGCAGGAGATCGTCGCGGTGGAAGCCGGATATCAGAGTTGGGCGGAGCTGAAAGCGGTAACGGCCGGAGCACGCAAGACGCCGCGCGCTTCATCCGGTCAGCCGTTCCTGAAGAATGTGACGCCGATCCTGCTCGTGCGGGATGTTAAGACTTGCGCCGCCTTCTTCCAACAGAAGCTGGGCTTCGAGATCGACTTCCTCCATGGTCTTCCCCCGTTTTACGGCGCGGTATCGCGAGACGGCGTTTGTCTGCACATCCGCTACGTGCAGCAACCCTTCTTCGCACAAGCCGCAGTTCAGGAGAAATCGCTGATCTGCGCTTCCATTGAAGTCTCGAACGTGCAAGGTTTATTTGAGGAATTCAAGGCGCGAGGCGCGGAGTTCGCGCAAACACTCACCAAGCAGGCCTGGGGCGGAACTGATTTTCAGGTACGAGATCCCGATGGCAATGTCATTTCCTTCGTCACATATGCGTGAAATTGAACGTCTCCGACCTCGTCATCCGCCTCCCTGCTCGTAGCCAAAATTCAAACTGAGACAATACCGACGAGAGGCCACGGTCCAAAAAGTAAGTTGCTAATGCCCAAGACCGGCCACAATTTTGTAGAGATCCGACAATAGTGCGGAGATCGAAGGCACGGGAAAAGGGCGCTCGTTCAAAAAACCCGCGCCGTCTGCAGCACAAATTTCTTATTTCTGTTTCGCGATGATCTTGTCTTTGATCTTTGTATAGGTGGCTTGGGGAACGACTTTTTTTCTCAACAAGTCGGTCTTCTTTGCGTAAGGACGGCCGTCGATGATTTTCTGTGAGTAGGCGGCTCCGATGCCCGGCAGAGCTTCCAACTGCTCTTTGGTCGCCGAGTTGACGTCGAGCAGGTCGGCGTTAGCAACCGCGTCCGTCGTGGTCTTGGCTGGCCTCTTGGTCGCTTGCGCGCCAGCCATTCCGCTGATCAGGCTCAGCGCGAAAAGCGCGACAAGAATTCTGGTCATAACCTTCTTGGTCATAGTCGTATCTCCTTATTCCTTCTGAGCTGCTTTGTAGCCAGCTGCCTTCGCTTCGGATTCGGTCATGAACTTTCCGGCCTTCGTCTTGCCATACCAGCGTCCGCTCTTGTGATAGACGCCGCTCTCGGTATTGACCCAGACTTTGCCGCTGGCTTGAGCCGCGGCAATCTCTGGACTGGAAGCCGTGACGCCTTTTGACTTGCTCGCCGTCTTCTTGGTCGCCATCATATTGCCGGATGAGGCCGGAGCGGCAGCCGGAGCTGCGGGAGTTGCCGCGGCGGGTGCACTGGCGGGAGCTGCATCTGCTGCGGCTCCTTTAGATTTCTTAAGGCTCTTCTCGGCGGGCGCAGCCGTGTCCGCAGGAGCTGTTTTCGAGGCGCTATCTGCCGCAACTGCTTTCTTGCTCTTCCGCGATTTCTTCGCGGGCGCGGCGGTCGTATCGCTGGCTGCGGACGTGTCCGCGGCAGCAGCTTTCTTTTCGGCAGCGGCCTTTTCCTTCTTTGCTTGTTTCTTGGACTTCTTAGTGGTGGTATCCGAGGTGGTGTCGGTCGAACTCGCTTGCGCCTTTGCCAAAGCAGGTGAAATAGCGATCGTGAGCATCAGGCAGAAAGCAAGCATGCATAGCGTAAGTTTATTTTGGAAGCGATTCATTTTTCCTCGCGAGATTTAAGAGGCACCAAGCCCCGTTTTTACTACGCATAAATTCCGCGCTGGCGGATGGTATACGCCACGCGGTCGATCGCCAGCATATAGGCGGCGATCCGGTTGTTTACGCCGTGAGTTTCCGCGTACCGGACAACATCATCGAACGCTGTATCCATGATGTCCTCCAGATGCTCGTTGACCACCGATTCCTTCCAGAAGTAGCCCTGGCGATCCTGCACCCATTCAAAGTAGGAAGTAGTGACGCCGCCGGCGTTCGCCAGGATGTCGGGAATGACGAAGACTTTTTTCTCGGAGAGGATATCGTCGGCGGTCGCGGTAGTCGGGCCATTCGCGCCCTCGGCCAGGATCTTGCACTTCACCCGGTCCGCATTCTGGCTCGTGATCTGGTTTTCAGTCGCCGCCGGGATCAGGATGTCGCAATCGACCAGCAAGAGTTCCGCTGCATCATACTTCTCGGCGCCCGGGAAGCCGTGAATGGTGCCATTGCGCTGGCGGAATTCCCACAGCGCCTCCACGTCGATGCCATCCTTTTTGTACAGCCCACCGCCCACCTCGATGATGCCGATCACCTTGTATCCCGCTTCCGCCATAAGGCGGGCCGCGTTCGAGCCAACGTTCCCAAAGCCCTGCACAACAACGCGGGTGGTATCGCGATTCAGGCGCAGTTTCTGGATCGCCTTTTCGCAGACCATCAGAACGCCGCGTCCCGTAGCCTCGCGGCGCCCGCGCGATCCGCCAATATTGATCGGCTTGCCGGTGACGACGGCAGTGCAGGTCTGCCGCATGTGCATGGAGTAGGTATCCATGATCCAGGCCATGGTCTGCTCATTGGTATTGACGTCGGGAGCGGGGACATCTTTTTCCGGCCCGATGAATTCAAACAGCTCCGCGGTGTAGCGGCGGGTCATGCGCTCCAACTCGCCCTGCGACATTTTGTGCGGATCACAGATGATGCCGCCCTTGGCGCCGCCGAATGGAATATTGACCACCGCACACTTCCACGTCATCCAGCTCGCCAGCGCGCGAACTTCGTCCAGGTTTACATCGGGCGAGTAGCGCAGTCCACCCTTGGCCGGGCCGCGCGCAATGGAGTGCTGCACGCGGAATCCGGTGAAGACTTCAAGGTGCCCGTCGTCCATCATCACCGGGATATGAACAATAATTTCGCGGCTCGGACTCCGCAAAACCTTCCAGAGGCCCTCATCAAGATTCAGTTTTTTCGCGGCCAAGTCGAATCGGGCGGCTTGCGCCTGCCAGGGATTAGTTTCCTGCTCCAGGTCCAATGCTGTGGTCATAAACTCTCCGTATAATTGCGATTCCGCTTGTCGCCTTAGTCAGCCAGCAAGCCTGGCAAAGTATATTGCTGGTCCGCAGCCTAGGCAAGCGCAGGAGTGACGTAAGGCGAACGACGGCGCAGCGATCAACTTACTTATAATGACATTCTGGGGAGAAGCATGATCCGCCCTGACTACAAAGAGTTCTTGCGGTTGTCACGCAGCGCCACCCTGGTGCCGGTGGCGAAGTCGATCTCTGCCGACCTGCTAACGCCGGTTTCCGCCTTTCTCGCCGTGGCTGACAGAGAGCCCAATGCCTTTTTGCTCGAGTCAGTCGAAGGCGGGGAGAAAATTGGGCGCTATACGTTTCTTGGCGTGCGGCCGTTTCTGCGGCTGGAGTCACGCGGCGCCGAGATCACGATCGAACGTGGCCGCATTAAGACAGTCGAGCGGCGCACGGGAAATGTTTTCGAAGTCATCAAGGAACTGCTGCAGCAACACCGTCCGGCCGCGATGGAAGGGTTGCCGCCGTTCACCGCCGGAGCGGTCGGCTATTGCGCATATGACATTGTGCGGCGGCTGGAGAACATCGGAGAGCACGCTGCGGATGACCTCGACGTTCCCGACTGCGTACTGATGTTCTTCGACCGCGTACTTGCCTTCGATCACCTGCGCCACCAGATCCATATTGTGGCGTCGGCGGACGTGACCCGGGAAGTGCCTAGAGTTGCCTATGATCGCGCCGTGAAGGATATCGCGCGCATCGAGAAGAAGCTCGCCGCAGGGTGGAAGCCGGCGCACTGGCGCAAAGCTGCCACGAAGTCAAAGCTGGCGACGTCAAAGTTGAAGACGCGCCCACGCACTCCGAAGCCGAAGTTTTTAGAAAGCGTCCAGCGTGCCAAGGAGTACATAGCCGCTGGAGACATTTTTCAGGTCGTGCTTTCGCAGCGGTGGGATTTCGAACCGGGAGTCGCTCCGCTCGATCTGTATCGCGCGCTGCGGACGGTGAATCCGTCGCCGTATATGTTCTTTTTACGATTCGGAGGAGAGAAGATCGGCGTTAAGAAGAAGCGAAGCAAGAGAGGGAGCGGCGCAATGCACGTCCTCGGAGCCTCGCCGGAAATGCTGGTGCGGGTCAGCGGCTCGAAACTGGAGTACCGTCCGATTGCAGGCACGCACCCGCGCGGCAAGGATGAAGCCGCTGACGCCGCGCTGGAAAAGAAGATGCGGGAAGACGAGAAGGAACGAGCCGAACACGTGATGCTCGTCGACCTTGGCCGCAATGACCTAGGCCGGGTAAGCGAGTATGGGTCGGTAAAGGTGCGCGATCTGATGTACGTCGAGCGCTACTCGCACGTAATGCACCTGGTCTCCGCTCTGGAAGGACGACTGCGTCCGGAACTGGATGCTGTGGATGCGTTCGCGGCGTGCTTCCCGGCGGGAACTCTGAGCGGCGCACCCAAAGTGCGCGCCATGCAGATCATCGAAGAATTGGAGCCGACGCGGCGCGGCGTGTACGGCGGAGCTGTTCTCTATGCCGATTTCGCGGGGAATCTGGATTCGTGCATCGTGATCCGAACTCTCCTGATGAAGGGCAAGAAGGCCTACCTGCAAGCGGGTGCCGGCATCGTCGCAGACTCCGATCCACAGCGCGAGTTCGAAGAGTCGGAAAACAAATCGCGGGCGGTGCTGCGGGCAGTGGAGATGGCCAGAAGCACTTAGCTTCTAAGTTGTCACTTGGTTTTTGGCTTCGCTGCTTGTTCGAGTTGCTTCACGGCCGCCATGGTTCGCGCGGTGTAGTCTACACGCTTCTCCGACTTCGGGCGTCGGTGGCGTTTAGTGACAGA
>Ga0185299_10007708_pt1 | contig 10899 bp, 10 predicted proteins | sample PaiPotPPA55metaG_FD_128002 | JGI IMG/M metagenome (GOLD analysis project Ga0185299, IMG submission 128002) | Iron sulfur acid spring bacterial and archeal communities from Banff, Canada, to study Microbial Dark Matter (Phase II) - Paint Pots PPA... ...
AATGCCGTGTGAGAGTGACCAACGGAACGCAGCCACTGTACGGGAACATTGATATCAGCGCGGTGCGATTCGACTCGCAGGTTCGGGATGGCGTAGGGAAGATCGTCAACGCCCTCGACGGATGCGGGATCGTATTCCTTCCCCTTCATCATCATGCCTTCGAAGGGTGTTCCCGCCATGATCGATTGCCCGACGAGACGGGAACTCCAACTGACGGGATTGCCAGATGCATCGACTCCGCCTTCGATGGCATGCAGAAATGCGGGGCGATACCACCCGCCCGCCATGTCATCTTCGCGCGTCCAAATTACTTTGACCGGAGCCCCTGCCGCCTTGGCGACGTGCACCGCTTCCACTACAAAGTCGGACTGCGGGTTCGCCCGGCGGCCGAAGCCTCCGCCCAAAAGAGTGGTGTGGAGCTGAACCTTCTCGTTGGGAAGTCCGGCGACTTTTGCGGCGTTGGCGCGATCGATCGTCTGAAACTGCGACCCTGTCCAGACTTCGCAGGAGTCCGGGCGCAGGTCAACCGTGCAGTTTAGCGGCTCCATCATGAGGTGCGAGAGATAGGGAACTTCGTAAACCGCCTCGATCTTCTTTGCTGCATTCGCTAGCGCACTGGCGGCGTCCCCGTCGTTGCGGACAGTCTTACCGGGTGATTTTGCGCGGCCGCGGAACTCCTCCATCATCTGTGTGGTGCTGAAGGCTCGCATGCTGCCTTCGTCCCAATCCACGCGAAGAGCTTCCCGCGCCATCTTGGCTTGCCAGAAAGAGTCCGCGATCACCGCGACGCCGGCGGGAACGGCGACGATTTTGCGTACTCCCGGCATCGAACGGGCACGGGAATCGTCGAAGCTCTTCATCGTTGCTCCGAAGATAGGCGGGCGCGCGATCACGGCCGTAACCATGCCCGGCAATTTGACATCGATTCCAAAGACTGCCGAGCCATTCAATTTCTCCGGAGTGTCCAGCCGCTTGATTGGTTTGCCAATCAGTTTGAATGTCTTTGGATCTTTCAGTTGCACTTGCGAGGGCGGCGTCTGCTTTGCCGCAGCGCCGACGAGCTGGCCATAGGTCAGCTTACGAGTGGAACCGTTGAAGACTGTCCCGGATTCTGTACGGCACACCGTCGCGTCCACGTTCCATTGTTGCGCGGCTGCAGCGAGCAGCATCGCGCGTGCCGCGGCCCCCGCTTGCCGGAATTGCTCCAATCCCGACCACACGCTGGAGCTCCCACCTGTCATTTGCATGCCGAAGGCCGGATGGTTGTATTTGGGATCGACTGGAGCAGATTCAAAACTAACCTTTGTCCAGTCGGCATCGAGTTCCTCGGCCAGGAGCATCGGCAATGAGGTGTAGACACCCTGCCCCATCTCCGAATGGTTGACGATGACGGTGACCCGCTCGTCGGTTCCGATCCGCACGAATGCGTTCGGCACGAAAACATTGGCGGACGGCCCGGAGGAAGCCAGCTTAGCCGCTCCCGGTACATAGAAGCCGAGTAACAAACCGCCACTGGCCGTCACTGACATCTTGATAAATTCACGGCGTTCCATACCGGTAGGTTCGGTTGCAGCGCGCTTCCGTCTAGTGCTCACTTGGCACCGTCCTTTGCCACCATCTCGGCAGCGCGGTGGATGGCCCGGCGGATGCGCGGATAGGTCCCACAGCGACAAATGTTGCCGGTCATCGCCTGGTCAATATCCTCATCGGTGGGCCGCGGTTTCTCGCGCAACAGAACAGCCGCACTCATCAGCTGTCCGGATTGACAATAGCCGCATTGGGGAACGTCTTCTTCGATCCACGCGCGTTGCAGGGGATGACTGAGATTCGGCGCAAGTCCCTCGATTGTGGTCACCGCTTTTCCGGTCGCTCGCGATACGGGCGCAACGCAGGAGCGCACTGCATCTCCCTCGATATGGACGGTACACGCGCCGCATTGCGCCATGCCGCATCCATATTTTGTTCCGGTGAGACCGAGTTGCTCGCGGATAACCCATAGCAGTGGAGTAGAAGGATCGACGTCGAGATCGACGCTTTTGCCGTTAACGGAGAATCCGATCATCGTAGGCCTCCTGGTTTTCTCCTGCGTCCAACTGGCAGACGACGCTGCCGAGACGCCATCGATTTTACATCCGCGGCTGAAAAAGGTTGACCGCGATTTTCTATCCCGGCGGCCATGCGAGGGGGCGGCCGCCGAGGAGGTGGACGTGGAGGTGGAATACGGATTGGCCGGCGCCGGGGCCGACGTTGAGGACGGTGCGATAGCCCCGCTCGATGTTGCGCTGGCGGGCTATCTGGGCGGCGGCTAGGTGGCAGCGGCCGATGATTTCGGCGTCGGACGACTGGGCTTCTTTGAGTCCGGCGAAATGTTTCCTGGGAATGATGAGGACGTGGGTGGGAGCTTGCGGATTGATGTCTTCGAAGGCGAAGACATGGTCATCTTCGTAGATTTTTTTGGCGGGAATTTCGCCCCGGAGGATGCGGCAGAAAAGGCAGTTGGGATCGGTCATTCTGTGTTCCCTTTCTTTGTTTACCTTCCGAAACGATAATATCCCGGCTAGAAATTGTCCTGCGAATGAAGGCGGCCTCAGCAGCTGGAGCGTCGAATATTTGCGGATGTTTATGGCACGACTGAAATCGTGGCCTTCATTCTCGTGCCCTCTTATCTCGTGATGTCTGAACAAGTCAAAGGAAGCGGGCGGGGCGCCCGCTTCACGCAGACGCTAATCTAATCGGACTAGGAAGACAGAGCCTTCGGGGGTTTGGGTTTCGGCGGCTAGTTGTTGGGCGCGCGCGTGGTCGTCGTCGAGGACGCGAATGCGGATCCACCAGTCTCCGGCGGGGCTGGCGAAGCACAGGACTTGGGCGGTGTGGTAGCGGCGTTTAAGGTGGTCGGCGAGCTTGCTGGCGGTGGGTTGGTGGGGGAATCCGCCGATTTGGACAGCCCATTTTCCGGGGGCCTCGGCAGACACAGCGGACTGCATCAATTCCACTTTCACTTGGGCGACGCCGGGCTGGTAGACATCGAGTTTTTTGGCGGCGGCCAGGGAGAGATCGACGACGCGTCCGGGAATGAATGGGCCGCGGTCGGTGATGCGGACCAGTGCGGTAGCGTGGGTCTTTAAGTTGGTGACGCGCACGATGGAGCCAAGAGGATAGGTGCGGTGGGCGGCAGTCATAGCGTGCATGTTGTAGATTTCCCCGTTCGATCCGCGGCGGTTGTGGTAAGGCGGGCCGTACCAGCTGGCGAGTCCAGTTTCGGTGGCGACGGGATGGGCGTCGGCAGGGAGAGTGGGTCCGGCCAGATCGGCTTCGGCGTTGCCGATGTCACTGGGCTTGGGTCCACGGGGCTTTGGGGCAGCTTTGGCGGGCGGAAGGTTTGCGGCTGGGATGGACTCCTTGGGTTTGGACTCTTGGGGCGGCGGAGGCGCGGGAAGATTCACAGCCGCTGGTTTGGGATGGGCGCAGGCGCTTAGAAAAAGGATCGCGCTCAGAACAAAAAATCGCACGATGACGTCGATAAAGGAAGCGCGGCGCGGGGTTCCTGCGATTCTTGACGGCATCACTTGGGCGGGTGCTGGTGCTGCTCCATGTAGTCGGCGAATTCGGTGAGTTTCTTGGAAGCTACGCGCAGGGCTTTGGTGGAGTGCGTTCGCACTGCCGGGACAACCTCGTCGTTGAGATATTTGATGAACTCGGGAATCTCTTTTTCCAGGCGCTCGGCGGCGTTGCCAATGGTTTGACTGACGCGGGCCGAGGCGTCCTCGACTTTGCGGTTGAAGTCCGTCATGATGCTCCTTGCTGCTTGCTAGAACGCGGCCTGAATCAGTCCACGGTGGGTTTCGGAATGCCAGGCTCGACTATTATTTCGTGAGCTGAGGTCGGGGGTCAATGGAGAGTGGTTGAGAGGTTAACTTCACAGCTTGGGGTAGGACAAATCTTGCAGGTATCACCGGAACAATTCCGAAAACTTCTCTTGGCATGGTATGACGCGCATGCGCGCGATTTGCCGTGGCGGGAGAGTCGCGACCCTTATCGGGTATGGATTTCGGAGATCATGCTGCAGCAGACGCGGGTGGCGGCGGTGATTGCGCACTATCGCGAATTTTTGCGGCGGTTTCCGGCGGTGGAGAAGCTGGCGCGGGCGCGGGAGGCTTCGGTGCTGGCGGCGTGGAGCGGGCTGGGATATTACCGGCGGGCGCGGATGTTGCATGCGGCGGCGAAGGTGGTGGCGCGGCGTGGGACGTTTCCGGAGACGTCGGAGGAATTGCGCCAGTTGCCGGGTATCGGCCGGTATACGGCTGCGGCGATTGCCAGCATTGCGTTTGGGGAATGTGTCGCGGTGGTGGATGGGAATGTCGAGCGGGTGCTGCAGCGGGTATTAGGGCGGCGGATGAGCGGCGGGGATTTTTGGATTGCGGCTGAGGAGTTGCTTGATCGGGAGCGGCCGGGAGATTTTAATCAGGCGATGATGGAACTGGGTGCGACGGTGTGTACTCCCAGATCACCGTCGTGTTTGACCTGTCCGGTAATGGAGGTGTGCGCTACGCGCGGGGAGATGGGCGGCGCGGTGAAGCCAGCGCGCCAGAGGAAGCGAGAGATTCATTATGCGCTGGATTGTTGCGGCGGCAGAGTGCTTCTGGTGCAGCGGGCACGGGATGCATCGCTCATGCCTGGGATGTGGGAGTTGCCGGAACTGGCGCGTCCCTCACGAGCTAAAGCCCGCTCCACTGGGGCTGACAAGATCGCAGCGCTAAAAGCGCTGCGCCACCCGAAGGCAAGCGCCTGCAACAACGTGAAAGCCTGCCTCACCCTCAAACACTCGATCACGGTGACGGACTACACCGTACGGGTTTGGCGAAGGTCAGCCCCGTCGCGGGTCGCAGGAAAATGGATTGCTGTGGAGAAGATGTCGGAAGTCGCCCTCACCGGATTGGCGCGGAAGATTCTGCGTAAGGCGGAAATCATTTACGGACTGAGCAGGCGGCTAACGCTAAACTAGTTCGGGCTTTAGCCCCAGGCGGGATCGAGGAGGGCCTAGTTGACCGACCAAAGCAGACGCACTTTCTTAAGACACGCTTCGCTGGTAACAGCGGCAGCGCTGGCGTATCCAACTGCGCGCGTGCTGGGGGCGAATGACCGGATTCGCATCGGCATGATCGGAGTGGGCGATCGCGGAAACGATTTGCTGGGTCAAATTCTTTCCGTACACGGCGTCGAGGTCGTTGCCATGGCGGACGTCTACAGCCGCCGGCGCGATCAGGCGAAAAACAGAGTGCCCGGCATTCAGACCTTTGACGATCATCGCGGCCTACTGGAGATGAAGGATATCGATGCTGTCATAGTCGCCAGCCCGCTGCACATCCACGCCCGCCATTTTCTGGATACGCTGGCTGCGGGAAAAGATCTTTATGCGGAGAAGACGTTGACCTGGTCGATTCCGGAAGCAGAAAAATGTTTAGCCGCCGCGAAAGAGTCAAACCGCGTGATTCAGATCGGACTGCAGCATCAAAGTTCCGGAGCGCTCGCCGACGCTAAACAGTGGATCAACGACGGCTGGATTGGCAAAGTCGCGCAGGTGGAATCCTGGATGAGCCGCAACACCCCGCACGGCAAAGGCCAGTGGGTGCGGCCGGTTCCACCGGACTGCAATCCGCAGAATGTCAACTGGGGCGCGTTTCTCAACGGGCGGCCGGAGCGTCCCTTCGATGGCTTCCGGTTCATCAACTGGCGGTTGTTCTGGGAATTTTCCGGAGGCAATTGCGCTGAAAACATGGTGCATCAGATTGCCTGGATCATGGGGGCCCTCGATTTGCCACTGCCGTCGGCGGCTTACATGTCGGGCGGAGTGTTCTCCGAAAAAGATGGGCGCGAGGTCCCGGATACGATTGCGGTCACGCTGGATTTTCCCAAAGATATTGTGGTGACCTGGCAATCCACCTTCAGCAACAAGCATTACGAATTGGGCGACCGCATTCTCGGCAGCGACGGAACCCTCGAACATCATTTCGACGAGCCGCTGCAGTACTGGCCGGAAAAGACGAACCGGTCCGGCGGAGATTCCACTCGTGGCAAGACGCATGACCAGAAGCACATGCAGAATTGGATCGACTGCGTGCGCAGCCGCGGCATTCCAAATGCTCCGCCAGAGATTGGATACCGGTCGGCGATTGCCGTGCATATGTCGAACCTGTCTTACAAGAACAAGGGGCGCATCACTCTGGAAGAAGCGAAGGCGATGACGCCAGAATACTCATGATCGGCGCGGTCGACATTGGAGGCACAAAAATCGCGGTCGGCATGGTCGATGACAACGGTAAAGTGCTTTCGAGGATGGAAGCGCCCACCGATCCCAACCGTTACTCCGATGGAATCGAACTGATCGCGCATATGCTGCGCAAAACCGCGCAAAGAGCCGGGGCCAACCTTACCGGCATCGGCATCGGATCTACCGGTCCGGTTGATCCCCTGCGCGGAGAATTTGGCGACGTCGATTTCCTTCCGGGATGGCGAGGGAAAAGTCCGGTCAAGGATCTCACGCAGATTTTTAGTGTAAGCGTGGCATTGGAGAACGACGGCGACGCGGCTGCGCTCGCGGAAGCCGGATGGGGCGCGGGTCGAAATCGCTCGCGCCTGATCTACGTAACCGTCGGCACGGGAATTGGCGGCGGCATTGTGCTCGATGGCAAACTTTATCGTGGCGTCGACGGCGCGCACCCGGAAGTCGGACATCATGTGGTCGATCCCGCTGGCCCAAAATGCTCGTGCGGCTTTCACGGTTGCTGGGAATCATTAGCGGCCGGTCCAGCCATGGTGGCGTGGTTTGAAGCACACGCGCCCACCGGCCATCCGCGCCGAGATGGCGTCACGGCCAAGAGAATCTGCGAGCTTGCCCAAGAAGGCGATGCAATCGCGCTCGGGGCTGTCGAACACGAGTCCTACTATCTCGGTTTAGGACTCGCCAATCTCATCAACCTCTTTACTCCGGACGCTATCGTGCTGAGCGGGAGCGTCATGAAGAGTGCGGAACTCTTTCTCGATCGCATCCGCGAAGTGATCCGCAGCGGCTGCCGCTTTGTTCCAGCAGAAAAGAGCCAGCTCACGCTCGCCTCCCTCGGCGAAGACACAAACCTGATCGGCGCTGCCAGAGTCTGGCACTACCGTTTCCGAGAGTAGCGATTCGCCGAGTAGCGCCGCCACTCTCGGCAGCCGGCAAAATGCCGCCGTCACTCCTGTTTCCCTCCTCACGTCGCGAAGCGCCGCAATCGCGGCGCACCTTCCAGTTCCCCCCACGATCTGTTACTGTTTTCAGTCCCCTTTTTTTTCGTAGTAATGTGAGAGAAAGGACTAGCGCCGCGTGATTGTTGGAGTTCCGAAAGAAAGTTATCCCGGCGAACGCCGGGTTGCGCTCGTTCCCGTGGTCGTTCCCAACCTTGTCAAAGCAGGGCTCGAGGTTATCGTACAAGCCGGAGCCGGCGACCAGGCTGGCTACCCGGACGCGATCTATGCCGAAAAGGGTGCGAAGATTGTGCCTGATCGCGACGCGGTGTTCGGCACCGCCGACATCGTGTTGCAGGTGCTGTGCTACGGCTCGAACGACGTTACCGGCCAAGCCGACCTGCCACTCATGCGCCGCGGACAAGCCATCATCGGATTCCTGCGCCCTCTGGGTTCCGCAGAAGTAATTGAACAAATCGCCCACGCAGGCGTCACCGCTTTTTCCGTGGAGCTCATGCCACGCACCACGCGCGCACAAAGCATGGACGCCCTTTCTTCGATGGGCACGATTTGCGGTTACAAAGCCACGCTACTTGCCGCCGAAACCTCGCCGCGAATTTTTCCCATGATGACCACCGCCGCCGGCACCATCACTCCTGCGCGAGTGTTCGTCATCGGCGCCGGCGTCGCCGGACTGCAAGCCATCTCAACGGCCCGTCGTCTCGGAGCCGTGGCTTCCGCGTACGACATGCGTCCCGCCGCCAAAGAGCAGGTGCAGAGCCTCGGCGGCCGTTTCGTCGAACTCCCCATCGAAGCCCAAAATGCTCAAGACGCCCGCGGCTACGGCACCGCGCAGGACGAAACCTTTTACGCGCGCCAGCGCGAACTGCTGACCCGCGTCGTCGCCGAAAGCGACGTCGTGATTACCGCCGCCGTCATTCCCGGCAAGAAATCTCCAGTGCTGATTACCGCTGACATGGTCAAAGGCATGGCCCCAGGTTCAGTAATCGTCGACCTCGCTGCCGAGCGCGGCGGCAACTGTGAACTGACACGCACCGGAGAAACCGTGGTGGTCGACGGAGTCACCATCATCGGCGCCATCAACCTGGCCACCAGCGTTCCCTACCACGCCAGTCAGATGTACGCCCGCAACATCACTACCTTCCTGCTGTACATGGTGAAGGAAGGCAAGCTGCAACTGAACCTGCAGGATGAAATCATTCGCGAGACCATGATCACGAATGCCGGCGAAGTAGTGAACGCCCGCGTCCGGGAATTCTTCAAGATGCCGGCCCTGGCGAGTGTTGGATAGTGGATTGTCATCCCATGAGTTGTCATTAATGATGGATTGTCATCCTGAGCGGAGCAAGGGTTCGCAAAGCGAACGCTTGCGCAGTCGAAGGATCCCTGCAATCTTCCGTGTATCGCGAGGTTGCGGGGAGTTCTCCCGTCGCAGGTACGGTTCGGTGAGAACGCCTTTTGACTGTCGAGTTCTGCCTGAATGGGTAGGGATCCTTCGACTCCGTGAGTGCTTCGCTTCGCGGAGCTCACTGCGCTCAGGATGACAGTTTTGAAAAGCGGAAACTAGGAATACACATGAACAATAACCTGATCGACGCGCTTTTCGTTTTCATGCTGGCGGCCTTCATCGGATTCGAAGTCATCCGCCACGTCTCTCCCTTACTGCATACGCCACTCATGTCCCTGACCAATGCATTAGACGCCATCGCCGTAGTCGGCGCCATCGTTCTCGTCGGCGAGAGAAAAAGTACCTTCGCCTTGGTCCTCGGCGTGATCGCCATCATCGCTGCCACCAGCAATGTGGTCGGTGGATTCCTCATCACCGACCGCATGCTCAGAATGTTCAAAACCAGCCGTCCCAGCAAGCCGCAAGTAACAAAGCCATAAGACGAAGCCTAATATGACCGAGTTCGCCGGAAGCCAGTACGTCATCGAGATCATCTACCTCGTCGCCAGCGCTCTTTTTATTCTCTCGCTGAAGTGGATGAGTTCGCCCGCCACCGCCCGCCACGGCATCCTGGCCGGCGAAATCGGGATGGTCCTCGCCATTGCCGGCACGCTGCTGCATCACGGCATCGTCGACTACAAGTGGATCATCATCGCGCTCGTGCTCGGCAGCGGCATCGGCATCCCCCTCGGCATGGTGCAGATGACCGCCGTCCCCCAGCGGACCGCCCTCAGCCACGCCTTCGGCGCCCTCTGCGTAACCCTGGTCGGCACTGCCGAGTTCTATCTGCGCTCGCCCGCTGTGCCCAAGTTCATGATGTCGGTGCTCTCGATGGAAGTCATTCTCGGAGGCCTGACCTTCACCGGCAGCCTGATGGCTGCGGGAAAGTTGCAGGAAATCCTGCCGCAGCGCCCCATCACGTATAGAGGCCAGAACCTCGTCAACTTGCTGCTATTCATCGTGGCCGTCGGAAGCGCAGTTTACTTAGTGCTGCATCCCGGGGCGAAGATCTTTTTCCCTATCATCGTCGGCGTCTCTCTGATCTTCGGAGTACTGCTGGTGATCCCGATCGGCGGCGCTGATATGCCGACCGTGATCTCGCTGTTGAACTCTTATGCCGGACTTTCCGCCGCCGCCATGGGATTCGTGCTTGACTCCAAACTTCTGATCATCGCCGGCGCGCTCGACGGATCCTCCGGCCTCATCCTCTCCATCATCATGTCGAAGGCCATGAACCGTTCGTTCACCAACGTCCTCTTCGGAGCCTTCGGCCAAGTGCAGGCGTCGGCCGCTGCCGGGGAGGAAGCGAAGCCAGTGCGCAGCGCCACCGCCGAAGAAGCCGCCGCAATTCTCTCAGCAGCTAACAAGGTGGTAATCGTCCCCGGCTACGGAATGGCCGTCGCGCAGGCGCAGCACAAAGTCCGCGAACTCTATGACGCGCTCACCAAGAAGGGAGTCGACGTCCGCTTCGCTATCCACCCGGTTGCCGGACGCATGCCTGGCCACATGAACGTGCTGCTGGCCGAAGCCGACATTCCCTACGACCGCCTCATCGAGATGGACGAGATCAACGGCGACTTCCCGCAGACCGACGTGGCCCTGATCATCGGCGCCAACGACGTGACCAACCCCGCCGCCCGCACCGACCAATCCAGCCCCATCTTCGGCATGCCCATCCTCGACGTGGACAAAGCCCACACCGTCATGGTCATCAAGCGCGGCATGAGCCCCGGCTTCGCCGGCATCGACAACCCGCTCTACTATCTCGACCGCACCCTGATGCTCTTCGGCGACGCCAAACAATTCGTAGGCGGCATCGTCCGCGAGTTAACCGGCGGCCACTGATCAGATCGGCCAGCAAATTAAGCAATTGAGTAGAGCGGAAATTTAGCGAGTCGGGATCGGATGTGAAGTCGTGACCGCACAACTCCCTACTAGGCAGACTCGTTACATGCCGAGCTTTTTGACTTCCTCGTTGTAATACTTGCGGTAGAGAATGTCCCACTCTTGCGAGCCTTCGAGGATGGTGCGTTTCTGGCTCTCGATTTTCTGGCGGGCGGCGACGTCGATTCGGGCTTCCTGATTCAGCAGTTCTTCGAGAATCTTACGAGTCTCCTGGCGGATGGTGTTGGGGTCTTCGATGAACTCCACCTCGTCCATCTGCTTGAGCACCTCGGAAACGGCGCGGGCCAGCACGTTGACTTTGTCCCGGC
>Ga0185299_10007709_pt1 | contig 10898 bp, 8 predicted proteins | sample PaiPotPPA55metaG_FD_128002 | JGI IMG/M metagenome (GOLD analysis project Ga0185299, IMG submission 128002) | Iron sulfur acid spring bacterial and archeal communities from Banff, Canada, to study Microbial Dark Matter (Phase II) - Paint Pots PPA... ...
CATGCGCCTTGAGATAGGCGATATTGGTGTCGCCGCGCAAAAACCACAAAAGCTCGTGGACGATGGATTTCCAATGCAGCTTTTTGGTGGTGACGAGCGGAAAGCCTTGGCGCAAGGCAAACCGCATTTGATAGCCGAAAAGCGAGCGGGTTCCGGTCCCAGTGCGGTCGGCCTTAACCTCGCCGTCGCTGAGAATTTTGGCGAGAAGATCGAGATAGGTTTGCATGCGCGAATCTTCTATCGTCTTTTCGCGGCGTTGGGCAATTCAACCGGAGCCCGGCCTCCCCGGGGATTCGCTATCGAGGTCCGTTACATAAAGCAGGTCTCGGCGCGCTACCCGACAGGCGCGCGCGGTATGCTCCCGGCTTTTTTACAGACCCGGCAACGGTGCCGGGCGTCGGCGGATCAATTAAGCGGCGAGCCCAAGAGTTGGCGAGATCTGGGCAAGCACCTCCTTTTCGGCGTCGCTGACGCGCTCGCCGCCAAAACCCAAAAAGCCTCCTTCGGTCGGGCCCTTATCCCCATGAGCGCCGCCGGTCTCATCGCGGTTTGGTTTTCCGTTTGAAAAGTGCGCCATAATGCTTATATTCGCAGCGCCGCCTTGCGCGGCTATGGCGATAAACGGCGTCGAAATAAGCTCTTCGGACCCGGGGGCGGTACCCGGCGCCTCCACCCAAGCCCGTTCGTGAAGGCGCGATCCAAGGCGCGGCAGCGGCGGGTTTCGGCGGGGGCGAAATAGGTTCGACGGGGAGTGTAAAGGACGATCCTTTGCCCGGCATGGTTCCGCCGTCATCGGGCCGAAACTTATAGTTGCTAATGACAACTATGCTCCGGTGGCTGTTGCCGCGTAATGCGGTAATAGTACCGAAATTAAGCCCTTGGAGGTAGCACTTCAAGGCGGGGTCCGGAGGCACCTGGCAACAGAAGCCACCACTTTCGCCGATTGAGCATGATCCCAAAAAGTTGCAGACTTTTTGGATAAGATTATGCGAGAAAACAAGCAGATAGAGGCCATGAGCGATTCACCTTGAAGCGATTGTGGACTGAAGTTTCACGTTTAATATTTTCGCGTTGGGATTTTTGTCCAATATCGCGTTGTGCGAGCGGGCTGAATGGCGGCTGACCTGATCCGATACGATCTCCTTGTCCAGGACGCCTTGCGCGGGGCCGTGCGGAAAGTCCTTTCCGGTGTGGCGCGCGATGGGGTTCCGGGAGAGCATCACTTTTACATCGGTTTTCGCACCCATGCGCGGGGCGTGCGGCTTTCGTCGCGGATGCGCGAGCTCTATCCGGCCGAAATGACGATCGTGCTGCAGCATCAATTCTGGGATTTAAGCGTGACCGGGGAGGCTTTCGAGGTCGGTCTATCGTTCCAAAATATACCGGAAATGCTGCTCATCCCGTTCGATGCGGTGACCCGTTTTGCCGATCCGTCCGTGGGATTCGAGTTGCAGTTCGCGGTCGAGGACGAGGCGGCCGGCGTCAGCGATACCGGACCTTCGCCGCCGCAAACGGCGCCGGTGAGCGTTTCGGAACCCTTGGCCCAGGCCCCGCCCTTGCCGGAAGCCAAGCCGGCAAGGCAAACCAAGAAAGCAAGCGAAGCGGCCAAGGCCGAGGGGGCGGCTGCAAAGCCGCAAAAAGGCGAACCCAAGGTCGTCTCGATCGACGCCTTTCGCAAGAAAAGCTAGCGCATGATCCCAAAAAGTTGGAGACTTTCTGGATAAGATCATGCGAGCAAACAAAAGCGACATCGTTAATCTGCGTCGTGTCCGCAGGTGAAATCCGTTTATCGTGCGATCTGAAGTTCCTCAGCCGTAAAGGCGATCGCGGCGGTCTCCTGATAAAGACCATCGAGCGACGGTCCGAGGGCAAGGAGCGCCGCGATGCGCTGAATGATCTGCCGGAACCAGCGGCGCTCATCATCGGTCAACGGCTTTCCTTCGCGCCGAACCGCCTGCCGGTAGCCGAGCCACTTCTTGAGGACGGGATAACCGCCGAGCTGATAAGTCCACACCAGTTCGGGGACATTCGCGAAGTACGCATCGTCATTCAGGAAAAGATCGCCCGTCCGCTCACCCCATGCCTCATCGTAATCAGCTGCGGGGAGTTCTTCGGCCGTGAACAGGCGCGGCTTCCACCGCCCCTTTCCGCCACCCCAATACGTCACAGTGAGTTTTAGATCGTCTGGGCGCACCTGCCTACCGTCGACGCGCTTCAAAGGTCCGAGCGCGTGGGCGCGATCGGCACTTAGGATGGATTCGATTACATCACGGGCGTCGCGATTAGCGTCCAGCAGACGCGTCACGTTTTCACCAGCGGCAACAAGGCGATCAAAAAGCTTCACATCTTTCGGAATCGGCAGGTGAGCCCAGTCGGCCGAAAGCGCGCTCTTATGCTCAATCTGATAGCTCGGCGCATGCAGAATCGCAAAGGCGACCCGGAACAGCTTTCCGACGAAGGCTCGCGCAGAATCGTCGCGGCGTTCGCCCTCAAGCCCGAATTGATTGCAGAGGACGCGCCATGTCGCCTCGGGGACATTGGCATCACGGTCCGCAAGAAGATCATCGCCACGGGTTTCACGCGGAAATACAACGGATCCGCGCTCGTGTACATGCAGATTAGCAAGAGTGGTGGCGAAGATCGGCCGCGTCTCCGAATGCCTTTCGCGGCTCCGGGACGGTCAAAAGAAATTCATTATCTTTGCGGTTTGCCCCGTACTCTGGTCGCGGCCGATTAAGAAGTTTCGTCTCTGTTTCGTAATAGATCAAACGCTCATCGAGCGGGAACGCAAGAAAGCTGAGGACCTTAGATTGATCGAAACCGATTTCGTGCAGGTCCGTCCAAACAGCTTCAGGATCGTATCCTGCAATCGCCGGCTTGCCGTCGCCAGTTCCGGGCGGAGCAAGTCCGGGGAAGCGCGCCGCTGCGGCCTCAAATGTCTTGGCGTTGATATACGCATTCATGCGCGCCGCAAGCGCGCCTTGATCCGTGTCGATTATCGAACCATCGATCCCGCGATTATGGTTTACACCTTGGACGGCCACGGGAAATATCTCGTCCAGAGCTGGCCATGCCTCAAAGCCGCCTTCAACGGTCTTTGGACCAAGCCGCCACCTATTTTCTTGGGACGGCTTGACTGGATCGTAAGCAGGAACCACACACCCTTGGGAGGCGATCCGGTCGGCAAGCTGGCAAGCAACCCTTGCCGCTTGAGGGCCGCTGGTCCCCAGAAGTCGCGGTAGAGGACCGCTGTGTCGGCGGGTTTGGTTCGCGCTCCTGTGCGCTTTACCCACGTGACGATCGCTGTGCCGGGCTGAATGCCGCGCGGGTCCATCTCCGTCGTGAACGCGCTGTCATCGCGAGTGCCGGCCCCCGGCCGACCCTTCGGGATGATCTTGCCGGTGCGGTATTTGTCGCCATTCAGGTTATCGATCCATACCGCGTCGAAATTGGACAGCAGCGAGCGGCGCATCAGCGGATGCGACCGGCCCGTGAGATATGACGAGTTTGAGATGAAGGTGATGACTCCATAATCCGCGGCTTCGCCGGTCCGCTCTTCGGCGAGCCGGATAAAACGAATATACAGATCGTCTAGAAGTTGTTTGCGGACGCCGAACTCCTTGTAGAGCAGGCTGTCGCCACGCTGCTTTTTCTTAGGCCGGCCGAATTCGTCGCGCTTTACGGAGCCGTCCTTGTTGCGCACTTCAACAAGCTCAATGCCCTTGTAGTGCGCGACCAGCTCGGCTTCTTCCGCCTGCGCGGCGCCCGTGAACCGGTCATAGGGGGGATTGCCGAGGATGACGATGATTTTGGCCTCGTGCTTCACTTTCTGAGAGGCATCGAATTCTTCCCGCATCTCAGGAAAGTTAAGTTTGATATCTCCTGCATCGTGCCAGCCGGAGAGGGCGTTCGTCAGAAAAATCGCAAGGCGGTGGGCGGCATCTGGCCGCGATCCAAGCTGATCGAGCAGGAGATAGAGCTGAAGTTGCGCTATGGCGAATGGCGCGGTGAGGATTTCAAACCCCATGACGCGCTCATGGAAAGCGCGGGCCAGTTCGAGCCCCAGGCTGCTTTCATCGCCTTCTCGTTTCAGTTCGGAAGCAATGCATCGGGCGACCTCAAGGAGGTACGCCCCGGTGCCGCAACAGGGATCGAGAACCACAACGTCGGGATCGGCGATGCCGCGCGGCCGGCCGAGTTCGGTTTTCAGGAGGTAGTGAACGCGCTGAACTTGGTAGCGCACGATTTCCGGCGGCGTATACCAGACGCCCAAATCCTCGCGCAGTTGCGGATCAAACGCTTCGAGGAACGGCTCGTAGAAATATGTGATGGCGGCGATCGTCGTCTCGCCGTCGATTTGCGGGAAGGTCATGCGCGACCGGAAGAGTGGGCGGTCGATTCGGTTGAACGTTTTGATGGCCCGCGTCAGATGGGCGTCCAATCCAAGATGCTTCATCCGCGCGGGATGACGGATGTCGTGCAGGAGCGCATCGAGGAAGGGGATCGGGAGATAGTGGTGCGCGTCATCGACCTCGAAAGCCGCGTCGGCAGCCGCTTCCTTATCCCACAATATCCACGCCGCAAAGAGGGCATAGAAGATTGATTGGACAAGTGACGAGCGGAAGAAGCGGGCGCCTTTTTCGTCATCGACATCGAAGGCAAGCCCAAGCGCCTGCCGGTAGTCATCCAGCAGCGGCTTGACCGGCTTCAGATCATCAGGGAGCTCCGCCTTTGCGTCGCGAGCCTGGCGGGCGAGAATCTTGGCCAGATCGGCAGGCGAACCGATGCGTGCGAGATCGGTGACCGCGCGCGTGACAATCGAGACAAGGTCTTCGACCGCCGAAGAATCGATTTTCTGCTTCGGGCCTGATCCGCGGGCGGTGGACCAGAGATCGACTGGTTTTTCGAGGACGCGCTTCTTCGGCGGGACAGGCTTCCCCGGCTCACGCTTGAATGAAGGTTCACAGGTGAGGAGCCCGATCGCGCGCACATTGCAAAGGAGCACGACGCCCGTTTGCGATAGATAGCGGCCGATTTGATCGTTCTGCTCGGTAGAAACGGCGAGGTCGGCGAGAGATGTGTCGGCCCGTTTGACTTCGCCATAAACGCCCACAAACAGCGCCGAGTCGCCGAGCACGAAGTCCGGCATGTCGCGGCCGCCCACGCCGCCCTCCGATGTTCCGGTGATCACGTCAAACGGGAGCCGCTCGCTCTTCAGAACGGCATTCAGCAGCGCCTTCAAATCGGGATAAAAGGTTGTCTCGGTTGACGACGGCAGGCTTTCGAGCCGGCGTGTTTCGCGGACGTAAGTTGAGATTACTTCGACAAGGTTTTGCATGAGCGCGCGCACCGGCTCAGTGTAACCCGCGAAGCCCAACGGAGCCGCTGGCCACAGTGGCGAAAACATGCATGAGCGTGGCGGCGATCATGCTCTATTGGACCAAAAACCGTACGGCCCCGCGTGCTTACGCGAGGCTCGCGCAAAACCGCTGGATTTTCGCGCAGGCGTCTTCGAGCACCGCAGTCGCCGTCGCATAGGAAATCCTAAAATTCGGGCCAAGCCCGAAGGCCGCGCCTTGCACCACGGCAACGCCCTCGGCCTCAAGGAGCGCGGCGACAAAGTCCTCGTCGTTGCCGATCGCTTTGCCATCCGGAGTTTTCTTTCCGATGGCGCCGGCGCAAGAGGGATAGACGTAGAACGCGCCTTCCGGCGAGGGACAGTTCAAATATTTGGCCTGGTTGAGCATGGAGACGACGAGGTCGCGCCGTGTCTCGAAAATCTTGGCGCGCTCGGCAATAAAATCCTGCGGGCCGGTCAGCGCCTCGACGGAGGCCCATTGCGCGATCGAACAGGCGCCCGACGTCTGCTGGCCTTGCAACGTGTCCATCGCCTTGATCAAATGTTCCGGCCCGGCGGCATAGCCGATCCGCCAGCCGGTCATCGCATAGGCTTTCGACACGCCATTCATGGTGAGCGTGCGGGAGGTCAGCTCCGGCTCCACCTGCGCCGGGGTCACGAAGGTAAAATCGCCATAGGTGAGATGCTCATAAATGTCGTCGGTCAAAATCCACACTTGTGGATGGCGCAACAAAACATCGGTGAGCGCCTTTAATTCCGCCCTTGTGTAGGCGGCGCCCGAGGGGTTCGACGGCGAATTCAAAATCAACCATTTGGTGTTCGGCGTGATGGCCGCATCGAGCGCCTCCGCTTGCAGCTTAAAACTATGTTCCATCTTGGTCTCGACCGCGATAGGCGTTCCGCCCGCGATCAGGACCATATCGGGATAGCTGACCCAATAGGGCGCGGGAACGATCACCTCGTCGCCGCGATTGAGAGTGGCGAGAAAGGCATTGAACAAAATGTGCTTGCCGCCGGCGCCGACAATCGTCTGCGACGGTTTGTAATCGAGCCCGTTCTCGCGCTTGAATTTTTGTGCGATAGCCTCGCGCAAGGGCGGGATGCCGGACACGGGCGTGTATTTGGTCTCGCCGCGTTCGATCGCGGCGATCGCGGCTTTCTTGATGTTGTCCGGCGTATCGAAATCGGGTTCGCCGGTCGATAGCGAAACGATATCCCGCCCCGCGCTCTTTAGATCGCGCGCCTTTTGCGTGACCGCGATCGTCGCGGAGGGTTTTACGCGCAAAAGGGCATCAGCGAGGAAAGACATCTGGCAAATCTCCGGTGCGTAAAATGAGGGCGCAAGGGCGCAAGGGCGAATGCAAAGCCCCCAATTGGGCGCGGACCTTAGGTTTGAAGTTGCCGGAAGGCAACCGGAAAGACCGCTGAAGGAAGTCAGAGATCCGCGTTTCGGCCTGAACGCGCGGCGGATGTGGATTTACGCTGCGTTAACATTGAAATTACGTTAGCGGTGCAGCGCGCGCGGAAAGAAATTATCAGACGGGAACCTCGCACGGGCTATCCGCGTTGTCGCGCTCAAAATGGGCTTTGTACTTGCCGGTTAGGGTCCCCCGCAACTGAGCGATGATGCGGCGAGCCTTTGTTTAGCGGCAAGACGTTTTTCCGCGACGGCCATCGGGCCGGGATATCCCAGCGTCGCGTGCAGCCTCCGGTGATTGTAAAACAAACGCCAATCGATCCCCGCTCGTGAGCCTGTCGAAGGGCTTGGCCTGACGGCATGTCGCAAAGTGCATTCCGTGCGAACATGTATTTCGGCGTTGGGCAGGCACGGGGCAGGCACGGAAAAGGCGGGCGGCGCGACGGCACGCGATCCCTGATAGCTCAGCTGGTAGAGCAATCGACTGTTAATCGATCGGCCGCCGGTTCAAGTCCTTCTCAGGAAGCCAAATCCAGACGGTAAAGCTCGCCATATTTGGCACGAAGATAAGCGAGGTAGGGCGTGGTGCTCATCGGCTCGCCAGTCGCCCGCATGACGAGCTCGCCCGGCTGAAACTTGCGCCCATGTTGGTAGAGCTGCTCGCGCAGCCAGCGATGAAGCGTTCCGAACTCCCCCTTTGCGATCTCGAGCGGGATGCCGGGACGAGCTTCGAGGGCGGCGGCATAGAACTGCGCGCTGAGAATATTGCCTATGGTGTAGCTCTGAAATCCGCCACCGACGGTGCCGCCATACCAATGCACGTCTTGCAGACAGCCCTCGCGGTCGTCGGCCGGAGCAAGACCGAGATCGGCCTGCATGCGGGCGCGCCAAGCTTCGGGCAGATCCCTGACGCGCAGATGGCCTTCGAGTAATTCCAGCTCCAGGTCGAAACGCATCATGATATGCAGATTATAGGTGACCTCGTCGGCATCCGTGCGGATCAAAGAGCGTTGCACCTTGTTGATCGCGCGGCAAAAGGTCTCGAACCCTATTTGCCGGAACTGATCCGGGAAGGTATCCCGCAGAACCGGGTAAAAATGCTCCCAGAACGCGCGGCCGCGGCCAACCACATTTTCCCAAAGCCGCGACTGGCTTTCGTGCACGCCCGCCGATGTTCCCGTTCCAAGCGGCGTGCCTTCAAGTGGAGCGGCGACACCCTGCTCGTAGAGCGCATGACCGGACTCGTGCATGGTCGAGAACAGCGCGTCGCCAAAATGTTTTTCGTCGACTCTGGTGGTAATTCGCACGTCTCCCGCAGAGAACTTTGCGCAGAAAGGATGATGGGTCTTGTCGAGCCGGCCGCGATCGGTGTCGTAGCCGAATTGCTTGACCACCGAAAGGCTAAAATCTAGCTGAGCCGGCTCGCTGAACGATCCACGCAGGCAGCCGTCGCCAGGAACGGGCTGATCGGAAATGGCGCGCACGATCGGTACCAATTCGCTCCTGAGCTCGGCAAAGAGCGAGCGGACCAAATCTGTCGTCATGCCTTCCTCGTCGGCATCGATCAGAGGGTCGGCGACATGCTTATAGGGCGCAAAAAAGCCAGCGTATTCGCGACTGAGATCGACGGCCTTTTCCAGGAACGGCAGCATCGCCGCAAAGTCGTTCGCCGGCCTCGCCCGCGTCCAGGCATCATAAGAGGCCGAGCCGAGCGCGCTGGCACGGGCGACATAAGCGCTAGGTAGCTTGATTGCCTTCTCGAAGTCGCGGCGTGCGATCCGTATCAGGCTTGCCTCATCCGAATCATAAGGCAAGCCAGCGGCATATGGCGAAAGTTCGTCGAGTAGGGTGCCCAGTACCGCATCGACGGATTTTTCATGCGCAAGCCTGCTGAGCGTTGCACCCTGACGAGCCCGCGCGTGAGCTCCGCCTCTCGGCATGTAGGTGGCCTGGTCCCAGCGGAGCACAGACCGCGCCGCCGCGAGATCGCTGATTTCGAGCAGGCGGCGCTTCAGCTCGGCAAGTTTGGTTTCGGCGGGCTGGCGGTTGCGCGTTCCCTTGGCGGTAGCCGCGCGCGCCCTTGCGACGCCAGTGCCGGCCTTGGTCTTGCCGGTCGTGTTCATGTTTGGGGATCGTTCTTGCCGGGCGCAGGGCCGCTCAATCCGGCCGGTCCGAACAAGGCATCAAGGGATAACGGCATCATTCAGCATTCCCCAAATAGCTATCGATGCTGGCCTCATCATACCCTTGTTTGACTAACCCGCAAGGCATGGAGCTGTGGGCCCCAAATTGGCGCCGGATTTGGCGTCAATGTTTCCTTAAGTACTTTATCAAATCGTTTCCAAACACCCGCGCGAACGACTGGAAACTCCCATGTATTTCGGCGTTGGGCAGGCTCGGAAGAGCCGGGCGGCGCGAAGGCGCGCGATTTCACTTGAACCTCGCCATGACTAGTTCGAAGGCTTTGCGGCCGATTTCGGCATCACTTGTGCGTGCTTCGATTAGTTCACGGACCTTGGTGCGGCGCGCTTTCAGGAGGGCGTCGATCCGGGTGATTTGGTTCAAGATCACGGATGTTTCGATTGGAAGCAAATGATTGCGCCCGCCGCTTCCGAGTTCGAAAATCTTGATCAACAGCCGAGCCTGCTCCACGGAACGCGCGCGGACAAGTTCGGTTTGTCCTTTGCCAGCCCGGAAACGGACGCCTGTCATTAGTAGATCATCGACGACTTCGGGCGTTCCCTTGCTTGGAACGCGTACACCTTCCTTTGGTACATTGCCGTCTTCCGCGGCAAGATCGCGGTAGCCCTTCAACAACGCTGGGTTTTCCTTCTCGATCAAAGCAAACACATCGCTCGCCAAGGCTTGCGGTGTCAGCTTTGCTTGCCGCTTGGCTATAGCTTTATTCGCAATGGCGTGTTCTTCCTTGCGTTTGGCAACCTCGAAGTATTCCTCCAGCCAATCGTATAGCCGTTCCCGAAGGACCTTTCGTTTCGCCGGTTCACGAATCCCGAGAAGTTGCAGCAGCACAGCGTCGTCCAGTTCATGCCGATCGGGCTGCCCTAGCTCTGTTTCGTCGCTCAGCTCAGCCAGCTTGTCGATCTGGCCCTTTTGAAGCAGCAAGCTGCGTCGTGACCGGTGTTCTGAAATATAGCCGAGTATGTTACGCCCGCACATTGCCGTAAATGCTTTCGCAACACGTTGTTTGCTGGACTTATCACCACTGTTCCAGTCTGGAACCAGCATCATTTCCGTATCGGATACCATCGTGCTCCAATTGGCCTCAACGCCAACTGGGCGACCGAAAAGTAAGGTAGAAATGGTAACTATACTTGAGTTGAGAATGCCACCGATTAAAGCAGGATCGACGGCAGTTCTTGATGCTACTGTGTAAAGGCGACAATTCACTGGGAACTTCTCTGGGTTAACCGGAGCCGCGAATCGGTATTGCCGCTCTTTAATCCAGATCGCTTCCGCGACGACGCTCGCCGTCGTCAAATCATACCAGTATCGACCGGCCGCTCGTTGGGCAACAGTCGAACCTCTGTGAATGCCCAACTCCTCTCCCCGGCGGATATAAGCTTTGACATGAGTTCCAGCGAGGCGGGCCATGGGCTCGCTCACCATCAATGCCAGATGCTCGCAGTGCTCGCGCCGCACGACATAATGATCAATGTGCATCAGGCTATGAACAACTGGCTCAAGATATTCCGCTTCGATCGGCCAGCGCTCGCCATTGAGCGCTTGAACGATCTTTACCTGACCGCTGATGACTGCCTTGCGACGGACGGAGCGACCTGTACCGAGCACAATCGGATCGCCAGTTTTCGACAGCGCATCTTCGGTTACGTCATCTACGTAGAAGAATTTGTCGGCTCCCGTCTTAATGCCGAAGCGGACTTCGGCCAGCTCTCCAAGCCGCTTCCAACGATCGCCCCCCACACCCTGAAGCTCTTCCCACAAATCAGGCGCACGCAGGGGAATGCCCCATTTAGCCCCAGCGTAGACCTTTTTTCCTTTCAGGATCGTCCCGTTGGCTTCCCCTTGCGCAACAAGGTCTCCTTGCTTCACGCACCGGACTCGATAGGCGTCCCTTGTGACATCAGAATCGATCGATAGGAT
>Ga0185299_10007713_pt1 | contig 10889 bp, 11 predicted proteins | sample PaiPotPPA55metaG_FD_128002 | JGI IMG/M metagenome (GOLD analysis project Ga0185299, IMG submission 128002) | Iron sulfur acid spring bacterial and archeal communities from Banff, Canada, to study Microbial Dark Matter (Phase II) - Paint Pots PPA... ...
TTGGTTTTGCGCGTAAATGTGGCAACTCCCCAGCGATCGCGCAGAACGTTGACGGGTCGCTCCAGTCCTGGCATCCGCAGCTGGCCGGAGGCTACGGCTAGAGCCTTATGTGCGGCGGCGACTAGATCCGGCTTGGGGTTGGGCTGGGCGAAAACTGCTAGTGGAAATAAAAGGATCAGCAGGCGGACAGTTTTCATCGGAGAACTATTGTAATGCTGGCCGACCGTCTGACAGTTGGGTGGCCGGGCGAGGACGCCCGGCGCTGCACCGGTTAACTGCTGGTGGCCGGGCGAGGACGCCCGGCACTCCACGGGCAAGACCAATGAATTAAACTAACAAATCGCCGATTTATTAAGTGGAATCAAAAAGTTATGGCCCAATTGCGAGTTGTTGTCCTGTGGCACCAGCACCAGCCGTTCTATAAGGACCTGGTGACGGGGCTGTATCGCCTGCCCTGGACGCGTCTCCATGCGTTGAAAGACTACTACGGGATGGTGAAGCTGCTGGACGAATTCCCACAGGTGCATCAGACGTTCAACCTGGTGCCCTCGCTGATCACGCAAATTCAGGATTATGTTTCGGGCGGCGCTCAGGACCCTTTTCTACAAGTTGCGAGCAAGCCCGCGAAAGACCTGACGCAGGAGGAGCGGCGATTTGCGCTGCAATATTTGTTTCAGGCGAATCCGGTGAACGTGATCGGGCGCTATCCGCGATACCGCGAGTTGTGGGAGAAATTTCGCGGAGCCGGAGATTCACCGGAGCGCGCGGAGAAATATTTTCAGCCTCAGGATTTTACCGACTTGCAGGTGCTCTCGCAGATTGGATGGTTCGATGAATATTTTCTGGCGGAGACGGACGTCGCGGAACTGATCCGCAAGGGCCGCAACTATACGCTCGAAGACCAGCGGTTTTTGATTGCGCGAGAGCGCGAACTGCTTGGGCGGGTTCTTCCGGTGCATGCGGAGGCGGCAAAAAAGGGCCTGATCGAGATTTCGACTTCACCTTTTTATCATCCCATTTTGCCGCTGGTGTGTGACACGCAGATTGGGGCGGTTTCCTCGCCAGGGCTGACTTTACCGCAGAACCGTTATCGCCATCCTGAGGATGCTCGCGAGCAATTGCAGCGCGGGCTGGATCTGCACGAAAAAGTGTTTGGGCTGCGGCCGCAGGGAGTGTGGCCGTCGGAGGGCAGCGTTTCCGAAGAGACGTTGGCGATTGCGCACCGGCTTGGAGTGCAGTGGATGGCGACCGACGAAGGCGTCCTGGGACGAAGTCTGGGGATAAATTTCTCGCGCGATGGTTATGGTCATCTGAATTCGGATTTAGCGCGACAACTCTACACGATTTATCGCTACGAGAATGGCGATACGCTGATGAATCTGCTTTTCCGCGACCATACGCTCTCCGACTTGATCGGATTCGTATATTCGGGGATGCCGCCACAAGACGCTGCCAATAACCTCATCCACAAGATTAAGGAATCGGCGCGGCCCATTATTGCGAATGGGCAAGATGCCGTGGTCCCTATCATTTTGGACGGCGAGAATGCCTGGGAATATTACCCGCACTCGGGGCGGGAATTCCTGCGGAGATTCTATGACGCATTGCAGAGTGATCCGGGGATTGAAGCGGTGACGGTGACGGAGGCGATTGCGCGCCACAAGAATGCGAGTCCTTTGAAGTCGCTGGTGCCGGGGTCGTGGATCAACGCGAACTTTAACGTTTGGATTGGGGCGCCCGAGGACAACAGGGCCTGGGACTACCTGTATCACGCGCGCAATTTCTATGCGCAGGCCGCGCCGGGCGCAACCGAGAAACAACGCAAGCTAGCGTTTGAAGAGATCCTGATCGCCGAGGGCAGCGACTGGAACTGGTGGTACGGCCCGGAGCACCACTCGGCGAACGATCGCGACTTTGACGAACTCTACCGCAAACACCTGTCGAATGTCTACCAGGCATTGGGTGGGACTCCGCCGGATTATCTGGCGCAGCCGATCACCGGAGAAGTGGCGCGGCCTTCGTTCACGCCGCAGAGCGCCTACATCCATCCCCGAGTCTCAGGCGACATGGTGCGCTACTTCGAGTGGATGGGGGCGGCGTGTTATACGGCTGACCAGCGCTCGGGCGCCATGCACGGCAAGCAATTTCTGATGGACGAAGTGTTTGCCGGGATCGACGAGCAGTATGTTTACGGCCGGCTGGATTTCGCTGACAAGGTGCCGGAAGGGGCATTCGAAGTGGTGGTGAATCTGGAGTCGTGGGCCAACCATGCAGCCAAGCCGCGGCGCGAACTGCGGTTGGAGGCGGTGGTGGATGAAGGCCGCATACTGACGTGGAAAGTGACGGAGGGGCAAGACAGTGCGGTGGCGGATTCAACATCAGCGGATTCGACGACGACGGATTCGGGAAGTGCGCGGGTGGCGCTCGTCCGGAATTTTGAGTTTCGTCTGCCCCTCACGTGGCTGCTTGCGGCTCCGCTGGAGGTTGACAAAGTGCGTGGGCCGAAAAGCTCCGACCTGCTGACCACCCGGCTGCGCCTGCGCTTCAGTTTGTGGCAGAACCATCTGCCGGTTGACGCGTTGCCGGTGGAAGGATGGATTGAGCTGGAGTTGCTGGCGGAAGAGGATCTGATGGGAGTGGGCGGGTGAGGAAGGAGCCAGGTTTCAAAGTTGCAAGGTTTCAAGGAATCCGAGAGCGGCAAATCGAACCGCGGCGAATCGTCCCACCCTGAAACAATTAAACCCGGCCCTCTTTGTTCCTACTGTGTCCCTACTGTCCGCCGCTCGCCACGGTCATCGTCATCGGACGGTTCAATTCCATCACTAACTCTGTGCCTGCGGGAAGCATCGCGGAACGGTGCTTGCCGAGCCAGTGCGCGACGGTCACGGTGGCGCCGATTGCTCCGCCGATAAGGAGGCCTTTGCCGCCGCCTGCTAGTCCACCGATGAGCATTCCGCCGCCGGTGCCCATGCCGATTTCGGTGAGGTCTTTGCCGTCGTGGCCAGCGCCCTTGAACTGCCCTTCCGTGTTGACGTCGGTGCCGTGACGAGCGTTGGTATCAACCAGCGAGGCGTTCAGCATGAACCTGTCTCCATTTGGAAGGACCAGGTTTTCGGGGAAGATGGCGATGGTGGGCTTGCCGGCAATGCGACGAGGTTCATTCGCTTTCGTGACGCGGCCCTCGACGGTGGCGCCGATGGGAATCACGGTTTTGCCGTCCACCACGACGGGGGCGGTGACTCTTGCCGAAAATGGATCTCCGGCTTTTGAACTGAAGGTTGCGAGAGTGGTTTCGAGTTTCATCTTGACGGCGGTGCCGCTGGGCAGGGCAGTTTGCGCCGCGGCGAAACTTGCGATCATGATGAGCGATGTCAGTGAAAATGTTTTTTTCATGTTGCCTATTACCTCCAAATTCAATTTCGAATCTCTTGCAAAGCTTTCAGAACCTCATCCAGCGGCGCGCGGTCGAGCTGGTTATCGCCGCGATAGATGTAGCGCACTATGCCGCCGCGATCATTGTCAGGACGATCATTGTCGCGACCAATCACAAGAGTGGCCGGGTGCGCGATGTTGAGTGCGTCGGTGCCGAGCGCGTGATGGAGCCCGTAGGCCTTGGTCACGGCCCGATCCTCGTCGAGCAGAAAGAGGCTGGCGATGGGATGCTTCTCCAGGAACTTTCCCGGCTTCCACACGCCGTCCCGCTTTTCGGCGGCGATGAACGCCAACTGTGCTCCGGCTGCTTCAATTTCCTTTCTTCGCGACTCGAACTGAGTCATGCGCTTCACGCAGTTCGGTCACCAGGTGCCGCGCAGAAACTCGAGAATCAGCGTGCCCTGATCGAGCAGCCCACGGAGAGTGAATGTGCCCTCACGATTGGCCGCTCCCAGGGAAAAGTCTGGGGTGGGCGAACCGATCTCAAGAGTTTCGGTGCGGTTTTGCATGTTGAGTTCGACTGTAAGCGAGGTGGAAATCAGGAACAATAACGGATGGGGTACGGGGATGGCCTCCTTGTCCATTCGATGAGCCCCGTCACCGTAAACAGACCAGGTTCCCCTCCGTCCGATATAATTTCGCTTCGCCCGCAGGAGACGCGGCAAGCCGCGTCTCTACAGTTGGCGACGATGTTTCTAATTCAATCCGACCTATAAAGGACGCACTAATGCCACTTACCAGTATTGCTGATATCCGCGGACGCCAAGTGCTTGACTCGCGTGGCAATCCGACCGTTGAAGCTGAAGTTTTTCTTGATGGCGGGGCCAGTGCGCGGGCCATTGTGCCGAGTGGCGCGTCCACCGGCGAGCATGAGGCCGTCGAATTGCGTGACGGCGACAAGACCGTGTACCTCGGCAAGGGCGTTCTGCAGGCGGTTGCGAACGTCAATGGCGAGATTGCGGGAGACCTCAGCGGAGTTGATGCAGCCGACCAGCGTACGCTCGACGCCAGACTGATTGAGCTTGATGGCACGCCCAACAAGGGACGCTTGGGGGCGAACGCGATCCTGGCGGTTTCGATGGCGGCAGCGCGGGCTTCCGCGAACGCGTGTGACCTCCCACTCTATCGCTATCTCGGAGGGGCGGCGGCGAATGTGTTGCCGGTGCCGATGATGAACATCCTCAATGGCGGCGCGCATGCCGATAACAATGTCGACTTCCAGGAGTTCATGGTGATGCCAGTGGGCGCGCCGTCGTTTTCCGAGGCGTTGCGCTGGGGCGTGGAAGTCTTCCACACGCTTAAGGGCGTGCTGAAAAAACGCGGATACAACACGGCGGTCGGCGACGAGGGAGGATTTGCTCCGTCGGTGAAGTCGAATGTGGAGGGCATTGAAGTGGTGCTCGAGGCGATTCAGCAGGCGGGCTACAAGCCGGGCGAGGAGATTGCGATTGCGCTCGATCCGGCGGCCAGCGAGTTTTATCAGGATGGAAAATATGTCTTCAAGAAATCCGACAAGTCGGCAAAGAGTTCGGAAGACATGGTTCGCTACTGGGCGAAATGGGTGAATGACTACCCGATCGTATCGCTCGAAGACGGCCTTGCGGAAGATGACTGGGACGGCTGGGCGATGCTGACCAAAGAGCTGGGCGGCAAGGTTCAGCTGGTGGGCGATGACTTGTTCGTCACCAATGTGGAGCGGCTGCAAGAGGGAATTGATAAGCATGTCGCTAATTCAATTCTGATCAAGGTCAACCAGATTGGGACGGTCAGCGAGACGCTGGACGCGATTGACTTGGCACGGCGCAACGGATACACGTCCGTGATCTCGCATCGCTCGGGCGAGAGCGAAGACACTTTTATTGCAGACTTGGCTGTGGCGACTGGCGCGGGACAGATCAAGACGGGGTCGGCTTCGCGCACGGACAGGATCGCAAAGTACAACCAGTTGCTGCGGATTGAAGAGGAGTTGGGCGGGGCGGCGCGGTTTTTGGGGGTGAAGGCGCTGAACTATAGAGGCTGAACGAGACATTGTGCGGGAGGATCTTATGAGATGTTTGTTGGGAGTCGTTTTCGGGGTGCTCCTCGCGGTTTCTGCGACGCGGACGCAGCAGGTGACATCGAGTGATGTTCCTGCCTCAAAGCAGGATATTGAGAGATTGTTCGTGGCCCTCCACGTTCGCGAGCGGCAGCAACTCATTTTGGAGAATTCCCATAAGCAAGCGAAGACCATGCTTAATGAAATCCTGCGGAAAGAGCTGCCGGAAGCCAGTAAAGAAGAACTCTCACAAATGCAGAAGATGATCGATGAGATGATTGACGATATCGATAAAGATTACCCGATGGATGCGATTCTCAAGGACATGGTTCCGATTTATCAGAGGCATCTCACGAAGTCTGATTCCGACCAATTGATCGCCTTTTACTCCTCGCCGGTCGGCCAGAGGATGCTGCGTGAACTGCCTGCCATAACATCGGAAGCCATGCAGGTCTCGAGTTCATATCTTCAGCCGAGAATGGAGGCTGCCGTCAGCAAGCTGAAGGAGAAAGTAGAACACATGGTTGAAGAAGACCGAAAAAAGAAAGACGCCACTTCGACGGAGACAGAGCCGAAGAAAAAATGAAATCATCCGGTTCTGAACTTAGACCCAGTCGGTCGCGGGGGACGACAGGTATAATCTTTGCTAGAGACATGCCAGAAACCGAGATTATTTTCTCCGTACAAAAATCGCTCGAAGGTGGCTATGAAGCTCGTGCCGTCGGCCATTCCATCTTCACGCAAGCTGACACCATGGATGAGTTGAAGCTTAATGTGCGTGAGGCGTTGCGATGTCATTTTGACGACGGAGCGCTACCTGCGATTCGTCTCGTGGAAGCGGGGCGGATACTTGGCTCAGCCAAGGGTGAATTCACGGTTCCAGATGATTTCAACGATCCCCTGCCCGAGGAGATCGAAGACCTATTCTGGTGATAAGTCCCAGCTAAAACCCCATCGTGTCGTCCGCGGAAGGCCCGTACGTCGCCGGCACCGGCTTTCCATTCAATCGCAGATAGACGCCGAGCTGGGCGCGATGGTGTACCAGATGATTGAGGAACATTTGCCGGTAGGCCAGAAAGCGCGACCCGCAGAAGATGGGCTTGCCCTGAAAGCTCAGCTTCCAATCTTGCGTCCAGGCTTCATCCGGCGTGTTCTGCAGCGCAGTGCGCACTTTGGCAGCGCCTTCATCGAGAGCGCTCACCAGTTGCGAAGTCGATTCAAAGGGCAGAGGCTTGTAGCTGCCTTTCGAGAAATCGAGTTCGGGAGTAGTGAGAATCGAAAGACCGAAGCCGGCCAATTGCGCCACATGAGGCGCGAGTTTGTTCAGCGGCATGGATTTGGGATGCGGCGTGAAATCTTTCTTGTCTTCCGGGACGCGTTCCAGCGTGGCGCGCGTCTTTTTCATTTCTTCGTCAAATTCGAGCAATAAGAGTTCGCTGATAGGCATCGTTTTCTCCGGGAGATCGATTATAAGGCCTCGCGGTTTGAAACCTCCTCATTTCTCCTATAGATTCTTCTTTCGCCCATTTTCTCAGCGTGCCCGTACCTCGGTGATTTTGTTAGAAGCCAACAGCCACAGGAGCTGATAGCGAATTTATGCCTCGCCCTAAACCTCTCGTCCTCATTATTCTCGACGGCTGGGGATATCGCGCCGAAACCAAGGCCAACGCCATCGCGCTCGCGCGCAAGCCCACGTATGACCGGTTGCTGCGCGAGTATCCCAACACTTTGATACATACCAGTGGGCCGTTTGTGGGGCTGCCCGAGGGGCAAATGGGGAACAGTGAAGTCGGCCATCTGAATATTGGCGCAGGGCGCATCGTGCATATGGAAGTCACGCGCATCGACCTGATGATCCAGAACGGCGAATTCTTCTCGCACCCGGTGCTGCTCGACGCGATGAAGAATGCCCGGTTGGATGGACGCAAGCTGCATCTGTTCGGGCTCCTGTCGGACGGTGGAGTCCACTCGCGGCAGGAGCATCTATATGCGCTCCTGAAGATGGCCAAGCAGAATGGAGTTGACCGCGTCTTCGTGCATGCCTTCATGGATGGACGCGATACGCTGCCGACCAACGGCGCTGGCTATCTCGATCAGCTTCAGCAGAAGATGCGCGAGTACAACTCTGGCAAGATCGCGAGCGTCAGCGGCCGCTACTATGCCATGGATCGCGATCGGCGCTGGGAACGCATCGCAAAGGCGTATAACGCGATGGTCGAGGGTAAAGCCGAGGGCGGCACTTACGTCGATGCCGTGCAGGGTATGAAAGAGTCCTACAACAAAGGAGTGTCCGATGAGTTCGTGGTGCCGTTTGTCTGCACCGACAATCGCGGCGATGCGGTCGCTAAGATCGGCGACGACGATTCCTGTATCTGCTTTAACTTTCGCGCCGACCGCGTGCGGCAGATCACGCGGGCGCTCTGCCGCAACAGCGGACTGAACCAGAAGGGTGGCAGCGATCTGCCGGGCGCGGACGACCTCGATGCAACAATTCCGCGCGAACGGGTGCCTAAAAATCTGAAGTACGTTTGCATGACGCGGTACGACAAGAACTTCGACCTGCCGGTCGTGATTCCTCCGGAATCGATGGCGAACATCCTGGCGAACGTCATGGGCGGGCTGAACATGCGCAACCTCCGCGTGGCCGAGACGGAGAAATATGCGCACGTTACTTACTTCTTTAACGGCGGTATAGAGCAGCCTTTCCCTGGAGAAGATCGTGTGCTGGTGCAGTCTCCGAAGGTCGCGACTTACGACTTGAAGCCGGAGATGAGCGCCGCCGGCATTGCCGACGCGGTTGTGAAAGCCACGAACGATGGCACGTTCGACGTGATCATCGTCAACTTTGCCAATGCCGACATGGTCGGACACTCGGGCAAGATCGAGCCGACGGTGAAGGCGGTCGAGACCGTCGATGCCTGCCTGGGTGAGATCGAGAAAGCTGTGCGCGCTAAAGGCGAGCCATGCTGATTACCGCCGATCACGGGAATGCGGAAATGATGATTGACCCCGTAAGTGGCGGTCCGCATACGGCGCACACGACGAATCCGGTGCCGTTTATCGTGATGGCGGAAGACGCGAAACAGTACACGCTCAAGGCGAACGGCTCGCTGCGGGATATTTCGCCGACGATGCTTGGCATGCTGGGGATCGCCGAGCCGAAAGAAATGACCGGCGTGGACTTGCGGAGGGCGCTGAAAGCTTGAACCGCCGAGACGCAGAGGACGCTGAGAAGATCTTTCAAATCGCCCGATGACCCCATCATCCGATCTCCCGATGCGCAAGCTTCTGATTTGCGTTCACCATCCGTTTGACCAATGGAACGCGCCGGATTGGTTTCCGAAGCGGCTGTCTCAGGAGTTCCCCCAAGTTAACGTTGTCCACCTTCCTGACTACAAGCGGATGGACGAAGAGATCGGCGATGCGGAAATCGTTATCGCCTGGTCGATCCGTCCAGAGCAGATCGCGGCGGCGAAGGAGCTGCGATGGATTCACTCTCCGGCGGCGGCGGTGCATCAGTTGATATTTCCTGAACTCGTCAACAGCAACATCATTCTCACCAATGCGCGCGAAGTGCATGGGCCGGTGGTGGCGGAGCATGTAATCGCGCTTATTTTTGCGCTGGCCAAGAAAATTCCGGGCTCGGTACGCCTGCAGGAGAGACACGTTTGGGGGCAGCAGATCCTGTGGGATGAATTGCCGCGCGTGCGAGAGGTCGCGGGCGCAACCGTTGGTCTCATAGGCCTCGGCAGCATCGGACGCTCGGTCGCCAAAAGCGCGAAAGCTCTGGGCATGCGGGTGATTGCTGTGCGGGAGCATCCGGAGAAGGGAAGCGAAGGCGCGGACGCCGTCTTCGGGCCGGCTCAAATCGACGAAGTCTTTCGGCAAGCGGATTACGTTGTGCTGGCAGCGCCGGTCACGGCCAGTACGAAGGCAATTGCGAACGCCGAACGCTTGGCGCTCATGAAGCTCGACGCTTGCCTGATCAACGTCGGCCGCGGGCCGCTGGTGGATGAACTTGCGCTCGCTGCCGCTCTGCGTGAAAAGAAGATTGGCGGCGCTGCACTCGATGTATTTCCGAAAGAACCGCTGGCTGCCGATTCTCCTCTGTGGGATGTTCCGAATCTGCTGATCACTCCGCACACCGCGGCGCTGACCGACAAGTTATGGGAGCGGCATTACGCGCTGTTTTCGGAGAACCTGCGGCGTTATCTTGCTGGGCAGCCTTTGCTGGCCGTGGTGGATAAGCGGAAGGGATACTGACTTTGGAACATTTACTGCCGTGAGAACCGCGACGTCAGCACTCGATCGCCAGCAAAAAGCTTGAACCACAGAGAGCACAGAGTGGCACAGGGGAAAACCTACACATAAGAGCTCGGCTATCTCTGCGCTTCAAAATTCTTTCCACTACCGCGTATCTATCCCGAAACCAATAATCGCATTCACTTCTACCGGCTCGTCCCCTCGAAATGCCGGACGGAATTTCCAGCTGTGCAGAGCCACCAGAATCTTTGAGGTAGTTTCGGCGGCGCCGGGCTCGAGTACTTTCAGGTCTTTCAGATCTCCCGAGCGGTCGAGGGTGCAGACGAATATCACGTGCGTGGGGCGAAGGCCATCGGGTAGATCTTTGCGCATGGCTTCGGGCTCGCTTAATTTTTCCGAAGAAGGATGCGCTGCCGATGCGGGGTCGGCGTACTGCATGACCGCCCTGCCGAGCGAGGTATCGATGTAGATGGAGTAATTGCGGTCGCCTTTCAGCACGCCGTAGTAGGCGAAGACGCCACCGGAGCGAGGGGTCGCTTCGATGGTAATTCCCGATCTTTTGTTAGCGCTGGTGGATGAACGGCCGGGGCCGGTCGATGGTGCGTCGCCGCCGGGAGATCCGAAACTGGGCAGCGTTACGGTGGTCGTGCCGCCCTCCACGGATACGCCGGGCATGGCGGGTGCGCCGCTGGTGCCGGTTCCCGCGCCTCCGGGGCCGGGATACGGGGAAATTCCTCCGCGGGCGTTTGGATCGGAGCCGCGTCCTGTGCCTTCTCTTCCTGCTCCTGAAGCTTCTCCCTGCAATCCGCTGCCGGGGCCGTTACCTTTGCCGATGCCCGATCCGCCGCCGCTGCCGCCGAGACCACTTTTTGCCGTGCCGCTCGGCGACATGGCGATCGCGCCGGCGCCGGTGGAGTTCGGCAATCCAACTTTCGATCCCGGTTGGCTGGAGATGACGACTCCGTTGCCGGCAGCGTTTCCTCCGGCGTTACTCGGCGGAGCTACGGAAGAACCCAGGTCGAGCGGCCCGCCGGCACCGGCTCCTTTGTTGCCTCGTCCGCTGCCCGAGAGGGCTTTGCCGCCTCCGAGGCCCGGGGGCGGTGGTACGACATCTGCGGAACCCAGGAGCGAAGCAACGGATTGGCCGGCGTTTCCTGTA
>Ga0185299_10007717_pt1 | contig 10887 bp, 9 predicted proteins | sample PaiPotPPA55metaG_FD_128002 | JGI IMG/M metagenome (GOLD analysis project Ga0185299, IMG submission 128002) | Iron sulfur acid spring bacterial and archeal communities from Banff, Canada, to study Microbial Dark Matter (Phase II) - Paint Pots PPA... ...
GTGGCACAGGGAGGCCGAAAGAAAACGTGAAATTCCCGCGAAATTGAGGTGGACAAGGACAGAGGTAGGTGGGGGTGGTGAAGCCCGTCATGCCGGTGATCTGGTTCTGGGCGTTGAAGGTGCGGTTCTGAGAGCCGCCCGTCCAGTTGCCCAGAGCGTCCAGGTTCCAACTGTTGGTGTTCGGCACGCCGCTCGTGCTGTTCAAGGGGTTGACCGTATCGAGCATGCCGTTGTTGTAGTTCTGGGTGCTGATGACCAGGGTCCCGCGCTGGAAGTTCTGGAGGCGGCCCAGTGAGTCGTAAGCGGTGTTGTTGTCGCCCGAGGCCGCGGCGTTGGCGTGATACAGCTCGCCGAAGCTCGTGTTCACGATGTTGTTGCGGTAGAGCGCATTCGAGTCGCGGTCGTAGCCGGACTGGAACCGATCGGTTGGGGACCCGGGCGTCACGGTGTTCGTCCAGTTCTGATCGATCACCCGGCCAAAGGCGTCCAGGCCGGTATAGCGGTCTCCCCCGGTGCCGACGACCGTCGGCGGCGGGTTCGGGTCGTTGTACTGCTGAATGTAACTCAAATCCACGCCCGGCTGCGGCCGGTCCTTCTGCACGATCGTTCCCAGGCCGAGGTACTGGTAGCCCTCAAGGATGTTCCCATCCTTGTGGTCCTGCATACCCGTCAGCCGGCTGATCGTGCCGTCCAGCGTGGGCGCGGTGCTGAGGATCGCCAGAATGTTGCTGCCGGTGGCGTTAGCGCCATAACTCTGGCTCATCGTGTAGGTGAACTGATTGGCCCCGGTGACCGTCGCGGTGAACGTGCCGTTGAACTGCGAGGGCGAAGCGCCCGTGATCGTCACGGTGAACTGACTGCCGTTGGAAAAGCCGAGCGGCTGGGCCGTGTTGGCGGTGGCAGTCGTGGTCCCCGCCGCGCCTACTGAGGTGATCGGGTTCTGCTGGGACGCGATCGCGGAGATGTCCGTGCCGGCCGCCGGGTTGTTGCTGTTGCCGCCAAACGTGTACGTGAACTGCGTGGAATTGACCACGCTGGCGACGGTAAACGTCCCGTCGAACGCCGACGGCGAAGCCCCCTGGATCGTCACCTGGCTCCCCACCACCAGCCCGTGCGGCGAGGCGGTGGTGACCGTCGCGGTGGTGCCCGAGGAAGTGATCGAGGTTACCGCTTCGGTGCCGCCGTTCAGGTAATCGACCGTGCGGCCGTTGGGGTCTGTGACGCTGGTCAGCCGGCTATAGTTGGCCCCGCTGGGCTGCGAGAAGCCGTACTGCACGTTCTTGCTGGTGGACGTATTCACCGCCCCGACGTGCTCCTGGTACTCGATTGTGAGCTGTCCGTAGCCGCTGTAGGCGTCCTGCACCTGGTTGAGGATCGTGGTGCCACCCGTGTTGGCGTAGCTGGTCTGCTGATAGGGTCGGCCGGCCGAGTCGAAGCTGAACCCGAGCCGCCGGACCGCGCCATTCACGCCGGAACCGAGGCCGGTGATGATGTCTGCGGTGAGCCTTCCCAGCACGTCGTAATTATAACTGTGCGTGTTGCCGTTTTGGTCGGTGAACGACGTTTTTTCGCCCAGGAAGTCGTAGCCGAAGCTCTGATCGTTGGCGGCGGCGGTGCTGGCGGCGCCCGTCGTCTTGTCGGGGTATTCGGCGCCAGTCGCTTCGCGCACGTTGATCACCTAGGACAAAGAAAAGGGGACAGGACAAAGAAAAGGGGACATTCTCAATTCTTGCCTCTTGTTCGATCGGAATGTATTGTACCGCGGATGCCGAGGGTCGGAAGGGCCGCGAAGGGCGGGGTGGTATATCACGTGCTCAACCGGGGCAACGGCCGCATGCGGCTGTTCCATAAGGAGGCGGACTACGACGCGTTCGTGCGGCTGCTGGGGCAGGTGAGGCAGTCGGTGCCGGTGCGGCTGTTGGCCTGGTGTCTCATGCCCAACCATTGGCACCTGGTCCTGTGGCCGCGGGAGGACGGGGAGCTCTCGAAGTTCATGCTTCGGCTAAGCACGGCCCACGTCCGCCGACACCACGCACACTACCACACGAACAGCGGCGGGCACCTGTACCAGGGCCGCTTCAAGAGTTTCCCGGTGCAGGAGGACGAGCACTTCCTCACGGTCTGCCGGTACGTGGAGGCCAATGCCTTGCGGGCCCGGCTGGTGGAACGGGCCGAGCATTGGAAGTGGGGCAGTTTGTGGGCTGGACCGCGGGCGGCCGGAGGCGAGCTGCGGCCGGATGACTGGCCGGTGTCGCGACCGGCCGACTGGCGGCGGCGGGTGAACGCCGCCTTGCCGGCCGGGGAGCTGGAGGCGGTCCGCACCAGCGTGATCCGCGGGCGGCCGTTCGGGTCGAACGCGTGGGTCACGCGAACGGCCCAGCGCCTGGGCCTCGCCTTTACCCTCCGCCCCCGCGGCCGGCCGCGGAAGCGGACCGATAAGTGATGAACAAAGTCCGAAGTTCCCCGCCGCCATCAAAATCTCAAATGGGAGCCAATCATAAAATCGAGGCTCAGCGCCCAATTCATATGACGGTGCCAGTCGGCGGGATGGGAAAGAGCGGCGATATGTCACGCAAGAATATGACACGACGATTCAAAAAGCGAGACAAAACGGGACAAAGTGGGACATTCCGAAAGGGAAGGTTCCGCCGTTTCGTTGCGCGCTTGTTTCGGGGTCAGCAGCAGCGCCGGTCAAAACCGCACGCGCTAAGACGCGATCACGGTGACGTAGCTCATCCTGAGATGCCGCCCCAGGCCATCGGACGGCTCGGTGTGCTAGAATCAAGGTGTGACGGTATTGTCGAGGACCGAGGAACCAAGAGGCATGGCAGAAAAACTGGTAATCATCGGGTCGGGTCCGGCGGCCTGGACGTGCGCGATCTATGCGGCGCGGGCCAATCTCAACCCGCTCGTCTACGAAGGGGCGATTTCGGAGGAGAACCGCCAACGCGGGACGCTCCCGCTGGGACAACTCAACCTGACGACCGAAGTGGAGAACTTCCCCGGCTTCCCCGAAGGGATCCTTGGCCCCGAGTTGATGATCCGGTCGCGCGAACAGGCGGCGCGGTTCGACACCCGCATCATCACCGAAGATATCATCTCCGTGGACCTGAAGCGGCAGCCGTTTACCGTTGCTGATTCGGCCGGCCAATCCGTCGAGGCACACGCCGTGGTGATCGCCACCGGCGCCAGCGCCAACTATCTCGGGCTGGAATCGGAGCACCAATACAAGAACCACGGCGTCTCCGCTTGCGCCGTCTGCGACGGGGCGTTGCCGCGGTTTCGCAACCAGCCGCTCGTCGTTGTGGGCGGTGGGGACTCGGCCGCCGAGGAGGGGACCTATCTCGCCAAGTTCGCCAGCACCATCCACCTGGTTCACCGCCGCGACTCCCTCAGCCGCGCCAGCCCGATCATGGCGAAGCGGCTGCTGGGCCACCCGAAGGTGAAGCCGGTTTGGAACAGCGTCGTCGAAGACGTGCTTGGAGAACAGGTTACCGCCGTCACCGGCGAAACCCTGCCCAACATGACTGGGGTGCGGGTCAAGAACCTGAAGACCGGCGACCACACAACGCTTAAGGCCGCCGGAATGTTCCTGGCCATCGGGCACACGCCCAACACGCAGTTCCTCAAGGGGCAACTCGAACTCGATCCGAAGGGCTTTGTCGTGCTTAAGGATCCATTTCGGACAACCACGAGCGTGGAAGGCGTGTTCGCGGCCGGCGACGTGGCCGACCCGACCTACAAACAAGCGGTCACCGCCGCCGGCATGGGCTGCAAAGCCGCCCTCGACGCCGAGCGCTGGCTCGCGGCCCGAGGCATCCATTAGCGATGCCCCGACCCACCTTTCCCAAATCGCGCCGTCTTAGGGAACGTGAAGAGTTCGCGGCCGTTTATGAGGCGAAAGTCCGCGAGTCGGGCGGTCCCCTCGTGGTTTATGCCCGCCCTAACCAGCTTGGTTATCCGCGGCTCGGCCTCAGCACTTCACGGAAAGTCGGCACGGCCGTGCGGCGGAATCGCATCCGCCGGCTGCTCCGCGAGGCCTTCCGCCATCTCCAGCACGACCTGCCGGCCGGTTACGACCTGCTCATCATCGTCCGGCCCCACGAGCCCCTGCGGCTGGCAGAGTATCAGAAGCTTTTGATGGGGGCGATCGTCAAGCTGCACGCGGCCTGGCAACGGCGTGGCCGGGATAGACCGCCCAAGAGCCAGGAGTGCTAACTTGGGAAGGCCGTATGCGTTATGGGAATGGGCGGAAGCGTAGGGAATGGTGGTGTGGCGCGGGGCGGGGGCGATAACTTGAATTGGGAAGTTCGTCGTAAAGCGGTTGCGGCGGCAGGACTTTCTGGTATGATTCCACCGCTGATTGCCGGCCGGGGGCCACGAACCCGGCCAGAACAGAGGAAAGTGCACTAATGCCGCCGCCACGCGGCACGGGAGGGCAGGATGAGGTCACGTCGCTTAATCGCCCATTGGGCTCCAGTCTTTGTTGCCGTCGCTGCGTTGGTCGCTTTCGCGACCGCGGCCAAGGCCCAGACCGATCCACCTATCACCTTGAACAGCCTGATCGGGGTGGATGAGGCACATGCGCTGGTGGTCGGCGACAAGGAGTTCTACGGGTTCACTTACCAGGGACAGCCCGCCACGGCGTCCGACATCACCATCAGCACCCTCTCCTCGCCCCAGATCGGGTTGCAGTTCAATTACCAGTGGACCTCGACCAGCGCGTCGAAGGTGGACTCGATCATCGGCTACTTCGTCCACACCCGCGACGCCATCCCGCAGTTCTTCATTAACGGGGTCGGCCTGACGTTTAATGGCACCACCTCGTCGGCAAACAACGCCGCCACCAATGCCACGGTGACTGAAACGGTCTACGCCGCCGACCAGACAACGCAACTTGGGCAGCTCAGCGTGATCGATTTCGGCGCCGGCAACGCCAACAACAAGGATTCCGCGACACTGCCGATAAGCCCGGCGGCGCGCACGTTATTCGTGCGAAAGGACATCCAGGCCGACTCCGGCGGCGGGGGCACTGCCACCATCAGCTTCGTCGACAACAATTTCTCCCAGACCCCGGAGCCGGCGTCGATCGGACTGCTGGCCGTCGGCGCCGGCACGCTGCTGCTTCGCCGCCGCCGCGCGATCTGATATGCCGTCAAATCCTTAAACGACGCGGCCCCGGTCAGTTGACCGGGGCCGTTTTCATCCCATGCCAAGCGGATCAGAGACCGTCGAGAGCTTCATTCAACTCCAGCGACCACGCCGCAAGGTGCAGGGCATCTCCGCCGCGCTCCTTCCGTACGACGCGGACGGCCGGGTAGCCGTCGTAGCCTTCCAGCAGCACCTGCTGCGCACTCAATCGGCCGGGCTGATGAACGCCGTCAACATGGATACCGGCTACGTGAACTATCTCTCAGACGACGAAACGCGACAGGTCCTTCAGTGGACGCGCCAGGCCCTCGGCAAAGGCGTCCCTTTCGTCGCCGGCGCGTATATCGAAGGCCGGGACGGAGAAATCGTCGCGCTCTACCGCAAGTGCATCGATCAGATCATCGACGCCGGCGGCGTCCCGATTCTTTTCCAGACGGCTCGCGCCCACGGCCTGCCCCGGAAAGAGAAACTCCGCCTCTACCAGTCGATCTGCAAAGGCTACGATCACGTCCTCGCTTTCGAGCTGGGCCGGATGTTCGCTCCCAACGGCGAGATCTTCGACGACGAGACCTTCCGCGGCCTGCTGGAGGTCCCCGAACTCAAGGGGCTAAAACACTCTTCGCTCGATCGCACCCTCGAGCTGCGACGGCTTCGTCTTCGCGACCAGCACCGGCCGGACTTCCGCATTTACACGGGCAACGACCTGGGCATCAACATGATCGAGTACGGCTCGGATTACCTGCTGGGCCTGGCGACCTTCGCCCCGGAGAAGTTCGCCCAGCGCGACCGGCTCTGGGAGGCGGGCGACGCCGCCTATTATGCCCTCTCCGATGCGCTGCAACTGCTGGGCAACATCGCCTTTCGCCCGCCGGTACCGGCGTACAAGCACAGCGCCGCAATCTTCCTGCACCTGACCCGACGAATCCCGTCGCCCCGTCCACACCGGAGCAATCCCACTCGTCCGCCCTGGGAGCCGGAGATTCTCCGCGACTGCGCCCGCCGGCTCGATCTGGGTTCTTGAGGTCCCGTACAACTTCCTTGCATCCCGCGCGTCCAATCTTCGGTACGTCTGCTCGCTGCTGGCGATCCTTTTCGCCAACCCGCGCCGACTGCTCGAATGCCCAACGCCCGCCAAAGACCTCCATGTCAGAAAGGGAACGGCACCCCGAGGCGGCTTCGTTGCGCGCATTGACGCAGCCGGACGGGTCGCGACGATGGTGATCAAGTTCGTCAGGTCGAGCGGGGTTCATCGGAGGCGCAATCGTGGATTCAGTGTCCAGGCGGGAATTCATGGGGCGTGTCGCCGCGGCCGCTGTTGTTGGCGCGGCGGGGGCAGCCCCGTTGCAGGCGGCCGATGCGAGTCGCGGCAGGGTGCTTCTCAGCCAATTCGCGTACGGCGACGTGAAGCTGACCGGCGGCCCGCTTAAGGCCCAGTTCGATCACACGCTCAACTACTACATGGCCCTGGACGAGGACCGCGTGCTCAAAGTCTACCGCCAGCGCACCGGCCTGCCGGCGCCGGGCAAGGACATGGGCGGGTGGTACGACCCCAACGACTTCGCGCCAGGCCACTGCTTCGGGCAATGGGTCTCGGCGCTGGCGCGGTTTTTCGCCGCCACGGGAGACGAGAAGGTCCGCCAGAAGGTCGAGCGGCTGATCGACGCATTCGACCGGACGCTTCGCGGCCCGCGCTCGTTCTATGACGACCACCCGTATCGAGCATATTGCTACGACAAGCACGTCCTGGGATTGATTGAGGCATACCAACTCGCCGGGATCGCTCGCGCTCGTGATATCCTCGTCCGCACGACCGATCAGGCGGTGAAGTACCTGCCGGACAGGGCCGAAACCCGTCAGGAGCAGGCGACCCATCTCCATAAGGACGTCCGCTACACCTGGGACGAGGCATACACGATGCCGGAGAACCTCTTCCTCGCCCACGAAGTGATGGAGGACGCGCGGTATTTCGAGCTGGCAAAAAAGTATCTCCATGACAAACCATACTTCGATCCGCTTTCCCGCGGCCAAAACGTATTGCCGGGCCTGCACGCCTACAGCCACGTCAACGCGCTCTCGTCGGCCGCCAAGGCGTACTTAGCGCTCGGGGAGGAGAAATACCTCCGCGCCGTCAAGAATGCGTGGGACATGCTCCAGACGACCCAGTGGTTCGCCTCCGGCGGATGGGGGCCCAATGAAGAGTTCGTCGAGCCGGGCAAGGGACTGCTGGGAAAGAGCCTCTTCACGACGCGTGCCCATTTCGAGACGCCGTGCGGGTCATACGCCCACTTCAAGCTCGCACGCTACCTGCTGCGAATCACGGGCGAACCCCGCTACGGGGACGGGCTGGAACGCGTCCTCTACAACGGCATCCTCGCGGCCAAGGAAATGGGGCCGGACGGCCAGACGTTCTATTATTCCGATTACGGCCCGCTGGCCCGCAAGCAGTATTTCCACGATTCCTGGCCCTGCTGCGCGGGGACGTTCCCGCAGGTCGTCGCCGACTATCGGGTCAGCATCTACCTGCGCGACGATCGCGGCATCTACGTCAACCTCTATGTCCCGTCGGAGGTGACCTGGGGGCGGGTCACGCTTGTCCAGGAGACGAACTATCCGCAAGAGGAGACAACCCGCCTGACCGTCCGCGGCGGGGGAGAGTTCTCCATTCACCTGCGCGTTCCGAAATGGGCGAACGGGATGAAACTGTCGGTGAACGGCGGCGAGCTGCCCGTCGCCGCCCCCGGCAGCTTCACGGAAGTCCGCCGGACCTGGCAGAACGGCGACGTGCTCGAAGCCCGCATCCCGCTGGTCCATCGCGAGGAGCCGGTCGACGACCAGCACCCTCAGCTCGTCGCGGTGATGCGCGGCCCGGTGATGATGGTCGCCGCGATCGACCCGACCGTTCAGCTCGCCGCCGGCCCCGAAGGCCAACCCCTGGCGACCGCCCAAGCCGTATTGAAGCCCTTTTATCAGGTCAAGGAGGAGCATTACACGACGTACCTGAGCAGGGGGGGATGACAGGGTGACAAGCTGAAGGGAGGCACCGTCGCAGTCACGATGAAATTAAGCCGGAATACCGGCGCGATAACGCTGACGGAGCCGGTCCGAGGCTACGAGAGTAGTTGTAGAAGCCGACCAGCATGAACAAACCGGCGACGCCTCCCCACAGGGCGGACAGATTGAATTCGAGCGTTCCGGTAATCCACTCAAAAACGGTGATCGCGGGGCAGAAGAACCAGGACTGCCCCATGAGGAACTGCGCGGCCGCGAGGCCGGCGCGCTTATAGATGAAGTTGCCCACGCCGTAACACGAAGCGAGGCCGCGACAAGATCGTCCGCGGTGAGGCTAAGCGTCGAAGGAATTTGCAGCGAGCATCGGCGCGCAGGCCCGGATGCCGCGGAATTAGATTATGGCTTTGGCGTGTTGGTTCCTTCGGACTTGATTCGCTGGTGCCGCCTCAGCAACTCATCGAGCACCTTGTGCGGCACCCGGAAGTTCGTGGCCTTGAGATTGCTAAAAACTTCCGCAAGATCGGGAATCGCACCCGCATTGGCCGCGTCGAAAAGCACGGCGGCGGTGCGTGCGGTGCGGAGGCCAAAGCCAATCGCCGCCTGCCTGCCCTTGTTCTCATCGATGAGCAACAGATCTGCGTTGAGTTCGCGGGCAAGGCTGATGGCGGCGCGCTCGCCAACGTCCAGATCTTCGATTTCTTGGAGCTTCGCGGGCGAGCGAACCGACAGCCAAGTCGGGCGTACGGCGATGAAAGCCCGGACTTCGGCTGGTCGTTTCGGGCTGGCAAGCTCGGTCGCGACTTCCGTGGGAATCACGACCGAGCCGTAGAGACGCGGAAGCACGTCCTGGCATCCGATTCTGACCAGTCCAATGAGTGGCGATGTATTGGCGACGACGAGCATCAACCGCGGCCCGAGTTTCGAAGTTCTTCGAGCATCCGGGCATCCCGGAGGTAATCGTCAACGGTGCCCAGGTCTTCCGTGACGTTGTTCTTGCGAAGCACCTCCTCCGTCTCGAAGCGGTCCAATCCCAAGCCTTTTGCAAGGGCGGCGTGAGAGAGCTTTCCACGCCGAAAGAGCGCGACAAGCAACGCTTCCTTGGCCTCAGCGTCAAGGTCCTTGAGATCATGCCGAAGGCCCTGCTCCAGCTCGGGAGGAAGTTGAAAGCTCACGGCCATAGGTCGTCACCTCATTATTGATTTTAGCACAAGGTGACGCGCAAGACAGGCTAGAGCGTCGCGACAGGCCGGGCTTCCACTGACGAGGTCTGGCCGGCAGCGGAAGGCGGGACGGGCATTAGGCTGTTGCGTGGTCCTTGTGAGTGCTGTCACCGTCGGCGTGGCGCTGGCATCGTCCTGGTGGCTTCTCTACGGCTGATCCGCCGATCGAAGAAGCCCGCCGTGAATCGATCAGGTATGCGGCGTGCACTCAAATCCTCCATATGGCGCGCCGCACACCTGATCGATTCCGGCGGGCGGCCAGCGCGGAAGGCGCCGGCGGGCGAGATCGAGCACGCCTTCGGCATAGCAGCGGAGGATTTCGCCGATGGCAGCCGCGGAGGCGAACCAGGTCGCCCGTTAGGGGCCGCAACGCGGGGCGCGCCTCATAGATCAAGTACAATGCCGCGATGCCATCTGCCGCCGGAGAGTTCGCGTCCGTCGTATTCCTATTATCACCGTGCATCTGCGGAGCAGCGCGGGCGGCGGCGGTGCTGGACCTAAGCGGGGCGGTCGTCGTCGCGCCCAATGGCCTGAACGGGCCGGAGCAAACGGCGGAGCGGATGCTGCTGGATGAAGTCGAGGCGCGGACGCAGGTCCGGCTGGTTCAGTCGCAAAGCTGGCCGGTGGGGGAACGGCCGGTGATCGTGGTTGGGCCGGGGCGGGTGCTGCGGAGCATCGCGGAGGCGCGGAAGACGAGAATTCCTACCGGCACGGACGCGCCCGAGGGGTATCACATCTGGACCCAGACGGATGCCCGGCCGCCTGTCGTGTGGGTGTGCGGGAATGATTCGCGCGGCGTGCTGTTCGGGGTGGGCCGGCTGCTGCGCACGTTGCGAATGTCGCGCCAGCGCATCGAGCTTCCCGCGGACGTGCGAATCGAGACGGCGCCGACGACCAGGCTCCGCGGGCACCAGCTCGGCTACCGGCCGAAGTCCAACTCGTATGACGGCTGGACGGTCGCCATGTGGGAGCAGTACATCCGCGACCTGGCGGTGTTCGGGTGCAACGCGATCGAGCTGATCCCGCCGCGGTCGGACGATGAGCCGGACAGTCCGCATTTCCCGCTGCCGCCGATGCAGATGATGGTGCAGATGTCGCGCTTGGCCGACGAGTACGGCCTGGACGTGTGGGTCTGGTATCCCGCGATGGACAAGGATTACGCCGATCCGAAGACCGTCGAGTCGGCACTCAAGGAGTGGGGGGAGGTGTTCGGGAAGCTTCCGCGCGTGGATGCAGTGTTCGTGCCGGGCGGCGATCCGGGCCACACGCGGCCGAAGGTCCTGTTCGCGCTGCTGGAAAAGCAGACGGCGAACCTGCACCGCTATCACCCTCGCGCGCAGATGTGGGTGTCGCCGCAGAGTTTCAATCAGCAGTGGCTGGATGAGTTCTTCGAACTGCTGAAGGCGGAGCCGGCCTGGCTGAGCGGCGTCGTTTACGGTCCGCAGGTCCGCATTCCGCTGCACGATTGCCGGGAGCTGACGCCCAGGCGTTACCCGATCCGGCACTA
>Ga0185299_10007718_pt1 | contig 10885 bp, 10 predicted proteins | sample PaiPotPPA55metaG_FD_128002 | JGI IMG/M metagenome (GOLD analysis project Ga0185299, IMG submission 128002) | Iron sulfur acid spring bacterial and archeal communities from Banff, Canada, to study Microbial Dark Matter (Phase II) - Paint Pots PPA... ...
GAACAGGTGTCCCTTGACAACGCCTTCGCTCTTATCGACGGGCACCCTGCAATTGGGAGTGAACTCAGTCAGTAAATAATGGTGTGGTATTATCCGCCCAGGCTTCCATGTCGAGGGTAAAAAACAATTCAGGAGCGAAAGGGCCTGCCACCCGCCTTTAATCCGAACACGTTCAACGCTATTAGCGCAGCGAACGCTGCTTGTAGAGATCAAGGAGGTCATTGATATTCACATGAAAACCTTTCTCTGGATTCTGGTTTCCCTTTCCGTTACGGCGTTAGCGTTTTGGATAGTCACGGGCCCATGGTATCCAAAGACTCCGTCTTGGTTAGTTCTCACCTCAGTGTTTTTTGCTTTACCGAGTATTGGGTCAGTTTGGATGCTTTGGGTCGCGATTCGATATGAAAAACATCCCTTGGCAATTGTTCTGATAGCCATGCTCCCGTATATGTTCTTATGGTACTACTTTGAACGCTTCCGGCCTCGACGCATAACAGTGCGAGCGGAGCGCCTGGGTTAGACACCTACAGGTCTCAATTCCACTTGCCCTGCCTTTGTCGCGCACCCCTTTGTGCACGACCGGAATCAGCGCACCATCGAGGTGACCTGCCCCCCTAGCTCCGCGCACAGGATCGACACTCGAACCGCCTAACCGGTTGGAACGTCGATATGGATCACCCCAACAAACTCCAAGACATGGGGTACATCAGTACAGCTGTACTTTTTTTAGCCTTTGGGTCAATTTCAATTTCGTTCGAGCCTGCTAATCTGTTTCTGGCGCGCCCTCCACAGCGCCCATTACCTCTGTCCTGCGAGTGACTCGCTCCCGACAAAACAGGAGAAATTAGGATGGCAAAGTCGGAGTTCGCGACTGGCCGCGTCAGCGGCCGCGCGCGAACGATTACAACCGAACAGCTGGCAGTTCGTCTCGCCTCCGCTCGCGCCACTTGCGCAACGCGGATGACTCCGCGTGGCGCTGACTCACCCGCCCAACGTCCTGCTGCGCAGCCGAAACCTCACAGTTCTAATAGCGAAATTCGCCGATTAGAATCGAACGTAACTACTTGTAGAATCAGCGTGCGCACCCACTCTAATAGCGAAAAAACGGCACTTTTTACTTTCGCATTTTGCGTGGGATTTTCGCGCCGATTTTCAGGCTTTTTCGCTCGTCGCTCGCGCGAATCTCGCGCCCGGGGATTGCAAACGCCACGGCGCCAATCGCCAATATTGCGGGAAAACACACGACCACGTAGCGCGGCTCGACAGTTTGCAACTGCGTCAGAAAAGCTGTGCGCACCACGACGAACGCAACAATCAACGCCAGCGCCGGATGCTTGCGGCAGCGCCACGCGCCCACAACTGCGAGCGCCAGATAAATGCAATTCAAGATTCCATAGCCGAGCGTCACTTCGAAGTCGGTTGGATTCCCTCTCCAGTATTCGCCCGGCGGCCACAGTTTCCCCGAGTACGGCAGCAATTCAATGCGCGGCGTAAACCACATCATCCACGCGCGCGAAAGAGGAATGAAAAAATAGGTGCGCAGCGGACGGCGCGCCGTTCGCTCGCGCGCCAGCAAAGCAAATTCGCGATCGAGCACCGGCGACATGCCCAAATCGCTGTTGTAGCGGCTCAACAGCACTTCGACACGCGCGCGCTCCGCCGTGGAATCAAATGCGGAATCAGGCAGCGTCTCGACGCGGATCGGCGCCTTGTCCAACTTCCACGTCACCAGATACGCCTCTCCAAACCGCACCATCCACGTTCGCGTCCATTCGTAGAAGCCGCGCGCAATGAAATCGCCTTGCGTTTCCGCGAACCGCGGAGCCAGAAATTCAATTCGACCCATCGTTCGCGCGTTTCGCGCGGCCCACGGAGTCAACGGAATCAACAAACCCACGGCCATCCAAGAAACCGCGAGAACCAGTTTCCGCCAATCGGCGCGGCGGTGCCACCGCACTACGAGAACAATCCCTACAGCGACCAGCAAAAGCGGCGCCTCGGGACGCACCAGCGTTCCTACTCCGACGATTATTCCGCCGAACAGGAACCATCCCACGGCGGACAGCAGGGATTTCCTGTCAAACGATTGGAGCGGGCGTTGCATGCCAGGATGGCTGAGAAGGAACGCAAATATCAAAAGCGCCAGAGTCGTCAGGAATGTGGCCAGCACTTCCGTGAGCACCACGGCGCTGTAACTCGCAGTGAATGGACAAAGCGCCGCCAGCCACAAAGCGATTGTCGCGACAAGTTTCCGTTTTCGCGCGGGCGCAAGGCGCGCCGCAATCAGGGCGGCCAAAACGCAAGTCCCCAAATCGACGATCGCCTGCACACCCATGATGGCTCTGCCGCCTCGTCCGAACACAGCGTAGATCGCAGCAAGAAATGAGGGGTATCCCGGCATCCGCATGTCGACGGGGAGCAATTGCCCGTTGACGAACAGGCCGTAGACGCCGTGGTACAACCAGTTCTTTGCGAGTTCCTCGTAGAATTTCGTGTCGCCCGTAAACGGCGAGATATGAGTAACAAAAAACAATCGCAGAGCAAGCCCGGCCAGCAGGGCGAGCACCAAATGCACGCTCAGGTGCATGTACGTACGTATGTGAGACGCAGGCGAAACGAACGAATCGGGCTTAGTGGGATAGGCTGTCGTTGGATTCAATCTCGTGCCTGCAACAGTAACGCGGCGCGGCCCTTTTGCAAAGATTCGGCGCGAAGCTTCATCCTCTATCACCGCAGCCGTCAAAGGGATGGCGTATACTTCGCGATAGCCATCCAACCGGCCCGTTTTTGCGTACTAAGTATGCCGGTTGCAGCACATAATCGTTATTCTGGAATAGTTAAAGGGAGAGGCAGATGAACCGCTTGTCCACGGCCGTTTTGGTTGTCGTTGCAGGCCTGGCGATCTTGCTCGCCACGAACCGCTTTCACGCCGCGAGCGCCGCAATCGCGCTTCCCGATCCCGCAGTCGACGAAACTCTCGCCTTAAAAAAAGGCCATGCGACGGTGGTCATCGCCGGAGGATGTTTCTGGGGCGTGCAGGCCGTCTTCGAACATGTGAAGGGGGTCAAGCGCGCGACGTCAGGCTACGCGGGTGGCACCCTGACGAATCCCGATTACGAAGCTGTCAGTAGCGGCGCGACAGGACACGCCGAATCCGTAGAAGTCGAGTACGATCCGTCGCAGATCACGTTAGGCGGCCTGCTCAAGGTATTTTTCTCGGTCGCGCACGATCCCACCGAGCTGAATCGCCAAGGCCCTGACGCCGGCACGCAATACCGGTCGGCAATTTTCTTCGCGAACCAGGACCAGCAGCGCATCGCGCAAGCCTACGTAGATCAACTCAATCAGGCCAAACTTTTTTCTCACCTGATCGTCACCCAAATCGCGCCGTTGAAAAACTTCTACCCGGCGGAGGCTTACCATCAGGACTACGCGGCGCACCACCCGGACAACCCGTATATCGCGATGTTCGACCTCCCCAAGGTCAAAAATCTCCAGAAACAATTTCCTAATCTCTACGTGGCCAACCCCAGCGTCATGTAACTTTGATTCTAGGACTTCACTCCACCACTGGTCTTAGCAGGAATCATCTGAGACGCGACCGCAGCACTTGCCAGGCACAGACTAGCGCAGATCAACATCACGGCACGGAACCCAAAGACAAACGCATTGGAAATTGACATGCGGATCAGCGCTGATGCATCGGCGCCCAGGCCGGAGGGTACCTCAAGGCCGGCGAGCTTGATTTCGTTCGATCGAACGTACTGGAGAAGGCTGGGCGGAAGCACTCCGGGCGTGAGACTAAGATTCAAGCTGTAACTGAATAATCTCACCATCACAATCCCGAGGATTGCGATGGCCAGTACGCCTGCAACCCGAGCGACCGCGTTGTTGACGCCCGAGGCGGCGCCGGCACGAATCTTGTCCACCGAACCCATAACCACCGTGGTGAGAGGAGCCACGCTAATCGCCATCCCAAGACCGAGGACAACGAACGCGGGGAAGAACGCTTTCCAATAGTTAGTTCCCACACCAGGCACGGCGAAGAGAACGAAACCGGTTGCCGCGATCAGTGGTCCGATGACCAGCGGGGCCTTCGGCCCGTAATGCGAGACCAATCCACCAGACCAGCGCGAAAGAAAGAAAATCAGCAGAATCAGCGGGAGTGCGGCGGCACCGCTCGCGGTTGTCGAGTATCCCTGCACCTGGATGAGGTTCATTGGAAACAAAAAAAAGAAGATTCCAAGAGCCGCGTAGAGAAACAAAGTGAGAAGGTTCGCACCGCCAAAACTGTGTGATTTAAACAGCGTCAGCGGAACCATGGGCGAACTTGACCTGGCCTCAACCAGCGCGAAACCAATCAGACAGGCGAAGCCGACAATTACGCTTTCGAGGACCAAAGGATGGCCCCAACCGAAACTGATAGACTCGATGAGCCCATAGACCGCGCCACCTAATCCCAAAGTCGCGAGCAGGGCTCCCAGCCAATCTACATGTCCCGCAGCAGTGTTACGGCTTTCGGGAATACGCCATAGCGAAACTGCGATCACCGTGGCGGCGAGCGGGAGATTGATGAAGAACGCCCAGCGCCAAGAAGCATGCTCAATCAGCCATCCGCCGAGAACCGGCCCCACTGCTGTTGTGATTGCAGTGAAGCCGGACCAGGTGCCGATCGCGCGACCTCGAGTTTTCTCGTCAAAATTCGCGCTGATGATCGACAGGCTACCGGGGACGAGAAAGGCAGCTCCAATGCCTTGGACACTTCGTGCGATCACGAGCTGCTGAATGTTCGATGCAAGGCCGCAGGCGATAGAGGCGGCCGCGAAAACTCCCACGCCAACCAGGAACATCAACCGGCGGCCAAACAAATCGCCAAGAGAGCCGCCGACAAGAATCAAAGCTGCCAGGAACAGCCCGTAAGACTCGACTACCCATTGCACACCGACGACCGTTGCGTGGAGGCTTGTTTGGAGCGCCGGCAGAGCAACGTTGACGACAGTGCTGTCGATGAAGGCCATGCTGGAACCGAGGATGGTCGCTACGAGGATCCAACGTCCCGCTTGCGCTGTGCATGGAACAGCGGCATTCGCTGATCGGACTACGGCTTCATCGCATGGCGTTTTCATGAAGGCTACGCATGCCGGAGAGACTAGGACAGAGATGCATTTGACGAGTGTCTTGCAATCAAAGAAAAAGTTGGTGGACGTGGCCGGGATCGAACCGGCGACCCCCTGCTTGCAAAGCACGCTACTTCGCTCCAACAACTCTACCACTTATTTTTAACTACTAACGTTTCCAATAAATCGGGGAATCTGCTTTTCGCTCAAAGCTATCCCCAATGGCATGAAAACGTTGGATTCTTGCACAGTCCGTGCACAGCGAGTGCCTCCCGCATGATTCGAGCTACTCGCTTGTGGTTCACAGTCATTCCTTGCGATCGACGGGATGTCCAAATGGATTACTTCCGGTTTCCCGTTCATCCGAGCACAATCTGATGAGAGCCTTCACTCGCCAGCGCCCGGCGGTGAGCAGATTCGGCTGTATAGATCTGTCACAGTGTGGCGCGGCGTGTGTCTAACTCATCAGAGGAGACACAAACATGAGCGTGAAGGAACGCCAAGCGCTAACACAGAAGTTCGCCGATGCCTTCGATCAGCGCGACCTCCAGCCCATCCTGGAAATGCTTTCCGAGGATGTGGAAGTATTTGACCACGTTCCCTACCGCTTCGATGGCAAGGCCCTCTTTGCCAAGTATCTCAACGAGGTCATCGCGAGCCTTGCCTCCGCCAGCTTCGGCTTCCGGCAACCATCGTGTCGCATGTACAGCGATGAGGTCGGTACCGTAAATGCTCATGACATGTTTACGGGAGTCACCAAAGACGGCAAGACTCTCTCGATCCATGGCCGAACTACCTTGGTCTTCATCAAACAAAGCGGGCAGTGGAAGATTGTGAGCGCCCACTTCTCTGCCATACCGAAGGCTCTCTGAGAATCGAGCCGAGGCATACGGGCGCCTGGAGGTGCACCATGACTATCAATAATCCGCTAACAGATAATTCCCCGGACCACGAGGACCAAAACCTTGTTCTACGCGCCCGCTCGGGAGATCACCAGGCGCTCGAAGACCTGGTCCAGCGGCACCAAACGTGGATCTACAACATCGCCATTCGCATGCTCCACCATCCGCAGGATGCTGAGGACGCCACGCAAGAGATCCTCATCAAAGTACTCACCCGGCTCTCGTCGTTTGAGGGTCGGAGCAGCTTTCGCACCTGGCTTTACCGCATCGTGGTGAACCACGTGCTCAACATGAAACGCGGGCGGGTGGAGGTGCAGCATGAGTCCATCGATTTTCTAGCCCTCAGGTCTATCGGCTCGACTGTCTCGGGAACAGGATTGGAAGGGCCACTTCTTGATTGCCGCGCAATGTAGTCGTGGTTCCGCCTCAATGTCTCGACATATACAGGGTGGATCTCACCAGAGAACACGAGGCGGAATCGTCTGTTGGCGTGCTTCGCCATCAGAAACCCCAGTCCCATTCCGCCCGCACCGGAGAACAACTCCACGACGTTCATGACACGCGATCCACCGTCCAGCAGTCTCCGCGTGATGCCGTCCTGATTAGCTCGAATACACTCCGCTCTCACTTGCGATTGATCTTGGATTTGAGCCAAAGTTACGTTGGTGCGGTACTGAACTAGATCCTTGTGCCTTGAGGTTCCATTTGGAGCGGATACCAAGTTGGCAGCCATCCGCGAGCTCCGTTCGCGGCGGCGAACTAACGGCCTGATCCACCGTACCCAGTACAGCGTTCGAATTAGATCCGCCAAATCCGCGGACATATTGGTACTAGCACCAACCATGATTCCGCGGTGAGAACCTGGGATCCGACCCAAATTCACGGCGAACATTCTTGCCCTATGTTTTCCCGTTAACGCGAAGAAGCCGAGTTCTACCGCAAGACACTGGATTGTGCGCCCCAGCTGGGGGAGCAAAACGTCCAGCCTCCGCCAAGCCCCGCTGTCGAGAAGCTTCGATGCCTCGACAATCTTGTTGCCAGATCGATCCGGTCTGCCATTCACGTCAGCCCGGAAATCTAGCCGTAGCTCTACGACGCAATTCAACCCACGTTCTACGATGCTCTTCAAAAACGAGCGATTGGAACCGTAGACCACGCTTGCGACAATCAGTGGCCGTGGTCGAAGTGCCGTTGCCCCGTCGAGAAGGTGAAGCGCGATAGAGCTCCTTCCCTGCGAGTGCCTTCGCAAAAATCCCGGCTTGTATGACATCTCGGAAACAAGTTCGGCTCCTTCGCCAACAATCCGGTGAAGGCGCACAACCACAGGCGCCCTCCGCCCATTTGTCCCGTGTATCTCCGAAGTTCGTCGCTCCGATCTGGCAGCATTGTCCTCGATAAGTAGGAGAGCGGGCTGTCGCCTTCGGGGCTTGCCGCGGGCAGCAATTTTCTGAGCTGACTTGGACATTTACGTTGTCTCTTCCGATCTCCGTTCCATCCCTAGTGGTGCGATCCACTCCTGACGCTGCCCCCACTCGTTGCAAATCCTTCCTCTTGTGCGCGATTCGGCTCTCGCGCCCAGGGGCCCCATGCGAAACAGGTTTGTACACGGATTCAAGAGATTACGGCCAGGAGCATAACACCTTAGTTACCAAAAAGAGTATTAAGTAGCTTCTTGACTTGCGGAAGCCTTCGGCTAACTGAAGGGTTGGCCTGAGTACTGGAAACAACAGTTGGCTAGCGGTGTTGCTGCGACCCGAGAATCCGTTCAATTCAATCGATCCGGTCCCGTCGCTACGAAGACTTCGTAGATTTTGCGAGATGTTCGGCAACGTTCTGTGCTTTCCAGAGCAGCGCCGGATGAAGCCGGATACGCTCCACAATATCCGGATTTTTCGAAAATAGAAGCTCGGGTTGGTATTTTCCTGAAGCCATGGCGACCAGATAGGGTTCTTCGCGGCTGTGCTCTAGAACGCCCACGAGAAGAGGTCTTGCTGCAGCCAGCATCTCGGCGGGTTGTGGCCGGTCGTCTGCCTTGAGCAGCGGATATAGGAGTCGGCTGAGTTGTTTCGCATCCACATCGGAAATGCGGTCGATGGAGTAGGTTCTGAAATCACGATCCATGGTGCTGCAGAAAAGCACGGCGAGTTTGCGGAGAATTTCGGCATCATGCGCCAAACCTGACTTCGTTAACCGGTAGAGGTCGTACAGATCGCGAGGGTGGCGGCGGTCGATCATGGCCTTCATCTTTCCGGCAAATAATTCCTCTGTAGCCAGGACAAGAAACTCACATGGTTGCGAATCGATAATGGACGCGGCCTGGAGCACACGTGGCGGGAGAGCGCAGGCACGCATTAGAAAATTGATCTCCGCCTGAATACGGTCCGGCGCGCCGGCATGGTTGGCGTATCCGAGGTGCCATTCGCGCAGGGCATGGTCATCGACGCCATTCTGAAGTTTGTATCCAAGCCCGATGGCGACTTGTTCGACGGCCTTAACAATGTCGGATCGCTCGGCGAGCATCTTCTCGCGGTTGACGGTAGCGATGTAGTTCAGATCAATGTCTACGGAGAGCCGCGTGAGGCCGAGGTAAAACAGATTGATGGCAGTGCCGCCTTTGAGAACGAGTTTCCCGCGAAGGAAGGAATGTTTCTGGAACTCAGTGAGTAGTTCCCGAAGACGAAGGACTTTCTCGAGGTTGTCGGGTTGAAAGCCTGTGGTTTTGGCAGTGGCAGGAAAACTCGAGGAATCGAATTTCATGTTGGTATCTGGCTTTTCCCCGAGGGTGCGAGTGTTTCAGGCACCATCAGCTTCCAGGTTGGCACCCACCGATTCCCCGGGCGCTTGCTTCCAAGGTACGCAACGCCCAAAGGGAGTTTGCGCAGAAACTTGTCGCGTGGTGCCTCCCTGAAGAAGAGCTTGTCCGCGTGGCGATCCAAGAGAAAACCCAACCGTGAGTATAGCCAGGGTTTGCGGAGGATTTTCAGATATTCGAGTGCCGCGTCAAAATCGAACGACGGAAACATGGCTAGCGATTTGTCGAGCTCTTCTACCCCGCCACTGTAGTCAAGGAACATCAGGCAATCGACTAGGGACCGTTCCCTGTCGGTGGCAAGGACGTGGTCGGCACCCAATTGAACTTGAAAGAGCTTGTGCCTCGCGCCATCGAGAGGGCGGGGCAGAGCGACACGTTGGTATGTCACGCTGTCGAAGATCACGTCTTTTCGGGGGCGCGCGGAGAAATAGTACAGGGTTTGGAAGACCTGGTTTGCTAGGCCGTGCCATTCGAGTGCGGAGTGAAACGCAACTACGGCATCGTCCCGAAGCGCAGATGGAACGATATATCGATTGAGGGGCACGGTGGCGAGAGTTCCCGTGTACACCCCATTCGCCAGTTGCCGGACGCGCCCTTGGCGTTTCAAGCGATGCAACATATTAAGGATGGAACGGCTGCGATCATCCTTTCCGTAGAGGTCGCGAGCTTGTTTGACCGTGAACAGGGGTGTGGATTGAGCAAATTGAGTGAAGGAAGCGTGTACGTCCATAGGATTCTCACATAAGCCGTATAAAACACACTATTGGTGTGTCTTAGTGAATTTGTATGAGAATAGAGAGCCGCTACATTCTCATACAAACATATAATAGCACACTAAAAGTGTGTGTATATTAATCTATGTGAGAATTACACCATGGCCCGGGATGGAGTGCCTCTCGACCTGACTTCACGCAACTACACGAAGGCCCCAAAGATTCGGGAGATCATTGCTGCCTGCTGTAAGCCCAATCCAGGCGCGAGACCCAACGAAGTTGCGCCCTGCAGTCGTCGGATTCCGCGATGGACTTAGCTCCAGTCTGACGGTCTCGACCGGTCTGCGGCTCTCTGCCAGTCAGTACGTAGAGGTGGTCAGAAAGGCCGTGGAAGGCTTTGAACCACTGGGCACGTTCTAGGACTCCAATCCACCAACTTAGAGCCATCCAGTGTGCGAGGAACCGGGCGACCGCATAATCTAGTTTTCGCTTCTAGCTGCGAATTCTTAACGCATCAATCGTCTGTCGGGCAAGCTTTCGCATCGCCGTGGCTGCGACGGACCTCGCGCCGTGGCGCAGCACGTTCATTTGGTTTCGGGTACTGCACCGCCTTTCGGTAGAGCAACGTTGGGGGCTGGGCCGATCTTCGCACATTCCTTAACGCCCAGCGCACTTGCAGCCGCGGGCGGTTCAACGTCTGGCAAGCTCGACCCGTAAACCGCGGCTCTCTCGAGTGCTACCATCCCCAAGCGCATTGCCCATTCTCGCGTCACCTGGCTTACGGTCGGCAATTCCGATGCCATGGCCGCCTGCACTTGTAGTTGATGCGGAAGCACGACGCCGACATCTCGCAAAACGTCATAGGCGATCCGCGCGTCCCTTTGTACCTGGAGAGCGTAGCGAAGAGCAACGAGGGCATCCGGCACCAATCCGCGAAATTCCTCCTTCATCTGCTCCAGGTACTCAGTCATCTCCGAACTTTTGACAATCCGTGAAACTGTTTCACGGTCACATCCCTCTACTCTTGCGATTACAGATTGGTTTTCGCCCGCGATGTAGCGTTGCTGAATCCGCAAAACTTTAGGCCTGGGAAGGCGAGACTCCGGCTCTTTTGCGGCACGGCGTGGCGTGCAGCGGCATTTCGTCGAGTGAACATTCCGGCTTAAATGCGTCTCTTCGGATTGCGAGATGGCCTGTGCGCGGGTAGCGATATCTTTGGATTGAACTACAGGTGGGCTGTTTCGCGCCATACACGCTGCCTCCAATCTAGATTTCCGAACATCACGACGTTCTGGAAGTCGCAGCGTGCTTGCCTGAAAATCATTTTACTACGATTCACGG
>Ga0185299_10007720_pt1 | contig 10884 bp, 1 predicted proteins | sample PaiPotPPA55metaG_FD_128002 | JGI IMG/M metagenome (GOLD analysis project Ga0185299, IMG submission 128002) | Iron sulfur acid spring bacterial and archeal communities from Banff, Canada, to study Microbial Dark Matter (Phase II) - Paint Pots PPA... ...
AAGCGCCGACGCCGAGGTCGAAGGTGAGCGTCGCAGAGGTAGACGAGCCGGCCGTCGCGGTCAGGCTCGTCGGCTGGCTGGCCACGGACGCCGGGACCATGCCGGTCGGGAAGCTGAGCGATCCGGACGCCTGGTAGGACGGCGGCTCGTCGGCGGACGACGCGGCCCACTGGGTGTTCGGCGTGGCGGAGATCGCCGCGTCGATCCGAGTCGGTGCGCCATTGCCGTAGTCGCCGTTGCCATAGCCACCGACGAGGTCGGAAGCCGGGATCCAGTCCTTGTTCGAGGACCGCCCGTTAACCGACAGAGCATTGATGTAGCCCTGGTCGGAGGCGCCCGGTGCGTTGATGACGGTGGCGTGTCCCGGCAGGTTCAGGTGCACGATCGGGAAGATCGGCGCGCTCAGGTCGAGCACCGGTGCGCCGGGCGTCTCCGGGTACATGCCGATCGCGCCCCACACGTACCAGGAGCTCATCGCGCCGAGGTCGTCGTTGCCGGGCTCGCCGGCTGGTGTGTTGGCGTAGACGTCGTCGAGCAGGTGGTGCACCTCGGCCTGCGTCTTGTACGGCGCGCCCGAGTAGTCGTAGACCCACGGAGCGAGCAGGTCGGTCTCATTGCCAGCCCAGTAGTACGGCGCGTTCGGGCCGGCCTGGTCCTGCTGGAAGAAGGTGTCGAGGCGGGAGGTCGCGGCCGCGTCACCGCCCATCGCCGTGATCAGGCCCTTGAGGTCCTGCGGCACGGAGAAGGCGTACTGCGCGGCGTTGCCTTCCTGGAAGCCGGACTGCCCGAAGCTGCTCAACCCGTCGGTGGCCGGGTCGCCGGCCGGGAAGGTGCCGGTCGCGTCGCGCGGCTGAAGGTATCCGGAGTCGACGTTGTAGATGTTCGACCAGTTGTCCGAGCGCTTGAGGAACGCGGCGGAGGTGGTCTTCTGCCCGAGGTCCTGGGCGAACTGGGAGATGGCGAAGTCGTCGGTGGCGTATTCGAGGGTGAGCGAAGCGCCATCCGGCACTGCAGACCCGGATTCGGCGATGTTGTTGGTGACGTAGCCGTTCTGCAGATATGTATCGAGGCCGGGCCGCTCCTGGTAGTAGCCCTCGCCGAGGTCGCTGGTCGTCGAGGTCGACTGCACCTGATCGGCGCCCTTGAGCATCGCGGTGAGTGCCGCGCCGGTGTCGAAGTCCCGCGCGCCGAACGCGTACGCCTCGGCGATCATGGCGTCGGACGAGTCGCCGCCCATCATGCCGGTGTACCCGTCGGCGACCGGCCACTTGGGCAGCCAGCCACCCTGTTCGGCGTCGTTGACCAATGACTGCATCATCGCGCTGGTCTGCGATGGCGCGACCGAGGCCAGTAGCGGCACTTCATCGCGGTAGATGTCCCAACCGGAGAAAGTGGTGTACTGCGCCTGGCCGTGTCTCGTCTGATGGACCTTGCCGTCCATGCCGAGGTACTGGCCGTTGGCGTCGCTGAAGGTGCTCGGGTCGAGCATCGCGTGGTAGAGCGCCGTGTAAAACTCGACCTGCTGGTCGTGCGTGCCGCCGCCGACCTCGATCTCGGACAGCAGCTTCCGCCACTGGGCCCGAGTCTGCGCCGCGACCGCAGCGACATTCCACGTGTTGTGCAGCTCAGCGCTCAGGTTGCCCTGGGCGTTGGCGACGCTGACGTAGCTGACCGAGACCTGCATGCCGACCTTGGCGTTCGAGGTCGTGTCGAAGCCTACGTAGGCGCCGGAGTTCTGTCCGGTCGCGCTCGCGCTGTCCGCGTTGACGGTGGTGCCGTTCCACGTGCCGTGCGAGGTGAACGGGCGGTTGAACTTGGCGGCGAAGTAGACCGTGGACATGTTCGGCATGTCGCAGAACTTGCCCTCGGTGATGGAGCCGGTCACCTCGTCGTCGCCGACGATGGAGACGTTGGCGGCGTTCACGAAGGACTGCGAGTCGCCGACCTTGAACAGCACGTTGGCGGACGTGGTGGCCGGGTAGGTGAACGAGCCGAGCCCGGTACGGGTGGTGGCGGCCACGTTCACGCCGACCGCCGACGTGCCGGTGCCGAGCGTGGTCGAGTAGGCGCCTGGTGACGCGCTCTCGTTCGCGTGGCTGAACGGCTCAGTGGTCGCGGTCGGGTTGGTGCCGATATCGCCGACGGTCGGCAGGATCGGCAGGTCCCCGGCGATTCCGCAGCCGGCGCCGGAGACGTGCGTGACGCTCAGTCCGATGGTCGAGGAGTCGGTGTACGCGTAGCCGCCGGCCGCGGGTCGCGAGGTGGTGTCGGGGCTCCAGGCCACCATTCCGAAGGGGGCCGAGGCTCCCGGGAACATGTTGACCGGGCCGACCACGGCGTTGCCGGATCCGGTGCCGATGAACGGATTGACTAGTGCGGTCGGGTCTCCGACCACGGCCGGCGCGGCAACCGCGCCGGCGCTGCTCGGTACCGCGGCGAGTGCGCCGGCGGCAAGCGCGGCGGCCAGCAGCGCGGCCGCGCGTCTTTTGATGGGTAACACTGATTGATCTCCTCTGTCATTCGCCGAACAGGTAGAGCTCGTGCAGGGACATGTAGTTGCCGGGCGCCGATCCGGTGTCGACGAACTTCAGGTAGCGCGTCGTCACGGCCGGCTGGAGCGGGATGGTGAGCACCCCGGCGTTACTCAGGCTCGAGGTGACCGGGATGGAAAGTACGGTCGTGTACGTGATGCCGTCGGACGAGGTCTGGATGTCCAGGCCGCGCGGCAGGTCGCCGGACGAGAGCGCGGAGTCCCAGATGATGCGGGTGAGCGTGTGCACGGCGCCCATGTCGAGGCCGTAGTACATGCCGGGGGTCTGCACCGCGTTGCTCGACCAGCGGGTGGTTTCGTCACGGTCGTAGGCCAGGGGCGCGCCGGCGTTGTTCGGGTTGGCGAAGCCGACCCAGCCGGTGGTGGGGATCAGGCCCGAGCCGGATCCCGCGGTGAACGCGATGCCGAGTCCGGCGGCGATCCCGGCGGCCAGCGCGGTCTGCGGGGGCAGGGCGGTGGCGGCGGGCCAGTTCAGCTGGTCGACGACGATCCGGCCGGCGCCGGACGCCGTCTCCCAGAGCACGCTCGCCGGGGTGAAGCCGCGTGCGCTCTCTGCGGCGACCTGGTATTTGTTCTGCTCGGAGCCCTTGCTGAAGGCCGTCCAGTCCACTCCCCTGCTGTCCGCGGCCGAAGTGCCGCCGCGGCCGGAGACGGCGGCCGTGACCAGTGCGGTGGCCGAGCCGAGCCAGTCGAGGTCCGCGTTGGTCAGTCCGTCGACGAGCACTGATTCGCCGGTGGTGACGGCGCCCGCCTGGTGCGTCGAGTCGAGCGCGGTCAGCGTGGTGCCGGCGGGCAGCACGGCGGACAGCGTGCCGATCGTGCTCGACGTCAGACCATTGATCCAGATCGTGCCGCCGGCGGAGACCCAGCTGCTGATGGCGGATGCGGCGGACGCGACCGTGTTCACGCTCGCGGCGTCGGACGCGTCGAGCAGCAGCACGTCGATGTCGGCCAACGAGGCGGCGTCCAGTGCGCCGGGAACACTCGCGTCCACCGCGGCCGCCGACAACGTGGCCGAGAGCGCGGAGCCGCTCGCGCTGAGCACGCCGAGCCGGGCGCGTGCGGCGGACGGCCGCGCGGCGAGGTACTCGACGAGGTTGCGCAGCAGCAACGCGGCGACCGGTTCGGCCGCCGCGGCCGCGATGACAGGGAACTGGCACAGCAGGAAGGTGCCGGATCCGTACGGCGCTTCGGCCAGTGCGGACGAGGCGAGCCCGGGCCCGACGTCGGCGATCGCGGTGAACGCGCCGTAACGCGGCTTGATCATCGCACCCTGCGCAACCTGCTCCTGTGCCGTATTCCACCAGCGCAGGTCCTGCGCGCCGATGTCGGCGAGCACAGGGTGATGCGGCGCGACGACGTGCGCGATCGTCTGTGGCACGGTCGAGACGATCACCGGCCAGGGGAGCATCTGCGGCAGCGACTGCTGGGCCAAACTCAGTACCCTGCCACCGCCCTTGACGAACGCCGTCAGCGCACTCAGCTGGGCTGAGGTGGCGTTGACGGCCGCGCCTTCGCCGAGGACCAGCACCTGCGCACCGGTCGGCAGCGTGGAGAGGTCCGTGATCCTGGTGACCGTCACACCGAGTGCGGCCAACGCGTCGCCGGTGGCGGTGGATCCGGCGGCTTCGAGCACCGCCGCGGACAGCGGCGTGCCGGTCGTGCGCGCACCGACCGTCCTCGGATACGCCGTGAGCGGAGCCTCGTAGTGGTAGGGGGTTGATCCACCGCCGGTCACCGAGACCGTCAGGCCGCCGACGGCGACGTGCTCGACCGCGGGCACCGGGATGGCGAAGGCGACGTCGGCGTGGCCGTCCGGCGGAACGCTGACCTGTTGCGAGCCGGAGGACGTCCGCGTCCCCGGCAGTCGGAGCGTCCAGGAGACCGTGACGGTGTTCTGCGCGCCCACCTCGTTGTAGACCGCGTACGTGCGGTTGAACGTGGTCCCGCCGAACGCATGTGTACGGTAGTCCGTGGCCAACGCCGCGGTCCCCGGCATGGTGCGCGCCACCGCGTCGTGGATCGGGTTCGGGTCCCACTGCGGCAGATCGTGCTGGAAGCCCGGATTGAGCGTCGCGGCCCAACGCCCGACCTGCAGCAGCTTCGGGCCGGTGGCCTCGGGCAGCGGGACGGACTCCTTCGTCGGGTCGAACGGCAGTTGGCGCATGCCGTACCAGACGGTGTTCCAGGGCGAGACCGCGGTGACGCCCGCGTACCGGAGGCCCTCGATCTGGGCACCGACGATCAGCGCGTGCGCCGACCACAGGCCGTCGAGGTCGGCGTACACGGCCGGGCCGCCGACCGCGCTCACCTGCGTCGGGGTCGCATAGTACATCGAGCTGAACTCGCTGATCAGCATGGGCTTCTTGCGGTCCCAGAAATTCGCGCGAGGCTGGCCGGGGGCCAGCGCGTAGGCCGACTCGGGGATCGCCGTGCCGCTCGTGGTGATCTCGAGCGGATAGTGGGTGCTCTCCAGGTCGCCCGCGGACTCCGGATCGCCGTCGCCCTCGAAGTAGATCGGCCGCGAGGTGTCCAGGGCGCTGATGACGGGCTTGAGCTCGGCCACCTTCGCCGCCCAGCTCTGTCCGAACGCGGCGAGCATCTCGTTCTCGGCCGACCAGGCGAACACCGACGGGTGGTTGCGGTCGCGCAACACACGCGCGGTGAGGTGGTCGGCGCAGTTGGCCCAGAAGTCGTCGGCGTTGAGCGCGTAGTTGCCGGAGGAGCCGTAGACGCCTGATTCGGCGACGATCAGCAGTCCCATCTCGTCGGCGACGTCGTAGAACACCGGCGGGTACGGCATCGCGTGCAGACGCAGGTAGTTGACGCCCAGGGCCTTGACCATGGAGAACCAGGCGGTGGCGTAGGCGCGGCTGTTCTCGATGGAGCCCATGTAGTGCCAGGCGTCGCCGCGCAGCATCACGGGCTTTCCGTTGAGCAGGATGTCGGTGCCCTGCACGGAGATCTCACGGAAGCCGAATCGGCCGGTCCACGTGTCGGCCGGCGGCCGGTTCCGCGCAGTCCGCAGCGTAACCGTGAGCTGATACAGGTGCGGATCGGTCTGGCTCCAAAGATGCGGGTCGGCCCACGCCTGGTCGACCGCGACGTTCGCGGTGCCGCCGGCCGGCACGGTCGCCTGCGCGGTCGTACGCAGGACACTGCGTCCTGCGTCGGTCACCTCGTGCTCGACCCAGACCGTGGAGTCGGCGGTGCCGTCGTTGGCGAGGGTCGTCGCGATCGAGACCGTTCCGTTGGTCACCGACGTGGTCACGAAGCTGTCCTGGACGTGGGCCTCCGCGCGGGCGAGCAACCACACGTCCTGCCAGATGCCCCAACAGGTCTGGCCCCACCAGGAGCCGTTCGGGTAGTGCCAGCCGTCGCTCTGCCGCGCCGCGGCGTTGCCGGAACGCACCAGCACGTGCACGGTGTTCGCCGCGCCCCACGAGACCTGGTCGGTGACGTCGGCCTCGAACGGCAGCAGGCCTCCGGAGTGCTTGACGATCTCGGTGCCGTTCCAGAAGACGGTGGCCTCGAAGTTCACCGCCTCGAAGCGCAGCACGATGCGGCTGCCCCGCTGCGCGGCGGGGACGGTCACCGTGCGGTGGTACCAGGCCACGTCGACCGAGTCCCAGGAGGCGGGGGTTTCGAAGAGGTCGTAGGCATCCCAGGCGGTGGCGAAGTTGCCCGCGGTCATGTTCCATTCGGCCGGTACCGGGATCGGCGACCAGCTGCCGGACGTCGGCGGCGCGGTCGGATCGCCGGTGGTCGGCATGAAATCCCAGGTGCCGTTCAGCAGGGCCAGCACGGTGCCGGAGGCGGGGCGGGGGCCGGGCTGCGGCCCGGCGGAGGCTGAGCCGGCGGCGTACGCCGGGAAGGGCAGCGCGGCCATGGCGAGGCCGGTCGCGCCTACAGTCAGGATTCTGCGACGGGTGAGTGCGGGGGCTGAGGATGCGCGTGGCTCGTCGGGGAGAGTGGGGTGGTTCACGGGTACTCCTGACGGAAGCGAATGGGAGGCGACTGCGATGGCCCGGCACACGGAAGGTGCGCGCCGGGCCATCGTCGAAGGCTCAGTCGCCGATCGCTGCTGCGAAGACGTGCAGCGGCGAAGATCCTGAGGTCGGCACCACTACTGACTGGACGGTCTTGCCGGCCGCCAGCGTGACGGCGTCGTAGAAGATCGTGGCCTTCCACGGCGACGTGCCGGAATTGGTGTTGCCGTAGGCGGAGGTGACGGCCACCTGTCCGCCGGTGTACGGCGTGGTCGACGCCCAGTCACCGAACCCGATGGTGAACTGCTGGGTGGTGCCGTCGGTGTAGGTGACGGTGACGGTGCCGGACGAGGCACCGTTGGCGCCGGCGCCGAGGAAGCCGAGAGTGCTGCCGGTCCCTGTGACGTCGAAGGCGCGTCCGTCGGCCTCGATGTTGTCCGGGGTGCCGGCGGCGGCGCTCGGCCAGGTGAATATGACCCCGTTCATGGTGAACGCGCTACCCGGGGTCAGCCCCGCGGCGGCGAGCGCCTCGGCGGAGAAGCTGTTGCCGCCTCCGTCGAGCCCGCCGTTGAAGCCGCTGGGCGAATGGTTGGAGTCGTCGGTGATCGAGGTGTTGTTGAAGCCCGCCGCGAGCGAGGAGTACGGGACCTGCGTCGGTGAGCCGGACAGGCCGGCCTGGGTTCCGCCGACGGTCTCGGTCACGCCGATCACCTGGGGCCCGGGATTCTGTGTGCTCGGCGCGGTCACGGTCCAGGACGTGCTGACCGTGGACCCGGCCGCCACCGTGGCGAACGTGTCAGGGGTCGAGTTCGTCGCGGTCCAGCCGCTCGGCAGGTTCAGTGCCAGGGCGACATTGCTCAGCGCCGCGGACGAGGGGTTGGCCAGCGTGGTGGTCACGCTGCCGGTCCCACCCGCGTCGACCGTCGGCGGTGCGGCGATCGAGAGGTTGTCCGACTTGATCGACATCGCGAAAATGTGCATGGACGGGATGCCGCCCGAGGGCTGCGGATTGCCCGGCGGAAGGGTGATCGACTGGACGGTCTTGGTCGGGTCGAGCGTGACCGGGAAGTACTCGATCGTGGTCTGCCAGCTCGTCTGGTTGCCGGGCTGGTTGCCGTAGGGCGCGCGGATCGCGACATCTCCGCCGGTGGGCGGAGTGCCGTTGGCCCAGTCGCCGAAGCCGACGGTGTACTTCTGGGTGCTGCCGTCGGTGTAGGTGATGGTGCCGGAGCCGGTGATCGATCCCCAGGCGCTGGTGCCGAGGAAGCCGAGTGTGGAGCCGGAGCCGGTGACGTTGATCGTCTGTCCGGCCGCCACCACGTTGTCGGCTGCGCAGGCTCCGCCGCTCGGCCAGGTGAAGGTGAGGCCGTCGTGGACGAGCGGGGCGCCCGGCGTGACGCCGACGCTGGCGAGCGCCTGCAGGGAGTAGCTGGCCCCGGCGCCGTCCAGGTTGGCGCAACCGCGGTTGCTGTCACTGGTGATCGCGGAGTTGTTGAACGCCGCGGTGAGCGAGGAGTAGGGCACGTCGGTCTGGGTGTAGCTCGTGCTGTCGTGCTGCCCGCCGGTCGTGGCGTCCGCGTCGAGCGTGAAGGTGCCGGCCGCGCCGGTCGGCACCGACACCGCCCAACTGGTCGTCACCTTCTGTCCGGCCGGAACGGAGGCGAACTGCGCCGGCGTGGTCGCCGTGGCGGTCCAGCCGCTGGGCAGGTCGAGGTTCATCGCCACGTTCTGCACCGCCGCGCCGCCGGCTGCGGCCGTGTTGGTGAACGTGGTGGTGACGGTCGAGTTCTGCCCGGGCTGGATCAACGCGGGGGCGCTGACCGCGACGGCGTGCCCGACGGTGATCGGCGTGGAGCCGGACACCCCGTTGACCGTCACGGTGATGTCCGCGGTACCGTCGCCGACCGCCGTGACCAGGCCCTTGGAGTTCACGCTCGCCACCCGCGGGTTGCTGCTGCGGTAGCTGACGTGGGACGTGGACAGGTCGGCGAAGCTGCCGTCGTTGTTCGCGGCCTCGACGATGTCGTCCGCGGTCACGCTCATGTCACGGCCCTGCGGAACGGAGCCGACGCCGGTGGTGTCGTCCGCGATCCACGGGTTCTTACCGGTCAGGTCCAGGCTCTGTCCGACCTGCATCCCGGTCTGGTCCGGTTGCACGGTCACGGTCTGCACCTTCGGCGCGATCGTGCCGCCGACCTTGACGTTCGCCGCCTGGCTCAGGTCGGCCGAGTCGGCGCCGACACCGAACTTGTAGCTGCCGTCGTAGACCACGTCCTTGCTCGTGGTCGCGTCCCAGATCTCCAGGCTGGAGACCGGAACCGTGAGCGTGATGTGCTGGCTCTGGCCCGGCTTGAGGTTGTCCGTCTTCTGGAACCCGACCAGCTGCTCCTGCGGGAAGGTGACGCCGGACTGCTGGAACTGCGCGGACGCGTACAGCTGCGCGACCGTGCTGCCGGTCGCGTGTCCGGTGTCGGTGACCGTCAAGCCCACATTCACCGTGCCGTTCGCGTTGGCGACCGGCGCCGCGTGCACGTTCGAGTAGGAGAAGTCCGAGTAGCTCAGGCCGTAGCCGAAGGGGTAGGTGGGGGCGCCGGTGAAGTACATGTACGTACGTCCCAGGCCGCCGGTCTCGGACGGGGTCAGGCCGTAGTTGCTCATCGCAGGCAGCTGCGAGTCATCGGCGTACCAGGTGAAGTCGAGGTGCCCGGCGGGGTCCTGCTTGCCGAAGAGGACGTCGGCCAACGCAGTGCCCTGGGTCTCGCCGTTGTAGCCGGAGAAGACGATGGAAGCGAAGTCGTTCTGCACGTTGTCGATCGTCACCGGTCCGTCGGACTGGAGCGCGAGCACGGTGCGCGGGTTGCCGACCGCCGAGATCTGGCTGATCAGCGAGTCGTAGTTGCCGGGCATCGCGAGCGAGGTGCGGTCGGTGCCCTCGGTGGCCACGTTCAGGTCCGTGCCGGCGAACACGACGACGGCGTCGGCGGTCTTGACGTCGGCCAGCGTCGCCGCGGAGCACGTGGCGGCCGTGGTGGTCTTGGTGGAGGTGCCGCAGGCGTCGTAGACGATCTGGGCGCTCGGGTTGGCCGCCTGGAGCTCGGAGGTGATGCCCTGGACGGCGTCGACCTGCAGGCTCGGGTCGCCGGAGTAGTCTCCGAGCGTCACCGTGCCGGCCAGGTCGCCCACGATCACGATCTTCTCAGTGGTCTTCGGGTTCAGCGGCAGCAGCGCACTGGTCGCACCGGTCGGGGCCTGGTTCTTGAGCAGCACGACCGAGTTGTCGGCGACCTTGGTGGCCAGCGCCTGGTGGGCCGGGCTCTGGATCTGCGCCTTGGTGATGTCCGAGTACGGGTCCTGGTTCGGCGAATCGAACTCGCCGGTCTCCATCCGCACCGTGAACAGCTTCACGAGGGCGTTGTCGATGACTCCCTCGTTCAGGATGCCGGCGTTGATCGCCGCCTCGATGTTGGACAGCGTGTTCTCGCCGCCCGCGCAGTTGAGGTCGGTCCCGGCACGCAACGCGTACGCCTGGCCGCCGGCCTGCGCCGGCACCGTGGCGCCGGTGACCGAGTTGGTCCAGAGGCCGGTGGCCCCGAGGTTGTCCGTGGTCCAACCGGGCGCCGCCCAGTCGTGGCCGGACGGCGGGTTGAGGTAGGTGGTGCCGATCGCGCCGCAGTCCGAGGTGATGTAGCCGTTGAAGCCGTAGGTGCGCTGCGCGAGCTCGTTGGTAGTGTACGTGTCGGCGACCGACGGCGTGCCGTTGATCGCGTTGTACGAGGTCATCAGACCCGAGACATTCGCGTTCTCGATCAGGCTGGCGAACTGCTTCGTGTAGTAGTCGCGCAGGTCGGTGTCGCTGACGTTCGAGGAGATGCCGGTGCGGCTGTCCTCGACGTTGTTGAGCGCGTAGTGCTTGGCGGTGGCGGCGACCTTCAGATATCCGGTCTGGGACTGCCCGGACATGGTGTTGCCCTCGTAGCCGTCGACGAACGCGCCGGCCATCTCGGAGACCAGGTACGGGTCCTCACCGAACGCCTCGTCCGTCCGCCCCCAGCGCGGGTCGCGGTCCATGTTCACGGTCGGCGCCCAGAACGTCAGGTCGCCGAAGTCGCTCGCCGACGGGCCCAGATTGTTCTGCCCGGTGCCGAACAGCGACGGGTCGAGGAAGCCGCGCGCCTCGTCGGAGATCGCGGTGGTCTCCTGGTAGACGAGGCTCGGGTCCCAAGACATGGTGGAGGCGAAGTTGGTGGGGAAGCTGGTCGCCTTCACCGCGCCGCCGTTGCCGTTGTTGTTCTGGTTCGCTCCCAGAGTGTTGATGCCGTGCTGGCCTTCGCTCCAGTAGGTGTA
>Ga0185299_10007721_pt1 | contig 10883 bp, 9 predicted proteins | sample PaiPotPPA55metaG_FD_128002 | JGI IMG/M metagenome (GOLD analysis project Ga0185299, IMG submission 128002) | Iron sulfur acid spring bacterial and archeal communities from Banff, Canada, to study Microbial Dark Matter (Phase II) - Paint Pots PPA... ...
GGCGATCTTGGTCAGCGACGGATAGCTCGTCCCGGCATACTCGAACCCATCTTCCGTTATCGTGACGGTGTGCGTGCGGCCGCGCCATTCCCGAACCAGACGCGCGCCGGACTTCAGGCTGAGGCTCGGCGCCGGGCCAACCCGGCCCGTTGTCCGCAAGGCCTTCGCCATCGTTTGCAGCTTGCGCTGGGTCGCCTTGCCGAGCACGCCATGCGCGATTTCCTGAAGTCTGTAACCAAGGGCAAGGACAAGCAGGTCGCGACTGATCCGCGGCGGTTCACCGTGGTTGAGCCGCCGCCATTCGCGACGCAACTCCTCGAGGCCGAGCGAACGAATGCGATCGATCTCGCCCTCGATCGCTCGGGTATCCACCGAAACCATGGCTAGGCGGCCGCCTGTGCGGAGATCTTCGGCTTCGATTTGGTGGACTGGCCGACAGGCACACGATAAACGCGTTCGGCCCCGGCCTTCTCCGATATCAGTATCAAGCCGAGCTTCTTGCGCACCACACCCGCAAAGAAGCCGCGGACCGAGTGCTGCTGCCAACCCGTCGCCTTCATAATAGTGGCGATCGTCGTCCCCTTGGGCTGTCTAAGTAGGGCGAGGACGGCCTCATGCTTGGTCCCGCTGCGGGTCGAACCCGGGGGAATGGTTCCAGGCTTCGCAGGTCTGTTCGCGCGGCTCTTGGGGCGCGCAAACTTGGTCTTTCTGGGGGTTTTGCTGTGCGACATTTGAGGATCCTTTTCGGTTGCAACGGCACCAGGCGCCGTCACCCCAGAAGCCCCGCAGTGGCACCATCGCCAGCGGGGCAAGATCCCGGATCGAGCCACCGGCCCATATCTGGGCACGGCGACAGTGACGCTCCAATCGCCGCTGAAGTCCACTCCTTTCTGCGATGAAAATTAAGCGCCAATCGCCCCACTGTTTGCGGTCAAGCCTTTGCCAGTGGCCGGCCGCGTCTCTGGATTCAAGAGTTCGAATCCTCTCTGGGCAGCCAGGCAGTCGTGTCTCCGGGGTGATATTTCCCGGTGTGTGAGAACCCGCGACATTTCCGCGGGTTAGGCTGGCGCGCCCCAGTCTCTGGTCGGTAATTTTCGGTATTTCGGCCCCTTGCGGGGAAGGTTTCGGGCGCCGGTCTCTGTTCGCCACGTCGAGCTCACGAGGCTTCATGCGGAGCATGCCGATACGGCCCTCCTCACGCTTGTTCGGCGAGCCGACCGTTCACGCTACGAAGATAGTGGATCCGATTTCTTGGCAGTTGTTGCTCGGCTTCGTCGAACTTTCCCGCGTGGTAATACATCCATCCGAGAAACATTAGACCTTTTGCATAACCGTCATGTGCCTTCGAGTTCCATGTTGTAGATTGGCTTGAGCGCTTCCTCGGCTGGCGCACTCATCCAGACGTCGATCTCCTCCCGCGCCGTCAGAACGACCGGCATTGCATTCGGGTGGATCGCCCCAACCTCCTTGTTCGGCTCGGTCGTCAGAAAAGCGAAGATGTCATTTGTGGTTTCGCCTTCCTTCACTTTCCGGACGGAGGTCCAGCGCGTCCAGATGCCCGCAAAGAAGGCTAATGGCCGGGTCTCGTCGAAGGCGAACCAAACCGGCGGACGGGAGCCGTCCGGCAGTACCTCATTCTCGGAAAAACTCGTCCAGGGCACCACGCAGCGGTTCTCGATTCCGAGCCAGCGCCGCCAATGCGGAGATTTGACATCACGGACGTTGGTGATACCCGGATCCGATGTCTTGCCCTTCAGCGCAAAGACGGGCGAGGGCATCCCCCACCGCGCCATCATCAGCTCGCGACCCTCGGGTTGGTTTCGGACAATCGGGGCGGAGTAGTCCGGGAAGATTCCGTACAGCGGGGGCAGATTGCCTGTCCGGTCGCGCAGGGCGCGGGCCAATTCGCGGATTGCCTGCTGGCCCTTCGTCACCGAATAGAGATTGCACAAAGGCCCGTCCTCCTTATCGCCACATGCCGCGCATGCGGGCGCCGACATCGACGTGCACGCCTTCGCTTGCCGGCCGTACGGCCGATCGAGGCGCCGCCATCGGCCATGCCGTCCGCTCAAAAAGGCCGAGCAGTCCATCGGGAATGAAACGCGTTCGGGAGGCATAGACATGCCGGTCGCCTTGCGCATTCTGGCCATGGGTGAAGAAACGCTGCGGAACAATGAGGTGAAGATCGTCCTTGGCGCGCGTCATCGCGACATAGAGCAGACGCCGCTCCTCCTCGATCTCGGCGGACGTCCCAGTGCCGAGCCTCGGCCTTGCGATTCTGCAGGATCGCATGCGACACATAATACCGGTAGCGCACGCCGCGCTTGTTCGCATGCGTCGGGCTCATCCGGTTGCCGCGGTCGTCGAAGAGGCAACCAGCCAGAAGGGCCGCAGAGCCTCTGAGCCGAACATGCCGGGCGACGGCGTTGGAGACGCGCTTGGCCTGCACAGCCTCAAATAGGTCGCGGGTGAGAATCGGCTCGGCAGTGGAGCGCCGAAAGGGAAGCGCAACGGAAAATATCGTCACGGAGGCTTCACTACGGAGGCGATCGATGAACGAAGGCGTCTCGCGGCATTGATCCGGGATAGCCGCGATTTCCTGTCGCGCCTGCGGTAAACTGAATAGCGGCCAGCGCGCGAAAAAGAAAATCAGGACCGCGGTCTATCCGGCGCGCCGCAAATCTTGGCGCGCCTCGTCTTGTTTTTGGCCCAACCAGACTTTCGTGCCTAGCTCGGCGGAATTGTGAACATCGAGAGTCTGATAGAGCCTTCTGGTTAGATCCACGACCGAGGAGAGTTGGATCCCGAACTCGTCCGCGATCACAGGTTTCGGTTTACCCAAGACGAGTTGAATGCCGACTTTCACCTGCGTTGGCGTGGCGCCGCTTTCCCGCAGCGCGCGAGCCGCATGGGCAATGGCATATTCGTGGAGTTCGATCGTCACCGCTATGAGACAGGATTTCGGGTCCCTGGCGGCATCTGCCGGAAGCGTGCCCGCCGGCACGAGCCATTTGGCTTCGAGCGTGAGAACGCCATAGGCGGTCGAAATCCGCATGCGCGGCGGCGTGTTGGAGGTGCCATTCGCAGCGCCGGTGATCTGCCGGAGAAGCTTCAGAACCGGCGCCGGCAGGGTCTCGCGGGCGGGCACATAGCTCGTGCGATAGAGCGGCTCTCCGGTAATAACGTGAACCAGCGGTTCGATGCCGGGTGTTTGAAGGACGCGCTTCGCATCCGTCGTCAAGATCATCTGACCACTTCGCACCGGTGCTCCTGCTGTGCTGAGTAGAGCCTCATGGTCGCCAAATATGATTTGCGGTTAGCGAACTTAACTGCGGTTTCGCGCAGCGTCTTTGCGGTTGCGTTCTTAACATGGAACGAACGGACTTCGCCGCCGCGCGCGACTAGCGTCATGACGATATGCTTCTTTGGCTCTGGCTTATATGCGCGGTTTTTGGCTTTGCCGCTGATTGCTCGTGGCTCACTCCTCGCGGGTTAATGACAGCGGCCGGCAGCCTTGCGCCAAATGATCCAGTATGGCACCGGGTCGTCGAGGTATTAAATGGCATCGAGGAATTAAAATGAACTTTTTTGACGTGAATTCGGAAGCCGGCGATCCTTCCTTTACCCGGCGCTTGATCGAGATCGCCGCAGCGCGCGGATCGGGCACTCCTCCAGCCGCCACCCCAGCCATGGCTAGGCGGCCGCCTGTGCGGCGATCTTCGGCTTCGATTTGGTGGGCTGGCCGGCAGGCACACGATAAACGCGTTCGGCCCCGGCCTTCTCCGATATCAGCGTTAAGCCGAGCTTCTTGCGCACGACACCCGCAAAGAAGCCGCGGACCGAGTGCTGCTGCCAACCCGTCGCCTTCATGATGGCGGCGATCGTTGTCCCCTTGGGCTGTCTGAGCAGGGCGAGGACGGCCTCCTGCTTGGTCCCGCTGCGGGTCGAACCCAAGGGAATGGTCCCAGGCTTCGCAGGCCGTTTCGTGGGGCTCTTGGCGCGCGCAAGCTTGGTCTTTCTGGGGGTTTTGCCGTGCGACATTTTAGGATCCTTTTCGGTTGCAACGGCACTAGGCGCCGTCACCACTGAAGCCCCGCAGTGGCCCATCGCCAGCGGGGCAGGATCCCGGATGGGGCCAACCGGCCCTTATCTCGGCATGGCGACAGTGACGCTCCATTCGCCGCGGAAGTCCACTCCTTTCTGCGATGAAAATTAAGCGCCAATCGCCCCAGCGTTTGCGGTCAAGGCTCTGCCAGGGGCCGGCCGCGCGTCTCTGGATTCAAGAGTTCGGCCTCAAATCGCTGCGTATTTGTAGTTTCCTCGCTCGCCGGAATAGTCTTAAAACTTCCGCGCGTTAGCTACCCGGCGAAGGCATCGGCGGCAACTCGAGACGCCAAATGTCTGGGTGCGGGGCGCGAACGGCCGCAGGGTCTCTCGATGCCGTTTTCGAGTCGTCGGATGTGGAGCGTTTCGGCTGGATTTTGATGGAGGTTTAGGCGGCGAAGCCGAGGAAACAGCGCTGTTCCTTCCAGTCATGCGGCAGGTTTTTGCTCAGTCGCAGCAGCCGGCTCGGCGTCGAGATGAAAAGCCTCGTCCTGGACATTGTCGAACGGGTAACCATTGCGGCCAATCGGATCGACACCTGGCTGAGCCGGGCGAAGATCGCCGCGGCGCTGGAGGCGGGAGGAACGATCCAACGGTTTGATCTCGATCCTGTCGTCGTGTCGATCGAAGCCGGGGCGACAGGAAGGCGAGGGGCGCGCCGCTGTCCACGGAGAGTCGTGCATTATTTAGGCACGCTCTTTGAGCAGTTGCCCCAATACTGTCGATGACAGCGGCTTGTGGAGGTAATAGCCCTGCACTAAGTCGCAGTCGTTGTCGGTGAGGAATGCATATACGGCTTCGGTCTCCACGCACTCGGCGACGACTTCAAGATGCATCGCGTGCCCCAGCTGGATGATCTGCGAGAGCAGCACGGCGGCGTTGGGATTGGCGCTCAGATCGCGGATAAAGGACCCATCTATCTTCAGCTGGTCAATGGGCAGGCGCCGGAGATAGTTGAGCGAAGAATAGCCAGTCCCGAAGTCGTCCAGGCTGATGGCCACACCCATCGATCTCAGTTCAGAGAGCGTGCGGACAGTTTCCTCGATGTCGCGCAGGAACACACTTTCGGTGATTTCCAATTCGAGGTCGCTCGGAGGAAGATCCGTTTCCTTCAATACCCGTCTGACGGTGTCCACAATCCGGCCTCCCCAGAACTGCTTGGCTGATACGTTTACCGCCATGCGAAGATGCGGAAGCCCCGCGTCCTGCCAGGCCTTGTTTTGCGCGCACGCCGCTCTCAGTACCCATGCCCCGATCGGGACGATGAGACCGGTCTCTTCGGCAACACCGATAAACTGACCCGGAGGCATCAGCCCTTGCGTTGGGTGCCGCCAGCGGACCAGCGCCTCGACCGCTACCACCTGGCTGGTCTTGACGTGGATCTGCGGCTGGTAGTGAACCTCAAATTCCGTGCGTTCCAGCGCCTGCTTCAGGGCGGTTTCGAGCTCGAGCCGCTCAGTGGCATGCGCGTCCATTTCCGGTGCGAAGAACTGGAAACCATTTCGTCCCAGCGACTTGGCCTGGTTCATAGCGGCACCGGCGTTCTTAAGAAGGATCTTCAGGCCCCTGCCGTCTGTGGGGAAAACGGCAATACCGACTCTGGCGGTGGCGTGGAGCTCGACGTGATGTATGACGAATGGGTGGAAGAAGATGTCCAGCAGACGGCGTACGGCCGGGATGGTCTCTTTAGGGTTGTTGAGAGGGGAGAGTAGAACGGCGAATTCATCGCCCCTGAGCCTTGCCACGGTGTCGCCTGGGCCGACGGAATTGCGCAAGCGCGTCGCCAGCTCCCGCAGCAGCGCATCCCCGAAGTCATGGCCGTAGCTGTCGTTGATGAGCTTGAAGCGATCGAGACCCAGCACGAGTACGCTGACGGTGCCTCCGCCGCGCTGGGCGTGGGCCATGTCCTGGGTGAGGCGATCGCTGAGCAGGTTGCGATTGGGAAGGCCGGTAAGCGCATCGTAAGTCGCGAGGTATAGAACGTGCGCTTCGTGCGCTTTGCGCTCGGTGATGTCGCTGGCGACGCCGTTGAATCGCACCGGTCGACCGTCCGCGTCGCGCGCGATCGCCGTGTTGTCTTCCAGCCAGCGCACCTCGCCATCGGGACGGACGATGCGGTATTGGATGGTCATGGTGCCTTTTTCGATCAGTTCGGGAAGCATCTCGGCAACCCGTGGCCGGTCCTCCGGGTGAACAATGTTCATGAAGAGCTTCGGGTCTGCATAGAAGGCGCTGGCCGTTCGGCCATAGATCCTTCCGGCGGCAGGGTTAAGGTACAGCGTCTCGTGGGTGTCCGCGGCAATGGACCATACGATGTTGTCGATGGTCGCCAGGATGGTGGTCAGTCTTTCTTTGGCGCGCCGCGCGTAAATTCCATAGGCAAGATCGGCGGCCAGCTCTTTCAGCAGATCGACCTCCTCCGGGCCGAAGGCATCCGGTTCGTCAGTGTAGAATGTGAGGCTGCCGAACACTTCTGATTTATTCTTGAGAGGCAGGGCGAAACCGGCCTTGAAATCGTATCTGAGCATCTCCGCGCGCCAGGGCGTCATAACCGGATTGGTCTCGACGTCCTGGTTGATCTGCGCTTCACCCGTCCGGATCGCGGTCCCGGTTGGGCCGAGTCCCAGCTCGGTCTCCGCCCAGGTGATATTCGCTGTTTGGATAAATTCGGGGTGCTCGCCGGCCCATGCTACGGGCCGTACTGTCTTGGCTTCGTCTCGTTCGACGAAACCAATCCAGACCAGGCGATAGCCGCCTAATTCCACGCCGACGCGACACATATCATTAAGTAATTCCTCTTCGGTCGTGGCGCGCACGACCGCTGCGTTGGCGGCGCTGAGGGTTCTGAGCGTCCGGTTGAGCCGCTGAAGTGCGCGTTCCGACAGCTTGCGCTCGGAGATGTTACGCACGATAGCCACGATGGCAGGGATGCGGACCCGCATGCCTACCGAATCAGGGTCAAACTCCATGTAGCGGATCGAGATCTCAGCCCAAAATAAGACGTCATCTTTGGTCTTGCATTGCCATTCAAAGGTTTGAGGCTCCCCTAAGCGTGCTTTTTCGATCCACTCGATCGCCATATCCTGCGTGTAGGGATGGACACCACTCGAGAGCGTCCCGATATCACGGCCGATGAGCTCGGACTTGTTGTAGCCAAACATACTACAGCCCGGCTGATTGATCTCGATGAACTGACCTGTGGCCGGATTTGAAATGAAAATCCCGTCTGTGACCGCATCAAAAATAATCCGGAACCGATCATCAATACCGGAAAGGGGAGACAGTGGACTCCGATTCTCTTCATCACAAATAACTTTGCTCATGGCGCAAACACCCCCGCCGCGAACAGCTGAACGGTGCTGTCCGAACCTCCTCGATCTTGACCGGCGATCTCTGGCTCGGCGTGTCTGTTCGACGAAACAAGAACAGCGCCGCAAAAATGCTGAAAATTCCGAGTGCCGATCATGACTGGCGGCCTCGCGGATCAGTGTTCCGCAGTACAAGGAGTGCTAAAACCACGGCGGCGAGGAGCGAGTCGCAGAGAAATGCCGTCGGCGCATCCATCACAAAAGGGTCCCCTGAACTGTAAATCGACACAAATCCTGTGCTCCCTACCCGCGGGTTTACGCCGCAACCGCTCCGGAAACCTGACTGAGGCGAGGCTCGATCAGCCTTTGCCGCAGCATCTCAGTCGCATGGACCGCGGGGATCGGCGCGCTGTAATAAAAGTCTTGCACCTTCGTTGTGGATGGACCGCAGGCCAGCAGGTCTCGCTGCGCCTCCGTTTCCACGCCTTGCACAATAACCTCGATGTCGAGCTCGCGGGCGACGCCAAAGATCGCCCGTACCATGGCTGAAGCGCCCGGGTCCTGCGTGGCCGCATCGAGCATCGGGCGGGAGATCTTCACTCGGTTCACACGATAGGTCTTGAGATAGTCGAGCGAAGAATATTGCGTCCCGAAATCGTCGATAGCGATTTTCACGCCAAGCTGCTGCAGCCGGTGGAGCACGCTATTCTTATGCAATGTGACGTGCGCAAGCATGGATTCCGTCACATCGAGCTCCAAGTCGCTAGGAGAAAGCCCCCATTTCGTCAATGTTTGAGTGATAGATCCGATGAGCTCATCTCCGGTTCGGAGCTGCCAAAGCGCGAGATTGATGGCGAGGATCGGCGGAGCGATTCCGGCCTCCCGCCAGGCATTCATCTGCTCGCATGCATGGTCGAGCACCCATTGTCCGAGCGTCACAATGAGCGGAGTTTTCTCCACGATCGGCAAGAAATCGCCCGGCTTGATGAGACCACGCGTGGGATGATTCCAGCGGATCAGCGCCTCCATGCCGACAATTCGGCCTGCGGCGAGCTCGACTTGCGGCTGATAGTGGAGTTCCAGCTCGTCGTGTTCGAGAGCGTGCCTTAGATCATTGGCAAGAGCGAGACGATCACGCACCTCACGATCGAGGTCCTCCGTATGGAAGAAATATTGGTCGCGGCCTTCGTCCTTGGCCCGATAGAGAGCAAGATCGGCTTGCGCAAGCATTTCATCGGAATCCGCGGTCTCGGACAAATAGGGAGAAATCCCGATGCTCGCGCTGATGTGCATTTCAGTGTCGCCGAGCGGATAGGGAGCCGCCAGGGCATCGTGAATCTTCGATGCCAGCGCCCCGGCATTGGCGAGATCGACCAGATCTGCTTGTAGGATAGCGAACTCGTCGCCACCCAGACGGGCGACAAGATCGGTCTCGCGGGTGCAGCCCTTGAGGCGCTCGGCCACCGACTTGAGCAGCAGATCGCCGGCAACATGCCCGAGCGTGTCATTGACATCCTTGAACCGGTCGAGATCGAGATAGAGAACCGCGAAGGGATTCGCGCCGCGCTTGGCCACGGCGAAGGTCTGACGCAGCCGATCGATGAAGGTCGCGCGGTTGGCGAGCCCGGTGAGCGCATCGGTCCTGACGAGGACCATAATTTTTTCCGCAGTATCTTTTTTCTCCGTGATATCGGTCAAGATGCCTTCGATTTCGAGGAGTCGGCCGACGGCATCGCGGAGAGGCGTATAGTGGCTCTCGAGCCACCGATAGGTGCCATCTCTCGCCCGCATGCGAAATTCGACCGTGGTGGGCTGGATTCCCCCTATCACGACCTGCGCCATCAATTCCACTATCTTAAGCTTGTCGTCGGGGTGAATAATGGTCTGGTAGAACTGGGGCGACGCGATCATTTCGGCCTGGTCATAGCCATACATGGCAACATTGTGCGAGATGTAGGTCAGTGGCAGGGACGGGTCGCCGCGCAAGCGGAAGAGAATCGTCGGGCTTCGCTCGACGATCGTGTTCGCGTCCTTCAGTTGCTCGATTCGGTTCTCGAGATCGGCGGCTAGAGCCCTCTGAATGATCTCGCGGCGAGCGATGGTAGCGATCCAGTGATTGGCGCGAACGCCGACTATCCCGAGCATGGCGGTGAAGACCGTGACCATAAATCCCATGGTCATCGACATCGGATCGGCGCGGGCGAAAAAGGCGAAGATCAGCGGCAGGGCGGCCGTGGCCGAGAATCCGATCAGCGCCGGCAAAAAGGCCGAATCGCCCGCGACGGCGCCGGCCATCATGCCGCCGATAACAAAGGCTATGAATGCGTGATAGGCTGGATCCGGCGTCATCAGGATGACCGATCCGGTCAGTCCCCAAAGACAACCCGTCAAGGTCGCGCCGACGGCAAAGCGCCAGCCCCAGCTTGCGGCCAATTCCGCTTGCTGCGGCGCGCGCAGAAAGTGCCACCGATCGAGAAACCGCGCCGGAATGACGATGCAGAACAGGCCGATCCACCCGACGAACAGCGAGACCGGAAAAAGGTCGCGCAGCACGAAAGCGACGAGCGAGGCGTTGACGAGATTGACGAGCTCGAGCGCGGGCGTCCTGTAGAGCACGCGGATCTGTTCCAATAGGACTGCTTTTTCCAGCGCGGTCCGATCGAGACGAAGCGACGGCTTTGGCGAGGTTGTCCCACTCTCGGTGGAATGGCCGCTTTCGCCCATACAGGCCTCTCCGGCTTGCCATGCAAATCGATAATCGAAACGTTAGAAATGTGCCGGGCGAGCTGGTTTCGACGCTTCGAAGGGCGTCGCGCTCCATGCAAGCCTTTGGCGCCATTCGATCGGAGGAGATTCTGGCGCACGCCACTACCGCCCAGGGACGTCACGGCACAATAATCCTCGTCTGGTAAACAACTTTCTAGACGAAATAAAATATTTTGATTGAACCTTCGTGTGTGGCGTTTGAATCATTGTGCAGCTCTAAAGCCGCCTCAAACATGTTGTAGATGGTCGCATACTGATCCTGCCGCCCTATGAAATTCAACTGAAAACCATCGATGCCGGCGGCTATCCCGTCTTGGATGTTGTGTTTCTTCGTCGGCGGCGGTGGGGCAGGCGGGGGCGGTGCCTGGTGATGCGGCAACGTAATGGGAATGGCAATGAATCAGGCCGCCGTCATGGTGCATTCCGCTCGCGTGGCGGCTGATCCGGTGGGGCTACAACCAGTCGAGCCGCAAACAGGTGAACGCGCACCGCGCCGCGCTCGGGATGGTTCCGCTTGCCGATATCTATTCGCATGTGTTGACTGAACGGCCACTGCTGGCATGCGACGAGGCGCTGTGGCCAGTAACATCTGACGCGACGCCGGCGCCGGTGCAGGTCGGCTATTTGACACCGCCCGACGAACGTTCGCTGCCGCGCGAGCTCGAGGTCTTCCTTGACCGCGGCGACCCGCCCGTCTACGTCGGG
>Ga0185299_10007722_pt1 | contig 10883 bp, 8 predicted proteins | sample PaiPotPPA55metaG_FD_128002 | JGI IMG/M metagenome (GOLD analysis project Ga0185299, IMG submission 128002) | Iron sulfur acid spring bacterial and archeal communities from Banff, Canada, to study Microbial Dark Matter (Phase II) - Paint Pots PPA... ...
CGCCGCCTCCGCCACCGTCAGCTTCGCAGAGCAAAGTCAGCGCGGGCTCTGCTGCCAGCTCAAGCGCCAGCGCAGCGGAACACTCCGACAGCGAACTCGCTGTCGGGCTGCTATCGCGCCACAAAAAGAAACTGCTAACCGTCGCAGGCGCGGCGTTATTGGTTTTGGCTTTACTAGGCTTCGGTGTGTATCGCTGGTCGACGGCTTCAGGCTCCAGCATTGAGTCGCTCGCGGTGCTGCCGTTCACCAACGTAAGCACCGACCCCAACACCGAATACCTGAGCGACGGGCTCACCGAAAGTTTGATCAGCAGCCTGTCGCAGCTGCCGAATCTGACAGTGCGGCCGCGCAGTTCGGTCTTTCGCTACAAATCAAAAGATCAGGACGTACAAAAAATTGCCGCTGACCTGCACGTCAGCGCGGTAGTAACCGGGCGCGTCCTGCAGCACGGCGATGCGCTGAACGTCAGCGCCGAACTGATTGACACCAAGAACAATCGCAGCCTGTGGAGCGAACAATACGACCGCAAGCTTTCAGACGCACTCACGCTGCAGCGGGAAATTTCTGGAGAGATTTCCACGCACCTCCGTGAAAAGCTGACCGGCGAAGAAAAGAAACGCATGTCAAAGGACGGAACCAACGATCCCGAAGCCTATCAGCTATACCTGAAGGGCCGCTATTATTGGGACAAGCGCACCCCGGAATCCCTGGCCAAATCCAAAGACTATTTTCAACAGGCTATAGATAAGGATCCCAACTACGCGCTCGCTCATGTGGGCATGGCGGAATATTACTATGTGCTGCCGGACTACACCTACATCTCGCTCAAAGAATCCAATCCCAAATTAAAAGCCGCCGCCACCAGGGCCCTGGGTATTGATGATGCCCAATCCGAAGCCCATGCCTTGCTGGCCGGCGCTTACGATAGCGATTGGGATTGGGCCGCCGCCGCACGGGAATTCGAACGTGCGCTGCAGTTGGACCCTAATAATTCGCGGGCCCACGTTCTGTATGGCCTGCACTTTGTAACTCTTGGAAATATTGACCCGGCTATCGCGCAATTTCAAAAAGCGGTGCAACTGGACCCCTTGAATCTGAACGCCATGATCAATCTGGGGGCCTCCCATTTCAGTGCCAGACGTTATGATGAAGCCATCGCGCAGTTGAATAAAGTGCTCGAAATCGACCCGAATTATGCCGGCGTTCACCAGTTTCTTTCGTTGGTTTATGAAGCTCAAGGCAAATACGAGCTTTGGCTCGATGAGTGGGAAAAAACCGCTGCTCTTAACAACGATGTGGACGCATTAGCCGTGAATAAAGCCGCGCGTTCGGAATACGCAAGGGCTGGATATCGTGCCGCCAACAAACGGATAGCAGAAGTTTTTCAACAACAATCAAAACGGGTGTACATCGACCCGATAAGCATCGCCTCTGCTTACGCTGTTTGTGGTGACAAGGACAAAGCGTTTTTCTGGCTTGAGAAGGCCTTTGCCGAAAAGAGCGACCTCATTCGCATACTGAAGACCGCTCAAACTTTCGATTCTTTACGAACCGACCCGCGCTACGCCGATTTGCTGCGCCGCATGAATCTCCCGTAATAGCAGCACAGTAAACATCGTCGCATGCCTAAGGCTGCGCTCACTTCTTGCGCATCCATACTCCCCACGTGACCGGCCCGGCCTCCTCATCGGTGATTGGCCGTCCCGCCAACTTGAGCGCCAGCTTAATCTGACCGTGATGGTAGCCCTCGTGCCAAAGCATGTGCTGCAGCAGCAGGACCGGGTGGTCATAGTGAAGGTGCATGTCCCGCCCTGCCTCCACCCTGCTCTTTACCGCGTCCCGCACCACCTTGGCGCTGTCGTTCAGCATCTGCGCGATGCGATCAGCGTCACGCTCGGGGAACCACTCTTCCTCGGGCAGCTTTCTGGCGAACTCGGGCGCATCCTCCAAGACCAACACAAGTCGCACATAGTGGATGTGTGTGAACAGCTCCGCGACAGATGGGCTGCCCTCCATCGCCCTGACCGCGAGCCCGCCCTCCGGGACGGCGCGCAGCAAGTTGACCAGAATGGTGTTGTTCCGATCCCAGGAGTCCAGCAGAGCCTCAAGCACCCTTTGGTCTGTTGCGTTCGCCATATCCCCACCGCTTCGGTTTTGACCGCCGCCTAGATCTTTGGCCAGGCCACCAAGCGAAACTCTATACTAACCGCTAATGGCTCTAAGTCCGGTCAGACCCGTATTCGAAAGCTGACCGACCATGACCTAACCCACAATGCCAGTTGGAATATCTCGACTTATACTGTATCAAGTAGTATTATAGTCGATGAACTCCGCACTTCAGCTCCAACCCTCCATCGTCACCGCTTTCCCCACCCGTCATGGCCAACAACTACGCCAAATATTATGTCAACTACCATCTTCTTTCCTTTCAATACTATCTGAACTCTTTCAAAAGAGTTCAGATCTTGCACATTACAAAGCACTTAGTAAGCTAACTATCACCTTTGTTATCAGTAGTTTGCGCACTCTTGTGCCATTTTGTGCTCCTTTTTATAATGCTAAATCACGTCTTTTCAAGCAAATCCGAACTCTTTGCCAAAAAATGGGGGGGTGGGGTACTCCCCGGCTTGCCGATTTTTGCCCGGCGTGTTGCCCCGGGAGTATTATTTCTCCCGATTGCGGACCGACAGATTGGTTCGAATGTGGCGCGGTCGAAAAGGAGAAATGGGAAATGTCTTTGGTCAGCTTTGTGGATACGCCGAAATTTGAGGATTACAAGAAACGCTTTGCAGAGCACTACAAACTAACGCGCCGCCCCGACGGCGTAATTTTGGCGGAAGCGCATACCTTGGGCGGCTCAACACAATTGAGCGTGGAAAATCACCGTTCCGTGGGGCAGCTTTTCAAGACCATCGGCGCGGATCCGGAGAATGAAGTGATGATTTTCAGCGGCACTGGCGAAGAGTTCATGATGCAGGCCGATCCGGAAGGATTTAAGTTGGAGCAGGAAGATCTGCAGCACTGGGCGTACGAATATGCTTTCAAAGATGGAAGGATCAATGTCAGCTCGCTGGTGAACGACCTGGAAATCCCTACCATTGGCGTGCTGAATGGTCCGGGCTTTCACACCGAAATTTGCTTGATGTGCGACATCACCATCTGCAGCGAGGACGCCATAATTTTTGACCTGCACTATGACATCGGCTCGGCGCCGGGAGATGGCATTCACAGCTGCTTTCTGGAATTGCTGGGCGTGAAGCGCGGCGCTTACGCGTTGCTAACCGGGCAGGCCATCGACGCAAAAACCGCGCTGGAATATGGAATGGTGAATGAAGTGGCGCCGCGCGACAAGCTGCTTGATCGCGCCTGGAAACTGGCCGACCACATCATGACGCAACCGCGCATCACCCGGCGCATCACTACGCAAATCGTACGGCGTCCATGGAAGAAACGCATCACCGATGACCTCGACGGAGGATTTGGCATGCAGATGTTTGCGCACGTGGCCAAGAAGAAATCCATCCATAGCAGGAAGCACATTGATGAATCGGTAGCGTACGTGAAGCAGGGGAAAAGGAATAATTTTGAATGAAGCCGTGAGTTGCGCTGCGAACTGAAACTGGAAACATGGAAACCGGAAATGTTGATGCATGGCGGGGCCAGCAAGTAGCACAGGCACTCCTGCCTGTGTGGTTGATGAGGTTCGCGAATGACTAAGTATGTCGCGCTGCTGCGCGCCGTAAACGTAAGTGGCAGCGGTAAGCTTCCGATGACGGAACTGGTATCGATGTGTGAATCGTCGGGATTTGTGAATCCGCGGACTTACATTGCCAGCGGCAATGTGGTGTTTGAAAGCAAGCTGTCGGAAGCCGCAGTGAAGGCCAAGCTGGAGCGTTGCTTGGCGACCTACGCCGGCAAGCCGGTCGAAGTAATGGTGCGCACCGGCCCGGAAATGTCTGCGGTGCTCGCCAAGAACCCATTTAAATCGCGGCCGCCAAACCAAACCGTGGCGATCTTCCTTGACGAGCGGCCGCCTAAAGACACGCTTAAGACGATAACTGGTCAGGGCGACGAAGAAGTGGCGCTTGGCGCGCGCGAAATTTACGTGCATTACGGAGAAGGAATGGGCCGCTCAAAACTAAAAATTCCCGCCGCAAAGAAGGGCACGGCGCGAAACATGAACACCATCGCGAAGCTCGCCGAATGGGCCAGCGGCTAGGGGTTTTACTCTTATCGTATTAATCAAGTAGCGCGATGGAGTAGAATAGCGGCTAATGAGCTGCCCCCTGCGGTAGCAGGGAGGTCAAAGATGCGCGGTTTCACCTCGATGCTGGTGGCAACGTTTATCGTTGCTAACGTCCATGTATTCGCAAAACGATAAAGCAATACTCATGCGGTGGCAGGTCGCCAAAGTGCGTTCGGACTGGCGCGTCCTGGCGCACCCAGGACTGCGAGATGATGTTCCGCCCGAAGATAAAGCGATTCAGGTGGAATACTACGCGGCGCGCGATGCGTTGAAACACTTTGAGGATAAAGAACTGGTGGCGTTGGCGGAGCAAGCGCATCCACCAGTCCCGAAAGTGAACCTGAACACCACCGAAGGGTACAGGCGCTGGTGCCAGGTGCAGCAAAACATTATGGAAGCAGAATTAAAACTTCTGGCGATCAGCCGCGAAATTGAAGATGCCTTCCCGCATTTGAGAATGCGCGCGCAGTAGTTTTTCATCCATGTTCATTCGCGCTGCACCAGAAATGGCCTGCTCACTTGCGCTGCACAAACGGCAAGCTCGATGTGGTGATGAATGTGGTGAGTCTTTACCGTAGCGGTCAGTCTGGCGCGATATATTTTTGATGGAGTGAAGCGGCGGTTTAAATTGAAGGGTTAGATTTTCGTGTTGAGATTTTCATGAGGAATAGGCTCGTCGAGGCGTGCGCGCTGATCGGATGGCGGCGCAACAGCTGCTGGAGCGGAGCGACCCTGCATCACATCTTCAATGGCGGAAAATAGCTCGGCGGTGCGGATTGGCTTGGAGACGTAACCGTCCATTCCGGCTGCAAGGCAGCGTTCGCGATCTCCCTTCAATGCATGAGCGGTCATGGCAATAATGGGCATGTGCGCGGCGGTGCCAATTTCTTTTTCGCGAATCGCGGCGGTAGCCTGGAGACCGTCCATTCCGGGCATTTGAATATCCATCAAGATGAGGTCGAAGGTTTGAGTCGCGCAAGCCTGGAGGGCGGTTTGGCCGTTTTCCGCGACGGTTACTACACAGCCGCGCTTTTCGAGCACGCGCATAGCGATGATTTGATTGACGGCATTATCTTCGGCCAACAACACGCGCAGTTTTTTTATATCTGTGGATGCAGGGCTCAGTTTGCTGGAATTTCCGGTGGCGATGCTGGTCGGCAGGTCGCGCAACTGTTTGGGCAGCAATGGAGAGGACTGGGCCGAGGACTGCTCCTGGGCTAGCAACAGGATAGTGAAATGAAAAGTGCTGCCGTGACCCACCTGACTATCCAGCCAAATGCGGCCACCCATGAGTTCCACAAGGCGCACACAAATGGTGAGTCCGAGCCCAGTGCCACCGTATTTCCGAGCCATGGAGCCATCGGCTTGAGAAAAGGGTTCGAAGATATTTGCCTGTTTGTCTTTGGGGATGCCAACGCCGGTGTCCTTGACGGCGATGTGCAAGCGGATGGCGAGGGGGTTACTCGATTGGTCTTCGACGGTAATGAGGATTTGGCCGGTTTCGGTGAACTTGATGGAGTTTCCGACAAGATTGATGAGCACCTGGCGTATACGGCCAGGATCACCGAGCAAGGCGTTGGGAACGTCGGGACGAATTTCGTAATTAAGTGCCAGGCCTTTCTGATGGGCGCGAAAACTGAGCGGCTTCATGGTTTCGGACAACATTTCATACAAGTCGAAGGGGATGGACTCGAGGTCCAGCTTGCCAGCTTCGATTTTGAAGAAGTCCAGAATGTCGTTAATGATGGAGAGCAGGGACTCGGCGGACTGGCGGACGAGGCCGAGATGCTCGCGCTGCTCGGCGGTAAGGTCAGTATCGAGGACCAGTTCGATCATCCCCAGAATTCCATTCATGGGGGTGCGAATCTCGTGGCTCATAGTGGCGAGGAAAGTACTTTTTGATTCACTGGCGGCTTCTGCGCTTTTCTTGGCGCGGCGCAATTCGGATTCGGTTAAGGTACGCTCGGTAACGTCGGTGGCCATCCCGAGGATGCATTGCGCTCTGCCAAAGGGATCGCGCAGCACCGTCAAACTGAGACTGACAAAAACCTCTCGGCCATCACGCAGAACATAATGCTTATCCATGTAGGCGATGTCTTTGCCTGCCGCAAGTATTCCTAAAAATATCTGTTTGTCCGACTCACGGTCGGCTGGAAGGGTAAGATCGTCGAAGATTCCGACGGTTTGCATCTCCTGCACGGTACAGCCAAGCATTTTTCGGTAGGCGGGATTGACGGCGACAATTTTGCTGCCATTCAATTCGATGATGGCGATGCCGATGGCCGCGCCTTCGAAAACAGCGCGAAAACGCTGCTCGCTGGCGGCCAGATCGAAAGCCTGGGTTGAGAATCGGCGCTCAATAAAAGCAATGAGCAGGGTGAGTCCCAGGACCATTAAGGTGACGAAGATAATTCCCACGGTGCCGACAGAAGTAATACTTAAAGCGTGGGAAAGATCTTTGGTGGACAGCGTGGAAGGCGTAAAAGTTGCCGCCGCCATGCTGGTGTAGTGCATGACCGGGATGGCCGAGCCCATCACCAATGCGGCCGCACCCTTTCGCCAAGTCCATGAAGTGGTATCTGAGCGAAAGTGAAAGGTTAAGACCAGGGCCACCAGCGAAACAATGACTGCGAGAAAAACAGAAAGTAATACGAGATGTACTGAATAGTGGGCCACTGCTGGGAGGCGCATGGCCGACATGCCAATGAAATGCATGCCGGCAATTGCTCCGCCCATGAACACGCTTCCGACGAGCGTTTGCACGAGACGCATGGTCTTTTGGCTTACTACAAATAACGCGATTACCGAGGCGAAAATAGCGGGCGGGAAGGAAAGCACCTCGGTGTGCCAGTCGTATTCAACGGGAACAGGTAAGCGGAAGGCGAGCATCCCCAAGTAGTGCATGGACCATATGCCGATTCCCATAGTGGCCGCACCACCGCTTAACCACAGGTGACGAGCTGGGCCATGAGCGGAAGTTACCCGACCGGCGAGATCGAGAGCAGCGTATGAGCATAAGACCGCAACGAGCACCGACAGGGTAACGAGGCCGTGATCGTACGTGCCGGAGATCGCTACCGCTGGAGAAATCAAAGCGGTATCCAGACTGAGAAAAAAATACTGCGGAAGTCTGCAGAGGGGTCATACAGCAATAGATAATGGCGTAAAAAAGCGAGAATGCGCCTGCGAAATGTGGTGAGGCGGCCGGCTGGGGGAAGCAGTAAATTGTGGATAGAAATCACACGTCTCCTGCAGCGGCGGCGACTGGAGGAGGTCAGTCGATTTACGGCGGACAAGATTCTGGAAGGAATTCTAGTTTGGCGCAGTGCGGAGCAGAGTCAATAGGCGCGTGGGAGTGAATGTTTAAAAAGTACCAGCGAGAGTCGGGCACGTAGATCGGATGCTGCGGATGGCTGGTGTTTGGAGCGTTGGGGGACTAAATAACAGAGGAAGAAGGATGGTCACCCGAGGTGAAATACTTTCTCTGAGAGATCAAGAAAAACAAAATTACAACGATGATCGGTAGTGAGCCCAGCAAACCTATCCACATTGGAGACATGGGCATTGATTGATACATCTGCCCGCTTACTGAAAACCTGAAGTTTTCCATAATTTCTTGAAACCGAAGGCGATTAGTGGGAAAGACGACCATCATAACCATATTTAAGAGCGCCAGGCCTTGCAGGGCGATGGTTGTATAAAGGCCCCAGCTTTTTAATTTTAGCAATCCCACCGCTGCGACGACCTGAACAGTCATCCAAACAATCAGCAGCAGGTATGCGCCCGGCCCAAAGAGGAAAAAACCCAAGAAAAAAAGAGGCAACCTAAACTGCGGGAAAAAAGTGCCGGTGAATGCAATTGATAATGGGCCGAGAGCCGAGGCAATGATGAGGTACCATCCGATGATGGTGATGCTCAACGGTCTGGAGCGATGATCCGGACCGAATCTGACACCTGAAGTTCCAGGTGACAAACCTGGCACTTCGGTTTGCCCTGCCGCCATAGAAACTTGTTGCCCGCGAAATTGGGCCTTCACCTTTTGAGTATTGAAAAAATAAAGCCAGAAGCCGCCGAGTGCCGCGAATAGCGCGTATACGAGAGTGCCGCCGACCCGCACCATGAGCATGATATGGAACGGGGGATTCGGGTCATTAACGCTGGGAGTATTGGGCAGAGGAACGAGGGCCATGACCAGGGCAGTGGGCACGGAAAGAAGCACCAGAATCGCGGCGTACACCATTGTCGAAATCCTGGCCCAATCTTTTGTTCTCAAGAGGCCGATGCCGGAGGCCAAGCCCCAGGCGCCGAACGCGAAGGCGAGGAAGGACTCGATGATTAAAACATAACCGAGGTTCACAGGGGCATCGGCGGCATGCATTGAATTGAGAGCGAAAACCGACGCGAGCAGCATCATCGCGCCGCAAAGAAGGGAAAACGCGCTACCGATAATCACTACTACAGCTGAAACGGTGATCCCGGTGGAGCGAGGCATCGGACACCTTCGTCAAATTGTGGTGCTTACATATCACCGGGAGTTTGAATTGCGCAAGAGATTCCGGGAGATAAAATCCTGCGGTTTATTTGGCGGTAATCAGCGTGCTGGTAGTTACCACGCACTGCCATGTACCGTTGATCTTGATCCAGGTATCCACGAAGCGCTCGCGGCGCACATAGGGCTTACCTTTTTCCGTACCCTTCACGCGAAATATGCCCACAACTACCGCGGTGTCCCCGTAGACCTGCACCGTGGATTGCTCGGTTACCGCCTGGGAGGGTTGATACTCAGGTGACTTGATACTGGCCAGGAATTCGCTTCTGGAGGCGATGCTCCCGTCGATATCGATGGAGACCATGGTGTTGGCGAGAAGCATGTCCAAAGCTTTGGAGTTTTTTTCTTCGAGAGCGAGATTCCAGGCCTTTTCAAGGGCGAGCACGCGGCCGCCCTCTTCGCTCATGTTCTGCTGCTGCGCGGCTGGCAGAACGCCGGTGAACAGCAGGATCACGACAGCCGACATGATTTTTCGCATGGTTATGATCTCCGAGTTACGATCGGCAGCATGGCCGATCGCTTTCGCCTGAAATAAGAATACCGCCGGGAAGCGAATACGTTGCGCCAAGTTTCCGGGGTTGCACATCACGGATTTAACTTCTTGCGTGTGGCAGGGCGATTTTAGAGTGAGTGGAGAACGTGCTTTAGTGGCGCGGGGTGGTTTTTCATGTTCGGGGCGGTTAGGCGCAAGGTATATTGAGGGGCTTGTTGAAAGGAAACGGATGACTGTGGTTTCGCTCGGTTGGCTAAGGACAACGATGTGGCGCATCGGTTTGATACTGGGCGGCGGTATTTGTGGGACTGCGGGACTTGGTTATGCGCAACAGGCGAAGAGTAGGAAGCCAGCCGTTCAAAGAGATAATGCTATTCGGAAGCTGCGGCCTGCGGATGTTGCGGGGCTACCGCCTGAGTTTGTCGAGAAGCTGAATGCGCGCGGGTGTGGGATTCCGCAATTTGGTGAAGTTGGACGCGCCGGCCAGAGTGCAGGTGATTCTGCCGGTGACCCAACAAATGTTATTCATGGGGAGTTTGCGCGGCATGGGCAGGAAGATTGGGCGGTGTTGTGTTCCAAGGGAGGCAGCTCCACGATTGTGATTTTTTGGGGGAAGACGACGGCGTGTCCGGCATCGCTCGCGAGACTGGAGGATGCGCATTACCTGAAACGTGGAAAAGATAAGAAGGTGCGGTATTCGCGGTCGATTCGAGCATTGGGGGAGAGCAACCTGGGCGATCGCGCGGGTGTTGCGGGACTAAAGCCCTTCGGGCATGAAGGGATTGATGATCGCTTCGTGGGTAAGTCCTCGGCGTTTTTTTACTGCAGCCAAGGCAAATGGAAAATTTTTCCGGGCAAGGATTCGAGTAGCGAATGACCACGCAACTGCAATTTAATTTGATGCCGGAGCGGCGCGTCTGGTCGGTTACGGAACTGACGGTGCGCATCCGGGACCTGCTGGCAAGCAATTTCACCGACATTTTGGTGGAAGGCGAAATTTCCAATTGCCGTGAGGCTACCTCTGGGCACATTTATTGCACTTTGAAGGATGAACGCACGCAGATTCGCTGCGTCTGCTTCAAGACGCAACTGCGGACGATGAAATTCCGGCCCGAAGATGGGTTGCGCGTGACGGTGCGCGGGTCGATCACGGTGTATGAAGCGCGCGGGGATTACCAGATTTATGTAGAAAGCTTCGAGCCCGTGGGTTTGGGCCCTTTGCAACTGGCGTTTGAACAGTTGAAAAAGCGGCTGGAAGCGGAAGGGTTGTTTTTGCAGGAACGGAAGAAGCCTTTGCCGGTGCTGCCACGCTGCATCGGATTGATCACCTCCCCGCGTGGAGCGGCGGTGCGCGACGTGGTGCGCATTTTGCGGCGGCGCTTTCCCAACGTGCAGCTGACACTTTACCCAGTGCGCGTGCAGGGTGAAGGAGCAGCGGGCGAGATTGCGCGTGCGTTGCAATTTTTTAACCGGCGGCGAAGCGTGGATGTGGTGATTCTGGCGCGCGGCGGTGGCTCGATGGAAGATTTGTGGAGCTTCAATGAGGAAATTGTGGCGCGGGCCATTGCGGCATCGACCATCGCGATCATTTCCGG
>Ga0185299_10007724_pt1 | contig 10883 bp, 13 predicted proteins | sample PaiPotPPA55metaG_FD_128002 | JGI IMG/M metagenome (GOLD analysis project Ga0185299, IMG submission 128002) | Iron sulfur acid spring bacterial and archeal communities from Banff, Canada, to study Microbial Dark Matter (Phase II) - Paint Pots PPA... ...
TTTGCGAAGTAGTGCCCGCCGCCGACGTAGTAGGATAGGCTCGTACCGACCGCGAGCACTACGTCCGCGGACTCGTACATCTCTCTGCCCAACGACGTGAAGTAGCTGCCGGTGGTGCCGAGCCCGAACGGGTGGTCGTGGAAAAGACCGCGCGCAGGCAGCGTGTTGGAGAGCAAGGCGCCGCAACGATCGGCGAGCTTGATCACCGCATCTCGTGCGCCGGACCACAGCACGCCACGGCCACCGAGGATAATCGGCCGCTTTGCCGTGGCCAGCCGCTCGACGGCCTCGGCCACGATCTCGGGATCGGGCTGCATGCGCCCGACCTTGGGCTGATACATCGCCGAGGTCTCGTAGGGCTGGTTGGCCATGTGTTCGACCTTCTGTAGGTCGTAGGGAATGCCCAGCACCACCGGGGACCGCTCGTACTTTGCGATGTGAAAGGCCTCGCGCACGTAGTCCATCATGCGCGGCACGCTGTGCGCGGCGATGTAATGCGCCCCGGTCGCCGTCACCAGGGGCGCCTGGTCGATGTACTGGTTGTAGAACTTGCCGTTGATCGGCGACTCGCCGGCGAACACCACCATCGGCAGGCGGGCGCGAACCGCGGCCGGCAACGCCGTCATCAACTGGGTCACGCCAGGGCCGCACGTGACCGAGGCAACGGCGACCTTGCCGGTTGCTACGTTGTATGCTGTCGCCGCCGCTACGGTACAGTGCTCGTGCCTGACGTGGACGGTATGCACGCCCGGCAGTTTGGCAAAGGCGGTGGACCAGTGCATGTTGCCGTCGCCCATCAGGACGAACTGCGTGTCGACTCCCTCCGCAAGGAACGCTTCTGCGAGGGCTTCGTAGAGCTTGGGCATGGGGGGTGGTACCGCTTGGATTATGAGGTGATCTGGTACGCAACAAGCATGCCCGGCGACGCCCGGTCAATTCAATGAAACGACCACGCAAAAACACGCATTCAGCTAACGAGAGTGGGTCAAGGTGGCAATTAAGGGACTGCGTAGGATGGATGTGCGCCGCGGCCCATGCACGAGCCTCGGCGGTTTCAGTGAGGAAGCACCATGAGCGACGAAACAAAACCGGTTGGCCTGTGGGAGCGGACCAAAGCTTGGGCCGATAAGAACCGCACAATTTCTGGCGCGCTCGTTGGCGGCGCGGCCGGGACCATCGTGCCGGGGCTCGGGACCGTGATCGGCGCGATCGTGGGTGCGGGGGTTGGATTTGCCTCATCGAAGGAAAAGAAAGAAGAGCGTTAGCGGCGGCTAGGCTGATCCCCGAAAACGCAGGGCCGCAACTGCGCTGCCCTGTTTCGCTCAAGCCTCGCCGAAACGCCTCGGAAACGGCGCGTAGTCGTCGGATGATTGACGGCTAAGAAATCCGACAACCGGCATAGCCGGCTGCTGCGCCAGCCCCCCGACGGGAGGGGGTTTTACGACCCTATGGCCACAAGCCGACATATGCACCGCAGCAAACAGCGTCCTATTCGATGACCTCGTCGGCGCGCGCGAGCAGCATGGGAGGAATGGTGAGGGCGAGCGCCCGCGCGGTCGGTAGGTTGATCACAAAATCGAACTTGGTGGATTGCACCACCGGCAGATCGATTGGCTTCTCGCCCTTCAGGATGCGTGCTGTGTAGACGTCCATTTGACCCCCCGCTCAGAAATTTCCGACCCCCTCCCGATCGCGAGCACTCGCCGAATCGCGAACACCGACTTTCAAAGCGAACGTTTTGATCCATCCGGTGAAAGCCACCGGAGCGGGCCCCCCAACGAAGGAGAGGTACATGAGAACGAGGCTAATGGTACAGGGCCACCAAGGGCGGTACGGGGCTGGGGGCGGCGCACTGACGCGAATTGAGCTATTGTCGAGCACCTCTTAACCAGTGTTGCCGAATGGTGCAGCTATGGAGTCGGAACGAGAAACTGAGCACCCCGCAGCGGGACCGAGGAATTTTCGCAAGGAGGCAGAAATGATTGCTCGCGATGTGTTCAAACGCAATGGCCTTCACCACCCAAACAAAGAGCAAGTAAGAAGATTGGCACAGCAGCCAAAAGTCATACGCGAAGCCAAGCGTCGGTTGGCTGTGAAGGTGGATTTGTAGCGTCGAAAAAATCAAACACTACGATTAAAGCCGTGGTCGCTGTCCTTTGCTCCTTGCCAGTCCATACCGCTTCCCCTTCCAGGACGATGGAGGGGATCCGAAGCGACCGCAGGGCCCCGAATATGCGGGCGACCGGCAACGAAAACCCCGGCATTACTTGCCGGGGCTTCCTGCCTTCAACGCTTACGCGAACCCAACGCAACCCTTACCTAGAAACAGCCTACCAGGCCTCCATTAAGGAAACATTGTGACTGTCCACAGCCTATACACAGACTGGCTCTGAGTCTCGTGGCGTGGAGACCAGGAACTCCGCGCGGTTAGCCTTTCGTCTGGACTATTTTTGATCGGGAATTCTTGAGCATACGCCGTTCCAGAATCGCTTTTAGCGTGTCGAATAATCTGATTGCCATTCCTTTGTCTTCTTGCAAATCAAAGTTGGTTAGCTGCGCTGGGTCGCTCCGAAGAACCTGAAGCACCTCCATCGCCTGCTGTATCTCGACTTCCAGACCCTTGCGAACCAACGAAGATATATAATCGTTCAGGCTATTCCCGTCCTGCTTTAACAGCGGCACCAGCTTTTGAATGCAAACACGCATTAATGCAGTCGCTCCACGAGGAGACTTATTCAAAATAGCCGCAGCTTCCTCAACGTCTTGTTCTACAAGGTCTGGCGTTTTTTCTACGTTATAAGGAAACACCAGGCGGCCACTCACCCACAGCGAGAACCCATTGCAACTATGGCAATTGCTGACGTGCAGGTTTGCCATCTTGACCTTCACGCTTTGCGAATGCTTTTGATACTCAAACGTAAGTTCATTCTTTTTCAAACGCTCAACGAATTGGTCGATTTCGTTTATGTCGTCCAGTTCACCTTCACCCTCCCTCAATGTGCTTACGGTGACCGCCTCGGGCGTGAGAACACGTAGCTCGGCGGCATTCTCGGGCATTAGGAGGAGGCTATACCAATCATGATGCGCGACGGCACTGCAATGGGGACACGAGAACGATTCTGCCCCAAGCTGCGGCTCAACCTCATGAGAAGCCATGGTCTGACTCCCTGAACTGACCATTTATAAAAGAAGGGTAATCCGGAAGAACCCCCCTCGCGGCTTACTGGACCCAGGTCTGTACATTGATACCGCCCGAGGCGAGGCGTGCGGTTGAATGGTACGGGTCAAAAGTTCCGCCGCGTGATTTTGCTGCAACACTCATGAGGTTTTTAGAAACCGTCAAACTCTCGGGCGAATTGGCAGGCGGGATATGGAGTACCCGACACCGGAGAGTTTTTCATGATGACTACCGTGGCATTGCCTTCACGAAGCTCTCCTCTGAACGGAGAATGTATCAAAAAAGAAATCCGTGCTCGTATTGCGGAGCATGTGGGCGTCGATGTCGAGTATATCGATGATGACTCGGACTTGAGCGACGATTTTGGACTCGACTTACTTGATCTAATGGAATTGCTGATCCTGCTAGAGAAGAAGTTTTTAGATGGAAGAGAGACGGATGAGCCAGAGATACGAGTCGTGGGCGATCTCATTCGCCACGTAGAACAGGCGCACAATCTGCGGTAAACCAAATTGGGGGGCATTTAATGAGCAAGGTTCTGCTCGCAAGCGTTGCTCTTGTCATAGTGGCCGCCACGCCATCAGTTGCAGCCGATATTCGCGTCCCAGCATACAGGCCACCACCGGCAGCGCCCGCCGTTTACATCTTTAACTGGACAGGCTGCTACGTCGGAGGCAACGTCGGGGGTCTTTGGGTTGAGAAGGATATGACCATTCTGCCGAGTTTAGGTCCTGGCAACCCATTCCTGGGACAGTCCTTCAGCGTGAACGCCAGCAGCGTGACAGGGGGCTTGCAGGCCGGCTGTAATTACCAATTTGCGGGCGGATGGGTGGTTGGCATCCAGGGTGATTACGATTGGGCCGATGCCCATTTGGACAGAAATGATGCTTTTTTTGGCAACTTCACAAATACGTTTTCTGTCGAGTCGGTTTCCTCGTTGACTGGCCGTATCGGTTATGCCTGGGGCCGCTTCCTTCCGTACGTGAAAGGTGGTGCCGCTTGGGAGCGAGATGAGTTCACCTTCAACTTCTTCCCTTCTGGTGCCATTGCTACAGCGAGCACCACTCGGAGCGGTTGGACGCTCGGCATCGGTGGTGAATACGCCTTCACCGACTGGATCACTGGATTCGTCGAGTACGACCACTACAACTTTGACAGGGATTCGGACAACTTCGTGTGTGGACCACTGGCCTGTTTCGGACGCACATTTGGATTTCCCGTCGATGTCAGAGAAACCGCGGATGTCTTCAAGGTCGGCCTGAACTTGCTGTGGAGTCCAGGTCCGGGAGCTTTTGGCGCGAGGTATTAAAGCCTGGCCAGTATTCCTGGGAGCTTTCAATGACGGAGGAGTAGTGATGCGCGTCCAAACAGTCGAGACACCAGCTTCGGTTATTGCATTCGCACCCAAAAAGTGGTCGCCGGATGCTACTATGGTGGCGGATGACGCCGGACAGCACATCGTCGCTCTGGTGCAGAAGGCTTCCGACATGTCGAGGGCAGACTGCCAGCGAGCAATGGATCTCGCACACGGCGTTTCTTCAGAGCTGCGCGAAGCCGAAGAAAGAGCGCGCAAATTTGAGGTCGAGGCGAATTATTTTCGGGACCGTGCTGCTCGGGCGGAAGAATGGCTCGTCCGCATTGAAAGTGAGCTCCAGCAGACGTTCTTTCAAAACAAGTAACAGCAGCAGCAACTTACTCGCCGGTTGCGTATGTGTTGAGTCGTACCGAGATCGGCCTCGATGGCCGCGTGGTTGATCGCTTTACTTGTCGTTCGCGCAGCAGCGTCGATTTAGCGGATCCGTGGACGCCGAGCAACAACTTACATTGATCGCGTACTTAAAGGCGCCAACCTTGGCGAACTGCCAGTACAGCAACCGACCAAGTTCGAGCTGGTCATTAGCCTCAAGACTGCCAAAGCGCTCGGCGTGACCATGTCGCCGGCGCTGCTTGCGCGTGCCGACGAGGTGATCGAGTGAGTGCGCCAGGCGAAAGCTGGTGCGATCCAGCCGGTGAAAGTCCGGGCCAAGTAAGGATGACGTCGGGATGTCGCCGTGCGCCGTCAGGAAAACGATGGGTGGGGCGATGTTTCTCTCGTTCGCTCCCGCTGGAAATCGAGCCCAGCTCTGTCCGGGTAATCTCACTCGAGCACGTGGCAAGAAGGAGCATCCGAGGCCAAGGACCAAAAGTTTTTGCAGATCACGCGAGCCTATGGCGTGCTGTGTTGGATATAATACGCCTTATTTTGCGGTTCCTAATTACCAGTCGCGAACGATCGAGGAGAAACAGAGGTAATATAGGAAGGAGGAATCAAAAAAATCAGATTATTTAATGACAAAACCAAGGTTTCGGATAAACTGATAAACGTTGAGTATCTGCTCAAGTGAGGCGTGCCATGACGAGTACCGTTGTTCTAAAGTCCGACGAATATCGACGCGAGGCGGAGGAATGTTGGAAACTTGCCAACGTCGCAGACGATATCGAGACTAGGGCGGTGTTTCAACTAACAGCCGAGGCATGGACGATGCTTGCCATGCAAGTGGAGATGCTTCAAGGCGCTCAAGGTTCCGAAGCCATCACTATACCTCGTCTTCTACAATACGCAGCATAGCCGACTAGCCGGATTTTTCAGCTTAATCCAGCTCTTCACCCGGCCGGAGCGATACGTGCTTTGCGGCAAGATTTGAGTCCTCGGCAAATACCGAAATGGGACACGATCATGAGTACTCCAATCAGCGACAGTGAGAGTTCCGGACATCAAATGTATGCCCCGAAGAGATTACGGGAGCAGACACGCATCCCCCCGGCCCCACAGCTCCGCGTCACTTCGCCGCGAATATCTCCCCCGCATGCGCAAGTGTATGGCGACCAGGGAGAAACATCCGGGTTTCCTTCCTCCGGAGGAGATTTGGAAGAAAAGCTGTCCCAACGGCTGTATGAGCCCGAACTTGCATCCCAGCCGGACCTGCGACGCCGAGGATACTCTGTGCTGCGGTTGGTCAACTGGGTTGCGATCGTAGCGACGTGCATGGGGCTGATCGTGATGATTGTCATAATCACGAAACCACTTTGGCCAGGATTAGGTACGCAGTCCCCACTGCAAGCGTCCAGACTATCTGATCGCTTCTGGGCGAATAACGCGCCGGCGAACCCTGCTACTGATGCGCCAACATCTGGAGCGCAGCAGTCGGTCAGCGTGCAAGCACAGCCGCCTGAGCTCGCAGCGTATGCGCGCCAGTTCGACACTCCCGTACAGGGCATAACCGAGAACGAAATTCGCTTTGGGATTTCGGCACCATTCAGCGGTCCGGCCAAGGAGCTCGGCCAAAATATGAAGCTAGGGATTGATGCTGCGTTCAACGTGGCTAACACAAAGGGCGGAGTGAACGGCCGGCACCTTCGGCTCGTTGCGGCAGACGATGGCTACGAGCCCACTCGCACCGCCGAAACCATGAAGCAGCTCTATGAGCAAGATCGAGTTTTCGGAGTCGTGGGCAACGTTGGAACTCCAACAGCGATGGTCGCGCTGCCCTACGCGCTGGATCACCGGATGCTGTTTTACGGAGCATTCACGGGCGCCAACTTGCTTAGGAGCGATCCCCCCGACCGCTATGTTTTCAACTACCGGGCCAGCTACGCCGAGGAGACCGACGCTGTGGTGCGTTATTTGGTCAAGGTACGGCGGCTAAAGCCTGAGCAGATTGCCGTATTTGCCCAGCAAGACTCTTACGGAGACGCGGGCTTTACCGGCGTAGCGAAGGCTATTCGTTCACTGCGGGAAGGCGATGAAAGCACAATTTTGCGTCTTAATTACAAGCGCAATACAGTAGATGTGGATGAGGCGATCGCACAACTCAAAAAGAGCCGCGTTCCTATAAAAGCGGTCATCATGGTGCCTACTTATCGGGCTGCCGCGAGATTCATCGAGAAGACCCGCGATCTCTATCCAAGCATGATCTACACCAGCGTCTCGTTCGTTGGTAGCACTGCTTTGGCTAGCGAGTTGATGCTCCTGGGGCAGAAGTACGCGACTGGGGTCATCGTGACCCAGGTGGTGCCGGCGGTCGACGGCCACTCCTCGGTGGTCCTCGATTACAAGTCCGTGCTCACCAAATACTTCCCCGGGGAGTCGCCGGACTACGTGTCCCTTGAAGGCTACCTAGCGGGCAGCGTCTTGGTCGAAGCGTTGAAACGGAACGGGCCGCAGCTCGACACCGAAAGATTGGTGGACACTCTTGAGAATCTCCGCGACTTCGACATGGGGCTTGGAACGCCTGTGACCTTCGGGCCGAGCGAGCACCAAGGCCTGCACAAAGTTTGGGGTACGGAACTCGACGCGACCGGGCATTACCGACCCATCGATCTACAGTAACTTCACGTCCAAGGCGCGTCAGTGGCTCCTTTGCACTCTGTACGTGTCGCCTTACCGCATCGTGGCGTGGCCAATGTCTATACTGCCGGCGGCTGAGTAGCCGTTCGCTAGGCAATTGTAACCGGAGTGCGTGCGATGCGTTGTATGGCGTGCGGAGCTGAAATGGTCCTGATGAACGTGGTCCAGGACGACACGATGGCAGTCCCTGGTTTCGAGCACCAGACCTTTACGTGTTCGGAATGCCAGGATGTAGAGCAGCGCTTGGTATTCACCAAACAAGATCGCGAGAGCGACACTGAGCCCATGCTGGAGCAGGCGGCGCCACCCGTCGCGCCTGCATCAACAGTGCAGGATGAGCGCGTTGCCGCATCCGGTCTCTTGAGCTGCCCGGTCCAAACGGCGTCAGTCGAAGCGACACAAACAAACTTGCCTTCGCCGAGCGGGTAGCGTGCTACGAGTTGCTCGGATGGAAGCCCAAGGTGTTCAACCACACCACGGCAATCTTCCGGCAAGTGAATAGAGGACTCCCGTGGACGCACCATGATGCATTGGAATTTCCCGATGGGCAGATTGTGGTGTTGACTGTCCTGTTAGAGGGTCAGGAAGCAACCGTGCTCCAACTCCCGGCGCAATCTGTTACAGCGGCCGAAATCAAAGCCCAAGAACGGGTTCTACACGTCGGTTGATTTGCAAAGGGTCTCCGTTGGCCGCTTCATGCTGGAGGCGGCTTCTTTTTGGGCATGGCTCTTCAGCCTGGCACTTTCCGGCGCAACGTTTGACAACGTGTGGGACAACATGCGCCACCTATGGATTCTCTGACCCACACTTTGCGTGCGAACTTCAGGAGCGGCCGAGTAACCTCGGCTGCGAAATCCGCCACGCTTCCACGCCGACAAGATGATTCAATACGTCTCCGCTTGCTGCGGTGCAGTAGTCTGGTCTAGATGCTGTGGACGGCTCCTCCACCGGCACGCGAGTGCCATGAATGTGGGCGCTGTTGAGGCCCCCACGATTCGGAAGGAGCCCATCATGCAAACGATCACGACAGTCGGCCTCGACATTGCCAAATCGGTTTTTCAGGTCCACGGTATTGACGTTGAAGGCAAGGTGATAGTTCGGCGTCAGCTGAAGCGTCGTAAGCGTCCTTTCTTCCCCACGTAGCGCCGACGCTGATCATGCGAGATGGTCCTGATTCCTTCATTGGGATCGGTTTGACCATATGGACGACCATAGGCTTGACCCTAGGATTGAGGACATCCGCCGGATTGAAGTGATTACCGGTACGGGCCGGCGACGACGCTGGCCGGCGGAGACCAAGGCCAGGATCATTGCAGTGTCACTTGCCGGCGAGGCATCAGTGTCGGAGGTGGCGCGTCGGTATGGGCTGCGACCGCAGCAGCTGTTTGGCTGGCGTCATCAGGCCCGGCGGGGAGAGCTGGCGGTCAACGGTGACGAGAAGCCGGCGTTCGTTCCGGCGGTAGCGGATGGATCTGCCAGTGGCGCGCCGGTGTCGCGTGGCCTTGCGGCAGGCAGCATGATCGAGATCGAGGTTGCCGGCATGATCGTGCGCGTGCGCGGCCGGGTTATGTCCGACGCACTCGTCGAGGTGCTCGCGGCCGTGAAGAGGGTGCGGTGATCGTCCCGCCTGGCGGGGTGCGGGTATTGGTGGCGATCCGGCCAGTGGACTTCCGCAAGGGCATGGACGGGCTTGCGGCGCTCGCCAAGGAGACGTTGGCCCAAGACCCGTTCTCCGGCACTATCCTGGTGTTCCGCGCCAAGCGTGCCGACCGCGTCAAGCTTCTGTTCTGGGATGGCAGCGGATTGCTGCTGGTGAGCAAGCGGCTCGAGCAGGGCGGGTTCAAATGGCCACCGATCACGGACGGAGTGATGCGGCTCTCTGCGGCGCAATTGGCGGCGCTGATTGAAGGGCTGGATTGGACACGCGTGCATATGCCACGGGTGCTGCGGCCACAGGCGACCCAATGAGCGCCGGAAAGCGCATCACTGATTCTGTGACAAGTTGACTCAGCGCTGCGAAAAATCCGCGACTGATCAGCGCGAATCTGATTCAGTCTTGGCGTGAGCTATCCCGCTGAAACCCTTCCCGATGACATCGATGCACTGCGCGCGCTGGTACGCTGTACATTGGTTGAGCGCGATACGGCGCGCGCCGAACGCGATCATGCCGTCGAACAGATTGGTCGCCTACGGCATCTCTTGAAGGAATTGCAGCGTGCGCGGTTCGGGCGCAGCTCGGAACGGCTCGACCCCGGCCAGCTGCAGCTGGCCCTGGAAGAAATCGAGCAGGCGATAGCGCAGACCGAGGCTGAAATCGAAAAGCGTGCTGCGACGCGCACGCGAGCCGCCAAGCCGCGCGCAGAGGAGCGCCAATCCCTGCCAGCGCATCTGCCGCGGGTCGAGGTCGTGATTAATCCCGATGACACCGCCTGCCCGTGCTGCAAGAAGCCGATGCATGTGATCGGCGAGGAGACTGCGGAGCGGCTCGACGTCATCCCCGCGCAATATCGGGTGCTGGTCGCGCGGCGACCCAAATATGCGTGCCGGGCATGCAGCAACGCGATCGTGCAGGCGCCGGCACCGGAGCGGTTGATCAAGGGTGGACTTCCGACTGAGGCGATGGTCGCGCATGTACTGGTGAGCAAATACGCCTGGCATTTGCCGCTCTATCGCCAAGCGCAGATGCTCAAGAGCCAGGGGATCGTGATCGAGCGCATGACGCTCGCCTCCTGGGTCGGCTATGCGGCGGCCGAGCTCGCGCCGGTAGTTGCTCGACTGCGCGAGATCCTGCTCGGCTCCGCCAAGCTTGCAGTGGACGAGACGCCGGTGCCGGTGCTCGATCCCGGGCGTGGGCGCACCAAGATTGGATACTTCTGGTCGATGGCGCGTGACGATCGACCCTGGGGCAACGACGATCCGCCCGCGGTGGTCTACAGCTATGCGCCCGGTCGCGGCGCCGAGCACGCGATCAAGCTGCTCGCAGACTATCGTGGCATCGTGCAATGCGATGGCTATGCAGCCTACAAGCAATTGGTCGACCGCAGGCGCAACAGCGGCCCCGCGGCACTCGCCTTCTGCTGGGCGCATTTGCGAAGACGATTCTACGAGATCGCGAAGGCCGGGCCGGCACCGATCGCGCAGGAAGCACTCGCGCGTATTGCTGCGCTCTATGCAATCGAGAAGCGGATCCGTGGGCGCATCGAGATGGATACCAATGCGGTCGAGCGCACGATCCGCCCGATCGCGCTTACGCGCAAGAACGCCTTGTTTGCCGGTTGCGATGAAGGAGCCGCCAACTGGGCTTGCATCGCCTCGCTG
>Ga0185299_10007729_pt1 | contig 10875 bp, 10 predicted proteins | sample PaiPotPPA55metaG_FD_128002 | JGI IMG/M metagenome (GOLD analysis project Ga0185299, IMG submission 128002) | Iron sulfur acid spring bacterial and archeal communities from Banff, Canada, to study Microbial Dark Matter (Phase II) - Paint Pots PPA... ...
TCGCTACGCGATCGTGGAGGTCGAGGTTGAGCAGGCCGGAGCTGCGCAAAAACAGCCGATACCAATGCTTCAGATCGTTCTGATGAAATTTCTTGAACGCCGCTTCGCGGCCATTCGCCGTCACGCTTTCGAAGCCGTTCCAGTCTATCGTTCCGATCCGGCAGTTGCTGTACGCTTCGCAGCGAAAATCGAACCGGTTGATCGGCAATGTCGGGAATCCGGGGATCGCTCCGGGTGCGATTAAGGCTACCGTTACGCGATCGTCGCGCCCGTTGAGACAGGTGACCCGTGCGATGCCGGAGACCAACACGTGGGCATCGGGAACGACCGTGGATTCGCGGAAAATTACTTCATTGCGTTGGAAGTTCTGCATCTTGAGCGAACCGCCCAAAGCTTTGACCTCCGACGGGGAAAGCCATGAGAAGATCTTGAGCCGCCCGAGTTTTTCGAAGTCAGTCTCGCGTAACGATTTCACATAGTTCATATTTCGCACCGAACGGAAGGAGACCCCACTCTACTCCTCGCGCGCGGATAGGAGAAACAAAATGTTACATGAAGAACACCTCTACACACCGTAGTTGTTACAGAATTTTTGCGGCGCAGGTCCTAATAACCGGTGAGCTTTCCGGGTGCCCCCTCTAGCGAGTTAAAAACAACGTTTGGGGTTTTGGGAATATTTCCCAAAGTGTCCTGATGAAGTGGGTCAGCCCTGCACTAGCGGAGTTTCTATTATGCGTCCGCTCGTGGCTGGAGTATCGAAAGATCCTCACATACACACGACCTCTGTCCGCGTCCTGCGAGCCGCCCACGTGTCGCGCCACCGCGCTGAGCAGAATCCGTGAGTGCGGCTGGCACCACTGAGGCGGGCATCAATTCATTCTTTTGATGCGCACCCCGCAAAATTGAGCCAATACCTCACATCAACCCGCTACTTCGAGATTGTTTTGAAGATTTCTAGGAGGGAGGATTCGCATCGACAACAGGAGACCCTTCGGGTTGCCGCGACCGATGATCAGCTCGCCACTACTGCGTTTCTTTGGATTCGCTTGGCAGGCCAGCAGGCAGTGCCCGCATTGCGGCAGCCCGGACGTTCGGCCCTCGCACAATCCTGCGCTCGGCTTCTTGCGACTTTTAGGTATCGCGTACTATCGCTGTAGAAACTGCAGAGACGGACATCTGACGTCGTTAACCGAGGCCAACCGCCGCAATCGGCGCGCGAAGGAGCATCATCAATCGCAAGGCCGAAGGGGACAACACGCGTCGCATACCCACAACGATCTTTGGGACGCGCACGGCTGCGCGAATTCACTGAAGGGGGAAACGAGTCAATGACGCTTTCAAAAGCAACGCTGACAATTGTGCTATCGCGACTGTTAACATTGACAGCTTTGGCCGTTGTCATTTCGGCACAAGTGGTGGCGGCACAGCCCGCCAAACTGGACAAGACCTTCGCCGCACTTAGAAACACGGAGAAGAGACTTGGTCCGAATGCTATCGTGTCAGGTGGCGCTCGTAGTCTGTTTGCTTTCGCCCGGAACTGGGAGACGACGAAGGCCGGCTTTGCCAAGCTCGCCACGGCCAAGACTCAGGCGCAGGTGCTCTCGGCTCTTACAAAGGGTGCAGTTTCGGGTCCGCTCGATCTCTCGATAACAAGGCTCGTGGGATTCACCGAGAACGAGAGTTCGACCGCGTGGTGTGGGAAAAATGTGGTCATCGGCTTCAACGACACCGGCAGCGTTCTAGAGACGATTCCCCCTACGACCGCCGGCGTCGCGTTGCTTGGATACTCAGTCTCGACAGACAAGGGCACCAGTTTCACGGACAAGGGCTTCCCGACGCTGACCAGCGACTCCAGCGGTACGCTCGGGTTCGACCAGGTCTTCACTTGTACGAGCGCGAGCAACTTCTATTTCTCGTCGCTCTACAACACTAGCACCGAGACCGCCGTCACCGTTTCGTCATCAAGCGACGGCGGACAGACTTTTGGCACTCCCGTGGTGGTATCGTCCGCCAGCAATGGAGGAGTTCCGGCTGGCAACGTAGGACATTTCTTTGACGGCGATTGGATGGCGGTCAATCCCGCCAATCCGCAGCAACTCTTTGTAACCTACACTAATGATGACTTTACTGGTGGACGTTGCGGGGTCGGCGTCTTCGGAAACGGAATCGAGTTGGTGTGGTCGAATGATGGCGGCGCAACCTGGAGCAGCCCCGCTGTTGTGACCGAGACCTGCGAGACCGCTCCCGGCAAGGGCCCGGTGGTGGAGTTTTCGGAGGTCGCGGTGGACCCGGCCAGCTCGACCGTCTACGTCACCTGGGAAGACGTTGGCGCAGTGGTCGCTTTCCCAAGCCTTCCGCGCGCAGTGGACATCGCCAAGGCGAATATCCCTGGGACGCTAGTCCCACCCTCATTCGGCAGCCCCGTCAAGGTAAGTGATATTAACTATGCCGGCATGTTCGATTCTCTACCACCATTTGGGGAAGCGGCCGCCATCGTCCAAATTTTACAGGGCAGAATCTTGACCTTCGAGCATCCAAAGCTCGCCATTGGCAAAGGACCGAAGAACGCCGGAGTCCTGTATGTTGTATGGAATGATGGTGATCATCCGGTACCCGACCTCTTCTCAGCAACCGCGAGCTATCAATTTAGCGACATTCTGTTCGCCAGTTCCGCCGACGCCGGCGCCACATGGTCCGCGCCTGTAAAGGTGAACAACAGCTCCGCAGATGGCACCCCGGCGCATCCTTTCACCGACGAGTTTCATCCGGCTCTGGCGACCGACAAGACCGGCAAGATCGGAGTCTGCTACTATGACCGCAGCAACGATCCGAGAAACTTTCTGATCGGCCGTACCTGCGCGTTCTCGACGGCTGGCAACAAATGGAAGAATATCCGCATTCAGTCCCCGGGCGGACCTTCAATCGTCAATCAGGACGATATCATCATCAGCCTCCATAACTGGCTCGGAGATTATGAAGCCTTAGCGAGTGATTCGCTAAATCAGAGCGCAGGATTCATCGGTGGCTACACTGACACATCTGCTGGCTATCAGAATATTCGGGAGAACAAGTTCTGACCCAAGTTTCTCGGGCGAATGGCTTCGGCCCGTAGAACGCGCGGCGACCGGCGGACGGCCTAGGCCCAGGCGTGAAAGCACGGCGGCCGCGTGGATCTGTTCGACCGGCCTACACCCGTGCGACGCTTCCAAGAGTTTGATGGAGGACTCCATTGTTGCGGGAGCCGACCGAAGGAAAGGCGGCATGTGAAGTCTCGGGCGTCAGTTGCCAAACAGGTTCGCAAGCGCCGCCATCGTTGCGGTCCGAAGTTCGTCCCGCGTGGCCCCACGATCGCCGCGGCTCCATCCGATGAGGATCGTGCGAGAAGGGCGGTCAACTAAATAGTCGGGCGTGGGCCCTTCTTGTACATAAATAGCGTCCGGTATTGGATCGCGGTCGTCCTCATCGATCTCAACAACTCGCATTTGCCTACTCAATCCCGCCAGGCTTGCCGCCTTCAGGCGATGGTATCCGTCTAGGATTTCAGCGCCTCGCCGTACGATCGCCCCGCCCAAATAGACGAGGCCGCCTCGTCCACCACGATCCAAGTTAACCATATCGACGGTCAAACCATCTGCTACGGCGCTATCAAACCGCTCACGTACAAGTCCGAGTACCAGACTCTTCATTTCTTCATGTTCGATCATCGCCACGCTCGCTTCTTTTTCTTTCGCTTCGCGGCCCGACGCGCCTTCGATTGAACGAAAACTGGCAAAGTGCCGACGCAAGCAGCGGCTTTGGGCTGCCGACATCACCCGGGTCTTAGCAGTGCTCGTTAAGTTTCACCCGGAATTCTTTTTGATCGAGTTTCAAACTGTTTCTTCGCAGCTCGGGCGGCAAGATAGACGTTTTCGATCGACTTCCGGTCTGCTACCGCTCTAATCCGATACGATGTGACCCGTGGTCGATTGGCTATGTGCTGTCGCCATGCTCCGTCGCTCGAATTGTCGATTCTCGTCGCCGGCGCCGCCTTAAGTCAGCCCCTGAATCACATGCTCATTGAACTCGTCAATCATAGTATTGTCTCCGGCTATCGTGACCTGGTTCACGCCCGCCGCGGCCATCTTTCGAATGCGCACCTGAAGTTCCTCGGCGGAGCCGGTCAGAGTCGTTTCCTTGATCATGCGATCCGTCACAAGCGGCGCATGTTCGGGCTTAAAATCGGCGCAGTAGCCTGAGTAGAGATCGAGATGGCGCGTCTCAATCGGCGCGTTGGGAGTCCGGTACGCATCCTTGAAGGCCATGAGACTGTCGCGGATGTCGGCCGGCAATTCATGCGGATCTCTGACCGAGAGGGCGAAGATATTGCATTCGGAGGTGACTAAAGGACCAACCGCTCGCTGAACGTCCGCGAAACTCTCGCCGGGTTTGGTCAGGTGGAAGGCGGTGGCGACCAGGATATAGAGATCCTGAAGCCGCTTGCCTGCTCGCTCAGCGCCACGCCGGATATGGTCGAGCGTGTACTCGAGCAGGCTATCGCCGACGACTCCGAACAGGATCACACCGTCACCGATTTCGCCCGCCAATTCGAGCGATTTGGGCCCGCTCCCGGCCAAGTAAATCGGGACCGGATCGCGGATGTTGATGAGACCGGCGTCGGGATCGAGAAACCGGATCTGCCGCCGCCGTTCGCCTTCGTGATACGAGACCGTCGCACCGCTCAGCAACGCCCGACAGACTTCGACATGGGTGCGCAGTTCCGCGAGCTTGGCAGCAGGCATCCCGAGTGTGCGTCTGGCCGTATTGCCCGTACCGATGCCCATGATCACGCGACCCGGGGCGAGCATGTTGAGCGTGGCAAAGTTGCAGGCGGTCACCGGGGCGATGCGGGAACTGGGGTTGGTGACATTGGTGCCCAACTTGATCGTCCTGGTGTCGTTCGCACACAACGCCAGGCATTGGAAGACATCAGCCCAGACCATCTGGGAATCGGCGAGCCAGGCATGTGTGAAACCCTTGGCCTCGGCATAAATGACGTCCTTGCGGCTCCCAACACTTGTGAGACAAACAATACCGAAATCCATAGTCGCTCCCACTTGCACAGGCCCGACGCGAGCAGCGGCTCTGGGCTGCCGACATCACCCGGGTCTTAGTGGACCCGATCTTCGAGACAGCGATCGGGCGATCGTAAGGTAGGAAATCCTGCCGAGGTCTGCATCTCATTGTGAGCGTCACGGGGCCGCAGGCCTCAAAGTCTAGGATCGCGCGGGTGCTTAATTCCCCCGAGGGTCCAATAGCAGCCGATCGAGAAACACCATGGCTGTCGCGATTTCCTCACGCAAACGATCCGTGCTCGCGAGCGATTGTTCGTAAGGTAGCGGAGCGTCCTCGGCGTTAACTGTTCTTCGGATCGCCTCATTCAAACTCCCGATTCGTTCTGTAAATGACTCGATGGCAACCACTTGCGGTTCGGTGAGGCTTGGCAATTCCAACACCTCAGTGAGTCGCTCGATCAAAGACGGGATCTCCCCGGCGTATTTAATCAGTCGTTTTGAGATTTCTCCCCGATGACGGTTTTCATCGTCGATGACTTCCTCTTCTGTTGAATGGTCCATTGCGCAGTATGGCTCTCATCCCGCCCTAGAATGCTTCACTAGAACAGTTCTCCTAAGAACCGGGAGACTCTTTCAATCGACATTCTTTCCAACCTACTGCGGGTGTTGGCGACAAGACCGCCTGTGCGGCCAGCGCCGCAATTGTCCGCATCACTTAGTCTAATGTTGCAGGAGTGCGATCCCCTTTCTGTGCACCAACACTATAGGGACCAGAGCAGGCAGGTGTTGAGAATCCGGGTTCTTTCAGCTCGGTGGAATGGTCGGTCAGGTGAAAGTCGTCAGGTATGCGGGATCATTCCTTGCTCTCAGGATCCGACCTCGGCCATTCCTAGCCCGAACAGAATCCTGTGGTTACCGAAAACTCGAACTCTGACGTATTGAGGTATTGATAGTCTCACCGGCCGAGCACGAGCAACGCGGTGATGTTGCCGACCGGCTGCGCTCCTCTGAAGTCCGGCGCCTCCTTGTCCAGTGAGAGATGGGTCCGGACTTGATTATAGTACGAAGCGTGGCCCTTCAGGACAAATGCGCGCTTTCGCGAGAAGTGCCTGAATGAACACGTCTTCGTTTCGCTCGACGATTGTCGGGCGATGCCAGCGATGATTCTAACGGGTTACACAGACTACAATTGCAGCGATCAGCCCTGCGCAAGTTTTGGGGAGCCGCAACCGGCAGGCGGCGGGCGGCGGTCTCTCAGATCCCGCCGACCCTCGCGCTCGCGACGCAAATCAGAGCTCATTTTTGTAGATCACACCGTCCTTCATTATGAGCTTAAGATTCTTTTGCGGATCGGTCATGACTTTTACGTCGCGCAAGGGATCTCCTTCAACGACCAGAAGGTCGGCAGAAGCTCCGGCAGAAATGGTTCCAAGATTGCCGCTTTGCCTGAGCAGCTCGGCGTTGATACGCGTGGCGGAGCGAATGATATTGAGCGGATCGTCGAGCTCGATTCTCATTTCAAATTCTCTGAGCTGTGACTGTTGCGCCTGTGGACCCCACAGGTCGGTCCCGAAGGCGATCGGTACCTGATAACGCTTCGCCCATTGTTAGACTTGTTGGCCCTTCGCAACAGTCGCCCTCAGATTGTCAACGATAGTTTTCGGCAGCCCAGTCTCGGCCGCGGATTCGATTCGTTGCATGAGCGATATGAAAGTAGGGTCTAGGTAGGATCCCTGCCGGGCCATCATCGCGACCGTTTCTTCGCTGATGAAGTTGGCATGTTCGATTGAGCGTACGCCGGCAAGCAGACATCGCCGAACGCCCTCGTCGGTGTAGACGTGCGCCATGACGTAGGTGCCCCGACCCTTCGCCTCTTCCACAATCGCGCGCAATTCTTCCAATGAGTATTCGTAAAATAGTGGGATGGGCCTCCGAGGGAAACACTACTCCACCGGAAACGAATACCTTTATTTGGGTCGCTCCCCTTCGGAGTTCTTCACGCGCAGCCTTGCGCACCTCGTCGATTCCGTCAGCGATAACCGACATCACGGAAAACGGACCCGCCTGACCACATGGGTCGACGACCTCATCGGGCGTGCGAAAGTCTGCGCCTCCGTCGGTCTGCGTGAGTGCGCGTCCCGAGTAGAACAGTCTTGGGCCAATGATTTTCCCTTCGGCCAGAAGACGGGCGACGCTGTGGTCGGCGCCGCCCGCTTCTCTGATCGAGGTGAAACCGTCCATAAGGCTACAGCGAAGATAATTGGCGGCAGCAATGGCGATTTCGGCGGCCGGGTACGAGATGTTTCTCGGACTCAGCGACAATCCCGTTATATGCGCATGCGCATCGATAAGACCCGGCATGACCGTTTTGCAATCTCTCAGAGGTGCAAAGTGCCTTCATGAAACATTTCAGCAATAGCTACGACCATGGGATATGGGCCGTCGAGGCGGTGGAACCTGAAGCCGAGATCAAGTGAAAAGAGACCTCTAGGTTCGCGGAGAACGGCGGCCCACGTTTAAGTACCTGGGCACCGAACTGGCGACATCAATCTGATTTGCGCTTTTCTTGTTGTTGCAGCTGTCGCATAAAAGCTGAAGGTTGCAGAGGTCATTCGTACCGGCCCTTGAGAGCGGAACTATATGGTCGAATTGTTCGTTGGCCATCAACTCGCCACCGATGTTGACCCCGCAGCTGGCGCACACACTGCGATCGCGGGCGCGCACGGCTTTCTTTGCCCATTCGGGCCACTCGATCCGGTCGATCCATTGTTTGGGTTCAGCATCGTTGATGTCTTTGCCATCAAAACCGATGAGAACCAACGTGCGCGAGATGTGTTCGCACAACTGCCGGTCGTGAAAGACGCGCTCGGCGTAGTTTTCCGCGTGTATAGCGCGAGCTTCCGAGATCTCAGACGCGTGAGTTTCAAGTATCCGCCTGCGCAGATCGCCGAGGGCCTCTATTCCCTCGACGGAGGTCAAATACTCGAAGTATTCCTCATCGTCTGTTAAGTTGTACAGATCGTCGATCTTGGTGAGCGCCGTTTCTGCCTCGTCCAAGAGCGCGTCGTTCGATGAACAGCCCAAATGTCTAAGCAACCCTACCAGATCTTCGAGATACCACGGTGCGTACTCGTCCTTGAGGCTCTCGAAATACTCCTCCTCGAGGTACTCGTCGTATAGCCACAAACCGAGGTGATACAGGAGGCCCTCGCGGAGCGTCTTGCGGAGGAGATCGAAGGGCTCCTGCCGTCCCCGTACGTGTTGCTTCAGCTTGTCGAACAAGACCATACCGGTCCAGTTGGGGTCGAAGAGCTGACGCAGACCGAAGGAGTGCAGCTTCAGCGCGAGTGGAGTGTAAACGTTTGCTTCTGGCATGTTATTAAGACTCTAAATTGAAGCCCGGTAGCGATGGTCTGCGAGCGCCTTTCCGAACGAGAGAACGGCTCCGAGTTGCGACTGACAGTTGGCGATCACGGTCGCTGTGCTCTTCGTGCTGCTCACACTGCAACCGGTGGAAGCCGCTGCGAGCTGGGACTATCGGACATCACTCGCGGCGGACGATTCCTGCGAAGCCTGCAACGATAAGACCGGTCAGAATCCAGCCAGCGACGATTTCAAGCGACAACCACAGACGCAGCAGGTAGCCCCAGGGTAAACCTATGGGCCAGCAAAAGCACCAATTCCAATTTTCGGCCGCAGGCCACCAATTGACTTCTTGACCGAAGGCATGAATCGGTAGCAGCACATCCAGTGAATAGAGCATCGGACTTAGTTGCGCAGCTTTGAGACGAGTGACAGGTCCTGGTTTTGCCAGCTCCGAGACTGGCACCATCAGCCCCGCAGAATGCCCCAAACTCACTAACAGCCAGCCCGTCAAAAACACGATGATTGAAAGCATAGCCGCAGGCTTTTGGGGCTCGTAACCAAATCTAAGAGTCCTCCGATATAACGAACGCAGGAATTTCTGGCGTATGTTGAAAGTCTCGCGGCGATCTTTCTCCCGCTCTAGCGCAACAAGAGTTTCGCGGCTCTCGCGCTCATAGCCCATTTCGCGAAGCACTCTCGCCAGATGACGATACGGTTGAGCTCGAACGCGCTGGTTGCTTCCTTCAGATCCGCTGAGCGGTTGTCGCCCGAGCAGATCCAATCGACGCAGTGCTTCATCAGGCCTTCGCAGATAAGCGTACGTGAAGCCATCTAAATCCACGTGCTCAGCGCTTGGCCAGCTTTCTATGTCGTCATCGATGCCGCCAGCGAACGCTCCGCTAAGATCGAGAAACCCGTCGACGCCGAAGTGAGTCTTGCGCGCGAACAGACTTCCTTTGATGCGCCTGCCCTGAGGCAACGATGGGCGGCGCTCTTCAGCGCCGAACCATCGCCCAACCTGGGGCGCGCGTTGCTGCTTAGAGCGATTGCGTACCGGCTTCAGGAAAGGTCGTTCGCCGGCCTCAAACCATCAACGCAGCGGATCCTCGACCGTATTGCCGATAATCGGTCATCGGACGCACCGCAATCTATTCCGCAACGGCGGGCAACCGCCGGGACCGTGCTGATCCGGCAGTGGCGCGGCGTCAGTCACCGGGTCACCGTGCGGAACGCGCCGAACTTCTCGGCGAGATACAGCAGGATCGCGCCGGACTCGAAGACGCGGATCGGCGAGGGGCCACTCCGGTCCACTAGAGCGGGGATCTTGGAGTTCGGGTTCACGGCGACGAAGCCGGTGCCGAACTGCTCGCCGTCGCCGATTTTGATCAGCCAGGCATCGTACTCCGCGCCGCCATGCCCGAGGGCCAGGAGTTCCTCCAACATGACCGTCACTTTCACACCGTTTGGTGTGCCAAGCGAATAGAGCTGGAGGGGATGGCCGCCGACCGGTAGTTCCTTATCGTGAGTCGGCCCTGAGATCGGACGGTTGATGTTTGCGAACCGGCCGCCGTTCGATTTGTTCCAAGTCCAAACCTTCGGAGGAACGTATTCAGATGAGCTAGTCATTTCCAGCACTCGCCTCTTTAGCAGGATAAAGAATCGGCATGCGCGATCAATCTGGCCGAGCGGATCCTAAACGACACCGTTCGACCCGCGCCATATAGGGACATGGTTCTTTCGGGCATCCAGGGTCATCTCTTTACACGCCGGTAAATAACTCGAAAGTCGGCGCAATAGGTCTCCTGATCGTTGACCTTCTCGAAAATCGGATCCCGGTCTCACCTCCCACGATCGTGCCGACCCTTATCGAGCCAATCAATCATTCATCGCCGATGGGCGGAAAGATAGGTGCAACGCACTTTTCCCAACCGGGCCTGAACCGGGACTTTCGAGGCAGATTGTTGCGATTTCGCGCACTTAGCGCCGAGAGGCCGACTGGATTCATGGCGCGAATTGAGCGCACATGGAAACCCGAATGGAGGTCGCCATGGCGCAGAGCATTTCGTCGAATCGCAAAACGGCGCAGCAGAGCTTAAGGGCCGCTGCCGAGGACCTGGCCGGGGAGATTGCAACCCTCAACACGCTCGAGCTCGCTGCACTGCTGCAAAAGTGGAAGGCTCTATTCGGTACTGACCCGTCCCCGCTCCTCGCACCCATCTTTATGGTCAGGGCGATCGCGTACCGGTTGCAGGAGCAAAGGTATGGCGGGCTGAAGCCATCGACGCAGCGGCTCCTCGACCGTGTTTGTGAGGGGCGCGCTGATGTGGGCCGAAAGCGTATTCCAGATAAGCGTGTTTCGGCGGGCACCGTGCTGATCCGCGAGTGGGGCAGCGTCAGTCACCGGGTCACGGTGCTCGACCACGGCGTCGTCTACCGCGGCCGGCGCTACCGATCGCTG
>Ga0185299_10007736_pt1 | contig 10870 bp, 10 predicted proteins | sample PaiPotPPA55metaG_FD_128002 | JGI IMG/M metagenome (GOLD analysis project Ga0185299, IMG submission 128002) | Iron sulfur acid spring bacterial and archeal communities from Banff, Canada, to study Microbial Dark Matter (Phase II) - Paint Pots PPA... ...
AGCGCAACTGATGACCTCGGCTGGGAAACGGTGACCGTGATAGAGCGATTTCGATTTCTTCATCACGCCATCTTACGTGACCGGCCCAGCAACCTGACAACGCCGTCGGGCGTGCTGCCAGTGAGCCCACTGTCAGCGACACCCAATGGACGCTAGCGATCGACGGTGGATTTGTTCGCGGAAATCGAAAATCGGAATGCTCAAGCTTTGAAGTCCTCACTGGGCGATTGGCCACGAAAGGCAAAACGCCGCACGTTTTCGCTTTCGTCAGAAATGAACTGCCAGAAGCCGTGGAAAGGCTTGCGACGCTCGTTTGCTCCGTTACAGGTTGCGCGCATCCGAAACTATCGCTGATTACTGATGGCGCAAATGGTCTGCGGACGATCTCGAGTCGACTTCCGTTTCCCGTCGAGCCAGTTCTTGATTGGTTCCACATTTCCATGCGGGTTAGATATCTCGAACAGATTGTTGCAGGCACCCGCGCAGCGACTGTGACGGAGAAAGCGGCGAAATCTACGTTGGTCGCCCGAGTAAAGAAACTTCGCTGGTGTTTCTGGCACGCCAACGTTCAGAAGGCGGAAAGTCGGATGCGAGAAATCCTATTAATCTGCCGCATCGTAGTGCCAGAGACCTCGAGATTTGGCGAAAGCCTCTCACAACTCGACTACCGCACGCGCGAGCTCGTTGCTTATGTTGATTGCAACGGGGGATCGACGATTCCCTACGCCAAGCGACACCGTGCAGGAAGATCAATCTCAACTGCGATGGCAGAGTCGGCCGTTAATCAAGTGTTGAACCATCGGATGTGCAAACGACAACAGATGCGCTGGTCGCCGCGCGGCGCGCACCTGTTGGCACAAGTTCGATGTGCTGTCATCAACGGTGATCTGAGCGAACGCCTCGCACTTTTCAGGAAACGCATGAACGAGCTGCCCGCCGAGGTCGCCGCATTTCTTGGTCATCTACAGCGGCTGGAAGAGGCGTTACCCCAAGGTTTTTAACGCTCCCGCACCGCAGAACTCCCGTCAAGCTGCCACCGCACGCGCCGCATTGCGCCCACGCAACCATTCGAGCGCGAGCAGCAGGCCCGTCGAGAAAATAATCAAGATCGTCGCGAGTGCCGCGATGGTCGGGCTGATGTTTTCGCGGATACCGGTGAACATTTGCCGCGGCAGCGTCGTTTGATTCGCGCCGGCCAGGAACAGCGTCACGACCACTTCATCGAACGAGGTCGCGAACGCGAACAGCGCGCCCGAGATCACACCGGGCGCGATCACCGGCAACGTAATGCGGAAGAATGTCGTTACCGGATTTGCCCCGAGCGACAGGCTCGCGCGCACGAGGTTGTAATTGAAGCCCTGCAAGGTCGCCGCCACCGTCGTCACGACGAACGGAACACCTAGCGAAGCATGCGCGAGGATCAGCCCGATATACGTGTTCGCAAGGCCGAGCGGCGCGAAGAACAGATACATGCCGACGCCGACTACCACCACCGGCACGATCATCGGTGAGATCAGGATCGCCATCAGGAGCGCCTTGCCGCGGAAGTTCGCTTTCGTCAGGCCGATCGCGGCGAGCGTGCCGAGCACGGTCGCCACCACCGTCGCTGACGGCGCCACGATGAAGCTGTTCTTCGCCGCCATCCGCCATTCGGTGGACGCTATCAGGTTCTGATACCAGCGCAGCGACCAGCCCGGAATCGGATACACCAGAAACGTGCTCGACGAGAACGACAGCGGCACAATCGCGAGAACTGGCAGGATCAGGTACAGCAGCGTAAGCACGGCCACGCCGCGCAGCACGAAGTACCACACGCGTTCGACGAGCGACGTATGCGGCGCAAACAGCGGTTTGGAGAGTTTCATCGCAGGCTCCGTGGGCGCTCAGCCGAGACTCAGTTGCGAACGCGTGAAGCGCCCATAGACCACATACAACACGAGCGTCGCGGCGAGCAGCAGTCCGCCGAGCGCACACGCCATCCCCCAGTTGATCGTCACATTGGTGAAGTACGCGACGTAGTAGCTGACCATCTGGTCGCTCGGGCCGCCGAGCAGCGCCGGTGTGATGTAATAACCAATCGCGAGAATGAACACCAGCAGAGCGCCGGCTCCGATGCCCGGATAGGTCTGCGGAACATACACGCGCCAGAACGCGGCGAACGGATGACTGCCGAGCGAGATCGCCGCGCGCTGGTAAGTCGGCGGGATCGACTTCATCACGCTATACAGCGGCAGGATCATGAACGGCAGCAGGATATGTGTCATCGAGATGTACACGCCGACCCGATTGAACAGCAGCGGTAACGGATCGTGAATCAGGCCGCTGCCGATCAGCGCCTTGTTGGCAAGCCCTTCACTTTGCAGAATCACGATCCACGCGGCGACGCGCACGAGGATCGACGTCCAGAACGGGATCAGCACCATAATCATCACCAGATTCGCGCGACGATCCGACAGCGTCGAAATCCAGTAGGCAAGCGGAAAGCCAAGCAGCAGCGTGAAGATCGTGACGGCCGCGCCTATCACGAAGGTTCGGCTGAAGACGGCGAGATAGATCTGTTGATCAGGGTCGGTCTGGATGATGTGGCCGAACGCATCCTGTTTGTGATCGAGCGACGCCAGCAGGTAGAACGGGGAATACGCACTGCCGTTCTTTGCGATAGCCTGCCAGTACGTAATGTCGTCCCAGCGCGGGTCGAGTTCCACCAACTTCGCGTGGACCTGTGCGGGCGTCAGCGTGAGCGGATGGCCCGCGTCGTCGGCGAGGGGCATCGCGTGCGCCGTCTTCGTGACCAGCGAGCGATAGCCTGGAATTTCCGTATTCAGGCGCCGTGCGAGCGCGCCCATCATTTCGCCGTCCCGGGTCGCGGTCAGATCTGCAGCCAGTGCCCCATAGGCCGCATCGGCGGGCGGTGTCTTACGGTCCCAGCCGCGCAGCATACTCACGGTATGCGGCAGCGCGGTTACGATCTCGGGGTTCTGCGCGGCGCGCGTCAACAGCGCGCCAATCGGCACGACAAAAATCAACAGCAGAAAAATCGCGAGCGGCGCGATCAGCAGCAGCGCCATCGCGCGCTTCTTCGCTTCGGCCGCTTTCAGTTCGCGTTTGAGTCTGCCCATCGATTCGGGCGTTGAATCGGCGGCGATCGTTATCGTGGTCACACCTGTCTCCTGCCTGGCAGACGACCCGCGCGCCGAAGCGGCGCGCGGGTCCTGCATCGATGCGGCGCGGCCTCGGTCACGAAGCCGCGCCCTCCTGGGTTTCCTATGCGCTTACTTCGCAGCCCACGAAGCGAAGCGTTGTTCCAGCTCGTCGCCGTGGTCGGTCCAGAAGGCCATGTCCTGCAGCACCGCGTTCTTCCCGTTGGCCGGCGAGTTCGGCAGGTTGGCAAGCGTCTTCGGATCAAGGGTCTTGATCGCCGAGATGTTCACCGGGCCGTACGCGATATTTTTTGCGTAGTCCTGCTGCGGCTTCTGGGAGAGCGAGTATGCGATGTACTTCTCGGCCAGCGCCTTATTCGACGTGCCCTTCGGCATGGCCCAGAAGTCGAGGTCGTAGATGCTTCCGTTCCACACGACCTTTAGGTTCTTGCCCTCCTTCTGCGCGGCATCGATCCGGCCGTTGTATGCGGTCGACATCACGACGTCACCCGCCACGAGGAACTGCGGCGGTTGCGCACCGGCTTCCCACCACTGGATATTCGGCTTCAGCTCGTCGAGCTTCTTGAACGCGCGATCCTGGCCAGCCTTGGTCGCGAGCACCTTGTAAACGTCCTTCGGCTCGACGCCGTCAGACATCAGTGCGAATTCGAGGTTGTAGCGCGCACCCTTTCGCATCGCACGCTTGCCGGGGAATTTCTTCACGTCCCAGAAGTCGGCCCAGCCGGTCGGCGCGGTCTTCAGCTTGTCGGCGTTGTACGCGAGCGCCGTCGACCACACGAAGAAGCCTACGCCGCAGGTTTGCGGCGCTTCCGGAATCAGATCGGATTTCTTCGCGATCTTCGACCAGTCGAGCTTTTCGTACAGACCTTCGTCACAGCCGCGGCCGAGGTCGCCCGATTCGACTTCGACGACGTCCCAGTTCACATGCTTGGCTTCGACCATCGCCTTCACTTTGGCCTGCTCACCGTTGTATTCGACGGCGGTGATCTTGTTGCCGGTCTGCGCTTCGAACGGCTGGTTGAACGCGACCTTCTGTGCATCACCGTTCGCACCGCCAAAATTGACGACCGTCAGTTCGGCCGCGCTGACCTGCGCGGTACCCAATGCAAGTGCCACAGCACCGACAGCGACAGCGCAGCGCGATTTCCCGATCTTCTTCATGATGTGCTCCTCTCTTTTGTGATGGTGTTCTACTCAGCGACCGCTGTGTGGCGGTGTTGTCGTGCAGCTCAAGCTCAAGCAGTCCCCGGTTAGCCGGCCCCGGCAAAGACGCGCAGATGCTCGGGCGCGAATTCGAGCGCGACCGGTGCGCCAGGCGCAAAGGTATGGAGCGCATCGGTGCCAAGCGGCACCTTGACGAAGCACTCGTCCTGTTCGGGCAAGGCACAGCGCATCCGCACGTGGTCGCCGAAATAGATTAGCCCTCGCGCCTCGCCGGCAAGCGCATTGGCGCCGGGCCGCGCTGCGCCGTTCGCGAGCTTCATGCGCTCAGGCCGGATGCACGCAACCGCCGGCGTGCCCGCCCGTGCGCCACCGACATTGCGGCCTTTGAGCCGCGTGCCGTCGATCAGATGAAACTCGCAGTAATCGCCGTCGACGTTCGCGATGGTGCCGCGCAGCTTGTTGCTGTCGCCGATGAAGTTGGCGACGAACTCGTTGCAGGGCGACTCATACAGGCGGTCGACGGTATCGAGTTGTTGCACGACACCTTTATCGAAGACAGCGACGCGGTCCGACATCGTCAGCGCTTCGCCCTGATCGTGCGTCACATAGATGAACGTGACGCCGAGCTTCTCGTGCAATGATTTAAGTTCATACTGCATGTGTTCACGCAGTTGCTTGTCAAGTGCGCCGAGCGGTTCGTCCATCAGCAACAGCTTCGGCTCGAACACCAGCGCACGCGCCAGTGCGATGCGCTGTTGCTGGCCACCCGACAGTTGTGCCGGGTAGCGCTTCGCGAAGCTTTCCATGCGCACCATCTTCAGCGCGTTGTCGACCCGGTATGCGCGCTCCTCGGCCAACAGCTTCCTCACCGTCAGCGGATACGCGACGTTCTGTTCGACAGTCAAATGTGGAAACAGCGCATAGTTCTGGAACACCATGCCGATGTTGCGCTTGTGCGGCGGCACGGTATTGAGCAGCGTTCCGTCGAGCCAGATCTCGCCGCCCGTCGGAAATTCGAAGCCCGCCAGCATCATCAGGCAGGTCGTCTTGCCGGAGCCGGACGGCCCGAGCAGCGTCAGGAATTCACCCTGATAGATATCCAGATCGAGCTGTTTGACGACGAGCGTCTCCCCGTCATACGTCTTGCGCACACCCCGAAAGCTGACGATCACGTCTTTGGTTTTCATCGTCTATGTCTCCTTCGCCATCCCGGCTAGCGCCCTCTCGAACGAAGGAGCACCTCAATTGCGTGAATCACTATAACCGGTTACGGTTCTACAATATGGAACCATTTCATTATTTTGGATAGAACCACTTGGACACAGTCATCCTGTCGGATTGGCTCGCTGCGCGGCTCAACCGGGCGGCCCCCGAACCCTTTTACCGGCAGGTGCTGCGGCTGATGCAGCAGGCCATCCTCACCGGACAGTTGCCCCCCGGCACGAAGCTGCCCAGTTCGCGCACGCTGTCTGGCGAACTCGGTATCGCTCGCAATACCGTGCTGCACGTGTACGACCAGTTGACGGCGGAAGGCTATGTGATCTCGACCACTGGCAGTGGCACATATGTCGCCGATTCACGACCGGACAGCGCCGCGGTCAACACGCGCACGACGGAGCTGGCAAGCGAGCCTGTCGGGTTGGGCGCGCTCGTGCCGGACCCCAACCCACGCGAGCGCGGCGACCTGTCGACGCGTGGCCGCCGCCTGATCAATCAGGCGGGCGTATCGCTCAAGCAATGGGGGGCCTTTATGCCGGGTGTGCCCGACGTCGCCGAGTTTCCGGCACGCACATGGAGCCGCCTGCAAGCAAAACTGTGGAAAGAAGCCAATCCCGATCTGCTGACCTATGCGCCGGGCGGTGGCTACCGGCCGCTGCGGCGCGCGCTGACGGATTACCTGCGCGTCGCGCGCTCGGTGAACTGCACGCCGGATCAGATCATCATCACCACCGGCATTCATCAGTCGATCGATCTCGCGGTGCGCCTCCTGACCGACGTCGGGGACCGCGCGTGGGTCGAGGAACCGTGCTATTGGGGTGTACGCAGCGTGCTGCAATCGTCAGGGATAACACTGGTGCCCGTGCCGGTCGATGCCGAAGGGCTCAACCCTCGCGAGCACGACCTGCAAAACCCACCGCGGCTCGCTCTCGTCACGCCGTCGCATCAGTACCCGCTCGGGATGGTGATGAGCCTTGCGCGCCGCCGGACTCTGCTCGAATACGCGCGCAACCACAACGTCTGGATCATTGAGGATGACTACGATAGTGAGTTTCGCTACGGCAGCCGCCCGCTTGCGTCGCTGCAGGGTCTCGACGATGCGGGTCAGGTGATCTATGTCGGCAGTTTGGGGAAGATGCTGTTTCCGGGTTTGCGCATCGGCTACATGATCGCGCCGGAACATCTGGTCGATACTTTCCGCACGGGCGTCGCGGAGCTGTATCGCGAAGGTCAGTTGATGCAGCAGGCCGTGATGACCGATTTCATTATGGATGGCCACCTCACATCGCACGTGCGGCGGATGCGCGCGCTATATGGCGAACGCCGGCAAATCCTGATCGATGCGATTACCGCGCGCTTCGGAAACGAACTGCCTGTGATGGGCGACGAGGCCGGCCTGCACCTCGTGCTCGGCCTGCCCGATCATTCGAACGACCGCACAGTGGCCGCGGCCGCCTACGATGCCGGTGTGATCGTGCGCCCACTTGCTGCGTACTATAGCGGCGAGAGCCCAGCGCGGCGCGGCCTGCTGCTCGGATACGCGTGCGTCGCCAACGACAAGATCGGCCCAGCCTTCGGCACGCTCGCCCGCGTGATCGAACAGTCGGCACTGCGCGTGCCGGTTTCGACGATTCGGACTCCGCGGGTACCTTCCGGTGAGTCGTTAAGCACGGCTTCATCGAAGGTTTAAGGGGAGGCTGGTTATATGATTATCGAAACCATCGACCTTGCCCGAAGTGATTTGAAACGCCGGCAGGCGGCGAGTTGAAGTTGCTCGTGCCGGACGATCGGTATTGTCAACTTTCGGGCAGCTTGGCGTGGATGCGGCGATAATGTCGGCCATGAAACCAGCGACCCAGCAGAACACACCTGTCACCGACAACCCGCTGTCCAATGTGCGCTATCGCTTCCCGCCCGATGTGATCAGCTACGTGGTGTGGCTGTACTACCGTTTCCCCCTGAGCCTGCGCATGGTCAAGGAGTTGTTGGCCGCGCGTGGCATTGAACTCACGTATGAAACTGTGAGACGCTGGGCGGTGAAGTTCGGCCAGGGCATTGCCCGGCGCATCCGGTCCACTGCCCTGGTGCGAGGCGACAAGTGGCACCTTGATGAAGCGGTCGTCACGATCAACGGGAAGAAACACTAGCTACGGCGCGCGGTAGACCAGCATGGCGCGGTGCTCGATGTGCTGGTGCAAAGCAGGCGCGACCGGCACGCGGCCCGGCGGCTCATGCGCAAGCTGCCAAGGAAGCATGGTCGTGCTCCGCGTGTGTTGATCACCGACAAGCTCAAAAGCTATGCGGCGGCGCACAGGGATCTCGGTCTGAACGGCGAACACCGCCAACATAAGCGGCTGAATAACCGGGCGGAAAACTCGCACCAGCCAACGCGGGTACGCGAGAAGGTGATGCGCCGCTTCAAGTCGGCGCGTCATCTGCAAGGGTTTGCTTCGGTCCACGATCAGGTCGCCAATCTCTTTATGCGCTACCGCTATAACACCGACGCAAAGCAAAAGCGGGCGCTACGCACCCAGGCCTTCGAGACGTGGGAAATCGTGACGTGTGCTCCGATGCTGGAGCGCCTTGCCGCTTAAGTTAGCTATCCTCACGTACTGCGTGTTCGGCCGCACGGCGGCCAACAAGTTGCCGTTCAAGCAGTTGCGCCTCTCACGAGGCGCGCTGTGGATGTGCAACCGGAATCGTCCCATCGCAGGGCGTCGTGCCCGTGCTGCGATGAGCTGCACCGCCCATCGGGCGGTCCAGATATCTGAAGCCGCTACCACGTCTCACGGACCAGCAAGACAGGACAACATGAGAACCGCAGAAAATGCTCCGCGACGCTACCCATCGTTATCCGGCTCATCCCGCGCCGTCCGTGAGTGCCCATGACCACGAGATCAGCGCCATTGCGCTGTGCGCAGCGCAGCAGGCAATCCGCGACACCCTCCGATATGTTGTCGGTTTCCGCCATTTCGACGTCGCACGTGAGCCCATGCTCGGCCATGACTGTCCGCGCATCCGCCAGTACGCGGCCGCCGTCGCGACGCAGGGTGTCGACAAGCGCGAACTGGTCGTAGCTCGCCGCGTACATGAACATCGCGGACCGGTCGAGTACATAGACGGCCGTCATCTTTTCGTAGCCTGCATTCGCCATATGAATGGCTTGAAGCAATGCGCGCTTTGACGATTCGCTGCCATCCACCGCGATCAGAATGTTTCGATACATAATCGCCTCCTCACCCTTGACCGCGCGACAGGAAGTGGTCCCGGACCCGGCGGCAGCCTAGCCGCTCGCATCGAAGTGCCTGCGACCTTGTTCTGGCAATGTCCGCCTGTTCATGACCCACGATCACATGGCGGGAATCACTACCGGAAAATCCGTATGATCCTCGACACCTTTGACACCAGGCACGTTTTCCGCGGCGATGCACATGGCGCGCGCTTGCTCGACCGAGGTCACGACACCCCATAGATAAACAGTGCCTCCGTTCACAATGACGTTCTCGGCAGGCGCTGCCCATCGGTGAGCGCCAAGTTCGCGAAGGACCGCCTCGCGAATGGTCTCATCGACATCCGACGCCGCAGAAGTCACTTCCTTCGGCACACTGGCCAACGCCTTCACCAGGTTCGCCCTGCTGACGATGCCGAGAAGTTCTCCGTCATAGACGACTGGCACGCGCTTGATTCGATGTCGCTCCAGGAGATCTGCTATTTCGCTGACTGGCGTTGTCTCTTGCACAGAGATCACCTTGGCCGTCATTACGTCCTTCACCAACCGTGCGTTTTCCTTGATATAGGTCGCCGCAAGATCCCGAGTAGACGCAAAAAATTCGAGCCACCATGAGCGTCGCCGAGCTTGCGTTCCAGTCTCGGTTCTATGGAGCAAGTCACCTTCGGTGAGCATTCCAAGCAACCGGCCCTCGTCATCAACCACCGGCGCGCCGCTGATGTGGTTCTCAGCGAATACGCGCGCCGCTTCGCGCACCGGTGTTTCGGGGTTGACTGTAATTACCGTTCTGGTCATGACGTCAAGTGCACGCATGTGCTTCTCCTCAATCTGATAAAGCAAGTTCTTGGTAAAGGCCAACCTTTCATTGCAGGACTCGCTCACAGTAAGAATGCTAGTCAAGGATGAGCCTCAGGTCTTGACTCAAGTCAACCGCGTCACCTTTCTCCTCCATTCATACGGTCTCATGTCAACACTTTGGCGCCGGCGGCACCCAATCAAAACTGGAATTCAACGATCCGAAATAAAGTCAGACCGGGATTGCAGCCACATAGCGCTGACGATGCCGACCGCCAGCGACACCAATGCTCAGGCCACATTGTTAGAAACGCATCCCTACGCCCACGCCAACTATAAGCGGGTCGATCTTGAGCGATCCGAGCGAAGCGCCGTCCGCCGACGCGCTTGTGCGCATCCAGATCTTCTTGATGTCAGCGTTGACAAACAGATTGCGGGCGACCTGCACGTCGATACCCGCTTGCAGGGCCGGCCCGATGCTTGAGTTCTTGATCGAGACGGGCGTGTTCCTGCGTGAAGGCCGTTGTTGTAGAACAGCGTGTAGTTCAGGCCAGCACCCAATGTCGTCGACGCGGCCTTCGCGTCGGCTAAAACATCTGCCAGTACATCGGCGCGGTCTGCGCTGACGGAATATCTGATGCTGGGCGACCGCGGGATCGTGGCGGCGGCAGAACGCGGGTTGAGCGTCGGCTGGTCGGCGCCGATGGTCAGCCATGCCGATGAAGTGGCGGCACTCGCCGATCGCCTCACCGGAGTTCTGTTCCAGCGCCTCAACGTCGGACGGGCGACCCGCGTGACGGTGATCCACGCGACACCGAACCCGTCGGCAAGCGTCGAGCTCGTGGAGCAGACGCTGTTGTCGTTCGACTTTCGGCGATTCTCGAACCCATCCTCCACAACATCACGTCAAGACCCACCGCTCACTACCGTCGCGCCCCAGCGCCTGCTGGCGCGGCTCGCAGAAGAATACGTCTTCGCGCAGCTCTGTGAGGCCATCATGCTGTCGTTCGCTGCCGAGAACGAAGCACGGATGCGGGCCATGATCGCCGCACGCACGAACGTGCACACAGACTCACGGCATTGACCGGCGACTTTCGCCGGCTGAGGCAAGAGGAGATCACGTCGGAAATCGTCGAGCTTTCTGCAGGAAGCGTCGCCGCCAGCAAGTCTTCACGAAAGCCGCGGCCGCGCTAATGAGCACGGACTCGATCTACTCTCCTGAATAAGGCCACTGTGGTGCCCGGTTTGACGGTGAGTTTCACCGTTCCTGCCAGAGTCGGCACATGCAGGCTGGCGCCGAGCA
>Ga0185299_10007737_pt1 | contig 10869 bp, 5 predicted proteins | sample PaiPotPPA55metaG_FD_128002 | JGI IMG/M metagenome (GOLD analysis project Ga0185299, IMG submission 128002) | Iron sulfur acid spring bacterial and archeal communities from Banff, Canada, to study Microbial Dark Matter (Phase II) - Paint Pots PPA... ...
ACAAGGCGGTGGTGGAAGCTGTCGCCGCACGCGATTGTGCCCGGGCGGGCCGCTTGCTGCGCCAGCATGCAGTAGAGAGCCGCGCCCGAATGCACAAGGCGGCCGCCGCCACCACCGTGAGGTAGAGGAATGCCGACCGACATCATCGTCAACGGCCGTACCTACCGCTGGATGGATCGTCCGCTGGTCGTGGTGTGCGTCGATGGCTGTCAGTACGAGTACATCACGGCGGCCGTAGCGGCAGGTGCCGCCCCCTTTCTCGGCCGGCTGCTCGCGGGCGCCGGGACCTCGGTCATCGCCGACTGCGTGATGCCGAGCTTCACCAACCCCAACAACCTGTCCATCGTCACCGGTGTGCCGCCCTCGGTGCACGGGATCTGCGGCAACTACTTCTTCGACCCCGAGAGCGGAGAGGAAGTGATGATGAACGACCCGCGCCATCTTCGGGTGGGAACGATACTCGCGGCGTTTTCCGAAGCCGGCGCGAAAGTAGCCGTGATCACGGCCAAGGACAAGCTGCGCAAGCTCCTGGGTCACCGGATGACGGGCATTTGCTTCTCCTCCGAGAAGGCCGACCAGGCCACCTTGGCGGAGAACGGCATAGAGAACGTGCTGGGCCGCGTCGGCATGCCTGTTCCATCCGTGTACAGCGCGGAGCTGTCGGAATTCGTCTTTGTGGCGGGCGTGAAGCTGATGGAACGCGAGCGGCCTGACCTCATGTACCTGTCCACGACCGACTACATCCAGCACAAGGCCGCGCCCGGCACGCCCGTGGCGAACGATTTTTACGCGATGATCGACCGCAATCTCGCGCGGCTCGACGCGCTGGGGGCCACGATTGTCCTTACCGCCGATCACGGGATGAACGCCAAGCACGGCGACGATGGTCAGCCCAATGTAATTTACCTGCAGGACACCCTCGATGCTTGGCTCGGAGCGTCCAAGGCGCGGGTGATCCTGCCGATCACTGACCCGTATGTCGTGCATCACGGCGCCCTCGGCTCCTTCGCGCTGGTGTACCTGCCGGAACCGGCGGCCCAGCGCGCGGCAGCGGAGCGGATCGCGGCGCTTCGCGGAATCGAAATGGTTCTGACGCGTGCCGAGGCCGCGGCGAAGTTCGAGCTGCCGTCGGACCGTATCGGCGACCTCGTGGTTGTATCTCGGCTGGACACGGTCATCGGCACCAGCCGCGATCGGCACGACCTGTCCGGGCTCGACGTTCCGCTGCGCTCACACGGCGGCTTGTCGGAACAGAAGGTACCGCTGCTCGTCAATCGCAGGTTGAGCAAACAGCCTGAAGCCCGCCGTTGGCGCAACTTCGATGCCTTCGACCTCGGGCTGAACCTCGTCACTCGGCCCTCATAGGAGCATGCGATGTCCGCCGGCGCCATCCCGTCCGCACCGCGCGAGCTGATTCGCGAGTCGCTGCGAATCGCAGGCGAGAAGATATCGCATGACCGGGTCATCGAGGTTCATCACCCGTATAGCGGCGAGCTCGTCGGTACCGTTCCCAAAGCCACCCTCGACGATGTCAAACGGGCGCTGCGGGTTGCGCGGCGCTTCAGGTCCACGCTCACCCGCCACGACCGCTACCGGATCCTCATGAAGGCGGGCGCCATCATTGCTTCGAAGCGCGCTGATCTCGCGCGCCTGATCACGCTGGAGTCGGGCCTTTGTCTCAAGGACTCGAAGTACGAGGTCGGACGTGCCTCGGATGTTCTGCTGTTCGCCGCCAACCAATCACTGGTCGACGACGGCGAAGTGTTCTCGTGCGATCTCACCGCCCATGGAAAGAGCCGCAAGGTCTACACCATGAGGGAGCCGCTGCTCGGGGCAATCTCCGCGATCACTCCGTTCAACCATCCACTGAATCAGGTGATCCACAAGGTGGCTCCCGCGGTGGCCACCAACAACCGTGTCGTCCTCAAGCCCAGCGAGAAGACTCCGCTGACCGCGTTTGCGCTCGCGGACATTTTTTATGAGGCGGGGCTGCCCCCGGAAATGCTTTCGGTGCTGACGGGCGATCCCGCTGAGATCGCCGATGAGCTGCTGACCAATGAGGACGTTGATCTCGTCACCTTCACCGGGGGCGTGTCGGTGGGCAAGTACATTGCCGCCAAGGCGGTATATAAACGCCAGGTGCTGGAATTGGGCGGAAACGATCCGATCATCGTGCTCGAGGATGCGGACCTCGAAGAGGCAGCCGCTCTGGCGGCGAGCGGTTCCTACAAGAACTCGGGCCAGCGATGCACCGCCGTCAAGCGCATGCTGGTCCAGGAGAGCGTGGCCGACCGTTTCGTCGAACTGCTCGTGGAGAAGACGCGTGCCGTCAGGTACGGCGATCCGTTCGATCCCGCGATGGATATGGGCACGGTGATCGACGAGCCGTCGGCGAAGCGATTCGAGGCGGTGGTGAACGAAGCCGTGGCGGGTGGCGCCAGACTGCTGATCGGCAACGTCCGCCGCGGCGCGCTGTACTCACCGACCGTGCTCGACCGGGTCACACCGAATATGAGGGTCGTGCGACATGAGACTTTCGGCCCTGTCTCGCCGGTCATCCGCTTCAACACCGTGGAGGAGGCGATCAGCATCTCGAACGGAACCGCCTATGGCCTGTCCTCATCGCTCTGCACCAACCGCATCGACCTGATCACCCGCTTCATCCGGGAGCTGCATGTCGGCAGCGTGAACGTGCGCGAGGTCCCGGGCTACCGCCTGGAGATGACGCCGTTCGGAGGCATCAAGGACTCCGGGCTCGGCTACAAGGAGGGCGTACTGGAGTCCATGAAGAGCTTCTGCAATACGAAGACGTATTCTCTGCCTTGGTAATCGATGCGAATCGCAGCATAGAGTCTGAACGAGCATGGGCAGCACAGTCATTCTTGACCTGATGGGCGGAGTCGCGCTGCTCCTCTGGGGACTGCACATGGTCCACAGCGGCGTCGTGCGCGCCTTCGGCGCCGATCTCCGGCGTCTGCTCGGAATTGCCCTGCAGAACAGGTTTCGCGCATTTCTGGCGGGCGCCTTCGTCACGGCCCTTCTCCAGAGCAGCACGGCGACGGGCTTGATGGCCGCCTCGTTCGTTACCGGCGGCACCTTGGACCTAGTTCCCGCTCTTGCCGTCATGCTCGGCGCCAACGTGGGCACCACCCTGGTCGTGCAGATTCTGTCGTTCAACATCGCCGTCGTGACGCCCGTCCTGCTGCTGACCGGTGTGATCGCCTTCAAGCGCGGCGGCAGAACCCGGACGCGCGATCTGGGCCGGGCCGTGATCGGGATCGGGCTGATGCTGCTGGCGCTGCACATTTTTCTCGACGCTCTGGTGACGACGGAAAGCGTGCCCATCTCGCGCGCACTGCTGGGCGCGATCACGAATCAGCCGTTTCTGTGCTTGGTGGTCGTGGCAGCCCTGACCTGGGCAGTACACTCGAGCGTCGCGATCGTGCTGGTCGTCATGTCGCTCGGAGCCGCCCACCTCATCCCCCCGACGGCGGTGCTCGCCATGGTGCTCGGTGCGAACGTCGGCAGCGCTCTCAACCCGCTGATCGAGGCCAGTCAACGGGGGAACCTGGCCAGCCGGCGGCTTCCGGTCGGCAATCTCCTGACGCGCCTCGTCGGTTGCGCGCTGGTACTCCCGTATCTGCATCCGATCGCGGACACACTCCAGCGGTACGAGCCGAATCCTGCGCGCCTTGCCGCCGATTTTCACACCGCCTTCAACATACTGCTGGCGCTGGTTTTCATCGGCCCGCTCGATCTCGTGGCCAAACAACTCACACGCTGGTTGCCGGACCAGCAGAAGTCCGCGGACCCGGGCACTCCGGTCTATCTCGACGCCGCCGCCGCCGGCGCTCCCGCCGTCGCGCTGGTCTGCGCCGCCCGCGAGGTGCTTCGGATGGGCGATCTGGTCGAAACCATGCTGCGGCAGGCAATGACGGCGCTGCTGACCAATGACCGCAAACTGGTCGCCGAGATCAGCAGCATGGACGACGCCGTCGACAGCCTCAATGAGGCGGTGAAGCTGTACGTCACGCGCTTGACACGCGACGCCCTCGATGACCGCGACGGCTATCGCGCAATGGAGATCGTTTCATTCTCGATCAACCTCGAGCACGTCGGCGACATCATCGACAAGAATCTGATGGACCTTGCGTCCAAGAAAATCAGGCGCGGCATCACGTTCTCGAAGGAGGGCGAGGCTGATCTGGTCGAGTTTCACCGGCATGTCATCGATAGCTTGAAGCTCGCGGTCGGAATTTTCATGTCGGGCGACATGAACGTCGCCCGTCAGCTGGTCGCGGCAAAAGCGCAGTTGCGCGAGAAGGAATTTGCCGCCGCAGAGCGCTACCTGGTGCGCTTGCGGGAGGGGACGCCGGAAACGATCGAGTCGTACTCGCTGGATTTGGACATTCTGCGCGATCTCAAGCGTGTGCACTCGCACCTGTGTTCGGCCGCTTACCCCGTCCTCGAGCGCGCAGGAGCGCTGCAGCCCAGCCGGCTCAAGGACCCCGCGTCGGGCCGGCGCAAAACCCCGGCAAACCGTCTCCCTGCCAAATGAGGATTTCATGACCGACCCGATACTGCTGACGCCCGGCCCACTGACGACCTCTGCAGAGACCAAGTTGGCGATGCTCTCGGACTGGGGATCGTGGGACAGCGCCTTCAACGAATTGACCGCATCGGTATGCCGTGATCTGGTTGCCATCGTCAACGCGCAAGACGACCATGTCTGTGTCCCGCTGCAGGGCAGCGGGACATTCAGCGTCGAGGCGGCGCTCGGCACGCTCGTTCCCAAGGGCGGCAAGGTGCTCGTGCCGGACAACGGCAGCTACTGCAAGCGTATCGTGCGGATCTTAAGCTATCTGGGCCGCGAAGCGGTTGTGCTGCCGCACGCCGAGGACGAGCCGGCTGACCCGGCGCGGATCGACGCTGCGCTGAGCGCGGATACCTCGATCTCCCATGTCGCTCAAGTGCACTGCGAGACGGGGACGGGAATCCTGAATCCGCTGGCGGAAATCGCGGCGATCGTCGCGAATCATGGCCGCGGCCTGATCGTCGATGCGATGAGTTCCTACGGAGCCATATCCATCGACGCTCGGACCATCCGCTTCGACGCTCTCATAGCGGCGTCGGGGAAATGTCTCGAGGGCGTGCCTGGCATGGGTTTTGTCATCGCCCGGCGGACGACCCTGCAGGGCTCCGCCGGCAACAGTTGTTCGCTCGTCATGGACTTGCTCGACCAGTGGCAGTACATGCAGAAGACAGGGCAGTGGCGGTTCACGCCGCCGACCCATGTCGTGGCCGCTCTACGCGCCGCCATCGACCAATACCAGGCGCAGGGTGGAGCGGCGGCCCGGCTGGCGCGCTACACCGAGAACTGCGCCGCGCTGGTATCCGGCATGCGGACGCTGGGCTTGAAGACATTCCTGCCGGACGCCTTGCAGGCTCCCGTCATCGTCACGTTTCACTCTCCGCCCGATTCCAAGTACGACTTCACCGACTTCTATCGTCGGGTGCGCGGCCGCGGTTTCATTCTGTATCCGGGTAAGCTGACGGCCGTCGATACCTTCCGCGTCGGCTGTATCGGCGCGATCGGCTCCGACACCATGAGACAGGCCGTGTCCGCCGTCGCCGACGCACTGCGCGAGATGGGAGTCCGGAGGCTCGCGCATGAGTAGGGCGATGGCAGCGCGGCCGTCTTGGCACGGGCAAATCGAACAACTGCGTGACAGGGGTTATGTCGTCGTCCCGCGGTTCGTGCCGGCCGACGAGCTCACGAAGCTCAACGAAGCCGCACGGGCACAACTTGCCCTCCGCGCGGACCCGCTCGAATTCGAAGCCGATCTTCAATATCCCGGTGCACCGCCGTCGCGTGCGGCGGCCGGCGGCGAGACGGTGCGCCGGCTGCTCGACGCCTATGCTCGCGACCCCGTGTTCGCCCGATGGGGCACGGCGCCTGCGTTGCGCGAATGGATGAAGGAGTATTTCGGTGAAGGCGTGCTGATGTCGCGCACCCATCACAATTGCCTGATGACCAAGCATCCGCTTTACGGAAGTCTGACCAATTGGCATCGCGACATTCGCTACTGGTCGTTCGAGCGCGAGGATCTCGTCTCGGTATGGCTCGCGCTCGGCCAGGAGGAGACCAACAACGGCGCGCTGTGGTTCGTGCCCGGTTCACACCGGATGGTGTTCGATGCCGATCGGTTCGACGCAGCGAGGTTCTTCCGCGCCGATCGAGCGGACAACGCCGAGGTCATCCGCGCCGCCGAATCGCCGCGGCTCGCGCCGGGCGACGCGGTGTTCTTTCATTGCAATACCCTGCACTCGGCCGGCCAGAATCGAAGCGCCGCCGTCAAGTTTTCGCTGGTCTACACCTACCATGGGCGCAGCAACGCACCGAAGGCGGGAACGCGATCAGCGTCGAAGCCCGAGGTCGGACTGGGCTGAACTCTCTTGCCGGAGCGGCGCGCCGTTCGCCGGTCCGGAGCGATCGCCGGCTCGACTTGGCGGCCCTCCGGCATATAGGATGCGAAGGGTGGCAAAGATACCTCCCGGTGTGGGTCCCCAGTTTCCGCAAGTCGTCGTTCTCGTGGGCGCGACCGGCGATCTTGCTCGTCGCAAATTGTTGCCCGGCATGTTTCATCTGTGGAGTTCGGGGTTCATCCCCGGCTGCCGGATCATTGGGACGTCCCTGGACGATCTCAGCGTGGACGATTTCCGCAAGATCGCGCGCGGAGCGCTCGCCGAGTTCTCGACGCGCAAGGTCGACGAAGCGGCCTGGGCAGATTTTGCGAGCAGCTTGCAATACGTGCCGATGGCCCGCGGCGCCGATGCCCTCAAGGCGGCGGTAGTCGAGGCGGAGCGGGCCTTCAACGGCGAGAGCCGCCGGCTTCACTATCTCAGCGTGCCGCCGAACGCGGCGTTGTCCGCGGTACGCTTGCTGGGAGAAGCCGGCTTGGTCGAGCGCTCCCGGATCATCATGGAAAAGCCGTTCGGCACCGACTTGGCGAGCGCGGTTACGCTGAACGCCAGGCTGCACGAGGTTTTCGACGAGGACCGGATCTTCCGAATCGATCACTTTCTCGGAAAGGAAGCGGCGCAGAACATTCTGGCTTTTCGTTTCGCCAATGGATTGTTCGAGCCGATCTGGAACCGCAATTTCATCGACCACGTGCAGATCGACGTGCCGGAGACCCTGGGTCTCGGCAAGCGCTCCGGCTTCTACGAGCAGACCGGCGCCTATCGAGACATGGTGGTAACCCACTTGTTCCAGATTCTTGGCTTCATGGCCATGGAGGCGCCGACCTCCTTGGAGCCCAACCCCATCAGCGAGGAGAAGAACAAGGTCTTTCGCAGCATGTTGCCGATCAAGCCGTCCGACGTCATCCGCGGACAGTACACGGGATACCGGTCGGAAGAGGGGGTGTCCAGCGATTCGGATACGGAGACCTTCATTGCGCTCCGATGCTTCATCGACAACTGGCGCTGGGCCGGCATACCGTTCTACCTGCGCACGGGCAAGCGGCTTGCCCAGGGGCAGCGGATCATTTCGATCGCGTTTCGAGAGCCGCCGAAGAGCATGTTCCCCCCAGGCTCCGGCGTCAGCGCGCAAGGACCGGATCACCTGACCTTCGATCTGGCCGACGCCGCGAAGATGTCGCTGTCGTTCTATGGCAAGCGCCCGGGCCCGGGCATGCGGCTGGATAAGCTGAGCATGCAGTTCGCGATGCACGACAACACTCACGTCAGCGATGTGCTCGAGGCGTATGAACGTTTGGTACTGGATGCCATGCGCGGCGACCACACGCTGTTCACGACCGCGGAGGGGATCGAGCGGCTCTGGGAGGTGTCGACGAACCTCTTGGAGTCACCCCCGCCGGTGCGTCTCTACGACCCCGGATCGTGGGGGCCGAATGCGATCCACCAGCTCATCGCTCCTCATGCCTGGCGGTTACCCTTCGAACGAGTCTGGCGGGATCCCAATTCGGTGGGTAGCTGACCATTCCGTCCGAATGGCAACCCATTGTTTCAGGCAACGCGGAGCTCAAGCTCTCTTCGGTGCCCGCGGGGCGTCTGCCTGCGCTGCGAATGGATTTCGATTTCAAAGGGGGCGGAGGCTTCGTGGTCGCGCGCCGTGCGCTGAAGCAAAGCATGCCGGAGGAATATGCGGTGAGCTTTCGCCTGCGCGGCCGCGGCGCGGTGAATCATCTGGAGCTGAAGCTGGTCGACGCCACGGGCCAGAACGTGTGGCGGCATGTGCAAAAGGACCTGCGGCTTCCCCAGCGCTGGACGCGAATGAGGGTGGACAGCCGCGACATAGATTTTGCCTGGGGACCGTCGAGCGGCGGACGCCTCTCGGACTTAAGTTCGATGGAGTTCGCCATCGTCGCAGGTGAGGGCGGGAAGGGCACGGTCTGGATCGCCGGTGTAGAGATCGAGGATTGCACCCCGGCCGAGACTCCGAAGGCCAGTGCATCGAGCGCACTGCCGGATTTCCAAGCGCCGGCCGCGTTGCAGGGCTCCGGCTGGAAACCCCGGCCGGACGATGCGCGGCCATGGATCGCGATCGATTCGATCGAGCCCCGCATCATGGGCGGTTTGATCGTCGAATGGCTCGACCGGGCGCCGGCGAGCGGCTTTCGTGTGCGAAGCTCGAACAGCGGCGTTCGCTGGAAGACCGTGTACACCGCAAAGAAGGCGGGCGGCAAACGCAGCTATGTGTATCTACCCGGACTCAAGACCCGATTTCTTCGCCTGGAGCTCGATGAGCCATCGGCGGGCGCGGCTCTGCGGGTGCAATCGTTCGAGTTCTCGCGTTCCATCCATGCCTTCTGGAACAATGTCGCACAGGGCGAAGCGCGCGGCTGGCATCCGCGTTGGCTGCACAATGAACAGAGCGTATGGACGCCCTTCGGCATCTCCAGCGGCGTTCATTGCGCGTTGATGAATGAAGACGGCATGGTCGAGGTCGACCAGGGGTCGTTTTCGATCGAACCGATGATATGGACCTCGGGCCGGCTCTTCACCTGGACGGACGTCGCGTCGCGACAGGAACTCCTGGCCGAATGGATGCCGGTGCCGTCCGTGGTTTGGGAAACCGGCGATTGGCGTCTGCGCATGCAAGCCGAGAGCACGCTGAGCGGTTCCTCGCGTGTGCACTATCGATTCGAGAATCTCACGGATCGGGAATTTTCCGCCCGCCTGTTCGTGCTGCTGCGTCCGTTTCAAGTGACGCCGCCGTGGCAGAGTTTCCGCAACTTGGGCGGCGTCAGCAAGATCCAGGACCTGGCATGGCGCGATGGCGCGGTGCTCGTCAATGAGAGTCACTTGGTCGTGCCTGTCATTGCCGCAGGAGCGGCTACACCCAAGGGATTCGGAGCGCTGCGCTTCGATGAAGGATTCATCGCGGCGCACCTGGCTTCCGGTGTGCTCCCGGCCAATGCGGAGACGCATGACTCCTTCGGTTTCGCCGCGGGCGCGCTCGGCTTTGAGTTGCCGGCCCGGGCTCATGGGATGGCGGAAATCGTTCTGAACTGTCAGCCGGCCGCGGCGGCGAGTTCGATCGCAGAGCCGGCATTCGAGTGGAGCACGAGGCTTCCTTGCGCCCAATGGACCGGCAATGGCTGGATGACGGACGCCGTGCACGCGGCGCTCACGGCGACGGCGCACATTCTGGTGACCCGCGCAGGTCCGGCTCTGCAGCCGGGTCCCCGGCGCTATACGCGTTCCTGGATACGTGACGGCGCCATGATGAGCGCGGCCTTGCTGCGCATGGGGCACGCGCAGGAAGTACGGGAGTTCATCCGCTGGTATGCGCCGCATCAGCGCGCCGACGGCTTCGTGCCTTGTTGCGTCGACGTTGAGGGGACCGATTGGCTGGTCGAGCACGACAGCCACGGCGAACTGCTGGCGTTGATCGCCGACTACCATCGATTCACATCGGATGATGCTTTTCTCGCGGAATCGTGGACATTCATCGACAGGGCGGTCGGATGCATCGAAAAGCTGCTGGGAGAGGATGGACTGCTGCCGATATCGGTGAGCCATGAGGGTTACCTGGCGCAGCCCGTGCACTCTTACTGGGACGATTTCTGGGCGCTGCGAGGATTGCGCGACGCGGCCGACCTCGCGAGAGCGGCCGGCCGCGAGACCTCCGCGCAAAGCTGGCGCAGCTTGAGCGAGCGCTTTGCGGCTTCGCTGTTCGCTTCGATCGAGGCTACCCGCGCGCAGCGGAAGTTGGACTTCATTCCAGGCAGTATCGAGTGGGCCGATTTCGATCCCACCGCCACCGCAAATGCCATTTACTTGTTTGACGTGCCCGACGGCCTCGACCGCGCGGCGGTCGATCAGACCTTCGACAAGTATCTCGCCGACTGGCGCGGAAAGCGCAGCGGCGCCGTGCCCTCGCCGAGCTACACACCCTACGAGATTCGCATCATCGGCGCCTTGGTGCGATTGGGTCGGCGCGATGCGGCGCTGGAACTATTGCGTTTCTTCTTGTCGGATCGCCGCCCGCAGCCCTGGAATCAGTGGCCGGAGATCGCATGGCGGGACCGCAAGGCTCCCGCCCACGTCGGCGATCTGCCGCACACCTGGATTGCCGGCGAATATGTGCTTGCGGTGCGGAGCTTCCTTGCCTACGAACGCGAAGCCGATTCATCCCTGGTTCTGGCGGCGGGCCTGGCGCCCGAATGGATCGAAGGTTCCGGCGTTCAGGTGAACCGGATGCCGACTCTTTACGGCCCCTTGAGCTATTCGCTGCGAAGGATCGACTCGGCCACGCTGCGATTCGGCATCGAAGGCGGAATTGCGGCCAAGATCGTTCTACGCCCGCCGCTGGCGGCGCCCCTGCGCAGCGTGACCGTC
>Ga0185299_10007739_pt1 | contig 10869 bp, 10 predicted proteins | sample PaiPotPPA55metaG_FD_128002 | JGI IMG/M metagenome (GOLD analysis project Ga0185299, IMG submission 128002) | Iron sulfur acid spring bacterial and archeal communities from Banff, Canada, to study Microbial Dark Matter (Phase II) - Paint Pots PPA... ...
AAACATGCAGCTGCGGAAAACGAGTGGTCAAGTCCACCTGTTCCGCTTTGAGCCCGCTCTTTTCCGCATCTTCGAACCTATTGAGCTTGTAATTTGCGAACGAGTTATAGAAATACGCCTCGGTGTAATTCAGCGGATCCAGATCCAAAATGTAACCAGAAACATGGTTCAACGGATCCAGATCCAAAATGTGACCGGTAAATTTAATAACCTCCGTCCAATTTTCTGCCTCGTAAGCCATCAACGCCAGCGACAAGTAAGGTGGCAAGAACTTGGTATCGATAGTCGTCGCTTGGGTGAACGCCGTGCGCGCTGCATCCTTCTGCTGTTCCTTCTGTAAAACCGTGCCTAATTGAAACCAGGCGTTCGTATACTTGGGGTAAATCTCTACTGCCTTTCCAAAATACTTCTGTGCATCAATAAGTTTGCCCTTCCTCTCAGCCTCGAGACCCTTCTCATAAGCCTTTCGGGCATCGTTCGGTGCTTTGTAGGGAGAGGCGCTCAACGTCGTGCCTTCGATCTTTTTGCGTCTTTGCACCACGATCGCTCCCACGTCAACGCTGCTGAGCGAACCAGCCAGGTCCACCAGGCTGATGAAGCTGGAGCTGAAACCAGAAACCGAGGCGCGCAGTTCACAATTCGCCAATTCGCGCCGCGGAATTCCCATATCCGTATTCCTGCTAGCCACGTTAGTTTGTGAAGGCTGGTCGCCGGTGGCGTCAACGAAAGAATCCGTCCTCGATCCCAGTTGCATGCTGAAGTCGCCCCGGGCACTGGCATGCACCTGTTGCCGAACGCTGGCATTGCAAACCCGCTCAACTACCACATCGTTTGGAACCGGTGTCCCGTCGGAAGTCGCCACGCGGCCGATCAGAAACATCACCAGATCTTCTCTCGGTTGACCTGGCTGCGTATTCGTGGAACCGGGGCTCGCAGAACGGCTCGGGGGTGCGGAAGACGGAGGCCCGGCAGCCGGCGGCTTCTGCGCCAAAACACTGGGCACCAGAAATCCCATTGCCAGCGCCAACTCCATGATTATGCGTACGCGGTAGTTGCCAGTTCTATTCACAGGAGGGAGCTTGCGAGACACAAAAAGTCTAGGGCGCAGGTCAGTTCAAGTCAAGCCTCCTTCACTCTGCCCACGCACCTCTTCCAGAGTAGCTCCTTAAGTTTTCCGAGAAGTCTCCCACAGATTTCTACCCAACCTCGTTGACAGAACAACACGCCATAAAATGGGGTGCCCCATGTTCGCAGTTGAGTTCTGAACATGAGTCTTGGGGTCCCGTACGTCAGCGATACTCTTAATCTTAAACACTCTTTCTCGCGCGCCTCTACGCCAATTCCAAAAAGTCTCGCGCGCACTCAACTGATGGCTTGATGCAAGGCTTCGCTGCCCCAGTCTTCACACGAGCCGTAAATAAGACGCACTAACGGTAGACCACGCATCCGCGCTCTTCCAGATTCGCGAGCCACGGCGGCGGTATAAGTTTCTCCACCCACCGCAAGTCTAGTTTCTCTAATCGAGGCAGCGCAGCAATTGCGTCAGGCAATTGCGCCAGTGGATTACCGCGCAGATCAATGTGCCGAAGTTCCTGCAGCATGCCAAACGCCTCCGGCAGTGCCGCCAGCGTATTATTCCTGAGATGCAGCTCTCGCAGGCGCGACAATCGCCCAATCGAATCCGGCAGCGACGCCAGGGAATTGTCGGATACCCTTAGCTCGGTCAGTCCCGACATACTGCACACACATTCCGGAAACTCTTGAAACGCGTTTTCACTTATGTTCAAATACCGCAGCTTTGTCAGTCTTCCAAGAGACGCCGGCAACGCCGATAATCGGTTGTCGTGCAGATACAGGAAGTCAGTGAGTCCCTCGAGATCACCGAGCCGACCAGGCACCTCCGTCAACGCATTATGTCCGAGATCCAGCATGCGCAGTCGCGTGAGCCGGCCTATTTTGTCAGACACTTCTGTCAGACTGTTTTCAGCCAGCACCAGCGTTTCCAGATCCGTTTGCTCCCACACAGAATCTGGCACCCGCCCGAGCTGCTTCTTCCATAAGTTCAAATGTGGTGGCAAATCCCGCACGAACACAATCCTAGCGCAATGACCCCCGAGAGCCTTGTGGAAAGCTGCTGGATTCAAAATCGCATCTCGCAGCCCTCGACGCGAGCGCAAGACTTGGATTACTTAGAAACAATTAGGAATTGTGCCGGAATTGCGCCCGCTGCTCCCCGGTGGGTTTGCCAGAAATCAACTCATACGCCATCGATGCTGACTCGTTTTGGTAGGCAAGTACTACATAATCAACCCTATTGACGACAATATTCCGGAGTGTTATGCCAGTTGCGGAATCGCGCGTAGCGACTCCAGAAGAGGAATTGCCAGCCTCAATTATCTGGCGAATTCCAATTACGATTCCCGGTACGTGCCTGGATCAAGTTCAATGCTCCAGTGGCGCTCGGAAATATTGTTAGACGCTGCCAGGTTGTTTTGATCTGTCCAGATTGGCTGCGGGCGAGTCCCATCCGTTGAGCCGAATCCGTGCGACAGAGATCGGGATCTGCATAGGTAACCGTCCCTTTGCCTACCAGGCCAGTTTGAGATTTTGAGCGGATCGCGAGAAAGTCCACAGACTTATCGAACTCGCCGGTCCCGGTCCCAGATGATCCTCGAATAGGTTCTCCTTTGCAGTCCAAACCCTAACGCTAATTCCGTTTCTTTTTCGGGCTTTGCATAACGGTGACGCCTCGAAGGACTTCGGTCGTGTGTCCATCGGGTACGCCATCCATCCCGGCTACTCCGAACGTCAGGTCACGAAAGGGGTTTACGTTATGAAAGAAAGGCGCCTAATAGCACTGGTAATACTCTGCGTTGGGGTCGCGGTCACCTTGCTGATCTCCACTCGGCTCAGTGGAGCCGCTCCAGCATGGCATGATCCCGACAATCCACCGCCGATTTACAATCCTTACCCGCGCGGTATCCTGCCGAACGATATATTTCAAGAGATAGAAAGGGTCCGGCGTGAGGTTCGTACCATCGAAAATGAAGCGCTCGCGCAGTGGCAGGCAATGACACCTCCGACTCTCACAGGTCAACCACCCACCCTTCAAGGTACCGGATATCAGGCAGTACAAATCCTCGGTAAGCTTATGAATTTCGACGAAAACATGTCGCCCTTCAAGAACAGGGCCTGTGGTTTCTGCCACATGCCGTACGCCGGCTTTAGCGGACCGATCCCGTCCGTCAACCTGACCATGGTCGCATATCCCGGATCGCTTCCGTATCGGGCCGGCAAGCGGACCGCGCAGAGATATACCTATTCACCCAGATATCCTGTCCTCCAGTTCTACCCAGACCAGAACCTTTTGTTTGGCGGAAACTTCTGGGATGGACGCTCGACCGGATATCTGCTACAGAGTGCCGATGCCGAGCAGGCGCAGCATCCTCCCGTCGATACACAAGAACACGCCTTACCGGACACCGCTTGCATCGCGTTCCGGCTTTCCACCGCCGTGTACAAACCTCTATTTGAGAAAGTATGGGGCGACTCCTTGGATATCAAGTTCCCAAACGACGCCGAGGAGATCTGCGAAACCCCCGGGGGAGCGTCGGTGTTTGGAACCAGCACCACGCCAATTCGGCTTAGCCCCGAGGACCGCAACAAGGCAAACTCAGTTTATGATCACTGGGGACAATCCATTTCCTTCTTCGAAGATGGACCGCAGGTCAGTCCTTTCACCTCGAAAGTCGATGCCAACATAAACGGGCTGTACACCTATACGCCGAATGAGCTTGCCGGTGCCGTTTTGTTCGCCGGCAAAGCGAACTGCAATTCCTGCCACATCGACGGACAAAGGACCCTCCTGACGCCAGGCCAGACCGACACCGGTACCTATGCCACTAATGCGAGGCCTTTGTTCACCTGCTTCGGCTATTCCAATCTCGGCCTGCCCCTGAATCCCAGGGATGCTTTCTTTTATCAGACGACGCCGGATTCCTTCGGCTTCACCGCGAATCCCTATGGCTTTGGCTACAGAGATTTGGGATTAGGAACATTTCTCCGGAGCGGTTTCGGCTCCGCGCCCAACCCGAACTCTACTTGGACGGCGTTAGCGCCGAGGATGGACGGCCGACAGCAGGTGTCTACGGTGCGCAATGTGGCCATGACTCCGCCACAATGTCCCACTACAGAGGCACCAGGGCCGTACTTCCAGAAGGAGTTCTTTCACAATGGCTACATCAAGAGCCTGAAGCAACTCGTGCATTTCTATAACACACGCGATGTCTACCCCTTCCCCGTCACCTCCGGGCACTGCCCGGCAGGGAAAACCGAAAAGGTAGATTGCTGGCCGATGCCCGAGGTCCCGAACAACATCGACATGACGATTGGTAAGCTCGGCCTGACGGATCAGGAGGAGAACCAGCTCGTGATCATCATGCAAGCCCTGAATGACGGCTTCGACCCTGCTAATCCCGCCGTGAGTACCTACCCCGACATCAATACCTTTACTGGTACGTGCATGACCGGTGGTACGGCGGCGACGCAAGGTAATAGCGCCACTCTGACGATCACGACTCCGCCTCTGCCACCCTGCCCAGCGGCTATATGCGGCGTTCAGCCTGTCCCGAATCCGCCTATTCATTAGTGCAAGAGGCTAAGGCGGATGGGCGGGACGAATCAGAACTAACGATGGACGCATGGGGGCCGCCGCAGCCTCCATGCCCCTTTTAACAATCGATTAATTTTCGCTGTGAGGTTTGCACATGAATAGACTGCTTCTAAAACTCGCAATCACGGCTGCGGCCGGCAGCCTGCTCTCCTCAAGTCCGATGGTCGCTCAGCTAAGTCCAACTACTCCAAAAGCCGCGCGCGTCCAAATCACCCAAGGCCCGGAACCAGAATTGGCTAAGGAGTATTTGACCATTATCCGATGGACCACCAACAACCCTGGGGGTTCGCCCGAGCATTTCGGCATCGTGCATTATGGCACTGATCCCAATAACCTGAGCCAGACTGCGAAATCTCCCATCAGACTAAATCCGAGCCATTCAGCTACGATTTTCCGCGTACGCATCCAAGGGCTTAAGCCGAGGACCACCTACTACTACACGGTCGACTCCGTCGATGCCAGTAATGTGAGCGATGGAGTGACCAGCCCGGTAAAAACCTTCATGACCGAGTAGCCACGCACTCGGGTCGTACGCCCCTAAGTTGGAAAATAGAATTAAGAATTAAACGCAGTCCGAAGGCATGTGCTCTTTGAATCGTAAAGCGAAGCAACCGACATTTCCCGCGGATACCGAAGAAGCCACCGCGAGGAACGATACCCCTGAAGATTGTCCAAGGTTCAATTGATTCTATAGGGCTTTTAACTTTGTCAGCAGTACGCCAAGCAAAACCGCCGTAATTGCGTATATCCACGTCGCCGGTTCGGGCGTGACCCCAGACCCAGCAGGGGCGAAGGTCAGCGTGCCGGTATCAAACGCCCCCGCCGTCGTCACAGGTTGACTAAAGTCCACAAAGCCGTCTGTGTTGAGGTTAGCTTGATTAAAAATCTCAAATGCAGTGGTGGTTGAGTCCGGACTGAAGTTTGTCCACTTGTACGAATCAAAAGGGGAATCGACAGCCGCCAACGCAAACATGTCAGTGACTCCATTCCAGGTTTCAGTGATAGTTGTGTCCATGGGAGGCGAGAAAAATATCACGTCAAGCGCAGTGGGTAGGCCACCCGTACAAAAACCACCGTCACATGTGAATGTAGGGGTATAGGCAGTGGCAGTTGCACGAGCACTCGGCGTGCCAATAACCACGAATAGTAAAGCGATAATCAATAAATATTTTTTCACAGTAATTATCTCCGGGCTGCTTCACCCATCGGCGGGAACGATGATAGCGGCGGTTATACTAGCTGTTTTTGTGCCCGCCATCAACTAGTATTTATCGTGCCCTTTGCAGCAACCGCCACTCGAACGAATTCGGATTCGCACTCCCGCCCCGACCAAACCTGCCATTACGACCTGAGAGGGTGGCACACCCTTAAGTTACTAGAGGGCTCTGGGTGGCCTACCCTTTGCCCGTTTTTGCAAAGGGTGGGCGCTTTTCTCCGAAGCCCTTCACCTTGCACCCATCTACAGCATTCCATCCTCGAATTCCAGGTAGGCCCCCTGTCCACTTGTCCCTAACGCGAGGGAGTTGACTCTCTCGCGGACATAACGACCATCATTTTGTTGCCTTGTTCTTGCATACTCTAAACTTTAGTTGAACCCGTAGGGTGAATCAGAATATCGGACGCTTCTCGGACAGGAGTGGACTCTTGCCTAATCTTCTTTTTAACTATTTTTGGCCTGGAGTGGTTGCTGGCGTAAACCACCGCAAGCTCGCAAGGAGACTTCATACAAATCTTGCCAGAGCGACTCAATCCCCAAGAGCAAACGTAAGACTGGTCAGAAAATCTCTTCAAACCTCAATTACCACGGCCAGGTAGTGCCGTCGTAGCCCAGAAATTTCCCCGTCAGCTCCATCGGATTCCCTTCGAGCACCTTGCGCATGCCTCGAATGCTCTGCTCCGGCGTCAGCGCCGCGTTCGCGCCTCCCATGTCCGTCTGCACCCACCCGGGACTGAAAATCACAACGCTGATTCCCCGCGGCTCCACTTCTTTCGCCAGGATCGACATCGTCATGTTTAACGCCGCTTTGCTTGTCCTGTATTGATAGGCGATTCCAAACCCGAGCGTCGATCCCAACGCTTGCACTGAGCCCATCCCCGTGCTGATCGCAACGATCTGTTTCCCATTGCTTGCCGCGACGTTTTCGATCAGCGCCTCTGCCACCCGGATCGCTCCCAATACGTTTGTTTCGAACGACTCGCGCCATCCAGCAAAATTAAGTTCGCCAAGTTTGATTCCGTTTCGCGTATAAATGGCCGAGTTCAGGACCAGCAAATCTATCGGCATGCCGCCCAGAGTCTCCGCTAACTGTTTGACTGATTCATCGCTCGTCACATCCAGGCTACGTAAAGACACATTTTTATTTTTTGCTAACTGTTGTAATTCCTCGCTACTCTTCGGATTGCGTGCTGTCGCAATCACGTCCCATCCGTCCGCTGCATATTGACGCGCAAATTCCAACCCTAGTCCGCGATTTGCTCCGGTAATCAAAATACTCGACATGATCCGTCTCTCCTCAGTGGCGTCCAATTTCTGGCAGGCGGCGTTCCCAGACGGAAGTTCCTGCGGGTAGCTGTTCTAACGCGCAATTCATTGGATGCTCCATGCTTTTTTTCGTCACCTTCGAAACCTGGTGCAGAACATGCGAACATCGCGAGGGAAACGCCATTGCGTCTCCCTCCGGCGGAAATGCAGCCCAGCAAATATAGGCACGCGCTCAACAAGAATGTTATGTTTTCCTAATGGACCCTTTTTCAATTCAAGTTGCTGAGAAGAATACTCAGCGGCGTAGCCAGCGCGTGCTGGTAGCCGTGCCGATTGCAGTCCTTCTGGCGCGACCCAACCAAAAGCCAATTTCAGAAAAAACAAGTACCTTGGTCGTGAACGCGCACGGCGCATTGGTCTTGCTGGCGATGAAATTATTCGCGGGCGACCCGGTCACGCTTATCAATCCTCAAACAGACGAACAGCAACCGGCACGTGTCGTCTATCTCGGTCCCCAACAAGCTGATAAACAAGAGATCGGCATCGAGTTTGTGAAGCCCTCACCGCTGTTTTGGCGAATCGCGTTTCCGCCGCGGGATTGGACACCATCACACGAAGATGCCAAAGGGTTCGCCAAACGACTCCCGCCTCAGCCAAAACCCTAGGCATATTGAACCGCTTTTTTCCGGCGTCCAAAGAAGCACTGCGCCGCCCTTGCGCTGGGTGCCCCATGTTCGCGGTCTTGCTTTGGTCGCGGGTGGCGCACCCTTAACTTATTAGAGAACCCTGGGTGGCCTACTCTTTGCGGGGTTTGCAAAGGGTGGGCGCTTCACTCCGATTCCTTTCATCTTGCCTCGATCAATCGAGCGCTAACCAATTTGCATCCAGCAACTCCGCTATCAAGTTTGGGAACAATCTTCTCACCGCCATCTTCATCTGTGAGCTGAGTCTCCGCGCCTATCCGCTGATGACACGTGCAGTCAAAACGGAAGTAGCTACGCTATGTCGGCCTACGGCCTACGGCGCAAATCCAATTTTTCCCGCGTACGTGCTTGGTCGTGACCTCGCTGAATCCCGCCTGAGTCAGAAGGTCGCGGTGCTCCGCGTCGCTCAAGAACGCGGCACGCAGTAGCGGCATGACTACGCCATATAACAACCGGAGTGGCCCGCCGCGGTACGTCTCGGCGATCAGCACGAACACCCCGCCGGTTTTGAGGACTCTCAGAACCTCTCGCATATTCGCAGGCAGGTCCGGCCAGTAGTAGTGCGTTTCCACGGCCGTGACCACGTCGAACGTGCCATCCGGGAATGGCAGAGCAGCCACCGATCCCGGCTCGATCTGCACTCGCCCGGCCGCTATGTCCTCGGCATTCGTCTCGCGAGAGACGGCGACGCTCGCCGCAGAGTAGTCAACGCCAACGACCTTGCCCACCGGTGCCATGGCCGCGAGTTTGCGCACCGTTCTCCCGCCGCCACAGCCAATGTCCAGAATGGCGGCGTTCTCCGGCACTGTCACTTGTTGCAGCCCCCAGTCGGTCATCGCGGAGTGACCCAAATTCATCGCCCGCACCACGCGCCTGCCCAGCGGCCCGCTCGGCTTCCGAACCTGCCGGAATACCCACGCAATCAAGAGAATCATTACTACGAGTTTGAGTATCCAAAGCATTCAGTATTTACCGGGGAAGAATTAAACCATGGTGGGTGGGTGCTTTTCTCCGATACCCTTCATTTTGCAACCACTAGGAAAGAAGCGGCGCTAGACGCGACGCTGCCAGTACTTCTGCGTTACTAAATATACACACGACGGTCGTAATCGTTTTGTAATATTGTTAAGTTAACTACAGACGCGTCCTCTGCTTTTGCCCCCCTTGAACGTTATTGGAGCAAACAAAATGTCAATCCGAGTGCTCATTGTCGATCACCACGAGCATATCCGTGGATTGGTTCGAGCTTTTTTTCTGAGTGAATTTGGATTCCAGATCTGCGGAGAGGCGGTCGATGGCTACGAAGCCATCATGAAAGCCCAGCTCCTGAAGCCCGACCTGATAGTCCTTGAAGTGGCCATACCACGTCTGAACGGGGTCGAGACTGCGCCCAAATTAAGGAAATTACTTCCTAAAACACCGATAATTCTATTCACTTCACACGGAAGCCTGCTTAAAGGTTGCGATACCCGTGAAATAGGCGTTGACGCGGTGGTTGCCAAACAAGATGGCATGTCCGCGCTCGGAGACTCGGTTCATACCCTGTTTGCGAGAAGACCGGTAACTAGCACGACCAAATGAACTTGTTCACAATTGCACATCTCTCAAACTAGATCGGTGACACCATTGCCGTCGACGAATCTGTTCAAACCCTCGCCCACCCAATAGGCCCATTGAACTCACGTCACTTTCCGTAAGCCCGGAGGTAGTGATGTCAATAAAAGTGCTGTTAGTAGATGGCAGCGATGTCATGCGTTCGGCCATCAGGCAGTTGCTCAAAAACGAACTCGGTATTGAAGTGATCGGTACAGCCACTAGTTTCGCTGAAACTATTGCGCTAACTGCGGCTTTGAAGCCCGATGTCTTGCTCATGGACCCCCACATGCCCGATGAGCGCGAATACACACCCAAGTCGGTAAAATCTCAAATCCTTTTACACACTAAATGCATTGTAGCCATATCGCTTTGGAACGACCATGACACAAGGACTTTGGCGCAAAGCTTCGGCGCACACGTGCTCTTGGACAAAATGAACCTTTATTCAGAGCTGATTCCCGCAATAAAGCAGTATTGCCCCAGCGTGAGCATTCCGGAAACCGCGAACTCCTTCAGGAAAGCCTCAAAATGGCCTGCTAGCCCGTCAATAGGAGAGAGCTTAGACGCAGCCTAGTCCTCACGTCGCGGGCTTTGTGGGCAGCGCTGGACCGAAGCTCCCATATGGCAGGCCGCCAAAGCGCCCGCCAGTCCCCGTGCTTTGCACCGCATCGGGCCAAGACGGCGATTTACCCCCGCTATTATTTGTGACAAGATAAGTTAGGAAACCAACACCGTGGCCAAAAAGCCCAAGAAAAGAGTTCCCTTCGATATTCAGGAATTTCTTTCGTCCGCCGGGACATCGCGAAGTATTGCGAAGTTCAAAAAAGGACAGGTCATCTTTTCGCAGGACGACCCCTGCGATGACGTTCTATACATTCAATCAGGAAATGCCAAACTGACCATTGTAAATCCACAGGGCAAGGAGGCGGTTCTCGCAATTGTGGGGCCGGGTGATTTTCTGGGTGAAGGCTGTATTATCGGAAACCCGGTACGCATGGCCACGGCGACGGCAATCGCGCCGCTGAACGCGCTGAGCATTGAAAAGAAAGAAATGATGCGCGTCCTCCACGATGAGCAAGAATTTGCCGGAAAGTTCATTAATTATATGCTGGAACGCAACATCAAGATTGAAGCCGATTTGGTGGACCAGTTGTTCAATTCGAGCGAAAAGCGGCTTGCTCGCGCTCTTCTGATACTTGCTCGTTACGGTAAAGAAGGCGCGCCTGAAACGATGGTGGCCAAAATATCGCAGGAGACTTTGGCCGAGCTGGTAGGTACTACGCGGAGCCGCGTGAACTTCTTCATGAACAAATTCAGGAAGCTGGGATTCATCCACTACAACGGCGGGTTGCAGGTACACAGTTCACTGCTGAATGTTGTGTTGCACGATCAGTGAGTGTCCGACGTTCGTCTTT
>Ga0185299_10007746_pt1 | contig 10859 bp, 7 predicted proteins | sample PaiPotPPA55metaG_FD_128002 | JGI IMG/M metagenome (GOLD analysis project Ga0185299, IMG submission 128002) | Iron sulfur acid spring bacterial and archeal communities from Banff, Canada, to study Microbial Dark Matter (Phase II) - Paint Pots PPA... ...
CAAGCCCATGCTGGTCGTCATGCCCCTCGGCTACGGTGAACCAAAGGTTCTCGAGCCCCATTCCGGCGTCTTCCATGACCCCGCCATCACGCAGCGCAACTTCGATAAATTTCGTGAAGCTCTGCTCACTGAAGTCATCCCTAAAGTGGAAGCGGCTTATCTCGTCAAGAAGGACCGCAACTCCCGCGCTATCGCTGGCCTGTCCATGGGCGGCTCGGAGTCTTTGCTCACCGGCCTGAATACTCTGGAGCAATTTTCCTGGATCGGCGCGTTCAGCTCCGGCGGCTTCAACCCGGAGTTCGACAAGGAATTCCCCGCTCTCGACGCGAAAATCAATCAGCAACTTCACTTGCTCTGGATAGCCTGCGGTACCGACGACCAGCTGATCGAAAACAATCGCAATCTCCGCGCCTGGCTGGCTTCCAAATCCGTAAAGCACGCAGACATCGAAACTCCCGGCGCCCACACCTGGATGGTCTGGCGCCGCAACCTCACAGAATTCGCTGCACTTCTCTTCCGCTAACAAATCGCCCACCAACGGAATGTTTTGTGAAGGGGCGCAGCATGCTGCGCCCTAGCTTGCCCGGGCGGCGAGTCCTTGCGACTCGGTCGTCGGTTGGTCCGGCTATCTCGACGATTCGCATAACCAACGCAATATTCCATCTATCTATTGAGGAGCGCCCAAGAACGCCTGGAAACACGGCGTTCGCGCTCGACACGGCGCCATCAGGAGGCAGCAGTGAGCACAATTCTAGTTACCGGCGGCTCAGGCTTTATCGGCAGCCATTGCATCCTGCAACTACTGGCCGCGGGCCACCCGGTGCGCACGACGGTGCGCAGCTTGAAACGCGAACGAGACGTGCGTGCCATGCTCAAAGAAGGCGGCGCCGAGCCGGGAGATCGCTTGTCTTTCGTTACGGCAGATCTGGAAAAGGACCCAGGCTGGGCGCAAGCCGCGGCGGGCTGCGAGTACGTACTGCACGTAGCATCGCCTTTACCACCGGGCGTTCCCAAGCACGAGGACGAGCTGATCATCCCCGCGCGCGAAGGCACACTTCGCGTGCTGCGTGCCTCCCGGGAAGCGGGCGTCAAACGCGTGGTGCTCACCTCGTCCTTCGCGGCAATCGGCTATGGCCGCAAAGAACGGCAAACTCCCTTCACTGAGAAGGACTGGACGGATCTCAACGGCGAAGTTGTGGCTCCCTACCAGAAATCGAAAACTCTGGCGGAACGCGCGGCCTGGAATTTCATTGCAGAGGAAGGCGGCCAGCTCGAACTTTCCGTCGTCAATCCAGTGGGCGTGTTCGGGCCGGTTCTGGGTCCGGACTATTCGACCTCAATCCTCCTGGTGCAGCGCCTGATGGACGGCGCCATGCCCGGCGTCCCGCATCTCTATTTCGGCGTCGTCGATGTCCGCGACGTTGCCGACCTGCACATTCGCGCGATGATCCATCCCGCCGCAAAAGGCGAGCGCTTCCTGGCCGTCGCAGGCGATTTCATGTCCTTTCAGGACATCGCCAAAGTACTGAAAAGTCGCATGGACGCGGACGCAAAAAAAGTTCCGACTCGGCAACTGCCCAATTTTCTGGTTCGCCTTGCCGCGCTGCGCGACCCGGCCATAAAGCTGATCCTGCCCGAGCTTGGCAAACTAAAAAATGCCAGCAACGAAAAAGCCAGGCGCATGCTTGGCTGGGCTCCTCGTTCGAACGAAGACTCTATTGTCGCCACTGCCGAGAGCCTTGTGCGCCTCGGCCTTCTGAAAGACCGCTCGAAAAAAGCTGCCTGAATAAGACCTCAAATCGAATTTCCACTCAGCCATACATCGTGTGTTGAAAGATTTTTCTTCGCTTCTCTTTCCCTTGAGATGTTCGAAAGCTTCGGCAGGCGATGCCGCAGGCATGAGAATCAAGTGCTTTGCACACACTCAATTCCACCGGCTCCCGTCACTTCTACCGTCGCTCGCTCAGGACAACGCCACTCGGTCATTGATCTGGCGAATGCGGGATTCCAAATTGCGGTTTGCTTGCCGCGCTGCTGTCCGCTTGTACAAGGCAATCAGCGTGAAGAAAACCAGCAAGCAGGCCATCGCCCAGGTTTCCACCGCGGGCCATTGAGATTGAGAAACGGATGCTTCTTGGGTCGCGATCGGCTTGGCGACGGAAGTTGCGGCGTTCGCTGGGCTGGGATTTACCGCAGCAGTGTTTGAATTGTTGGCTGCTGGCGCTGCCGTTGCCTGCACAGTCGTGGTTGTTCCCGGCGCATCGGGCCACTGGGTGTTCGTGATTTCCTGGGCTGGCGCAGAGCTCGCCAGGAACAGAACTCCCGCAAATCCGATCACCATCGCTTGCATCCGAAGAATGTTTTGAATTTTCATTTGAACCACCCCTTTTTTATTAAGCTCGACGCTTTGGACTATGCAGGAACGATGCCAAAAAAGAAGAGTGCCGCGAAGCCGCTGAAAAAATCTTTAACTCGCTGCAATAAAACGACTTGGCGAAAAACAGTTCAAGTCGCGGCCGAGCAGCGACGTTGCTCTTGCTATCCATCGAGATATGTCCGAACGCCAGTACGTCGCCTAGATCGACGCCGCAGTCTGGCCTTGTGTCCCGAATCAACTTCACCTGTTTAATCGCAATCAGAAGAAACAACGCAACTTACTGCCGGTTTGTTGTGTGTTTTGTCGCTGCGAGTCGTCGCCTCCCGCGACAGTCGCACGCGCTGCAACCATTCGGATAGGCACTCTATCCATCCGGATAGCAAGCCTGCCTTCCACTAGCGCGACTGTTGGCGCTAGAATAGCCGCCTCAGCGTGGGCTTCCAACCAAGCTGCAAGCCCCGAGGCCAGACGTGGCAGCAAAACTCCTGGTGGTCAGCGGTCCGTTACGAAAATCCCAATTCCCGCTCGCCACAGACGTGGGCGTAGGACGGGATCTGGACAGCACCATTCGCCTGGACGACCCCGCAGTTTCCCCTCATCACTGCAGCATTGCCTGGCGCGATGGGCACTTGATTTTGTGCGATCTCGATAGTCACACCGGCACCTTCGTCAATGGAATTCCAGTGAAGCACCGCGCGCTCAAATCGGGCGACGAAATCGCGGTAGGAATTTCGGTTTTCCGTTTCGAAGCGGAAGAGCCCCAGAACGCTGGAAGCAGTCCCGTCCAGATGTGTGATCGCGCGGCGGTCAATGCAAAAGTCCTGGAGTTCCAGGCTCCAGAGCTTCTCAGCCTGGCGCCGCAGTCGCTCGCCGCACTTCCGCAAGCCGCGCGAATGGCCCGCAACCTTAGCGCGCTCCTTCAAATCTGCAAGGCCATCGGCTCCCTGCGCGACGAAGAAGCGCTTCCCTGGGTATTACTCGGCATGATTTTCGACGTGATTCCCGCCGAACGCGGCGCCATTCTGCTGATGGACGAGGACTCGAACGAGATCCGTTCGCAGGTAGCTTGGGATCGCTTACTTGGCCCGGACCATCGCGTCCACGTCAGCCGCGAAATTGTCCGCCAGGTCATCGAAGAAGGAATTTCCCTTCTCGACAGCGGCGGCTCGGCAACCGCAGACTCTAGCGGTTCGGCCGTGAACGACGAAAAACAACCACACGCTTTTCTTTGCGTGCCGATGATGTCCGGGAAAAAAGCCATCGGCCTCGTTTATCTGGAATCCAGCAATACCACAACCTCATTTACCGAGGACGATTTCCAGTTGCTCGCAGCCATAGCCGGCCTTGCGGTAATCGGCATTGAAAACGCTCGGCAATTTGAGCGCTTGGGCAGCGAAAATCAGCGCCTTCGCGCGGAATTCAGCCTGACTCACGATATGGTGGGACGCAGCGCCCGCATGCGCGATGTCTATCAATTCATTGAGCGTGTAGCTCCCTCCGATTCAACCGTGCTGATTCACGGGGAAAGCGGCACCGGCAAAGAGCTGGTCGCCTGCGCGATTCACAAAAACAGCCCAAGAAAAAACCAGCCCTTTGTAGCCCTGAACTGCGCCGCGTTGACGGAAACGCTGCTCGAAAGCGAACTTTTCGGCCATGAAAAAGGCGCATTCACCAGCGCCGTCAACCAAAAAAAGGGTTTTCTCGAAGTCGCCGAGGGTGGCACAATCTTTCTCGATGAAATCGGCGAACTCTCGCTGATCCTGCAAGCCAAGCTGCTGCGCGTCCTCCAGGAACGCGAATTTGTGCGGGTCGGCGGAACCAGGGCCATCAAAATCAACGTGCGTTTTCTGGCCGCAACCAACAAAGACCTGCAAAAATGTGCGCGCGAAGGCACATTTCGTGCCGACCTGTTTCACCGCCTCAATGTCATCTCCATCGCGCTTCCCAGTCTGCGCGAACATCCCGAAGACATACCTGCCTTGGCTGAACACTTCACCGCGCGTCACGCGAAAAATTGCAATCGCAGCGTGCTGGGAATTTCCGATGAAGCCATCACCTGCCTCACCCAGTACGATTGGCCAGGGAACATTCGCGAACTGGAAAACGCCCTCGAGCGTGCTGTGGTCATTGGTTCCTCCGACACAATTCTGGCCGAGGATTTGCCGGAAACTCTTCTGGAAAGCGCGAAGAGTGGAGCGAACTTACCCGCCAAATATCACGAAGCCATTCGCAACCTAAAAAAACAAATGATCTTGGGAGCATTGGACCAATCCGCCGGAAACATCACCGAAGCAGCAAAACTTCTGGGCGTACACGCAAATTACCTGCATCGCCTGATGCGCAATTTCGGGCTCCGCCCGCAAACAAAAAAGCAAACCTCGGCGTGAGTTGACCCAATCAAGCGGCATCTGTTCCGCTGGCGCGCTGGTGATTGAATCGAGATTCCTGTATCCCGCGACGCGGCTTATTATTAGTGACCTGCGCGTAAGGCTCTCTATTGTCACAATTCGATTGTGAATCGCCAAAATCGGCGACCGGGTCTTGTTTGGCCTAGACAACAACATGGCAGAGCAGTGGCCAGGCGACGTCAGGAGGTTCATGTGCTGGATTTTCGCGGGTAGGTCGCTGCGATACCTAACCGTCACAATTCAGAGCATTCTATACTTGAGACAGCAACACCACGCTTCAGCTTTCCCTCGCAGCCTACTCATGGCACCGACTTTCTCAGCGTTTGTAGCGTGCACGTCCGGAGTCGCGTGGTGGACCGTCTGGAAGGGTAAGTCCTCGGCGAAAACGTGGGCAATTGGTGATTCCTGAGTTATATAACATAGAAGCGAAGGATACCTTCTAAGAAGTTTGCAGAGGCACAGAAAAAAAGCAATGCCTGTGATCAATGCGCACGGAAACTGGCTCAAATTCCCGGGCTCTTGTCATCCTTTTCGCTCGAGAGCAAACTGATGTCGGGCAGATTTTGACGATTTCGAGGACCAGATGGCCAGGCCAATCCAGGCACAAATAAATGGAAAGAGTCGTATTTTCGAATCCGAGCCTGACACAACATTACTCTTCGCGCTGCGCGAAGAGCTTGGCCTCACTGGAACCAAGTACGGTTGTGGCGAAGGGCAATGCGGCGCATGCACCGTCCTGGTGAATGGCACGCCGCGCCGTTCCTGCCAGCTTTCTGTTAGCGTCGCCGCAGGAAAATCCATCGTCACCATCGAGGGCTTCGAACAAGACGGCCAGCTGCATCCCGTACAGCAGGCTTTCCTGGATCAAGGCGCATTCCAGTGCGCCTATTGCACTTCCGGAATGATCGTCAGCAGCGTGGCGCTCCTTCAGAAAAACCCCCATCCCAGCGAACCTGAAATCGTGCAAGCCCTGCAGGGAAATATCTGCCGCTGCGGAACCCATCCCAGAATCATCGCCGCGGTTCAGCAGGCCGCCAAAGCCATGCACGGAGCCAGGTCATGAGCCCTGATGGCCCTGTTGACATCCTGACGAATGCGCAAGGCGGGACCAATGATTCTCGCTTCGCGGCTAAGCAAGCGCCGGAGGCGCGCCACACCTTAGCCCAGCCCGTAAGGGCTGGGTCAGAAAACTCCCCGAACCCAAGCGCCGTAGGTGCGGCACTCCCGATTACACAATCATCGGAATCTCGAAACGTTTTAGAGGGCGGCAACAAAGCCAGCGCAGCTCCCGAAAAATTCATTCCCGAGCCGGAACGCTACGAACTCCATTCGACCTCTATTCATCACTTCAACCTGCAACGCCGCGACTTTTTTAAAGTAATGGGCGCGGGCATCGCGATCTTTACCGTCGCCGCAAACGCAGCAACGGCGCAAGAATCCGGCGCGCGGCGGCACAATGGCGATCAGGACCAGCCAAAAGACATCTCCTCCTGGCTCCATATCAACGACGACGGCATCGTCACCGTCTTCACCGGCAAAGTCGAAGTCGGCCAAAATACGCGCACCACGCTGGCGCAATCCGTCGCCGATGAGTTGCGCGTTCCAGTCGCCACCATTCGCATGGTCATGGGAGATACCGCGCTCACACCATTCGACATGGGCACTTTCGGCAGCCGCTCCACTCCATACATGTCGCCGCAGCTTCGCCGTGCCGCATCCGCCGCTCGCGATTTGCTACTTCGGCAGGCAGCAACTCAATGGAACACCGCCCCGGAAAAATTAACCGCCAGCGACGGAAAAATTACCAATCCCGCCTCGGGAGCAACTCTCACCTACGCGCAACTGGCTCAAGGCAAAACCCTCGCGCGCGATATGCCCGACGCCGATCCCATCACTCCGCCAGAGCAATGGACCGTCGCCGGCAAATCAGCACCCAAAGTGGACGCACGCGCCTTCGTCACCGGCCAGCATCAGTACACGCCCGATCTGCGCCTAACAAATGCATTGCATGCAAAGGTGTTGCGGCCGCCCACATTCGGAGCAACTCTCGTGTCGGCGGATTTATCAGCAGCGCAAGCGATGCCGGGAGTCGTAGCCATCCGTGACGGAGATTTTGTCGCCGTAGCCGCGCCCAACGAACGCGCAGCGGAAAAAGGGCTCGCCGCGATTCACGCCGAATGGAAGAACAAGCCACAATCTTCCAGCAAGGAACTCTATGCCGACCTGAAAAAGAATCTCGACACGGAAGAAAATCAAAAGCCGCACGAAAAAGGTTCGGTCGCGAATGGCCTCGCAAACGCAGCGCAACGCCACGAACAGACTTACACTGTCGCCTACATCGCGCACGCACCGCTCGAACCACGCGCCGCAGTCGCCGACTGGAAAGACGGAAAATTAACAGTCTGGACAGGCTCGCAACGCCCGTTTGGCGTGCAGGAAGAATTGGCAGCCGCGCTGCACCTTCCCAAAGATCACGTGCGAGTAATCGTTCCGGATACCGGCTCAGCCTACGGCGGCAAGCACACGGCTGATGCAGCGCTCGAAGCCGCCCGCCTTGCGCGCGCTGGCATTGATGTCGGAGATTCCTTTTCTCGCGGGGGTCGCACTGTCAAAATCGTCTGGACCCGTGAGGAAGAATTCACTTGGTCCTATTTCCGCCCCGCTGGGGTGATTGAAATCAAGAGCGGGATTGCCGGCGACGGAACAATCACCGCCTGGGAATTTCACAACTACAATTCGGGCGGCTCCGGCATACAAACTCCCTACGACGTCGCCAATCAATTGATCCAGTTTCATCCGGTGAACTCGCCGCTGCGCCAAGGCTCCTACCGCGGCCTCGCTGCAACCGCCAATCACTTCGCCCGGGAATCATTCATGGACGAATTGGCCCACGCTGCGCAAATCGATCCGCTGGAATTTCGTATGAAGAATCTTTCCGATCCGCGTTTACGCGCGGTATTCGAAAGCGCGGCAAGAGCATTTGGCTGGCCGCGAAAACAAACGCAACCCGGGCAGGGATTTGGCATGGGCGGTGGAGTCGAAAAAGGCGGATACGTAGCAACCTGCGCGGAAATTTCCGTGGATCAAAAATCCGGCGAAGTACGCGTGGTTCAGATCGCCACCGCGTTCGAATGCGGCGCCATTGTCAATCCCGACGGCCTGCGCCACCAGGTCATCGGCGCAAACATCATGGGCCTGGGCGGCGCGCTGTTCGAATCGCTCGAATTCGAAAACGGCCGAATTTCGAATCCGCACTTCGCCCAGTATCGCGTACCGCGCTTCCGCGACATCCCGCAAATGGAAGTCATGCTCCTCGACCGCAAAGATCTTCCCCCAGCCGGAGCCGGCGAAACTCCCATCGTCGGACTCGCTCCTGCCATCGGCAATGCCATTTTCGACGCCACCGGCATTCGCCTCCGGGCTCTGCCGCTCGCCCCGCGCGGTCTCAAGGTACAGAAAAACAACGCATAATTCTTGCGACAATTCGTCTTGACTCCGAGACTCTCGTCATCGAGCTAAATACTTTTCTAGCCGAATGGAACTTGAAAACGTAGAATCGTTTTTCACTCAGGAGTCGTCTTGCGCAACATCGTTGTTGTTATCGCAATTCTCGCGGCAATCGCCGGACTGGCTTGGCTGTTCTGCGCTTTTATTGGCGTAGACATCTACGTTCATGATTATTATTTTGCTGTTCGTTCCGACGCGTCTGAAGAGGAACGCTTGCAGAAATATTTTCAATCGCTCTTCCCCGGTGATTCCGCAAACACTGCTCCCGGTCTCGCGGTGCTGGTCAAAAAAGATGGCAAGATAGTTTTCGAAAAAGGTTACGGCGTTCGCGACCTTCGCACCAAAACAGGAATCGACGCGCAAACAAATTTCCGGCTCGCCTCATTCACAAAACAATTCACCGCCATGGCCGCGATGCTTCTAGTCCACGACGGCAAACTGCGCTACGACGAATCGCTGACGGATATCTTCCCGGACTTTCCAGCATATGGAAACCAAATCACTGTTCGCACTTTGCTGAATCACACTGGCGGGCTGGCCGATTACGAAGATTTGATGGACGCGGAAAAAACAAAAGGACAAAGGTGGTCGGCCGAAAAACAAATTCACGACGCGGAAGTTTTGCGACTGCTGGGAAAAGAATCACACGGAAAATTCGCGCCGGGAACAAACTGGGAATACAGCAATTCTGGCTACGTGGTTCTCGGATTGGTTGTTGCAAAAGCTTCCGGAAAATCTTTCGGCGAATTTCTGCACGAAAGAATTTTCGCGCCGCTAAAAATGAATCACACTGTGCTGTTTGAAAAAGGAAAAAATGAAGTTATGAATCGCGCTTACGGCCACTCCAAGAAAGAAAATAGCTTCGTCGAAACCGATCAGAGTTCCACTTCCGCTACGCAAGGCGACGGTGGAATTTATTCCAACCTGGAAGATTTATCCAAGTGGGACGACGCGCTGCGCGAGCACGCTCTACTAAGCGAAAAAGAATTTCTTCCCGCAGTTACTCCGGCGGAATTGCCGCCCGGAGCGGAAGCAACCCTCGCAAAAGACGTTCCCGAATCGCTGCGTGGCCACGCCAGCGGTTACGGCTTCGGCTGGTTCCTGAATTTACAGCATCCGCATCCACTGATGTGGCACTACGGCGACACCTTGGGATTCAAGTCCGCAATTCTTCGCTATACCCGCGACAACGTAACGGTAATCGTCCTTTGCAATCGCTCCGATCGCGATCAAGGGGCGTTGGCACTGAAAGCTGCGCAGCTATTTCTTCCTGCGAATTGATTCCGGCTTACGTTTCTCACAGTTCGCGCGAATCCAGGCGGCAAACTGTTCTTCCGTAATTCCACCGCTAGCAAGATTCAACATGGTCTGAATTTCGTCTAACCGTTCCGTCGCTAGCCGCCAGCCATTCAGCCGCAAAAAAAGTGCTGTTGCGATGAATGCGATCCGCTTGTTGCCATCAACGAACGCGTGATTCTTGGCTAAGCCGAAACCATCCGCTGCTGCTTTAGTCGCAAAGCAACCTGAACGTTGCGCTGTGCGCTCAGGATAGACCGGCGAGTTTGCCCAGGCCTTTCATTTTGGCGCGGGCGGCCATGGTGCCGTATTGCTTCATCATGGTGCGCATCTGCATGTATTGCTTGAGGACTTGGTTGACGTCTTGAACGGAGGTGCCGCTGCCTTTTGCGATGCGCTTGCGGCGCTTGCCGTCGATCACGTTGTGGTCCTGGCGTTCCTGATTGGTCATGGAGTTGATGATGGCTTCGACTTGTTTCAGTTTGCCTTCGTCCACGCTGGCGTCTTTGGGAATATTTTGCAGCGGGCCGACTTTGGGGAGCATGTCCACCAACTGATCGAGCGGGCCCATCTTGCGGATCTGACGAAGCTGATCGCGGAAATCTTCCAGCGTAAAACCTTCGGTGCGGAGTTTGCGTTCGAGATCGAGCGCGGCTTTTTTGTCCACGGCCTGCTCGGCGCGTTCGATAAGCGACATGATGTCGCCCATGCCCAGAATGCGCGAGACGATACGCTCCGGATAAAAACCTTCGAGAGCGTCGTATTTTTCGCCAAGGCCGACAAATTTTACCGGCGCGCCGCTGACTTTGCTGATGGAGAGGGCAGCGCCGCCACGTGCATCGCCGTCGAGTTTGGTGAGAATCACGCCAGTGAGGCCGAGGCGTTTGTGAAATTCTCCAGCGGAGCGAACAGCGTCCTGCCCGATCATGGCGTCAGCGATGAAAAGAATTTCGCTGGGCTGCAATTCTTTTTTGAGATAGCCGAGTTCGTTCATCAGGTCGTCATCAATGTGCAGACGGCCTGCGGTGTCCACGATGATGATGTCGCTGGCGGAAAGTTTTGCTTCCTTGATGGCGCCGCGAACTATTTCCAGCGGCTTATCGGTCCCCGCCCCGGGCCAGAGACTTACGCTGATGGCTTTGGCGACTTGCGCGAGCTGTTCGCGCGCGGCCGGGCGATAGACGTCGGTGGAAACGACGATCGGGCGGTGGCCATGTTGCGCTAACCATTTTGCGAGCTTGCCGGTGGTGGTGGTTTTGCCGGAGCCTTGC
>Ga0185299_10007749_pt1 | contig 10857 bp, 7 predicted proteins | sample PaiPotPPA55metaG_FD_128002 | JGI IMG/M metagenome (GOLD analysis project Ga0185299, IMG submission 128002) | Iron sulfur acid spring bacterial and archeal communities from Banff, Canada, to study Microbial Dark Matter (Phase II) - Paint Pots PPA... ...
AGATGCGTTCGTCCATTGCGACCTTGCGGCGCATCGCGCGTTTCTACCGCACCAACATTCTTTCGTTTTTTGAAGCGGCCGAAGAAAATCCGCGCCTGGTGCGTCCCGCGCAGCGCAAAATTCTGGAGACCACTCCGGGAGTGCGCATGGAATTGCTGGCGTGGGGCAACACCGCCATGGAGCCGCATCTGTTTCGCGTGCGTCCTGGCGGCGGCAGTGGGGAATCTTACGCGCACGAAGGCGAGGAATTCCTGCACGTGCTTCGCGGTGATTTCGAAATCTGGCTTAATAGCGGCGAACATTACCATATGAAGCGTGGCGACAGTCTTTATTTTGAGAGTTCGACGCCGCATCGCTGGAAGAATCCGGGCCGCAGCGAAACGTGGCTGCTATGGATCAATACGCCGCCAACATTTTAATTTCAGGGGAGATCTAACTGTTGATGACTATGCGCCGAATTCACTTCGTGGTTCTAATTCTTTGCGTTTTTTTCTGCGCAGTCGCGCCCGTTAGCGCGCAGAGCTCCGAAGATGCAAAAAACAAAAATACAAAGAATCCCGCGGACACCGTCGTGCTTCACGGCCGTCTTTATACGCTGGATTCCAAGCAGCCCTGGGCGCAGGCGCTGGCGATTCGCGGCGATAAAATCGTTGCTGTCGGCGACGACGCCACCATCGCAAAATTTCGCGGCGCTGACACGAAAGTAATCGATGCCGCTGGACAGTTGGTGCTGCCCGGCTTTGTGGATTGCCATATCCATTTTATGGATGGTGCGCTGAGCCTTGGCCGGATAAACCTTGAAGGCGCCAAGGACGTTGCCGAGATTCAACAACGGCTTCGCGATTACGCCGCCAAGCATCCCGGAAACGACTGGCTACTCGGGCGCGGGTGGGATTACGCAATGTTTGGCGCCGCCGCGCTGCCTGACAAAGAATATCTCGACGAGCTTTTTCCTGATCGTCCGGTGTTCCTGGAAGGCTACGACGGCCACACGTATTGGGCTAATTCCAAAGCGCTCACGCTCGCAGGAATTACGCGAGACACGGCCGATCCGCCTAACGGCATCATCGTCCGCGACCCCGCTACACACGAAGCGACGGGTGCTTTAAAAGAAGCCGCGCAGGATCTTGTTGCTAAAGCTGCGCCCGAGCTTACTCGCGCCGACAGACTGGCCGCTCTCCGCGCCGGCATCCATTGGGCCAATGAGAACGGCCTCACGCGAGTTCATAGCGCTGGAGGCGATTTCCCGCAACTCGAACTTTACGAGGAGCTGCGCCGCCACGGCGACCTGACGTTGCGCTTCTACATTGCGTATTTCATGGACCCGCCGGAAATGCGCCCGCAGGATGTTGATGCCATCGAGAACGCGCGAAAGAAATATCACGATGCGTGGATCGATACCAATGCCGTGAAATTCATGGTCGATGGCGTTATCGAATCGCACACCGCCGCGATGATCGAGCCTTATAGTGATGATCCATCATTGAAAGGCAAACTTTTTTGGGATCCCGCTAAATATGGTTCAGCTGTCGCGGAGCTCGACAAGCGGGGCTTGCAGCTTTTCACTCATGCGATCGGGGAACTTGGCGTGCGCACCGCTCTTGATGCTTACCAGCATGCGGAAGAAGTGAATCACACGAGTGATCGCCGTCCACGCATCGAACATATTGAGACGGTTACCGCCGCGGACATTCCCCGGTTTGGCAAACTCGGCGTGATCGCCAGCATGCAGCCACTGCATTCTTATCCCAACGCGGATGCTTTGGAAGTGTGGGCGCGGAACGCCGGACCGGATCGTGCTTCGCGTGCGTGGTCATGGAAAAGTATCGCAGATGCAGGCGGGCGCTACGCATTTGGCAGTGACTGGCCGGTGGTCACCTTGAACCCGTGGGAAGGCTTGCAGACTGCCGTCACGCGACAGACCAGAGAAGGCACGCCCGCAGGCGGTTTTGTGCCCTCGCAGCGTCTCACCGTTGCGCAAGCCGTCGAAGGCTATACGCTCGGCGCGGCGTTCGCAGGGCGCCGCGAAAAAACGGAAGGTTCCCTGGAAAAAGGCAAGCTCGCGGACCTGATCATCGTTTCGCAGAACATTTTTGAAATCGATGCGCATAAAATATCCGAGACCAAAGTTCGCACCACCATCGTGGGCGGCCAGGTGGTTTATCAGTCTGATGCCAAATAATTCCAAAACAATTTCGCGCGACACAAAAGTTTCGATCAGGGCTCGAAATCAGATAGCGGCTCGATGCGTCCTTGTGGCTTTGCTGATTCTCGCGCTGAGCTGCGCGGCTTGTAGGCCCAAGCAGCCCACTCTGACGCTGCTGGTCTGGGAAGGCTACGCTGATCCATCGTTCATCGGCGCGTTTGAGGAAAGCCATCACTGCAAAGTGGTCGCTTCCTACATGGGGACTAGCGATGAGTTGGTCGCCAAGTTGCGAGGCGGCAGCGCGTCCACTTATGACGTCATCTCTCCTTCTAGTGATGTCGCTGCGTCTATCGTGAGCGCGGGACTTGCCGCGCCGCTTGATCTTTCGAAGATTCCCGCGTACTCGCAACTTTCCGCGAAGCTGCGCGACTCGAACATCGTCAAGCTCAACAATCAGGTTTACGGCGTGCCCTTTGTCTGGGGACCAAATGCGCTGCTATACGACACGACGGCGTTTTCAGGAGCGCCGGATTCCTGGGCAATTTTGTGGGACCCGAAATATCGCGGGAAGGTCTCCTTGTGGGATGAGCTTTCGACCATTTACATGGCCGCGCAGGTGCTCGGTTACGACAAGCCGGATCCGAGCCAGCTTTACAACCTGAGCGATGCGCAACTCGACGCGGTGAAGAAAAAACTCCTTGAGCTCAAGCCCAACATTCGCAAATGGTGGAGTACCGGTGGCGAGCTGACCAATCTTTTCCAGAATCATGAAGTGGTGATCGCCATGGGTTGGCCGCTGATGACCAATGACCTCCGCAAATTAAATTTTCCCATTGGCGAAACTATCCCGCGCGAAAACACCACCGGTTGGATCGATCACCTGATGATTACCGCGGCCAGCTCCAACAAAGAGTTGGCGCAGGAATTTCTTGCCTACATGGTGGAGGCCCAGACACAAAAAAAAGTCAGCGATGTTACGCATTACACGCCCGCCAATGCTGGCGCGGCGCAATTTTTGAATGCCGACGAAAAGAAAATCCTGCATCTCGACGACCCGGACGCCTACATGAGGCGCATTTATTTTTGGCAAGACGTACCGCGCCGTCGCAAATACAACGAAATCTGGAATGAGGTGAAGAACGCACAGTGAGCCCGGCGCCGGCCATTCCGCCGTTGGAAGAGGAGCGGACTGCTGGGCCATTGCTGGAAGTTCGCGCGGTGGCGAAACGCTTCGGCGATCACGAAGTGTTAAAAGGAATTTCTCTTACCATTGCCGCCGGCGAGTTCATCACTTTGCTGGGGGAAAGCGGGTCCGGCAAAACAACCATGCTGCGATTGATTGCCGGGTTTGAACAGCCTAGTTCCGGCGAGATTTGGATGAACGGCGCGAGGCTTGACAGTTTGCCGCCTTACAAACGGCGCGTGAACACGGTGTTCCAGCAATACGCGCTGTTTCCACATTTGAATGTACGCGACAACGTGGCCTACGGCTTGCGCGTGACGAACGCACCTGCCAACGAAATTGATCCGCGCGTTGCAGACGCGTTGCGCATGGTGAAAATGGACAGTTTCGCTTCGGCGCGACCGGCCACGCTTAGCGGCGGACAGCAGCAGCGGGTTGCGCTGGCCCGCGCGCTGGTGAATCGCCCGCTATTGTTGTTGCTGGACGAACCGCTCTCCGCTCTGGACGCCAATTTGCGCAAAGAAATGCAAAGCGAACTGAAATCTCTACAACGCGAAGTGGGCATCACTTTTCTTTTTGTGACGCACGATCAGGATGAGGCCATGGCTCTTTCCGATCGCATCGCTTTGCTGCGCAATGGCGCGCTGGAGCAGATCGCTTCGCCACGCGAAATTTATTCGCATCCCGCCACGGCGTATACCGCTCAATTTATCGGACAGACAAATCTACTGCGCGCTGAGATTCGTAGCGGCACTGCGACTTGCGGCGCGTTACGGTGGCCCGCGTCCGCGCCGGATGGCACGGCACTTTTCTCGTTGCGTCCCGAAGCGATTCGACTCGCTGAGGTGGCCGCGAATGCAGTTGCAGATTCAGCGGCTGCAGAGGTGCGGTTCTCTGGGACCGTCAAACAGCAGCTTTACGGCGGCGCCAGCGAATTGCTGGAAGTAGATTGCGGCAGCCAGACCTTGCGCGTGAAGATTCCCGCGCGCGGCCCGCTATCCGGCGAACAGAATTTCAGTTTTTTCACAGGCGACGCGGTACCAGTTTCGGAATAGAGAAGCGGAAATAAAGTTTCAGGCATTTCACGTGGCAGGATTCACTTTGTAGAAAATGTATTCGCGCGCATACAAATCGATCGTTTCCCTGCCACCGCTTCTGTGGGTCGGACTATTTCTGCTGCTGCCCTATGCGCTGATGCTGGCGCACAGCTTCTGGGTGGTTCGCGATGGATTGATCGTGCATCAATGGAATCTGCAAAACTACCGCACACTGGCCACTAATGCTGTTTATGCGGAAGTCCTTTTACGCAGCATGCGCATCGCTGCTTCGGTCACGCTGTGTTCGCTGCTGCTGGGGTATCCGCTGGCCTACTATCTTTCTTTTCACGCCGGCGCGCGCAGGGAAATTCTCTATCAACTGGTGATCGTGCCGCTGTGGGTGAGCTATCTCGTTCGCGGCTACGCATGGAAAACAATTCTCGGCAGCGATGGAGTCTTAAACGGCTTCCTGCAGTATCTGCATCTCACCAATGCGCCGGTGGGCTTTCTGCTTTATAGCCCCTTCGCAGTGATCGTGATGCTTACGCACATTTACACGCCATTTGTTTTTCTGCCGATCTACGCCGCACTGGAACATATTCCGCGCCCGGTCGTCGAGGCTTCACAAGACCTGGGCGCAGGCCCGCTCAAGACATTCCTGCGCGTCATACTCCCGCTTTCGCTGCCGGGATTGCTCGCTGGGGCAACATTCGCGTTCGTCCTTTCGTTGGGAGATTTTCTCGCGCCACTGCTTGTCGGCGGCGCTTCCGGCACGATGATCGCCAACATCGTGCAAAGCCTCTTCGGCGCGGCATATGACTGGCCGCTAGGCGCAGCCATTTCAGTTTGCATCCTATTGATCACCGTGACGCTGCTATTTTTAACCGAGCGCCTCGAGAAACGCTGGTCTTTCCGATGAGTGCAACGCCCACCACGGTTGCTACGCGTTCCACTTCGTCCGTGACGCGCGGCGTGCCACTGCTTGCGGCCTATTCGTGGCTGGTGTTTGCGTTCATCTATCTGCCGATCATTGTGCTCATTGTTTATTCCTTCAATCGCGACGGCGTGGGCGGCTTTCCGCCACGGCATCTCACGCTTGATTGGTACCGCCAACTTTTTGCCGACGGCGCGATCTGGACCTCGGTGCTGAATAGCTTGATCGTGGCCACCAGCAGCGTCGCACTTTCACTCACGCTGGGCTTGCTTGCCGCTCTCGCGCTCGATCGCGCCAGCTTTTCGGGCAAATCGCTTTTTCGCCGGTTGGTTTTGCTGCCGCTGATTTTGCCGGGGATCATCACCGGCCTTTCGTTGTTGATGTTCGCGGTATACGGAGGCGCGCACTTGAGCCTGCTCACCGTTTTTCTCGGTCATGGCACGGCATTGATCTCCGTAGCCACCACGGAACTCTTCGCTGGGCTGCAAAAAATGGATCGCGCCCAGGAAGAAGCTTCGCTCGATCTTGGCGCTACGCCGCTGCAGACTTTCTGGCGCGTGACCTTGCCAAATTTAAAACTATCTCTCATTGCTGCCGGCTTGCTGATCTTCACTCTTTCCATGGACGAAATTGCGGTGACTTTTTTTCTGATCGGCCGCGACAATACCTTGCCGCTGGAAATCTGGGGCCGCTTGCGTCGCGGAATAACTCCGGAAATCAACGCCATCTCCACACTGATTTTTGCTGCTTCGGTAATTTTGATCGTCATCTGGTTTCAGTTGCGCACTCGCGCGCAACGCAGGACTTCTTGAATAGAGGAGCTAAATGTCGCATTCACGCCGCAACTTCATCAAGTACGTAGTCGCAGGGTCGGTAGCTGCCGGCTGTCCGGTTGATGCAAGCCTGCTAGCGGTTCCCGACGAGAAATCTTCCACGATGCCACTTTCTTCGTCGACACCACGGGTTGAAGGCGAACATTTCGAAGTCTGCCACCAGGTGCGCGACGGCCACCAATTTCAGCGTACCGACGCCACTCGCAAGGCTGACGTGGTGATTGTCGGCGGCGGCGTCGCTGGACTTTCTGCCGGGTATTTCCTGCGCGGGAAAGACTGGCTGCTGCTCGAAAAGGAAGACCACTTTGGCGGCAACGCTTACCAGGAAGAATACGATGGCGCGGCTTTCGCAACGGGGTCGGCTTATGCGTACAAAGGCGATCATGGAGACCAACTGGCCGCCGAGATGGGATTGAAACTCCTGCCGGTAAATAATCCCGATCCCACCATGGTGAATAAAACCTTTGTTGCCGACACGTGGAACGTCGGGCTCCAGCATTTGCCGTATCCGCAAGAGGTGCGCGCCAGTTTCAAAAAATTCCGCGACGAAATGATGAAGTTTGACGTCTTGAAGCGCATGGACGAACTGGACGCGCAACCGCTGACCGATTACACCGTCGGCTATGCGCCAGAAATTCAGCAATGGTGGGATGGATTCGGCGCATCCAACTGGGGCGCCACGAGCGAAGACACTTCGGCGTTTGTGGCTCTCGTCGCGCTACAGGGCCTGGTTACTGGCGAAGACGCCAAGCGCGTGATTTTGCCGGGCGGGCTTGGCTGCATCACGCACAAACTGGTGGAAATTCTGCAACCAAAATATAAGGAGCGCATGCTCGGCGAAACCACCGTGGTGGCGGTTGTTCCGGGTGAAGACAATGTGCGCGTAACTTATTTCCATGACGGGCAACTGACTACCGTGTCTGCAAAAGCGGTGATTATGTGCACGCAGAAACACATCACTTCGCGTCTGGTCATGGGTATTCCTTACGATCAGAAAACTGCCATGCGGCGCACGCGATACGCGCCGTACCCGGTGGTTAACGCGATATTCGACAAGTCTGTTTATAATCGCGGTTACGATACGTGGTGCCCGGGAAATTCCTTCACCGATTTTATTGTGGCGGACTGGACCATTCGCAACAGCGCTGGTTATCACCAAAAACACAACATTCTTTCGTTCTATACGCCGCTGCGTGAAACTCAGCGTTCAACTCTGCTCGAAGAAGATAATTGCAAATCGCTGGCGGCTCGAGTGCTCGCTGATTTCCAGAAATTATTGCCGGAGTTCAACGTCGACCCTGTCGAAGTGCGCATTTACCGCCGCGGCCATCCCATGTTCATGGCTACGCCGGGGCAGTACACGAAAAATCGCATCGCCGCCGCACATCCCATGGAACGCATCTACTTCAGTGGCAACGATTCCGGTGGGCCGGAATCGCTGACCAGCGAAGCTATTCGTTTCTCGCAGGGCGGCGCCGAATGGGCCGAAATGATCCTCGCGGGGAAACCGGGCGCCAAGGAATTGGCCGAAAAAGTCCTCAACGCGCGAGAATTTTAGACTCGCGCTTTTTCGATTGCTCGTGCTGCGGCTGCAGCGGAAATATCTACCGCAGGCTTGACACATTGGTGTATACATTCTCCAACCCAGGGTTTCCCATTCCCAAAATAGACTCTAAGAACTCACGGAGGAAAACTATGAAGAAATCACTAACCATGTCGGTAGTCGCGGCTTTGGCGCTCGTCGCGTCGCTAACAGTGGCACGGGCCCAAAAAGAATTGAGCAAGGATCACGCCACCTACGTTCCTGCAAGCAAGGCGGAATTTAAAGAAAGCGCCAGGGCTGGGGGCGGCGTATCCCAAGCCGTCCTCTACGGTGACCCGGACAAAGGCCCGCATGCGACCCTCACGAAGTTCAAGCCGGGCTACGACGCCGGAATGCACTACCACACGAATGACACCCGCATTGTAGTGATCAAAGGAGCTTATCTTTACAAGGATGAAGATGGCGAAAAGCGCGTGGGCCCGGGAGATTTCCTGATGGTTCCCGGCGGACACAAGCACTGGAGCGGTGGTGATAAGACAGAAGGCGCGCTGTTTTATCAGGACGGTCCGGGGAAATTCGACCTCATCCCAGTGAAATAATTAAAAGTGGACGGGGTCGACTCAATTACCAACCGCATCTTTCGCTGCATTTTTACGAAGGATGCGGTTTTTACTTTTCCACGTCTTGGATTTCTCCACGATCCCTTTCGTGCGTAGGGATTTTCCACTGAACTCAGTTACTCATCCCCGAGCTACTGCAGCTGAATCCTGTAGAGATTGCGCCGGGTATTTCGGCGGGCGTAAGCGTAGAACGAGGGGCTGATGGCCGACTCCACAAAATTCGGAATGCTTATAACCGTTTTCGGGGCAGGGAAATCTTCCACTTGCGAAACTCCAGGTGGAGGAAACTTCGGCAATCCGAACTGCTGCGCCAAGGGAAGGGCGTAGCTACTCGCGGCCTTGAAACTGAGAAACGCGAATTTTCCGGACGCATCCCAGTCAAAGAGGCAAAAGCCCGGGCATATGAGCACTTCCTCGTTTCCGCCCAAACGGAATGCCTTGGTTGCCATCGTGTGCTCCTGGTTTGAGTTCGGCGCGGCAACAACTACCCAGCGCCCATCTGGGGACACGGTATAAAGGTCCAAAACTCGTTCGGCCATTATCTTGCTGCGGCCGGTTCCATCAGCTTTCATGCGGTAGACGAAGTTGGAACCGCCCTCAACGGCGCGAAAGATGAGATCGCCATCCGGCAAGAAATAAGGAGAATCTTCGACTTCTGTCGAGGAGATGCGCACCGGAGATGAACGCCGGTTCATGGGGGCAATCCATATGCTGGGATGACCGGCCGTGTCGTTAGCTGTAAAGGCCACTTGTTTTCCATCGCGAGAAACGGAATAAGTGTCCATGGAGTATCCAGGCAGGACCCGATCCATTTTTCCGCTGCTCAAATCCTTTATCCAAAGTTCAGAAAGGTGCGATTGCCCGTTGATCATCAAAAAATAAAGACTATTTCCGTCCGCAAAAAATGATGGCGATCTCGCGTTTCCTTCGGAGGAGATCTGGTGATCTCCATCTTTGTCGTGGATCCAGACGGTGCTGTCCTGCGATCCGACCGAGGTTATGAATGATTTACCGTCCGGAGCCATGGTGAGGCCTTCTTGAGAAGTGGGACCGAAGGTGATCTGCTGAGGTTCTCCGGAAGGAAAACGTTGCCGCCAAATATGAGATTCGCCGGTAGTCACGGCGAGATAAATCCACTTTCCATCGGCGGACCAGGCACCTGCGTAGCACGGACTATTCGGCGGACCGACAACACGGATCTCGCCGGGCCCATGAAACGGAACAATACGGCAGGGCAATATCTCGCCGCGGCTATCCATTTGGACCACCAGAAGCCAACGTCCGTCAGGCGACGGGTAAGAATGATGAGCCATACTGCGATCGCCAGCAGGCACGTAGACGTCACGGCTGTTTCCTCTGGCCTCGTCGGAGGTGACTATGGCCATGTGCAATCCCTCTTTTATTTCAGAATAGAGCAGACGTTTCCCGCCTTCGATCCATGTCAAAGATGAAGCGTTAGGCAGCAGCAAGCGGGGCTCGCCGCCGAGTACGGAGACTTCCCAGGTATTCCATGGATCCACCCTTGAGTAGGCAACGACTGAACCATCCGGAGAAAAAGCTGGGCTAAGTTTGTGAGTCCCGTCGTGGGTGAGCTGGACGGGCTGGCCATCCGGCAAAAACTTGACGTAAATGTCCCCCAAGCTAATGAAGGAGTCGTTGCCACGCACGAAAGAAAGCATGCGGCCGTCCTGAGACAGGGTCGGGTAGACCACGGAGTCGGTGAAAAAGGTGAGCTGCTCCCACTCTTTGCCAACGACAGGAGCGCTCTGAGATGAGCGGTACAGTAAGTACCCGCCCACGGCAGCTAAAACGAGAAGCGCCGGCACGATGTAGTAGCCGAGACGCCGGAAAGATTCTGTAGCGACTTTTTCTGACGGTGGCGGCGGTGCCACTTCATCTGCGCGTCCGGATTGATGGGCGGCTGATACCGGCAATCGGCCGGAGCTGCTATCGCGTTTGACTCTTTGCAGTTCGGCGTGCAAATCGGAGGCGTGCTGAAAACGAAGATTACGGTCTTTCTCCAGCGCGCGGTTAATAATTTCTTCGAGCTTCGGCGGTAGATCGGGATTCAACCGGACCGGCGCGACCGGGTCTCGATTCAAGATGCCGTCAAAAATGATGCCGCTGGTGTCTCCGCGAAATGGAAGATTGCCGGTGGCCATCTCGTAGAGCACCACGCCAAAAGAAAAGAGGTCCGTTCGAGCATCCAGTTCCTTGCCGCGCACCTGTTCCGGGGACATATAGGCCACTGTGCCTAGCGCAGCGCCGGGGCTGGTTAGGATTTCTTCCGACGCGGCGGTGGGGAGCGCGGAAACACCCTCGCCAGTGATGGCCTGTTTGGCTAAACCAAAATCGAGAACCTTGGCGTGACCACGTTCGGTCACAAAAATATTTGCGGGCTTGATGTCGCGGTGGACAATTCCTTTGGCATGCGCGGCGTCCAGGGCGTCGGTGATTTCCAGGCTGAGCGATAGCAAAGTCTCGAGATCCATTACACGGCCGCCAATGCGGTGATGCAACGTCGTGCCCTCCAGATATTCCATGGCTATAAACGCCCGGGA
>Ga0185299_10007750_pt1 | contig 10854 bp, 7 predicted proteins | sample PaiPotPPA55metaG_FD_128002 | JGI IMG/M metagenome (GOLD analysis project Ga0185299, IMG submission 128002) | Iron sulfur acid spring bacterial and archeal communities from Banff, Canada, to study Microbial Dark Matter (Phase II) - Paint Pots PPA... ...
GGATCGCCATTTTTCGCCTTCCAGATCACTTGCCCGGTCTTAGCATCGAGGGCATAGACGCTGGTGTCGAGGGTAGTGGCCAGAATCTTGCCGTCCGCGTATGCCAGGCCGCGGTTTACCACATCGCAGCACGCCACCGAAGGCGCGAACTTGTCTTGCTCGGGAGCGAACTTCCAGGCAAGATGGCCAATGTCATCGAGGTTGAGCGCGTAAATAAAATTCGGGTAGGAGCTCTCGAAGTACATCATGTCGCCGATGACCAGAGGCTGCCCTTCTTGCCCGCGCAGCGTTCCCGTGGACATAGTCCAAGCAACTTTCAGTTTGGCGGCGTTTTCCGCGGTGATCTGATTCAGTTTGCTATGGCGGGTGCCATGGTAGCTTCCCAGCGGCATGACCCACTGATTGGCATTCTGGGACATGGTGTCGGGTCCGTCGGCCAATGCAACACTAGAAATAGCGACTATGGATGCACAGAGTGCAGCGGTCAGGCAGAAATAGCTTTTCATCAATTTCATCTCAAAATCCTCGCACATGAATTTCTTTCCCCGTGTATGGAAACAATCCACACTCGAGAACCCATAGATACGGGCCGTGATGAAACTCAACAGTTAGAAAGACGAAATGGTATAAATTCCTTCCGAAGCGCCCTCAGAGTCTGTAAACTGCCTCACCGAAGGCTCATCAATCCATCTCCGACGCTGGCCGTCCGACTGGCACAAGATCGAGGCTTCGCCCTTTGACATAGCCGTAAATGTGCTTGACCTCTTCCTCGCTGAGGAAACCTGCCCAGTTCGGCATTCCCTTCTCCTGCCGGCCGGCCATGGCCGTGTCAAGAAACTGCTGCTCGGTCATCCCGGCTTTCAGGGAATGCCGCAGATCGGGCGCGATTTCGCTTCCCGTCACATCTTGGCCGTGGCAGCGGTAGCAATACGAGTTGTAGATCTCGTAGCCATGGAAAATTTCCTTGGCTACTTTCTGGTCCTTGCCCTCGACAAACAGCTGGAAATCCAACTTGACTGTGGTGCCGTCCGCAAGAGTGTAGGTGTATAGTTTGGCGGCCGCCTCGGGATGCGCCGCTCCACCTTGAGCAGGGGGCCGCTTTGGCGGCTGGGTCCCCAGGGACAGGATCCACTCCAACATCTCTCTAAGCTGAGCGGTCGTGAGAGCGGGATGAGCCGTCATGGGCATTTGTCCCCAGACACCAGAGCCGCCTCGCTTGACTTTTTGCGACAGCATTTGCACGGCATTACGGTGCCCTCGATACTTCTTCGCCACATCGCGATAGGCAGGGCCTACCACCTTCCGACTGACTGCATGGCAGGAGATGCAGTCGTTCGCTCTAACCAGCTTTTCTCCAGGCGACTGCCTGGAGTTCGCCGCTTCGGATGATGCCGCGACTCCAGCCCAACCAACTGTCTGGAAGATTGCCGCCATGAATGTCACAGAAATAACAATCGCGCGAAAATACCGACTCCCCGGCTCAATGTTTCCTTTCCCCTCGGATCGAGTAATAAATTTCATACCCAGATGCACTACGGCGAATTGGGCGATTGCGGGGTATACAAGCGCACGCCACTGTCGTTCAAAATGCCTGCGAGTTCCGCCTGATGCTGCGCGATCACACCGTCGAGCTGTTTTTTCAGCGTTTCATCGCCTTCGCGCACTCCCATGGACATCGCGAAACTATATTGTTCTGGCGCTCCCAGGGCCCGTTCATTCGGAACCGCCACCACTTCCAAATCGTGATAGTCACGCAGGAAGCTGCTGATCGCCGGTTGCCAGGTGATCATGACATCCACTTGCCCGCTTTCCACCGCTTGCAGCATGGCCACCGGTGACTTGCTCTCGTCGTCCCCTACGTCGAAAGCAACGGCCCGAGGGATCATGCCCCGCATCTTTATTCCATCTTCGACCGGAGTGTCCCGCTCAAAACCCACTTTGACCTTTTTTAGAATGGGCGAGTCCATGCTGGTAACGTCGTAATGCTTATCTTTCTTGAAAAGGAAAACATAGGACGAAATGTAGTAGGGCCGCGTGGTCAGTTCTTCCCTGCTGCCATAAGGAATGCTCATTACGACGTCGCACTTATTTGCGTCCAGCGTGGAGGCCAGGAATTGCGAGAAGCCCCCTCGTCCCCGGTAGCTTGCAGAGGTGTATTCCACTGTCTTGCCGAGAGCCTTGGCCACGGCCTCGGCAACTTTGTTTTCGAAGCCTTCACCGGCTCGATTCGAATACGGGAGGTAGTCGGGGTCCGCGCAGACTCGCAATGCTCCGGCTGAGGCCCGCCCGGCGGACGCCACTCCCACTGTCAAGATGGCAAGTACAACAAAAGCCCTGAGATGCATAAGATTCCACGACTCTTCAGCGCAGCCGAAAACCACGCTGCAAAAAATTACACCCCTTCCAAGACCTCGGTGCTGGAGCTGCCTCAAATGAGACTTCCCGAGACGGTGTGCCAGCCAGCAGATAATAGAGATTTGGGTTGACACTTGTCAAGATAATGTGTTAATAACACTTCGCTCTCAAAAACGAGGAGGCTTATGACGCGCTACAAGGGAATACTTGAACGGAACAGATGGTCACTCTCATTTGCCAAGATCACGGCGATCGCGGGCGCGATGCTGCTTTTCACGGTGGTGGCTGTCCAGGCGCAAAACCGCACCTTGGGTGAAGTCCGGGGGACGATCTCCGACCAGTCCAACGCCGGAATCGCCGGTGTTGAGGTGTCTCTGACGAACACCATGACAGGGGTAACCACGAACCTCAAGGCCAACTCGGACGGGGTGTATGACGCCGTTTCGCTGGTGCCTGGGAGCTACTCGATTACGTTCAAGAGGGAGGGGTTCAAAACCTTCAAGCAAGACGATGTGCTGGTGCGGGCGGAGCTGGTCACGCTCAATGCCTCGTTAGGCGTGGGTTCAGTTGAAAATACCATTGAGGTGACTGCAACGCCAAGCGAAATCCAGACTGAGAGCGCGGTCCAAATAACCGATCTCAGCACCACTGTAGTTCAGGAACTTCCGAACGTTGGGCGCAATGAAAATGCCTATCAGCTCCTGGTGCCGGGCATCCAGCCTACGGGGCTCGCGCTGTCAAATAATAATGCCGGTGGCAACATGGCGGCCACGAACAACAACATCTATCCAGCCGTTGCCGGAAAAGAAGGAGGCGAGATTCTTTGGACTCTCGACGGCGCGATGAGAACTCTTCCTTTGTCGCAGTATCCCTGGATAGGAAATCCTCCCGTCGACGACATTGAATCGTTGAGCTTCCTTACCAACAATTTCGGCGCGGAGTATGGCAACGGGATGTCGGTTTTCGCGGCGATTACTAAGAGCGGTGGGAACAAGTGGCATGGTACCGCGTATGAGTACATCCAGAACGATTTCTTTAACGCTATCGGACAACCCAACACTACTAAAGTACCGCCATTCCGCTGGAACATGTACGGAGGCACGGTTGGCGGACCAATCGTGAAAAATAAGGCATTCTTTTTCTTCAGCTTCCAGAACAACCCGAGCAAGACTTTTACTCCGCTCGCTTTCACTTTCCCGACTGCGGCGATGCGGGCCGGAGACTTCAGCCAGTATCCAGCGCTCGACATAAACGGGAACCCCACCGGCTTGGCGCAGACCGTGTACGATCCGAACTCTTTGGTTGGCACGACCAGGACCCCGCTTGTAGGAAATCAGGTCACCACAATCAGTCCGGTGTCAGCGAAAATCCAGCCGTTTTTCCCATTACCTAACTATTTGACCCCATTCATGCAGGGTTCGGGTCAAAATCCAACCGCTTGTTCACAAGTGGGCGTGGTGCTTCCGCCTGCTTGTTTCCGAAACAATTACTATTCTACTTTCAAAACCCCAACCAGCCTCAAGTTCTATAATGCCAGAGTGGATTACGACCTTGCCCCTAATAACCGTCTGGACGCTTCGCTGCAGATAGCAAAGCAGGGTCAGCCGTTGCCCTCGCAAGGTGGTGGCCCCTACATCTTTGGCTTGCTAGAGCAAAACTATATTCAATACACCGGGCAAATTAGTGACTATTGGACAATCAATTCCCACATGGTCAACGAATTTCGCTACGCCGTCAACCGCTTCGACGGTTATTTCCAGGGGTCTGATAACAACAAGGGCTACATGGCAAAACTCGGGATCGCCAATGATTTGTCGACCATGTTTCCCGGGGTTTCAAGCACGGGGGCTTTCGGTTTCGGGTTTAACACTGGCTGGCCCGAGTTTGATTCCCACCGCGTAGAGGAATCTTTCGTTCCCTCTGACATTCTTACTTGGGTTGCTGGGAAACATATTCTGAAGATAGGCGGAGAATTCGACAGATACCAAGGAAATGGCGCTTGGAACAACCCTGAAAACTTCATTTTCTCGGGTATCACCACAAGCGACCCTTCAGCTGTTGCAGCCGCCAATCAGGCTGGCACCGATCCGAGCGCGTTTCAGGGCGTGCCTTACGCCGACTTTCTCTTTGGGAACGTGGGCGAATGGTTTGGGGCTGTTGTCCCAACGACGGGAGCACGCGAGTGGAACACGCAGCTTTTTGTCCAGGACGATTACAAGATCGCCAAAAACCTGACGTTTAATCTCGGCTTGCGCTACGAAATAGCGTCGGGATGGAGTGAGGCGAAAGGCAAGATCTCCAATTTTGACCCTAATGTGGTTGACCCTAATGCTCAAAATGCAGCCACGGGTGCACCGCTGCCGCCTGGCACGCTCGGGGCTATCGTCTATGGCAATGCCGCGGTTGCGGCAACCCAGTATGACCTGTTCGCTCCGCGCGTCGGGTTTGCCTGGTCGCCCAAGAATAACTGGGTGGTTCGAGGCGGATATGGAATCTACTACACTATGGATGCTGGCAATACCTATGGGCAGGCGAACAACTATGGGGTAGGGTGGGGGTCCAGCGGCTTTGCTATTACTCCGGACAATATCAACGCGGCATTCAACTGGGCCAGCGGGTTTCCAGGGTATTTTCCCGCGGCTCGGACCCCAGGCGCGCAGAATTTCGGGGCACCAACATATGTTCCTCACCATCAACCGTTAGGCTACGCGGAACAGTGGCAGGGAGGTATCCAACATCAAACCGTCGCCGGCATTCTGGTTGATTTATCGTATGTTGGCGACCGAGGAGTCCATCTTCCGTTCTTTCGGGACTTCGACCAGGTACCCGAGAGTCTGTTACCCCAAGCCATTGCTGCCTCGAGTAGCGGGAGTAACGTGCAACAGTTCCGCCCATACCCCCAATATACTTTCATAAGCGGGACACTTCAGGACGGGTTTTCAATGTATAACGCGCTGCAAGTGAGCTTGAGGAGGGAATTCAGGACTGGTCTGTCCCTTGTAGCCAATTATTCGCAGTCGAAAATGCACGACACTGGGACCACCACCGCGAATGGTGGGGCGTTTGTGGTGGATCTTTACCAGAATGCCCACAATGTTAGGGCGAACTATGCAACATCGGCGCAGGATACACCCTACGTCATCAATGGGGGCTTGGTTTACCCGCTCCCCGTGGGGAGGGGAAAGTCGTTCGTGAACCAGGGAGGAGTGCTGGATTACGTTGCAGGCGGGTGGCAAGTATCGTCCACTTGGAGTTTGACTTCGGGTATTGCATTTTCTCCTACAATGATAAATGGTAGCAGCGGGCCTGTTAGCAGTGGGGCGCAATCTGGCGCTTGGTATCCGAACCAGGTGGGGGATCCTTACAAGGCTGGCCCAGTAGCTGGCAATCCTGGATGCGCCGCTCCGGCGACGGTTCACAATATGACGAACTGGTTCAACCCATGCGCATATGCTCAACCTACGCCCGGAACATTTGGCCAGGATTTGCGCGGCTCGCTCCGGGGACCCTCGCAGAGAGACCTAGACTTGTCGCTGGCCAAGATATTCAAGATTTCCCCGCTTGGCGAAGCAGGACAGTTTGAGCTGAGGTGGGAAGTTATGGATGCACTCAACCATCACGGCCTTGGCATCCCCTCCGGCACGATTGGGTCGGGTACCGCGGCTCAAATTTTCGGCTTTAACACCGCCCGCAGTATGCAGCTAGGCGCCAGGCTGTCGTTCTGAGTCTTTGGATAGTCGATAAAGAAGTGACTTTGGCGGCAGGGATTCCCCCGCCGCCAATTTTATTTTCTTTAATCTGTGCCGACGCGGTGCCTGTCGCCGCTTCATAGAGAGAGTGGCTGCAGTATCACAAACTCACAAACTAAATGGCCTAGGCGAAGCAATCGGAGTTTTCTGGATGGCCACCGCGGTCAGGCCGTTCAGGTTTGGGAATGAACCGGGAGCCACCAACGTGAGTTCCTGAGGGTTAGTTCCCGTCTTGAGGGCGTGAACGAGCATCTCGAGAGCAGTACCGGCGAGCGGCGGTGTGATGATGGTAGCCGCGAGTAATCCACTTCGAACCCAGGCTTGTCCAGTCTGGGGAACACCGTCGCAACCGAGAAGAGGAATTGCGAGCCAGCGTTCGCGGGACTCGCCGTCAAAGGCAAATTCCTGCAGCGCCCTTTTGGTGCCGAGTGCCATCGCGTCATTTTGAGCGGCAATAACGTCGATGTGCGACTGCTGTGAAGTGGAAAGCCGGAGCCAGCTGGAGACAGCCTTGAAGGCGCTGGCGTCGGTCCAATCTCCTTTGATGGTCTTGACTTCGATCGAGGCTGGCCGAGTTTCATACATCCCAGCATTGCGAAGTTTGCTGGCGTCAGACTCCGCCGGACCCTGCACATAGAGGACAGAGCCACCTTTCGGCAGGAGCGCGGCCATTTGCTGTCCCTGGATGCGGCCGACCTGCAGATTGTCGGTGCTCACGCCAAACGCGGGGGTTTTGTAAGACTTGCGAAGCTGTCTGATGTAATCAACGTCACGGTTCAGAACCACCCAGGCGATCCCGGTGGAGGCGGCAGCCTGGGCTACCTTCGGCAAAGCGGTCCCACCGACCGGCTCAAGAATGACACCGTCAGGGTGCGCGTCCGCGTCGGATTGCACAAACTTGAGAACCTGCTGGCTTTGCTCGATGCTGTCGTTATCGGCGTAGATAATTTCCACATCGACGCCGAGCCGAAGTGCGGCTTCCTCTGCGGAGGCTGCCTGCTCCATTTGGAAGTCATTGTCCTGAGTGATCAATGAGACCACGATGCGGAGTCTCTTCATGGCATAGATTCCCTCCTGAGATGTTGGTATCAGATGATGTTAACATAAGTAAATACGTGACTAAATCGCTTCTTTTACTCCCCAAAGAGCAGCAAATTCCCCTACCCAGCGGTTGCTTCGGCACCCACACCTTGACACGGGCAAGCGTGTTATGACACTCTTACTATGTTATTTAATCAACTTGTTCCTAAGAGATTTGTCGAGAAGTTCTTGACTGGAGGGTCCTACTTTGCCAGCGTCAGAAATGCAACTCGCTCAACCGAAGCGGGCAAAGCTGAGTGATCAAGCCATGGAGAGCATTCTTGATCAGATCAGGCGGGGAAACCTTCGTCCGGGGGACAAACTGCCCTCCTTGCGCGAACTGGTTCCGCAGTTAGGAATCAGTCAAACCGCCATTCGCGAAGCCCTGCGCGGCTTAGTGGGATTGGGTGTGATTGATCTCGAAGCGGGACGCGGCGCGTTTGTGCGCAGCGTTGATTCCGAGGTCTTGATCAACCCCGAATCGTTGTCTTTTCTATTACAGCGGGAGACTCTTCTGCACGCCATCGAGGTCCGACTGGCTCTCGAAGGAGAGGCCATCGCGTTGGCCGCCGAACGCGCCACCGCTTATGACTTAGACGAAATGGCAAAGATCTTGCGCCGCATCGAACGAGGGGTCAAGTCCAGTGAAAAGTCGTTTCTTCACAGTCCCCAGTTCCATGTTGCTATCGCGCAAGCTACCCACAACCCCCTCTTCGTCAGCATGGTGAAATCCTTTGTTTCTCTGCTAAAGCAGGGAGCCGCGCTTGGAGAGTTTGTACCCGAAGCGCGGGAGCGAGAATATCGACTTCATGCCGAACTCTACGACTCGATCGTGAGGCGCGACGCTGATGAAGCGCGGCAGCGGATGCGCGAGCACCTTCGCTTCAGCAAGGAGCACACCCTCAAGGGATTGTCGGCGCTGTCTTGCGTGGGCCACTCCGAGGAGTTACTGCAGTACGCTCAAAGCGCTTCGAACGAATAGGGTCATTTGACCACGCCAGCAGCTTTTCACAGTACCAGCGTCATGACCAACGGTCGGGGGTGCAAATAGTCATTTCTTTTTTTTACACGTTCTTTTACATATGGGCGAAAGTTGGACATGACCAGCATCGATGACCTGAGATTTTCGCTTTCGCTGTGCTATGCGCGAACCGACGGGACGACTGCAGATAACCGCTTTCGAATGGCAGTGTCGGTGATTAAGCCTCGTAGGAGCTGTGCGTGTCTGATCCGGTTTTGGTTGAATTCGTTTTGCGTTTCGGGGTTATGAGAAACAAGGTGGACATTGTTCTGATCGCACAGTGCGCGAGCGTGTCTCCCGCTACCGTCCACCGGGTAATGAACCACAATCCGAAAGTGGATCCTAAAATAGCGCAGCGGGTTTGGAAGGCGGTTGACAAGCTTGGCTATGGTCGCAATCGGTCGACCCAGTACCGGATCTCCGTGACGAACAGGACGGTAGGACTCATCGTCTCCGATATCACTGATCCTTCCTTTTCTGCAATTATTCGGAGTTTTGAAATTCTTGCAGTGCAGTACGGCTATGAGATCCTCGTTTCCTCGATCTTTGACGACCCCAAGCGGATCGACGTGTCCGTTCGCCGGATGGTCGAACGCAGGGTCGAGGCGGTTGGTGTTATCACATCCTTGGGAGAGTCACTCATCGCGAAGCTCCGGGCACACGGAATTCACGTGGTGTGCGTCGACGTGGAACCTTATCCTTCCACGGGGAGCGTAGTCCAAATCGACTATGACCCTGGAATTCGCCAAGCAGTGAAGCACCTAGCCGCTCTCCAACACGAGCGGATTGCGTATGTAACAGGGCCTTCTTATTCGAAAGCAGCTTCAGCCAAAAAGTCGACGTTCACAAGATGTATGCAGGAGGCCGGGCGCCACCCTGCACCAGATCTGATTATCGACGGGGACGACACTGTGGAATGCGGAATGCGTGCTTTCACGCAACTCGCAAAACTTGGAAATCGACCAACCGCAATCTTCTGCTCCAACGATATGACGGCAATCGGAGTGATTACGCGTGCGCACGAGTTGGGCATCGCCGTGCCGCAGCAACTTTCAGTGATCGGCTTTGACGACGCTCCCATTGCGGCGTTTATCACCCCACCTCTTAGCACCGTTCGAGTTCCGCAAGGAGAGTTGGCTAGGCTCGTATTTGATTCGTTAATACGCGCGTTGGATCAAGAAACGGGCGAGAGCGACGACCCAGGAGACAGCGTGTTACGGACCCACTTAGTGCTGAGACGCTCGACAGCCCCGGCATTCCAGGACAAGTCAAACGTTTCTGACTCTGCTAACGGTCAGGTCAAGTCTGTAGGAGTACCGGCGGATGGTCGCGCTGCAGCACCTCCGGCAGCTCCCGACCCGATAATGCAGACGTCATAAACCTTCGGCGAACGAATCACCTGCAACATCGAAAAATCCCCTCACAAGAAAGCGCTGACTATAGCTTGGAATACCTTGGGATCGCGGTCGTACGTCTACTGATCTTGGATCTAAACTGGCGGGCGTCGGAAGTAACGCCTCCGGGCGCATTCCGGACATGTCATCGTCAACTTAAGCGATGTTTCACGCCCCTGGAGATACTCCTTGTGTACTTCAAGTGTTCGTTGTCGGATTGCCGCTGAGTCTCGCGGCGCTTGCGCTTTCACCAGAGGGAGCGGGGTCCCCACGTCGAAAGCTCTGCTGACCGGCATATGGCCAGTGGGACTCGGCAGCATACTGTTTCAGTTTGCGATAAAAGAGTTGTCTTGCCGATTCCCAGCAGCTTCGCCGTAATCCGCTTGTCTCCATTTAATTGGGTGATCGTGCCCAGGATCATCTGTTTCTCGATTTCAGCCAGGGGGTAGGATTCTGGCTTCGGGAGTAGCGGCAGTGCGCCGCGACTGTGCATCGATCCTAGGTTTCGAGTTTCTTGCCTACTCCGCATAAGCGAACGCAGAAGTGGAGGCGTCCGTTCACTTCAAGCGGCTACCTTCCAAATAAGTTGATCATCTTGTCTCGCGAACTATCGATGTGCTTCTCCATTGCGCCGCGAGCTTCTGGAGCCTGGTGCATCTCAAGCGCCCGCAGAATGTCGGCGTGCCCAATCCAGCCCGGTACCGTTTGGGTACAAAGAGTGTCGAGGCGACTCACATAAGCCAGGGTCAAATTGAGTTGGCTTGCCACCCTCTGATTATCAGCGAGTTCGGAGAGCCGCCGGTGGAATTCCGTATTGGCACGGAGAATGTCAGGCAGTGCAGCATCAGCTGCGGTCTCGGGAGCAACAATAGAATACAGTTCTTCGATCTGTTCAGGGGTTGCTGTCTCCGCCACTTTTTCCGCCGCAAAACACTCCAGCAGCTTGCGGTAGTTGTACATGTCAATAATGTCGCGGACGGAAATGGGTGTAACCATGAATCCTTTCCGGGGGATCCGTGACAACCACTTGTCCTGCATCAGGCGGGTACAGGCCTCTCGGACCGGCGTGCGGCTGGTTCGGCACTTTATCGCCAACTCCAATTCAGAAAGGAACTCGCCTGGCGCGAGGTTCGCGGTAATGAGCCAGCCTCTCAAAATCTGATATACGCGCTCTACTTCGCTCAATTTGTGAGCTTTCGCTTTGGTTGCTGTGATCAATCGAAGATGACCGTCTTATTTCCGTAAAACAGAATAC
>Ga0185299_10007751_pt1 | contig 10850 bp, 10 predicted proteins | sample PaiPotPPA55metaG_FD_128002 | JGI IMG/M metagenome (GOLD analysis project Ga0185299, IMG submission 128002) | Iron sulfur acid spring bacterial and archeal communities from Banff, Canada, to study Microbial Dark Matter (Phase II) - Paint Pots PPA... ...
GTTTCTTTGTCGTCCCACGAACCGGTACGGAGGCTGCCCTCGATATAACACTTCCCGCCCTTCTTTAGATATTGGCCGATAATCTCGGCCAACCGCTGGAAGGCCACGATGTTGTGCCACTCGGTGCGGTCCTGCCAGTTGCCGTCTTTGTCCTTGAAGCGCTCGTTAGTGGCGATGGAGAACTTGGCGACCGGCATGCCGCCCTGTGTGAACTTCATTTCGGGATCCTTGCCAAGGTTTCCAATCAGTATGACTTTGTTTACGCTTTTCATGGGTGCGGGCTCCTTCGCTGACCTTCGAGACGCTCACTATAGCAGAATTGGGCCACCCAGATGCTGTGTCGGCCGTACCAAAAATATGTGATGAATCGGAGGGGCACCGGGGAAGCGGATTTCGACACCAGACCTTTAAAAGCGCATCGGGTTCCCGTAGAGACGCGGCTTGCGGTGTCTCCGACCGACCACGGAATTTGAAATGGGGTTGCGTTGTTTGTTCGGGGACGATCGAGGGTTTGGCAACAGCAAAAGGTCAGATAGAATAGAAATACGATGCCTGATGTGGCGAGCCCTCAGCCGCCGATAGTGGCGGTTCCTAAAGAATCTGGTGCGCACTCGCTGCCCGTGGTGGCGGTCTGGGCGCGCGATCTGCTGGTTTCGCTCGCCATCTCCGCGTTCATCATTATCTTCCTCTACCAACCGGTGAAGGTTGAGGGCACCAGCATGATGCCCGGCCTCGAAGACCAGGAGCGGATCTTCGTCAACAAGTTTGTCTATCGGTGGGAGCCCATCCAGCGCGGCGACATCGTGGTCTTCCGCTATCCGCGCGACACTTCGAAGAGCTACATCAAGCGCGTCATCGGTGTTGCCGGCGACCGGGTTCGCATCCAGAATGGCCAGGTCTACGTGAACGGCGAGGCGCTTGACGAAGACTACGTCCCCAGCGATTACGCCGACGCCCGCTCTTATGGGGAAGTCGTGGTTCCGGCGAACAGCTTCTTCGTTCTCGGCGACCATCGTACGATGTCAAACGACAGCCGCGACTTCGGTACCGTGAACGATCGCTTCATCTACGGCAAAGCCGTCTTCGGATACTGGCCGATGGAGAAGCTGGGACGGCTGCGGTAGGGGTCAGTCCTCAGCCGTCGGCCGTCAGGAAAGCAGCGTGATCCCGGTTCAATGAGCGTTTTCCACAGCCAGACTGTCGCCAGTCTGATGGTCGGAGATTTGGAAACGAAGGAAATCGTGAATGCCTGCAAGGGCAATCGGGTCACTCGACTCGATGCGCACACGTCCGCCGGCAGAGATTTCTTCGTACTCATAGCGGATTGTTGCCTTCAATATTTTCATCGTCGTCACCCCGGGAGGAACGCCGTCGTGTACGAACATGGGTGTGGAGAAGTCCCCATTTCTGAACATGACAGCAATACGCGATAGGTGGGAGCGGATCGCTTCGGTGTTGGTTTTGTCATTGGGATCGTTGGCTGTGACCTCGATCGCACCGCCATCGGGAGTCATGCGAAAGTGGTGGGTAGTCCTGTCGTGCGAAAAGCCCATAGCCTGGTCGCCAGGATTCTCCACGACCGCATGATGAGAATTTTCAGTGGTGTGCTGCTTATGCATAGGGCAGCTTTGCATAGCATCGTCCTTCTTTGTGTCTTGTGCGTTGGCTGACGTGCCGAGACAAAGCGGTAGAACAATTATTAGAAAAGCAACCAAGAGATTCTTCATAATCCTTTTCTCCTTCTGAATTTGTCCACGGACTTGTCCCGTGGTACAGGTTTGTCGGCCAGAGAGTGCAGTAGCATCGCTTTGTTCCCCGGCTTGGTGTGTGCGAGTTTCACACGCCATTGGCGAACGAGTTGCCGCATGTAACGTTGGGTGCAGCGGAGCTCCTGGATCTGCTGCTCGAGGGAGCAAAGCTTTTCCTCGGTCATCTTGAGCACACGATGGCAAGGGACACCGCCGCGATCGCGCACTTGGAGGATTTCCGAGAGTTCTGCCAGCGTGAAGCCCAACTGCAGTGCTCGCTGCACGAGTCGAACGCGTTCAATCGCGTCCTGACCATACATGCGATAGCCGGATACGGTACGCGGTGATTCTGAAAGAATTCCCCTCCGCTCGTAGTAACGGATCGTATCGGAGCTCACGCCGGTCAAACGAGCGAGTTCTCCCGAGCGGAGAGATGTTCCAGCCGCACTCATTCAGAGGTCAGTATGAACCTTGGAATCGGTTCCAGAGTCAAGCATTTTATTCAGCCGCTGGAGAGCAGTGCGGATCCGGGGGCAGTCAGGCGCGGTCTCGTAAATAGCTGACACCATCTGTCTCTCTCCTGTTAAACTTTCTAAAATCCACCCCCAGGAGTTCCAATGCAAGCGATCCTTGCGCTCGAAGACGGCAGAGTCTTCCGAGGCAAAGGCTACGGCGCTAAAGGCGAGTGCTCCGGCGAAGTCGTTTTTAATACTTCCATTACCGGCTACCAGGAAATTTTCACCGACCCCTCCTATGCCGGGCAGATTGTCGTCCTGACCAACCCCGAAATCGGGAACTATGGCACGAATCCCGAAGACAACGAAGCCGTGCGCCCCTACATTGAGGGGCTGATCGTGCGTGAGTTCTCGAAGGTCAGTTCCAACTGGCGCTCGCAGCAGGTGACCGACGAGTTCATGGAGCAGTTCAGGATTCCGGTGCTCGCTGAGATTGACACGCGTGCGCTGGTCCGCCACCTGCGTACCTACGGCGTGATGCGCGGCGTAATCTCGACGCTCGAAGATGATACCGACAAACTCGTCGCCAAGGCGCGTGCGATCCCGAAAATGGATGGCCAGGATCTCGCCAAAGTTGTTTCGACCAACCACACCTACGTGTGGGAAACAGGCGAACGCTCGCACCTGCCCGACGAAATAGTCGGCGTAAAAGATGAGCCGGCGCGCTTCCATGTGGTCGCCTATGACTTCGGAATCAAGCAGAACATTCTGCGCAAGCTGCGCGGAGAAGGCTGCAAGGTGACGGTAGTACCGGCGCAGACGACAGCCGAGGACGTGCTGGCGCTGAAGCCCGACGGCGTGTTCCTCTCTAATGGCCCAGGCGATCCCGAGCCCTGCACCTATGCGGTCGATAACATTCGGCGCCTGATGGGAAGGCAGCCAATCTTCGGAATCTGCCTGGGACATCAGCTAGTCGGAATTGCGCTCGGAGGCAAGACCTTTAAGTTGAAGTTCGGCCACCACGGCGGAAATCATCCGGTAAAGCAGCTAGTCAGCGGCAAGATCGAGATCACCGCGCATAACCATAACTTTGCCGTCGATCCCGATTCGCTGCCGCAAAGTGAAGTGGAATTGACGCACATGGATCTGAACGACTCGACGCTGGAAGGCATGCGGCACAGGAATCTGCCGCTGTTCACGGTGCAATACCACCCGGAAGCCGCGCCGGGGCCACACGATTCGCACTACTTGTTCAAGGATTTTGTGAAGATGATGGAGGAGTTCAAGAGGTGAGGCCGCATGCAGCTGCCATCTCGATCATCTCCATGCTCGCCGCACTCCTTATATCCTCGCTCAGTGCCTTCGCCACCGACGCGATCGATATAAAAACGAGCCACCACTCGGCACGCGAGCTCCAGGAAAAATTGGAGCTCGAGCAATTGCTTAAGAAATACGACGTCAGCAAGTACACCTTTACCCACACGGTCGTCATCGAGGAGCGGGCCATGAACCACGCGTTCCCGGTGCTGACGCTGAACGTTCACTTTCTCGGCTCCGATGACGAATTGCTCTCGTCATTTCTGCATGAGCAATTGCACTGGTACCTGGCGCAGCATCGTTTCGCGATGGAGGACGCCGTCCGCCAACTCAAGGCCATGTATCCGCGCGCTCCAGTCGGACTGCCCGAGGGCGCCGACACCGAATACAGCACCTATGGCCACCTGATCGATTGCTATCTTGAAATCCAAGCTGATCGCGAGTTGATGGGCCGCGAGCGCACCGACCGAGTGATCAAGAACAAGCCGTGGTACACCTGGATCTACAAGACGATTCTTCAAGACGAGGACCGAATTGCCGCGCTGGTTAAGGCGGAGAGGCTGGAATTGAATTGATGATGACAACCCTCGAACCTGCGCCCCTTCAAAGCAAGGCCAAAACCGCATAATGCCAAAGAGAACCGACATCTCGAAAATCCTAATCCTCGGCTCCGGGCCCATCGTCATCGGCCAGTCTGCCGAGTTCGACTACTCCGGCACGCAGGCTTGCAAAGCGCTCAAGTCCGAGGGCTTTGAAGTCGTGCTGGCTAACTCGAATCCGGCCACCATCATGACTGATCCCGAGTCGGCCGACCGCACTTACATCGAGCCGCTAACGCGCGAATATCTCGAAGAGATCATTCGCGTCGAGCGCGAACTGTCGCCCAGTGCGGGCTTTGCCATTCTGCCGACGGTTGGCGGACAGACCGCGCTCAACCTCGCCATCGAACTTTCTGACGGCGGAGTGCTTGAACAGTACGACGTGCATCTGATTGGCGCCCAGATCAGCGCCATCAAAAAGGCCGAGGACCGTCTGTTTTTCAAAGATGCGATGCAGCGCATCGGGCTCGATGTGCCCAAGTCAGCGCTCGTCAGCAACCTGAAAGATGGCGTCGAGTTTGCCGGCAAGATCGGCTTCCCGGTCATCATTCGTCCCTCGTTCACGCTCGGCGGCACCGGCGGTGGCATCGCCTACAACCGCGAAGAACTGATGGAGGTGCTCGCCCGCGGCCTCGACCTCTCGCCGGTGCATGAGTGCCTGATCGAAGAATCCGTTCTCGGGTGGAAAGAGTACGAGCTCGAGGTGATGCGCGATACGAAAGACAACGTCATCATTATCTGCTCGATCGAAAACTTCGACCCCATGGGCGTGCACACCGGCGACTCGATCACCGTCGCCCCGGCGCAGACGCTTACCGACCGCGAATACCAGATGATGCGCGATGCGTCGATTGCCGTGATCCGCGAGATCGGCGTCGAGACCGGCGGATCGAATATCCAGTTCGGCGTAAATCCTTCGACCGGGCGCATGGTGGTGATCGAGATGAACCCGCGCGTCTCGCGGTCATCGGCACTTGCGTCAAAAGCCACCGGCTTCCCGATTGCGAAAATTGCCGCGAAGCTCGCCGTCGGTTATACGCTCGACGAGATTCCAAACGACATCACCCGCAAGACTCCAGCCTGCTTCGAGCCCACGCTCGACTATGTGGTAGTCAAAATTCCGAAGTGGCAGTTCGAGAAATTTCCCGGCGCCGACGAATCGCTCGGACCGCAAATGAAATCCGTCGGCGAGGTAATGGCCATCGGGCGCACGTTCAAGGAAGCGTTGCTGAAGGGCGTCCGGGCGCTCGATACCGGCAAGCGCATGGGCTCGGAAAAAATCGAGCCCAAGATCCTCACCCAGCGACTGGTAACGCCGCATCCCGAGCGGCTTTCGTACGTGCGCTACGCTCTGCGCCAGGGACACACGATCAAGCAGATTGCGAAGATGACGTCGATCGATCCCTGGTTTCTCTACCAGCTCAAAGAAATTAACGACATGCAACTCGAGCTGGAAAAGCACCCGATGGAATCGATCCCCACCGAAGTGCTGCGCGAAGCCAAGCGCATGGGCTTCTCCGACGGGCGTCTCGCCGGAACCTGGCGTCTTGACGGCAAAGGCGGCCAGGAAAAAGTTCGCCACTTCCGCAAGAAGCACGGAGTGAAACCGGTTTACAAGCGGGTCGATACCTGCGCCGCGGAGTTCGAAAGCTACACACCTTATCTCTACTCGACTTACGAAGAGGAAGACGAGGCCGCGCCCACCGCGAAGAAGAAGGTCGTGATACTCGGTTCCGGTCCGAACCGCATCGGGCAGGGAATTGAGTTTGATTATTGCTGCTGCCACGCCAGCTACGCGCTGCGCGAGGATGGCTACGAAACCATCATGATCAACTGCAATCCAGAGACGGTCTCGACCGACTATGACACCAGCGACCGCCTGTACTTCGAGCCGCTTACGCTCGAGGACGTGTTTGCCGTCTGCGAGCACGAGGCCTCGGGCGGCGCGCCAGTTGGCGTGATCGTGCAGTTTGGAGGTCAGACGCCACTGAATCTTTCGCTGCCACTGAAGGCTGCCGGTGTCAATATCATCGGCACCACGCCCGAATCGATTGATCTGGCGGAAGACCGCAAGCGCTTCGGCAAGCTGCTCGATGAGCTCGACATACCGCAAGCTCCCGGTGCCATGGTCGCCTCGGTCGAGGAGGCGGTCGAAGCGGCGAAGAAAATTGGATTCCCCGTGCTGGTTCGTCCTTCGTATGTACTCGGAGGAAGAGCCATGGTCATCGCCTACGAGGAAGACACGATTCAACAGTACATGAAGCAGGCGGTCGAGTATTCGCAGGACCGGCCTATTCTCATCGATAAATTTCTGGAAGACGCGATTGAAGTGGACGTGGACGCGCTTTCTGACGGCAAGGATGTGGTGATCGGCGGCATCATGCAACACATCGAGGAAGCCGGCATCCACTCCGGCGATTCGTCATGCGTGCTGCCCGCGGTGGATATTCCTGAGCCGTTACTGAAGCGCATGCGCGAATATACATTCAAGCTGGCGCGGGCGCTGAAGGTAATCGGACTGATGAACGTGCAGTTCGCGATTCCGCGCGGCAACGGTCCGAAGGGAAACGGCCATCACGAACCCAAAGTTTACGTGCTTGAAGTGAATCCACGCGCCTCCCGCACCGTGCCCTTCGTCTCAAAAGCTACCGGCGTGCCCATGGCCAAGATTGCCGCGCGCCTCATGACGGGACGCAAGCTGCGCGAATTCCTTCCTGAATATATCGAGCGGGGCGCGGATCTCGAAACGGGCCGCTACTTCTACGTGAAATCGCCAGTCTTTCCCTGGTCGAAGTTTCCCGGCGTCGACACGGTTCTTGGCCCCGAGATGCGCTCTACCGGAGAGGTCATGGGCATCGCTGACAATTTCGGCGAAGCCTTCGCGAAAGCGCAAATAGCCGCCGGCCAGAAACTGCCGATCAAGGGAACCGTCTTCGTCAGCGTCACCGACCATGACAAGCCGCACGTCGTCGAGGTCGCGCATCGCTTCGTCGACATGGGATTCAAACTCGTGGCGACGCACGGCACGGCGGACATCCTGGAAGAAGCGGGCTTGGCGGTGGAGCGCGTATATAAGGTGAAGGAAGGCCGCCCCAATGCGGTGGACCTGATCAAAGCCGATCGCATCCAGTTGATTGTCAACACGCCACACGGTCCCGACCCCTACTTCGACGAGAAAGCGATCCGCCGCGCCGCAGTCACCGGACGCATCACGACCATTACAACGCTCTCCGCTGCTCGAGCCGCCGCGGAGGGTATCGCCGCGCTGCAGCGCGGAGAAGTGCGCGTGCAAGCTTTGCAGGCGCTGCACGCGGAGCGCGTCACTGCAAAATAACCTTGCATGACCAGAGCCCCATTCATCATCGCCACCGTGCTGGGTCTCCCCATCTTCATCGCCGCTGCCGTCTTCGGCCCGACCGCCTTCGATCTTGTCTTCCATCGCCGGCCGCCGGAGCGCTTTCTGATTCCCGCGGGATACAGCGGCTGGGTGCGCGTCGATTTCCGCCAGAAGGGCGCGCCGCCATTGCCGATGGAAGATGGCCGCCGTCTGCTCAAGCTCAATGCGCAGGGAGCGCTGCAAACTTCTGCCGATCCCCAGCCTGGCCACGGCAGAGACGATTTTTTCTACTACTCAGGTGACCACCGCACACAGCTCTCGAACGCCGGCGTTTGCAAAGGCGGCATGGTTTGGCAAATTGAGACCATGGTCGACGACCGCACTTCGACACCGTTTGAACGCTTCTTCGTCGGGACCGAGAATCAGTATCGCCACGAAGTCGACCCGACCGGCAAAGAGCCCGCCTGCGAGCGATGAGTGAAGCTGACCTGCCGGCGTGACGGGCGCCCTCGCCCGTCCGCGTAGAGACAGCCGCCCTCAGCTATCCAGTCGAGCGCAGGTCGACAGCTGCCTGTAGCCGAAGCAACTCTGGGTTCGCTTGAGAGATGCTACGATTGGCCTGGTTCGCAGCCGGAGAGACGAAATGGTTGGCATTGTTGCATTTCACGTCCTGATGCTGCTTCTCGGTTTGGGAATTGTGAGTCGAGCTGTGCCTTCGGAACGCGTCAGTAACATGCTCGGCTACCTGCACAAAGCGATCGGGATCACCACGCCTTTCCCGGAACAACTGCGGACGGTGGCGCTGATCTGGATTGGAGCCACAATCATCATCGTTGACGGATGTCTTTTCCTGCTGGTGTTCATTACTTCGTTGTCAAAGTCCGGATGACAAAGTTGAGCGCGAAGGCTGATAATTTGAGTGCGAGGGTACTTGCGAACGGCTAGCGACGAACGACTAGTAACTATCGGCATCAACTGGGGTTGACCATGCTTTTATCCGGAATCTTCCCGCCCATCACGACGCCCTTCTATCCTGATGGCGAGGTCTATTACAAAAAGATCGAATCGAACGTCGAGCGCTACTCGCGCACGCCGGTCGCCGGCATCGTGGTGCTCGGCTCGACCGGCGAGGCAATTTTTCTCTCTGATCAAGAACGCCGCGACGTGCTGAAAACGGCGCTCGCCGCCGTCGCGCCCAGCAGAGTCATGATCGGAGGCACCGGCGCCGAGTCTGCACATGAAACGCTGCAACTCACCGAGTACGCCGCCGAACTCGGCTACGACGCCGCACTGGTTCGCACGCCGCATTACTACAAGAAACAGATGCTGTCGGCGAACCTACTCGCTTTCTATCGCACAGTAGCTGACCGGTCCGCGCTCCCAATCATCATCTACAACTTCCCGCAAGCCACCGGATACGACATGCCCGCCGAACTCGTGATCGAACTCGCCGGACACCCCAACATCGTCGCCATCAAGGAGTCGAGCGGCAACCTCGACAAAGTGAAACAGCTGGTCGAGGGTACGCGTCAAGTAAAGAGGCAGGCCGCGGTGACCGAAACTTTTGAGGCCGTGACTCCGCGCATGTTAAAGGCCGCCGCTGCCGAAAGCGAGAAGCAGAGCAGGGAACTGGTCAGCGTCGCCTCGCTCGCGGGGACCTCCGAAGCGGGGGAGAGACGGGCGCCCTCGCCCGTCGACGCAGGCAGCGCTGCGAAACCTTCATCCTCTGCGGTGACCGTCGTTGGAAAATTGAAGACGCGGCAGAAAGAAGTCGGCTTCCAAGTGATGGTCGGCGCCGCTCACCAACTCGAACCGTCGCTAAGTCTGGGAGCGGTCGGCGCGATTCTCGCCTTCGCGTGTCCCGCCCCGATGGCGTGCTACGAAATCTATGCCGCGTTCAAAGACGGAGACCACGCGCTCGCCCGTGAAAAACAAGAGCGCCTGAGACTGGCCGCCCAGCGCGTGGTTGGTGACCTCGGCATCCCCGGCGTGAAGTATTCCATGGACCTCAACGGCTATTATGGCGGCCTGTCGCGGCTGCCATTCCTGCCACTCTCCGGCGAACAAAAATCGGAGATCGAGAAGTTGATGGCGGGAATCAAGAGTTGAGGGCTTTCTGCAGGACGAAGAAGTTAACACGGAATCAATAAGGAGCAATTTATGGCGACCACAACCCAGCCGGCCACCGGCGAAACCACCAAGCAGCTCATCAACTATCGTACCGATGCCGGCGTGGCCGTGATTGAGATGAACGATCCTCCGGCTAACACTTACACCTACGAAATGAACCGCCAGCTCGACGAGGCCATCCTCAAGGCGCGCATGGATAACGATGTGCACGTCATTGTACTCACGGGCGTGGGCGACAAATTTTTCTCCGCCGGCGCAAACATCAAGATGCTGGCCTCGGTTGATCCAACGTTCAAGTATTACTTCTGCCTGCACGCGAATGAGATGCTGCTGCGGCTGGAGCACACGCCGAAACTTGTGATCGCCGCGATCAATGGGCATTGCGTTGGCGGGGGCCTCGAAATCGCCATGGCTGCCGACCTCCGAATTGCTCGCAAAGATGCCGGCAAGATTGGACTGCCCGAAGTCAACCTCGGCGTCCTTCCCGGAACCGGCGGAACGCAGCGGCTATCGCGCCTGGTCGGGAAAAGCAAAGCCATCGAACTGATGATCACGGGCAACACATTCTCTTTCGAAGAAGCGCAGGAGTTCGGCATTGTGAACGACATTTTCGAACGCGATGGCTTCATGGAAAACATCATGGAGTACGCGCGCCAGTTCACGCCGCCGAACAAGGCCGCAAAAGCTGTGGGACGCATCAAACGTGCCGTGCAGACCGGGTGGGAAATCCCAATGGAATCGGCTTTGGCCGTCGAGCGAGAGAATCAGCAGATCCTGTTCCAGAGTGACGACGCCAAAGAAGGTCTGGCCGCTTATGTGGAGAAGCGTCCGGCGGCATTTACCGCGAAGTGAGAGCAAAGCCGGAACCACAGGGAGCACAGAGGAACGCAGAGGAACACAGGGGAACACCCTGTGGCTTTTCCCGGTGTTCCTCTGTGATCCCTATGGTGAAGAATTGAGGTCCTATGCCAGGCAAAGTAGCGAAAATCGGAAATTTCAGCGATTGGGTCGGACTCTTCAACGAGTGGCGCAAAGAAGTAGGAGTCGACAAAGACGACGTTGAAGCCTTCCACTTCGATACGCTCTATGGAGCGATCGAAACCGGGGAGATCCAATTTGGTTCCTACAAAGGCCGCAATAAGTGGGAAAACCTGCGCCAGGTGCCCACGCAGCAGATGCGGGACGCGCTGATGAACATGATCGTCTATCAGGGCGATACCGAATTTGCGAGCGTGGAGCAGCAGCGCAACCTGTTTGCAACCGC
>Ga0185299_10007753_pt1 | contig 10847 bp, 7 predicted proteins | sample PaiPotPPA55metaG_FD_128002 | JGI IMG/M metagenome (GOLD analysis project Ga0185299, IMG submission 128002) | Iron sulfur acid spring bacterial and archeal communities from Banff, Canada, to study Microbial Dark Matter (Phase II) - Paint Pots PPA... ...
CGACGATGCCCAGAACAATCGGAGTGCCTACCATAGCCCCCAGGACCGCAAAGATAGGTACGCCGAGCGGTAGAGCAAGGGCCAAGCCAGCCACCAGCCCTAATACTGTGAGGGCCACCCACTGAACGCGTTCTGCCTGACGAGAATTCATCAATAATCCCCTATGGCTTTTCACATTGGCATAATCGCGAACCAAGGTCAATCCCACCCTATACAACTGGACACCTCCCTCTGGCGTTCCCGCGAAGCCTGAATCTGACGTTCCGATTCGAGCTTGTCGGTCGCATTGCGCACGTTGGGCCGTGTCTCGAGGCGAAGGTAGCTATCGATGAGTCGCATTATCGTCGTCTATTCTGATTCGCTTGGCGCGCACGAAATGGCGTGGTACCCCGAGATCGCCGCCATGTGCAGTCAGAGTTCCCGGTACGCAGATGTTTTCATGATAAGCGCGTGAGGTAAAGCGACGATGAATAAAGCCGTCCCGTATACCCACCACACGAAAAAGCTGCGTCCCTTCAACCGCGCAATAGACGCCGGAATTAGCCCCAGCAGAACCAAGAAAACCAGGATCTCCAAGTGCCTCGGTTGGAGTAGCCCATCAATCATATTAGGCCTGCCGCGACAATTTCGGAACTCGGGCCTGATTCTACCACCAGGAGCCATTCAACTGGTGGGGAGCCGGAACGCTATTGCAGGCGACCTCGCCGACGAATACCGCGAATTTCGTCGATGCAAGTGTTAGACCCTACCGGGCAGCACGCTCAGCGGCCGTAATTCGTCTTATCGGTAGCTTTGGAGAGATCGCCTTGTGCATGTTCGTCTTGGCCGGACCCGCGGTACCTCGGGTGTGTTTCGCCTTGGGATCACTGCTGGGCCGGACGGAGTAGTGTGCTTACGAATATGGGCGCCACATCAGTTGCCACCATGGTCTTCAATATCTGATAGAATCTCGCCGGGTATCCCGCGGCTCGTTGGTTCGAAGTTTAGGCTAAACTCTGTACCGAAATGAGGGAATCGGCGTAAGATGGATCTTAGAGCGTGGTTCCAGACGGCATGCGACAGAGCGATTGAACTCGCGACTCAACCGGGCATAAATGAGGAGAGACTCAAAGATTGCATAACCCGCCTCCGGCATTATCGGCAGGTACGTCTTGACGATTCCGAGGCGTCGAAAGCAGCTTTGTCATATGTCTGGGTAGTTATCGGGCACCTGGACCGTGACTTGACGGTAGTCCGATCACTTGAAGCCGAAATGGATAGGCGCTGGGGACCAGTGAAGCGAAAGGAATGAAGCCGTTTTGTTTGAGTGCCGTCTTGATGCACCCGGCTCACGCTGTACCAGATCCAGTCCACTCCTCGTGATTAATGTGGCAAAGATAAAGGCGCTCGCGTCCTGGGCCTGCTTGCCACATATCATCGCGAGGATCTGACGCGCCCTACAGCGCGCCACTCGTTACCGCGCTTTCTCCTGGTCCGCGGTGGACCGGATCCTGGCGGCGCGCGCGACGGACCCGGAAGAGCTCGCTTAGCGGACAGCAAGACCTTGGAGGGGTTCGACTGGCGGTTCAATCCCAAAGCCTTCGACCGCGTGGTCCCGACGGTCGCCAGCCTTACTTAGGGTTGGTAATCGGCGAGGTACTGTTCGGCACGAAGGCTTGGGCGGGACTGTCGCCTTCTTCGACGGTACGATGGCTTCTTTCGCCGCTTTGGCTATCCGAAACTTCACAACCTTCTTGGCGGCGATCTTGATTGCTTCGCCAGTGGCGGGATTACGTCCCATTCGCGCTTTGCGATCAACACGGACTAGGCGCCCTATACCAGGCAACCCGAATACGCCATTCTTCTTGACCTCATGGATGGCCGTGTCGGACAGGGCGGCAAGCAAGCCCTGCGAGACTTTCTTGGTAATCTCGCACTTCTCTGCCAATGCTTGAACGATTTGAGATTGCGTCATTGTTCTCCCCTTTCGGCCAATGCCGACGAGATAATGGTACCGTAAAGCCAAAACATTTTGAAGGGGAAATGTAAGCTCCGGAAATTGAAAAACTGCACGGGCCGGGCTGCGGCGGGACTGTCCGCCTTTTCAAGAAACGCCACCGGCCATCGCGCTGCTGTATCGGCGAATCGTCAGGGCGCAACCTCGGATCGCGTAGCGCACAGGAGAGAAGCACGGCGATGATGGCGCGCTCGCGCAGTCCCTTCAGCGTGGAGATGTCCGGCGCGTTCAGAAGCGACTGCGCCTGCTTGAGCGACAGCCAGTTCCCGCCGCGTACACCAATGGATTTGGCGCTCTTCACGCGTTGGATGCCGGCGGCCAGTTCCGGCGCCAGCAGTCCGTTGTCGGTCGCCTCCACCGCCAGCTTGCGGACGGCGGACATGCGAACGATGATCGACGACGACCCCAGCCCGCGTTCCTCCAGCGATACGCGCCAGGCACTTACGGTGGCCTTGGAGAAGCCCGGCCGCGGCTCCGCGTCGTACCACCTGAAGAACTCATCCAGGGCCATATTGTAGACCCGCTTCGTAATCGGCGACGAAACAGAATCGAGAACCAGAGGCTTCAATCGCTGCCATTCCGCCGTCTTTCGAACAGCCGTTAACTCGTTCATTTAGAACCTCTTATTGGTCAATATCGGAAGCCATGACGACCTTAGCTCTGGACGCTGGAACACAGCAAGCGAAGTATCAAGGCCGAACAAAATATGAAGGGTCAGCCCACCTGTTGTGGGTGAAAAGAATATCGGGAGCTTCGCTCATGTGATCGTAATATAATGCAAAAGCGACTTTACCACCCCGGTGTCACATGTGCTTAGTTGCCCGATTAATCATCACCATCGCAATCGCCGAAGCTACAGTGACCGGCAGTCAGTTGCCGGTCAAGATCTACACAACGGCCGACGGACTCGGAAGCAATCGAATTAACAAAATAGTCCGGGACTCCCGAGGCTACTTGTGGTTCTGCACGAACGAGGGGCTTTCCCGTTTCGACGGCTACGGCTTCACCAATTACGGTCCGCAGCAAGGGCTTCCTCCTAGCAGCATTAATGACTTGCTGGAAATGCGCGGGGGTGAATACTGGATAGCAACCAGCCGCGGCTTGGTCCGCTTCGACCCGACTTCCGCAGTCCACAAATTTAGCGTGTTCGTGCCGGATGACAAGGCGTCGCGTGGAATCTACACGATCGCCGACGATCATGCCGGTGGCCTGTGGTGCGGGACCTACCATGGTCTATGCCGCTTCGAGCGTACCGCGGGTGACAACTCACCGACCCCTGCCGGGTGGCGCTTTCGGCGCGTGGAAATCGGCATGCCGAGAGGTGGCTCCGAGCCGGATGATGTTACTGCCCTGCTGGAAGACCGGCGCGGCGCGCTGTGGATTGGCGCGGAGAACGGACTCTATCGCCTTATCGCGAACGGCGTGTCAGACCGCTTCACCACAGGGAACGGCTTGCCGAGCAACAAGGTTAGGAGCCTTCTCGAAGATCGTCTGGAGCGGCTTTGGGCCGGCACAAACGGAGGTTTATGCCGGATAACCTCGGATCGCGCGGCTGGCCGCCGCGTTGTGGAACGTATTTACACGACTGCGGACGGGTTGGCGACCAATCAGGTCTGGTCGCTACTCGATTCGTCGGACAACAAGCTGTGGGCGGGGGGATTCGATGGCTTAAGCGAACTATTGGCGCAGCCGCTCCAAAAGGTCAAAGCGCTCAACACCTACACGATGGCGAATGGATTGAGCGGTACCGAGATTTATACCATCACCGAGGATCGCAATCACAATCTCTGGGTTGGTTCTGCCGAAGGCGCAATGAAGATCCCTCAGTCGAGTTTTTCGCCCTTTGCAGCGGCGGATGGCCTGACGCCGGAATCGAATGCAGTTTCGCCGGTAAAAGTCTCGTCTATCTTCCAAGATCAATCCGGCGCGCTGTGCGTCACCACTCAAGGGCGCGGCCGCCAACCGTTCCTCAGCGGCCTGGAAGGAAAGAAGTTCAAATCCATCTTCCCGAATCTCCCGGCCCAAGTAGCCGATATAGGCTGGGGGACTCAGCAGATCGACCTTCAGGATCGCACAGGCGATTGGTGGATTGCGACCACGAAAGGGCTGGTCCGGTTCGCCCTTCCGGCGCACTTCGAACAACTCGCGCATGCGCAGGTCAAGGCAATTTACACGACCTCAGACGGGTTGCCCACCGACGAAGTCTTCCGCATCTTCGAGGATTCGCGCGGCGATATCTGGGTCGCAACAGTCGGTCACGGACTGGTGCGATGGGACCGCCGGACCGAATCTTTCCAGCGCGACGCTGGCTTAGTCGTCCCGGGATTCGGCGAATTTGTCTCCGCTTTCGCGGAAGATCGCGCCGGCGATGTTTGGATCGGACTGTTTGGCGGAGGCGTGGCGCGTTTCCGCAATTGCAAGTTCGCACACTACGGCGAGTCCGACCTGTTGGGCGGGGGCGGAGTGCGCGATATCTATAGCGATCGCGCTGGCCGCGTGTGGGTTGCGACCACCCGGGGCGTCACGCGTATCGACTCACCCGAGAGTGACCGGCCGCGTTTTACGAACATCGGCCTGTCGCAAGGGCTTTCGAGCGCGCAAGCTGAATGCATCACCGAAGACCGATGGGGCCGCATCTACGTGGGCGGCGGACGCGGGATCGATCGGTTCGATCCCACGGCGCCTAACGGCGGTGTGCTCACCAAACATTTCACTACGGCCGACGGGCTGGCCGCCGGCAACTTACAGGCGGCTTTCGCGGACCGGGAGGGCAATCTCTGGTTCGGCACGACGCTGGGCCTTTCGCGCCTGGTGCCCGAAGCCGACCCGTCGCCCTCACCGCCGAACATTCTCATCAGCGGATTGCGCATCCGCGGCGTTCCCTACCCGCTCTCGGATTTGGGGGTTGACCACTTGTCCGGCATCCGATTGAGGCCCGATCAGACCCAGATCGAGGTCAGCTTCCTGGGACTCTCCTTCGCAGCCGGCGAGGTACTGCGATACCAATTCATGCTGGCGGACGCCGATCCGGACTGGGGCCCGCTCACCACCGAGCGGACCGTGAGCTACGCCAGACTGAAGCCCGGTTCTTATCGCTTCCTGGTGCGGGCCGTGAATTCGGCCGGCATCGCCGGACCGGCGCCGGCCAGCGTCGCGTTCACCATTCTCCCGCCCGTGTGGCAGCGATGGTGGTTCCTGGCCCTGTGCGCCAGTGCGGCGCTATCCGTGCTGTATGCGCTGTATCGCGGCCGCGTGGGACGCCTGTTGCAAGTGGAACGCCTGCGCACCAGCATTGCGATGGATCTGCATGACGATATCGGCGCCAGCCTTTCCCAGATCGCGGCCGTCAGTGAAGCCTTGAGCCAACGCGGGGGCGCGGACGACCGCTACCGCGAGCCGCTGTCGCAGATCGCCATGGATTCCAGAGAGATGGTCTCTGCGATGAGCGATCTGGTGTGGGCGATCGATCCCCGCCGGGATCATCTGCAGGATTTGGTGCAGCGCATGCGGCGGTTTGCCAGCGAGATGCTCACGGCCTGCAACATACGATTCCGGTTCAGCGCCCCGGCTAGCAGCTTGCGCCTGAGTGTCGACCAGCGCCGGCACATTTTCTTGATCTTCAAGGAGAGCGTCAACAACGCAGCTCGCCACTCCGGTTGCAGCGAGGCGGAGGCCGGGTTGGATCTTGAGGCGGATACGCTGGTGTTGCACGTTCACGATAATGGCCATGGACTGGATATGCAGCAGACCGGCCGCGGGAACGGCTTGAATGACATGCGGACAAGAGCAAAGGCCCTTGGCGGGGAGGTTGTAATCGGCGGCGGCCAGGACTGTGGAACGACTGTGACGTTGCGAGTTCCATTGGGCCGCCTGCCGGGTTGGCAGGCATTTTTCCATCTGAACAGATGGTGACCATGTTCCGGTTATGCCTTATACTGCGGGTGAACATTCCATGACCGAACCTCTAAAGGACCAGGAAATCCGTGTGGCCATCATCGAAGATCGAGTCCGGACCCGGGAAGCCCTTCAGTCGCTCATCGACGGTACGGACGGTTACCGATGCACTGGCAGCTTCGGTTCGGTGGAAGAAGCGCTGGATCAGATCGACGGCGACCCGCCAGCAGTTGTCCTGCTTGATATCGGACTGCCGGGGATGTCCGGCATTGAAGGTATCCCCCGCTTGAAACAGCGCTTTCCCGGCGTGCTGCTGGTGATGCTCACGGTCTACGACGACGACCAGCGGATTTTCGAGGCCCTCTGCGCCGGCGCCTGCGGATATCTGCTAAAAAGCACGCCGCCCGCGCGCCTGCTGGAGTGTCTGCGGGAGGTGGTCGGCGGCGGCGCTCCTATGTCCCCGGACGTGGCGCGGCGGGTCATCGGGCTCTTCCGCGAGATCCGCCCCCCAGCGCACGCCGATTACGGCCTGACGCCGCATGAAACCCGCCTGCTGTCTCTACTGGTGGAAGGCCACAATTTCAAGACTGCCGCCGTGGAGGCGGGCGTCAGCCCTTGCACCATCGCGTGGTACATGCGGCGCATTTACGAGAAGCTGCATGTGCATTCCAAATCCGAGGCTGTGGCCAAAGCTCTCCGCGACCGGGTGGTTTGACGGCAAGGCTATCTGTACAGATAGTCGCGGGCGGCTAATCGCGCCCCAGTGCCTCTTTTTTGTTGATATTCCCCTCTGTACAGATGGTGACAGACGCGGAAGTCTGTCGCAAACTGATCTGGTACGGGAGGCCTACATGCCAAAACAAGTCCACCATAGGAGTTTGGAGTAGACAAAACATCATAGGAGAATGAACATGAACTGCGAAAGATTTCAACCGAAACGAACGTTTAGCCGATCGAATGTTATCAGGGCCTGCATGGCAGTGCTCACGCTTGTATTCTCGGCGGCAATGACCGCGCCGCCGGCACTCGCCCTCGGCGGGGTCAAACCGCCCCCCACACCACCCATTATCACGCCCCCAGCTGGGAATACTGCGTTCCTGCTGGGACACGCCACCGGCACTCAGGGCTATGTCTGCCTGCCATCCGGTACGGGCGCCTCCTGGACGGTCAATTCCTCGAGGCCGCAAGCCACTCTGTTTGCCACATTGTTTGGCAACTTCAGCCAGCAGATCCTCACACACTTCCTCAGCCCAGATGCGAGTCCCAATCAGTATGCACCATCTCCTTTGCCATTTGGCAGCCCCACGTGGCAAAGCTCCTTCGATAGCAGTGTCATCTGGGGCAACAAACTTCAGAGCATCAACGCCGGTACAGACCCGAGTTGCCCCAATTCTGGCGCGATTCCCTGTCTGCTGCTGCAGGTAATTGGATCCCAAAACGGTCCATCCTACCCCTTCGGCATACTGGCGAACGCTACCTACGTACAGCGGCTGAACACGACCGGTGGAAGCGCGCCCACCACCGGCTGCGCCGTCTCAACCGACGTCGGCGGCCAAGCGCTGGTCCCTTACACCGCCGATTACTATTTCTACTCCGCCCAACAGTAACCATTGCAAATCGAAAGAGGAAAACATGAGAATGCTAAAACGATTGTTCAAAGGGCTTGGGTTGCTGGCAACCCTCGTGGTTATAGCGGCAACCTTGACGATGTTCTTCAACGGCAGCAGCGCTGCTCAACAAGGCGCTCCGGAAAATGTGGTCTCGGGAGTGTTTACGCGCAATCCGCTCCAGGTGGCGCTTTTGCAGTGGTACCCCGCCAACCTGACATCGACCTTCGCGGTCGGCGTAGGTCCATCGGAGGTGGCCTTCGACGGCGCCAACATCTGGGTGACGAACACCGGGATCGACAACTCCAACTCCGGCAGCACGGTCACTAAGATCCGTGCGAACGATGGCACGGTGCTGGGGACGTTTGCGTCTGGGGCGGCGCCGGCTGGCGTTGCCTTTGATGGGGCCAATATTTGGGTGACGGACTACGCCGGCAACGCGGCTACCAAGCTGCGAGCCACCGATGGCGCCATGCTGGGGACATTCGCGACGGGGTCCGGCCCCGGATGGGCGGTCTTCGACGGGGCCAACATCTGGACGTCCAACTACTTGACCAGCAACGTAACCAAGCTTCGGGCTAGCGATGGCGCAGCGCTCGGGACCTTCGCCGTGGGCCCGAACCCGTCTGGCATGGCCTTCGACGGCGCCAACATCTGGGTGGGCAGTACCAATGGCAACAGCGTTACCAAGCTGCGCGCCAGCGATGGGGCCGTGCTGGGGACATTCGCGGTCGGCACCCTCCCCTACGCTGTGGCCTTTGACGGGGCGAACATCTGGGTCACGAACTTTGCCAGCAACAGCGTGACCAAGCTGAGAGGAAGCGACGGCGTTTCGCTGGGAAGCTTCGCCGTCGGCAGCGGTCCCTACGGCGTCGCTTTTGATGGAGCGTACATCTGGGTCGCGAACTACGGCGGTAACAACGTGACCAAGCTACGGGCCCGGGATGGGACAATCCTGGGAACCTTCGCCGTTGGGAGCGGCCCGCGAGGCGTGGCTTTTGACGGCGCCAACATCTGGGTGGCGAACCACAACAGCAATACGGTTTCGAAGCTATAGCACATATCAAGAACCGTTAACTCGTTCATTTAGAACCTCTAAAAGATCGCGACGCATTACAGAAAGCTACCGAGCAGAGCATCGGCCACGACATAGACATCTTCTGGCCGCAGAATCTCAATTTCGGCGAGATAGCGCAATCGCTCGATACCCTTCTATAGCGTCCCCGAGAATCGCCCAATTTTGATCTGGTCGGCTCTCGCGATCGTCAGCTACAGAATGGCCGGAGCTTGAACGGTGGCAAAAGAGGCGATCAGGTGTACACTTGTGGCAACCTGGGTTCCAAAATGGAAATTCTGGTTAAGTTGTCGCAAGCTGATCTGGTAAGGAGGATTTCATGGCAAACAAAGTGAACATAGGAAGCGCATCAATGAAGCAAATCGTTAACGAATTGGGCAAGCTGAACTGGGGCAGGCGGGCGTACGCTGTTGTTGTGCTTTGCGCCACGACGGCGGTTGCCCTACCCGCACAAACCCAGGGCGGCACGGAGAACGTGGACGTGGCCTATAAGTTCGCGGTGCTGTACACCTTCACGGGTGGAGCGGATGGGAGCGGCCCCTACTCGAGTGTCGTCCGCGATTCGGCGGGCAGCCTCTACGGTACCACTTGCTGCGGCGGCTCAGCCAATGGCGTAGTGTACAAGGTGGATACGGCCGGCCAGGAGACAGTGCTGTACACCTTCACCGGCGGAGCCGATGGAAGCAACCCGATCGCTGTGATACGCGGTCCGGCGGGCGCCCTCTACGGGACCACCTACTCTGGCGGCGAGCCAGGCTCATGCTACGGGAGGGGATGCGGAGTGGTCTTCAAGGTGAGTACGTCCGGCCATGAGACCGTGCTGTACAGCTTCACGGGCGGGGCCGATGGGGGCACCCCCCTCGCCGGTGTGATCGGCGACTCCGCCGGCAACCTCTACGGGACCACTAGTCAAGGCGGCGACCTCTCGTGCTACGTAATTGGATGCGGAGTGGTCTTCGAGGTGGGTACGTCCAGCCAGGAGACGGTGCTGTACACCTTCACGGGCCTCAACGTTGGCACCGATGGGGGTTTTCCCAACGCTGTGATCCGCGACTCAGCCGGCAATCTCTACGGGACTACCGGCGGAGGCCCAAACTATGGCGTGGTGTACAAGCTGGATACGCTCGGCAATTACACCGTCCTGTACAGCTTCACAGGCGGAGCCGATGGTGGCGGCCCCGAAGCAGGCGTGATCCGCGACTCGGCCGGCAATCTCTACGGGACAACGTATGGCGGCGGCTCAGGAGGCGTGGTGTACAAGGTGGATACCTCCGGCCAGGAGACGGTGCTGTACAGCTTCACGGGCGGAGCCGATGGTGGCGGCCCCGAAGCAGGCGTGATCCGCGACTCGGCCGGCAATCTCTACGGGACGACGTACGGCGGCGGCTCAGGACAGGGCGAGGTGTATAAAGTGGATACAAGTGGCCATGAGACGGTGCTGCACACCTTCACGGGCGGGGCCGACGGCGGGCACCCCGCAGCCGGTCTGATCCGCGGCGGGGCAGGCAATCTCTTCGGGACCGCCAGTTCCGGCGGAAAATACGGGGCCGGCGTCGTATTCGAACTTAAGCCGCAGTAGCAGCCCACGCAGCCCAGTGCTCGGAGAAACGCCCAGAGAGCGCGCTGCCTGCAAACCGGAGTGTAAGAAATCTGCGCTTATACACTTTTAAGAGTGCAGAGGCTGAGGAGTTAGATGGGCAGTTCACTCTCGTCCAGTCTGTCTGAGCGTGACCCCCTCTGAGTGCTACGGCCAATCGTCGAGCTACGGCGGCTTGGGATACACGTATGAGTGGGTGGTGAATGGCCCCGCGCGGAGGCTATGCTTGGCGCTGTCCGACTGGAATGCGGAGTTGCGCCTCATGTTATCGTGGTACCACCCCCGGAAACTGCGCCGAACGCAAAAGCGAGCGCCATGGATCGCGTTCTGCGTTGCAGATGAGTGCAGATGAGTGCAGATGAGTGGATTTTCAACGAATTCGGCACTAGTCGTTCAACCTAAGCTGCTGATACTACTAGAAGTTCACCGTTTCCGGCTTTTCCGCCGAACGTCTGTCCTCTCATCTGGTGGTTCCAGACGACATGGATTTGGCCGCAGGCGACACCTTTTTGAGGCTTTGCAGCCGAAAAGGACGAATACCCGCCCTACAATGCCGCCAACCAAACAGTCGCGGTAGGGACGACCATTTCTGGCCGCCCCCCGCACAGATCCGTACGGGCGCACTTTAGCGCATACGGCTCCTACCTTGGATGTCTAGCGGCGAAGCGTTGCTGGGGA
>Ga0185299_10007754_pt1 | contig 10846 bp, 7 predicted proteins | sample PaiPotPPA55metaG_FD_128002 | JGI IMG/M metagenome (GOLD analysis project Ga0185299, IMG submission 128002) | Iron sulfur acid spring bacterial and archeal communities from Banff, Canada, to study Microbial Dark Matter (Phase II) - Paint Pots PPA... ...
GCCTGGGGCTGCCTTGGGTCGATCTGTTGATGATCCATTGGCCGAACGCCCAAGTGCCGCTTGCGGAATCGATCGCCGCGCTGTGCAAGGTGAAAAAGGCCGGACTTGCCAGACATATCGGCGTCGCCAATTTCAACACCGCAATGATCGATGAGGCGGTGAAGCTCGCCAGCGAACCGATCGCGGTTTTGCAGATCGAGACGCATCCGTATCTCGACCAGAGCAAAGTGCTTGCAGCGGCGCGCCGACATGGCATGGCGGTGGTCGGATATTGTCCGCTGGCGCGCGGCAAAGTGCCCACCGATCCGGTGTTGCAAAAGATCGGCGGCGCCCACGGCAAAACGCCATCACAGGTGGCGCTGCGTTTTCTCGAGCAACAGGCCATCATTCCGATCCCGCGCACGTCGAAGCGCGAGCGGCTTGCGGAAAATCTCAGTAGCCTCGATTTCAAGCTGAGCGAGGCGGAGATGGCGGAGATTGGCAAGCTCAAGCGGCCGGACTCGCGGATCGTCAGCCCGCCGCAGGCGCCGAAGTGGGATATATGAGCACGGCCGGATCGATCCCGGGTGTTACCGTCAGCAACGCCAAGATCCCGCTCCTTGGGCTTGGCACGTGGGACCTGCGCGGCCGCACCTGTGCGCGCATCGTCGAAGCGGCTTTGCGGCTCGGCTATCGCCACGTCGACACCGCCGAGATGTACGACAATGAGCGCGAAGTCGGCGAGGGTCTGCACGCTTCCGGCGTCAAGCGCGGCGACGTGTTCGTGACCACCAAAGTGTGGCCATCGCATTTCGCGCCGCGCGAGCTGGAGCGCGCCACGCGGGACTCGCTCAGCCGGCTGCGCCTGCGGCAACTCGATCTGTTGCTGCTGCATTGGCCCAATCCGCAAATTCCGCTGCGCGACACGCTCGGCGCGCTGTGCAAGGTCAAGCGCGACGGGCTCACCCGCCATATCGGCGTTTCCAACTTCACCGTTAAGCTCGTTGCCGAGGCCGTGCAGCTCGCGAGCGAGCCGTTGGTCTGCAATCAGATCGAATGTCATCCCTTTCTCGACCAATCCAAGGTGATCGCCGCGTGCCACAAGCATGGCATGGCGGTGGTCGCCTATAGCCCGATCGCGCGCGGCAGCGCGCGCAACGACAAGGTCTTGGCGCGTATCGGCGCGGAGCATGGCAAGACCGCGGCCCAGGTCTGTCTGCGCTTTCTGGTGCAGCAGGACATCGTCGTGATCCCGCGCACAAGCAAAGAACAGCGGCTGTCGGAAAACGCCGCGATCTTCGACTTTTCGTTGAGCACGGGGGAGATGGCCGAGATTGCCCAACTCGCGCGCCGCGATGGCCGCCTCGTCGATTGGTCCTATTCGGGCGGCGCACAGTGGGATTGAACGTGAGCGCTTTTCCAAAGGCAAGCGTCGGCGTCGCTGCAGCACCGCGGGTTTTGTAGGCACCGCGGCGAGCGGTGGCGAGGAGTGCGTCGTTTAGGGTTTCGGTTTAAGCTCGCCGAGCGTTTTTTCGGCCGGCGGATGCTCCTGCGGTTCGCCGCTACCAAAACGAATAGAGCGATCGGCGAGCGCCAGCCATTTTTCAGCCAAGGCAAGCAACCGGCTCCTGTCGCCCGCCGTGCCAGCGCGGTTGGCAAGGTCCATGACTTCAGCGGCGTTGTCGCGATACTCGGCTGCTTTGCTCATTGGGTTAGCCCCAATGCGGGATCGAAGCGCGCGCCACCTTTGTCATGCCGAATCAATGGCGGAGTTCCAAACAACAATGCAATCAATTCCCCGACTGACAAGTGAAATCGTGCAACTCGCTATCGCCGGAGCTCCAAATTAAGCGCGATCGCAGCCGCGTTGCCTGGCCAACGTCGAAGTCTTGCTGCGGGCAAAGGGGAGCGCGACGCAACTGTCCGATTGCACAGGACCGATTCGGCAATGCGGGCGAATCGGCCAGATGCTTGATCCGCCAATCATTTGACTGCCGACTATTCTATTCTGGCTATCGGAAGTTAAGAATATTCTCGTTTTGTTAGAGTTCGACGCGATTCGCGCGGCATCGTGTTCTAGTCTGTTGCTCTCGACAGCAGGGACGCGCGCGATGGACTCAAAAGCCATTGACCCAAAAGCCATTGACTCAAAAGTGGACTCTAGAGCCGATGAGTATCGCGCCAGAGCAGCCGAGTACGACCGCAAAGCCGCGACTCTGGGCCACGGTAATGCGGCCATCGCAGCATATTATCAGTCGCTCGCTAGACACTGGCGAAGCCTGGCGCTGCTGAACGAAAATAAAACCGAGCGCGAGCAAACCGGCCAGGGTGCCGGGCGCTGATCTTCGCCGTCATTGCCGGCAATCTGGCTATCATTGCGCGGCGATCCGGCTATGCCCCGCGAGGACGAACGAAAATCGCGGCACTACTCGCTGCAACATCGGGAACCATACCGCCATTTCTGCGTTTACGGCTGAGCGCGGGGTGGGTGAGTAGTGTCAAAATCCAGGGAATATCAGCATCGAGCCACCGAATGCGTTCGGCTGGCGCTTGCGGCGCGCGATCAGACGAACAAGCTTCTATTGCTCGACATGGCGCAGTGCTGGCTCACCCTGTCCGAGCAGGCGCTCACCGAGGAAAACGCTGTGAGTGCTGTAAGCGCCGAAAGTCAATGAGCGCGATTTAAACGAAGGTTCGCACTTAGTCGGTTCGGCGGCGCCCAGAGGATCGCACAGCGCGCCGTCGTCCATTCCCATTTCGGCCTTTAAGTCCGCGCGCCAGACGATGCGCCGCCTCGTTGGCGAGCTGCTTCGCCCGCAAATGTTTCTCGAAATCGACGGCTGAAACCGGCGCACAGTAGAGAAAGCCTTGCGCCTCCTCACAGCCTTCGGCGAGCAGAAACGCCGCTTGCGCTTCGGTTTCGACGCCTTCGGCGATAACCTCAAGTCCGAGATTGTGTCCCATCACGATCAAGGAACGCACGATCGCGGCGGCATCGGCATCGTCGGGGATTTTGCGGACGAAGCTCCGGTCGATCTTAATTCTTGAGAGCGGGAAACGCGTCAAATAGCTCAACGACGCATAGCCGGTGCCAAAATCGTCGAAGGCAATTTTCACGCCTTTTTCATGAAGCTTTTGCAGCGTCTCGATTGCATCGTCGTGGTTGAGCCTGCTGTTTTCAGTAATTTCGAACTCAATGCTTTCAGGCGGCAGATGCGTCTCGCGCAATGCATCGTCGATTGCCTTCAACAACACGTCGCCTTGGAATTGCGGCGGGAACACATTGATGCCAATGCGGTCCAGCCGCAGCCCCATTGCGCGCCAGGTCGCGGCTCGTTGGCATGCCGTGAGGATAATCCATCTGCCAACCTCCAGCGCCACCGCGTTGGTGGCAAGCGTTTCGATAAAGGCGCCGGGCATCAGAATGCCGCGCTCGGGATGTCGCCAGCGCAACAGCGCTTCGGCGCCGACCGTTGCCCCGTCGATGAGCCGGATTTCCGGCTGGTAATAAATTTCAAACTCCCTGTCGGCATAGGCCCGCGTCAATTCGAGGTCGAGCACGCGCCGCGCTTGAACTTGCGCACGATGCACCGGCAGGAAGAAACGGCGCGTGCGGCCGCCGGTCGATTTGGCCTGGTAGAGTGCAAGATCGGCATTGGCGAGCAATTCATCGACGTTGGCGCCGTCACTGGGAGCGATCGCGATGCCGGCGCTGCCGCCAATACGAACAGAGTGCTCGTTGATGTCAAAGCTTTGTGCGAGGCGATTGAGGACCGTATCGACGATCTCGCCGACAACGCGCGGATCGCCGCATTCCGGAACAACCAAGACAAACTCGTCGCCGCCGAGCCGGAACACCTGAACCTTGTCGCGGTTTTTAGTCGCGCCAACGAAGCGATGAGCGACTTCGACGAGGAGCTGATCGCCCACCGAGTGACCGAGCGTATCGTTGACATCCTTGAAACTGTCGAGGTCGAACAAGGCCACCGATATCGGCCGGTTCGCGCCATCGCCGGCAAGCAGCCGACCCAAAATCTTTTGCAGCGATAGCCGATTGGGCAGCCCAGTGAGCGGATCGTAATGCGCGAGGCGTTCCAATTGCGCCTCGGCCTTTCTGCGCTCGGTAATGTCTTGATGGGCCCAGGCGACGCCGCGGATCGCGCCTTCCGGACTGTACATCGGGGCGGCCGCGACTTTGACATGGACCAGCGAGCCATCCTTGCGCTGGCGCAGCACGTCTTTGTTGCGGATGGTCTCGCCGCTACGGGCGCGCTGATACATTTCGCGGGATTCGGCTTCGCCCTCAGGCGGCACGATTTGCACGCTCGTGCCAATCGCCTCTGCAGCGGTATAGCCGTAGAGCTTCTCTGCCGCGCGGTTCCATAGCGCGATCCGGCGGTCCAGATCGGAGCAGGCGATTCCCACCGGCGATGCGTCGATCACGGCGGCGAGAGTGTTTTTGGATTCTTGGAGTTCGAACTGCCGGCGTTCGATAGATTCCGCCATGCAGTTGAACGCATCGGTCAGATTGCCGACCTCATCGCCTGACTTGACCGCGCTGCGGTGACTGAGATCGCCGCCCGCGATCGCGAGCGCATCGCGCTCCAATTGGCGTAACGGGCCGACAATTCGTCCCGACAGCATCCAAGCGATGGCAAATCCGGCCAACAGCGAAATACCGGTAAACGCGCCGCCCCATTTGAGGTGATTCATTACCGCGCGAGAGCCGAATTCGGTCGGAAACCCTACCGAGACGAGCCAGGGGACGCGGTGCGCGGTTGACGATGCGGTTATACGTCTGACCTGATCGGGCCAGATCGAGAGCGCGGACGATTCCTTTGCCGCCAACGCCTGAGCGACGTCATCTGAGCCGCTGAGATCACGGCCGATCCAATACGGACCATTGTCGCTTTGTGCGACAACAATGCCGTCTTGATTGACAACCCGCACGATGCTGCCGCCCGGCGCGCTCTGCATCCGCAGCGCGTCTTGAAATCGGTCGAGCTTGGTTCCGACCGCGATTACCGCGCGCAATCGGCCAGTTTGATCCTTGACTGGAGAAGCAACGGCGACGACCCATTCCCCCGTCAACTTGGTGCGAATCACATCGCCGATTGCCAGGCGCTGGCCGGCCATCACCTGCTGAAAATACGACCGGTCGCCGGCATAGAAACGCTTAACATCGGCATCGAACGAGCTTCCAATATTGCTGCCGTCCGGAGCAAACAACAAAATATTGGCGATGTAGTCGGGCAGATCTTTTTTGATCTGGCGCAGGAGCGCGTCGTTGGCGTTGGTGTCCGCCAAGCGGGGTGAGACCGCCTGGCTCACCCCGAGCAGCAGGTTTTCAAGATTGCCGATATGGTTGTCGACTTGCGCTGCGAGCAGCCGCGCTTCATCGAGCACGCGTTCCGTTGCTTCGTCTTGGTCGTCGCGCAGCTGGCTCCCTAGGCCGCCAAGGATGACGGCGACCAGCGGAATGACAGTTGCGAGCACCAAGCCCAAGAGCCGCGATCGGATTGAGCGCAGCAACATCAACCACCCATCGGCACGTATCGCGCGTTTTGCGCAGGCGTGGGGGCCGGTTATAGGCTGACTGGTTTGCGGCGAGGTTTTACAAAAAAGATTACAAAATAATCTTCTTCGTCAGGTTTAATTCGACCTTAATTGCTTACGAAAAACGCCACCGATCTGGAACAGTGATCGGTCCGGAACCGTACATTTGGTCCAGCGTTTGGGCGATCGCGTCGACACAAAAACCTTACGGGATCGGCCTCGCGTCAGCGCATTGCCGCGGCGATGTTACCGCCGTCGACCGTCGTGACATCGGCGGTCGTTTTCAATGCCAGCGCCTGGTGTAAAAACGCCTGCGCGACGTCATCGGCGGTCACTTCGCGGCCGAGCAGATTGCCGGTCATGTAATCCTTCTCGCTCACGCGGCGCGCCTTGGCGCGCGAGGCGATCATCTCCGGCGTCAGCAGGCCGGAACGAATGCGGTCGGCATTGACGGCATTGGCGCGAATGCCGTCGGCGCCGTAGTCGAGGGCATATTGCCGCATCAAAGCCAGCGCCGCCGCTTTTGGAATGCCGTAGGGCCCGAAATTCGGTCCCGGATTGACGGCCTGCTTTGAGATGTTGAAGAGCAGACAGCCGCCGGTGCCTTGCGCGCGCATGATCCGCACCGCGGCCTGCGCAACGCGCTGATGCCCGTAAAAATTCAGTTCGAAGCTTTTGTGCAGAATTTCCTCGTCGACCTCGCCGATTCGGCCCTGCCAGGCCGCACCAGCGTTCGACACGACGATGTCGACGCCGCCGAAATGCTCGGCGATGTTGTCGAACGCAGCGCTCACCGATCCGGCATCGGTGACGTCGCAGGCGAGCGCCAGCGCCTGAGCGCCGAGCGCTTTGGCTTGTTCGCGCGCGGCGGCACGGTCGACATCGAGCAGCGCGACCTCGGCGCCTGCCGCCGCGAATGCCTTGGCGGTCGCGGCGCCGATCGCGCCGCCGGCGCCGGTTATCGCGGCGACTTGCCCGGCCAGCGCGGGCTCTTGGCGCAGTTCTAGGCGCACGCCGAGCTTGGCCTGTTCGAGCGGCCAATATTCGCAATCGAACATGTCGGCTTCGGAAATCGATTCGAAGCGGCCGATCGCTTCGGCATCGCGCAGGCATTCCAGCCAGGCCTCGGCGATGTCGGCGGCGATGACCGCGTCCTTTTTGCAGCGGCCGAGGCCGAATAGGCCGAGCCCGGGCACCAGCACGACGCGGGGCAGGGGATCGAGCGGCCTTTTATGGCCGCCGGTGCGCTTATTGTGGCGTGCGAAATAATCCCGGTAACGTGTTGTGAATGCTTGCGCCCTGTGGCGTACGGCTTGGGCGAATTCGGCGAGCTTTTCGCTTTGCGGGGTGCCGAGAACGAGCGGCCAATTCTTGGTGCGAATGGTGTGGTCCGGTGTAATCACGCCGGCCTCGCTCAAGCGCGGCAAATCCTTGCCATTGACGAAATCCACAACGGCCTCGCCATTGCGAAATTCGAGCACGAGCCGCCGCCACGCGCCCTCGGTGTTTTCGTCTTGCTCGCTGCACGCCCCGCGCACAATCGGCGCGACTTGAGCGACCGGCGCCGTTTTGATCGGGGATGGCGCCGCTGCAACGGACTTCCGGTTTCGCGCGATGAAGTCTTCCGCGCGCGAGACAAACGCGATCATGCGCTCATAGGCTTCGCGCGCGGTTTCGCCGAAAGTGACAAGCCCGTGCTTGCTTAAGATCAGTCCTTCGCAGCCGGACGCGCCTTCGAAAACTTCGATCGCCTTTTTGGCAAGGCCAAATCCCGGCATCAGATAGGGAACGAAAGCCATGCGGCCATCAAAAACCTCGCCGCAAATCTGTTCGCCGCGCGGTTGGTCGATCAGGCTGAGCACGGCGGTGGCGTGGGTATGGTCGACGAATTTGTGCGGCAGAAAGGCGTGCAGCATCATTTCGACCGAAGGATTCGGTGCGCCCGGGTCGATCAGATTGGCGCGTTCGATGCCGAGGAGCTCCGCGTCGTCGATTGCCTCGAGCACGCGCAACTTGCGCATCGGTTCAAACCGCACCGCTGGCAAGCCGTCCGGCGTGATGCTCGCCATGTCGATGCCGGAGGCTTTGACGCGCAGAACCTCGACCTCGACGCCGCCGCGATCGCGCATTTTCGCTTTGAGCGAAGTGTTGCCGCCGCCGTGCAGCACAAGCTTGGGATCGCGGCCCAACAGGCGCGTCGTGTAAACGCGAAGTGCCAGATCGCGGCCGATACCAGCCTTGGCGCCATCAGCGACAATGGCTTCGGCGTCGCGATCGACCCAACCACTCTTCATTATCTCAGCCGCCGGCGAAGCGACGGGACCACCATCCGGTGCGGCGCGGCCGTTCGCCTTCGGAAGCCTCGTTCGTTTCGGTGATGACCGGCTCCGACGAGGACGAGGGCGATGGCGACGCCGTCGGCGATGGATTGGCCGCCGTCACCTCGCTGCCGGCGCCGGGCGCGGGCTCGCGCACGGTCGATCGCCGCCGGATCGTTTCGGATTGTTCGACGGAAGGCGGCGCTACGTCACGCGGCGCGGCTCGCTCATCGGCAGACGCACGGAGCGGCGCGTCGAGATCGGCAACCGCGTGCTTAAATGCCGGCTCGGTTGCTGGCGGCGTGGCAAGTTGCTCCGCCAGCTCCTCACCTGCGGCAAATTCCGGTTGGGGGTATTGGCCAGATTGTTCGCGCCCGGCATAGCCGCCTTCGCCATTGCGCTGCCGATTGCGCCTGCCGCCGCGGCGGCCGCGACGGCGGCGCCGGTCGTCACGGCGCGGTTCGCCGTGCTCGCCATGCACCTCGCCATGCGCCTCGTATTGCGTACCATCGCTTTCGGCAACATCTCGACCGCCACGGTTTTGATCATCGTCGGTCTGCGGCTCAAATTCCCCGCCCGATTCGATCGTGGCTTCGCCTGCGGCGATATCCTGATCTTCCGCGGCCAAATCGCCGGCTTGCCCGATCGGGATGTGCTCGACGCGGTCTGATGCCTCGCCGTGCGGCTGTGCGTAATCCGGTCCGCGAAACTGATCGCCGCCATTGCGGCCGCCGCGGCGTCGCCGTCGCCGGCGCCGTCGCCCGCCGGCTTCGCCGTGGTCCGGCGCCGCGGTTGCGGCTTCCGCTTCGGCGCCTTCTTCCTCGACCAGGCTGAAATCTTCCAGATCGTCCTCTTCTTCGAGCGGCGCGGCCGAAGCCTGCGCCCGCTCGGCGAGGACCTTGGCGGCCTCGATCGTGTGCACCTGTTCGCCGCGATCGATCACGAAAGTCTGCGGCGCCCGCACCGTCTCGTCGGCGCTGACCGTGATCGTAATGGCGAATCGCTCCTCCAGGCTGCGCAGATGCGCGCGCTTTTGATTGAGCAGATAGAGCGCGACATCGGGGCGGGTGCGCGCAATCAGATTATGCGTGGCGCCTTTGATGAGGTGCTCTTCGAGCGCGCGCAGCACCTGTAAAGCCAGCGACGACACCGAGCGGACATGACCGCTGCCGCCGCAGTAGGGGCATTTCTCGGTCGAACTTTCCAGCACACTGGTGCGGATGCGCTGCCGCGACATTTCGAGCAGGCCGAAATGCGAGATGCGGCCGACCTGGATGCGGGCACGATCGTGCTTGAGGCATTCCTTCAGCCGCCGCTCCACCGTGCGGTTGTTGCGCTTCTCATCCATATCGATGAAGTCGATGACGATGAGCCCGGCAAGGTCACGCAAGCGAAGCTGCCTTGAGATCTCATCTGCCGCCTCCAAATTGGTTTTGAACGCGGTGTCCTCGATATGGTGCTCGCGGGTGGCGCGCCCGGAATTGACATCGATCGCAACCAGCGCCTCGGCCTGGTTGAGCACGATGTAGCCGCCGGATCGCAGCTGCACGACCGGCGAGAACATGGCGTCGAGCTGGTTCTCGACGCCATAGCGCGACAACAGCGGCTGGGTGTCGCTATAAAGCTTCACGTTCTTGGCATGGCTCGGCATGAGCATGCGCATGAATTCCTTGGCCTCGTGATAGCCCTCGCCGCCGGCAACCATGACCTCGTCGATGTCCTTGCCGTAAAGGTCGCGAAGCGAGCGCTTGACCAGCGAGCCTTCCTCGTAAACGAGCTTCGGCGCGGTCGATTTGAGCGTCAGATCGCGCACCGTCTCCCACATCCGCAGCAGATATTCGAAATCGCGTTTGATCTCGATCTTGGTACGGCTGGCGCCGGCGGTGCGCAGGATAACGCCCATGCCCTCCGGCACTTCGAGATCGGCGGCTGCTTCCTTGAGCCGCGCGCGATCGTCCGAATTGGTGATTTTGCGGCTGATGCCGCCGCCGCGCGCGGTGTTCGGCATCAGCACCGAATAGCGCCCGGCGAGCGAAAGGTAGGTCGTCAGCGCGGCGCCTTTGGTGCCGCGCTCTTCCTTGACCACTTGCACCAGCATGACCTGCCGGCGCTTGATGACTTCTTGGATTTTGTATTGTCGGCGATAGCGCGGCGCGCGATCCGGGACCTCTTCCAGTGCGTCGGCGCCGCCGACCGATTCGACGACTTCCTCGGCGGCTTCTTCTTCCTCGCCATTGGCATCAAACCGGCGCGTCTCGGCGGCAACCTCGCTTTCGCCGTTCTCGCCAGCGGGGGGTGCGCCTTCGGCAAGCTCGTCCGACGCGGTTTCGGTGGGGGCGCCGGTCGCCTCACGCGTGAGCCCCGCCTCAACCTCGTCGGCCGAGGCGCCGGCCGCGACTTCCATTGAAGAGTCCGGCATTGAGGATTCCGGCGCGGGCATTTCGGCGTGCGATGCAATGTCCTCGTCGGTGGGCGCGCCGCTTTGCGGCTCGACATCCATTTGTTCGGTGTCCGCTGCAGACAGGGGCGGCGGTGAGAGCGAATCCGCTTCGAGCGCGTCGAGCCGCGCTTCGCCAGCCTCGCTGCGGATCGCTTCGGCGCGACGGGCGGAAGCGGCAGTTTGTCGGCTACGGCGCGGCACGCGATCGACCTCATCCGCGGCGGCGCGCTGGGCGCGCTCTTCCTCGGCGATCAGAGCCTGCCGGTCGGCGACCGGGATCTGGTAGTAGTCCGGATGAATTTCGCTAAAGGCGAGGAAGCCGTGACGATTGCCGCCGTAATCGACAAAGGCGGCCTGCAGCGACGGCTCGACGCGCGTCACTTTCGCCAGGTAAATGTTGCCTCTTAGCTGTTTGCGGTGCGCAGATTCAAAGTCGAATTCTTCGACGCGATTGCCGCGCAAAACCACCACCCGGGTCTCCTCCGGATGGGTCGCGTCGATAAGCATTTTGTTGTTGGCCATTGGCAAATCTCATGGGGACCGGCCTGCCTGT
>Ga0185299_10007755_pt1 | contig 10846 bp, 11 predicted proteins | sample PaiPotPPA55metaG_FD_128002 | JGI IMG/M metagenome (GOLD analysis project Ga0185299, IMG submission 128002) | Iron sulfur acid spring bacterial and archeal communities from Banff, Canada, to study Microbial Dark Matter (Phase II) - Paint Pots PPA... ...
CGAAATGCCGCATGATGTCTTGATCGGACGCCACCAGGCCGAGGGTGCCAACTCCCAGGGGCAAGAGCCACTTTTTGTCTTGGGTATGTAGATGAAAGGGGCTGGTCCAAATCGCTTTCTGATCGGAAAAGAAATCTTGGGCGAAGAGTGCCGGGCAGAAACCGACTGTCGCACTCGTTCGAAGTTTCTTAGCGGGGCTCGTTCCGGACGGCTCCGAAGAATGGCTCTCTTCTCTCTCTTGCCACCTACTCTGGCGCGTACATGGTTTGAGAGTCTTTGCATCGGATGCCCAGCCGGCGTTTACCGACGAACCAACCAACAGAGCAATCGCTACAGGCTGGCAAATCTGCCACCCGAATTTGTCGAAGAGAAGCACGCTCTAGAGTGGCCTGTACGGCTGGGTTTGCCGGGGGGGCGGCCTGCGAAGCCAAGTGACAGGACTGCGCGGCCAGCATGCTTCGCCGCCGGTTCCAAGTCGTCCGCGTCGACCTCCACCGCCACGCATTGCATGATCACGTCGAGGGCGAGCACAACCCTAAAGTTGCTTTTCTTGCGGATTAGCACGCCTTCCATCCCCGTCATGGGTCCGGCCTTGATACGGACCCGCTCGCCGATGACGAGGTAAGGATGGGGCTCGATTTTCCGCTGTCCGACACAAGAGCGCAGGGCCTCGATTTCAAAATCGCAGAGCGGCGCCAGGGCTCGTCCAAAACCAACCAGCGACAGCACACCCGGCACCTCGAGCACGCGCACGCGCTCCCGGGGATCGATGTGCACAAACACATAATTTGGAAAAAGTGGCAGATCGAGGTCTACCTCGCAACGGTTCTTCCAGCGGTGCAGCACGGAATACAGGGGCAAGAATGATTCGATCTGGCGTTCGCCAAAGTGCGAGGCCACGCGCTTTTCGTGATGTGAATTGGTGTAGGCCGCAAACCAGTTTGCAGAAGATTCTTGAGCGGTGGCCGATTCGTGCATCATCTGTTCTATCGCCGGTTGTCTCGATGTGAAACTCGTCTGCATGATTTGTCTGTCCACTCGGGTGAAGCTTCGCTAGCCCCGCTTAGCGAGGTTTCTTAGAACTTTCATATTTTGGTGTGAGTTCCCACGTCCTCTATTGCACTTGCCCTGCCACCACTCTGGCGCCCCCAGAACTTGGGCTCGTCCTTCTGCTGGTTAGGGTTACGAGCTTCTTGCGGGACATTTTTCCCGCAATTCCCGGCGCGGGAACCTGATTCGGGTCCTCCGTTCTAAATCAGCACTCATCGCCAGGACACCGGCGGAAGCGGGCAGCAACCACAAACGGATCACGACTGGAGGGGGTGACCGGGATCGAGCGAAAATTCTGATTCGTTGGATCGAAAAGTTGCATCGAAAAGGGGTAGCGAAGTTTGTTGACCGCAGAGAGCCGGTCGATTTAGAATGCTGGTCACCATGTTTATGCAGAATCTTTGCGCGATGTGCATGTGCTCTTGTTGTTGTTGTGCATGCGTGTGCTCTGGCGCGGGGAGGCTGCCGAACTAAAGGATTTCTTTTAAAACCGGCACTTATAACCCACCGCCAGACAAAGCTGGCGGTGGGTTTTTTATTTTCCGGCACAAAACATTCTGGGACAAAAAGTCGGGCCAAACAGTTTATGACAAACACAGCGAAAGAAACCAAAGCGCAGCGGGTCGAGCGCCTCAAACGCTCCAAGAACCCCTGGGAAGGTCTGGAAGAAATCCGACGCTTCGCGCGCGAGGGGTTCGACTCCATCCCCCCGGAGTGGATTGGGACCTATTTTCGCTGGTGGGGCGTGTACACCCAGGGAGATGGGGCGGGCGTAACCGGCGGTCAGGGCGGGGAAGGCCGGGCGCTGCAATGCTTCATGGTTAGAATCCGGATCCCGAACGGTCTGCTAAGTTCCGACCAGCTGCGAACCATTGCCGAACTCACCCGCCGTTACGCTCATGGAATTGCCGACATCACCGTCCGCCAAAACATCCAGTTGCACTGGGTCACAATCGAGGCCCTTCCAGATGTACTCGAAGCCCTCGCGCGAGTCGGATTGAACACGATGAGCGCCTGCGGCGATGTTACACGCAATGTTACCGGATGCCCGGTCGCGGGAGTGGACGCGGACGCGATTTGCGATGCTTCGCCTCTAGCGGTCGAAGCGTCGCGAATGCTGGCGGGGAATAACGACTTCTATAACCTCCCCCGAAAATTCAAGATTTCGATTACCGGGTGCCGCGTGTGGTGCCCGTATCCGGAGATCAACGATATTGGGTTGACCGCGATCACCCGTGTAATTCGCGGGATACCCGAGGTCGGTTTCTCGCTGCGAGTTGCGGGAGGGCTCTCCACCGAACCCTACCTGGGAGAGCGGCTGAACGCGTTTGTTCGTTGGCATCAAGTGCTGCCCGCCATAAAGGGGATCGCGGAACTGTTTCGCGACTCGGATGTGTTGCGCGAACATCGCGAGCGGGCGCGACTGAAGTTTCTCTTCCTGCGGCATGGCTGGACGGCCGAGAGTTTTCTGGACGAACTGCAACGCCGGATTGGATTTCAATTCGATGCCGCTGTCCCGGAATCGCCGCCCGCCGATGTTTATCGCGACCACGTGGGAATTCATCCGCAAATGCAACCGGGCTACTGCTACGTGGGAGCTGCTGTTCTCCGCGGACGAATCACCGCAGAGCAAATGCACGCTGCTGCCGATCTGGCCGATCGCTTCGCGTCCGGCGAGCTACGCGCGACCAACATGCAGAACCTGCTCATCGTGAACGTTCCTCGGCTTAATGCTGATGACTTAGCCAAGGAGTTGGACGCGATTGGATTGCGGGTGGGCGGGTCAGCGTTCTGGCGCGGCACCATTGCATGCAGCGGCACGGAATTCTGCAAACTCGCGATCACGGAGACGAAGAGCTTTGCCCGCTGGCTGGTGGAGGAACTGGAAGAGCGTCTGCCTGGTTTCGATCAGCACTTGAAGCTGCACGTTACCGGATGCCCGAACAGTTGCGGACAGCATTGGATTGCCGACATTGGCATTGATGGCAAGAAGATGAAAGTCGACGGCCGCCTCGTCGATGCCTATTACTTCTGCCTGGGCGGAGCGCTCGGTTTGCATCAGGCGACCGCGCGGCCCGTGGGATATCGCTGCCTTGCGACTGAGGTTCCGGATGCGATCGAGAGATTGCTCCGGCAGTATCTCACCGCACGTCAGCCCGACCAGAACCTGCGTCAGTTCTTTGCGCGGCACACGGACACGCAGTTGCGGGAGTTTCTGGCGGGCGAGCCGGTGGAAGCGGTAACCCGCGATTTGCCGCCGGTAAGTGCGAGAGGAACTTTAGCGCAACTCGCTGGAGGAGACGGTGACTAGCATGTTCCCAATGTTTATGAAACTGGCAGGGAAGCAGTGCCTGGTCGTCGGCGCGGGCAAAGTTGGCGAGCCCAAGATCGGCGGCCTGATCGACACGGGCGCGCGCATCCACGTGGTTGCGATCGCGGCAAGCGACCAGGTCCGCGAATGGGCCGACGCTGGGAAGATCGAACTGGAGCTGCGTGCTTTCTCGTCGTCTGATTTGGACGGCAAGTTTCTTGCGGTGGTGGCAACGGCTTCACGCGGCCTCAACGAACGCATTTATCTCGAGGCGCAGCGGCGCGGCGTGCTGTGCAACGTGGTCGATGTTCCGGAGTACTGTGATTTCTTTTACCCCGCGGTTGTACGGCGCGGCGACCTGCAGATCGCGATTTCAACCGCTGGGCAGAGTCCATCGCTGGCGCAGAAACTCCGGCGGCAACTGGAACGCCAGTTCGGAGACGGGTACACGGCATGGGTTGAGCAACTGGGCGCGACCAGACGGCTCATTCTGGCCAGCGAGCTCGATAAAGAGACCAAGTCGGAGTTACTGCACTCACTGGCGAGCAGGGAAGCGTTCGAAGCGGCGGTGGCCAAAGTCCCTGTGTTGAGCGCGGAGTTGATCGCGAAAGGTGAGGGAGCATGAAGGGAAAAGTTTATCTCGTGGGCGCAGGTCCGGGTGACCCGGAGTTGCTGACGTTGAAGGCTCTTCGCCTGCTGCGAAGCGCCGAAGCCGTTTTGCACGACGACCTGGTTGCACCCGAGATACTGCAGCTAATCCCGTCCACTGCCCAGATTCACAATGTTGGCAAGCGCTGCGGAAAAAAGAAAATCCTGCAAGGAGAAATCAATTATCTGATGGTCGCGCTGGCGGCTTCGGGACTCCGCGTTGTCCGGCTGAAGGGTGGCGATCCGCTGATTTTCGGACGCGCCGGGGAAGAAATCGAAACGCTGCGCCGGAACAACATTCCTTTCGAGATAGTTCCCGGCGTGACCTCGGCCATGGGTGCAGCCGCTGCCGCGCAGATTCCGCTGACTCATCGTCGAGCGTCGTCGGCGCTGGTGCTCATCACCGCGCATCAGGCTTCCGAAAAAGATGCTGCCGGAAAAGATGCCTCCGATTGGAGCAAATTTGTCGCCAGCGGAGCGACTCTCGTGATCTACATGCCTGGACAAAACTACTCGGATATCGCGAAGAGGCTGAAGGCGGCCGGGCTTGCCGGTGAGACACCTTGCGCCGTCATCTCGCGCGCCACCACCAGACATCAGCGAACCCATCGCACGACCGTGTTGGATCTACATCGTTCGCCGCAACTCGCTGCTCCAACGCTGCTCGTCGTGGGCGAAGTTGTGCGGCTGGCTGATCCCGCCGCTATGGTGGAGGGATTTGTGATGCCGGAGTTGTCGAAGGGAAACGACGGTTTGCGTCCTCCAGCACTCTTCAAAACATTCTTCTCGCAGGCGCCGCGCCTGGGAACGGACAAGGAGCCGGTAGCGTGAAAGACAAGATCGCAGAAATGCAGTTGACGGCTGAGAGTTGGACTCCGCAGCAGGTGCTGTCGTGGGCGTTTGACACCTTCGGCAATGAGGTCGCAATCTCGTCGGCGTTTGGGGCCGAAGGCATGGTGATGATTGATATGGCGTCGCGCCTGCGCAAGGATTTTCGCCTCTTCACGGTCGATACCGAATTCCTGTTTTCTGAGACGTACAACCTGATGGACAGGATCGAGCAAAAATATGAAATCAAAATTGAGAGAGTTTTTTCGCTGCTCTCTCCAGAGGAGCAGGAGCGGGTTCACGGTAAGGCTCTCTGGGCGCGCGATCCCGACCAATGCTGCAACCTGCGCAAGGTAGAGCCGCTCCGCCGCAAACTCGGTGAGTTGCGGGCGTGGATCACGAGCATTCGACGCGACCAGACATTAATCCGCGAGGGTGCACGCAAAATCCAGTGGGACGCGAAATTCGGGTTAGTCAAAGTGAATCCGATCGCGGATTGGACCTCGAAAGAGGTTTGGCGCTATCTCCACGAACATGACGTACCTTATAACTCGCTGCATGATCAGAATTATCCGAGCATTGGTTGCACGCATTGCACGAGGGCCATCCAGCCGGGCGAAGATCCCAGGGCGGGGCGATGGCCTGGCACGGGCAAGACTGAGTGCGGCCTGCACGTCATCGAAATTCAGCCGCTAACTCCATTGCCTGAAGCGGACGCATAAAGAGAGGTGTCGGCTGAACGGAAGTGCGAGCTGTTCCTATATATCTCGGGCCGAAACACGGCTGAGAGGTCTGCGAATGGATGAGTGTCGAGAACAACCGCAGGGTGTGGATCGAGACTCATTTTCTCCGCGACTCTTATAGACGATTCTTGAGAATTCGTTCTACGTCCCGGTGGCCGTGGAGAATGGAAACAACTTGCAAGGGCTTCGTCTCCGGTCGGTACGCGATAAGATACGAGTAGACCGGAAAGAACTTTACCGCATCGTCCGTCAAATTCTTACGCCAATGTCCAGCGCGGGGCGTTTTCGCCAAGAAGATAATCTTGTCACGAATGACTGATTCAACGCGGTCTGCCATCTCAACGCTGCTTTGCTTTTTGATGTAGCGCCAGATTTAGACAAGATCGAGCGCGGCCCGTGTCGCAAGGACGTAGCGCACTCTCATTTAGGCTTGGCTTTCAACTCCGACAGGTAAGCGTCCAGTCGGTCCTCCGGAATTCCCTCGCCCCGGTCGAGTTGCTCAATGCCCCGCCGAATCTTCGGGTCGTTGGCTTCCCGGTTTTCCAAAAGCCAGCGATCTTGTTCCTCCTGGGTCTCGAGCAGGCGGAGCAAGACCTGCTCAACAGTGGCAGAACCGGTTGCTTGGAGCTGCCGCTGGATTCTGGCTTCGAGTGCTGCGTCGCGGATCTCGATCTTCATATTTGGCTCCCGGGTATCCCGGTGACTCCAGTCTTCTTTGCATCCTAGCTGACAGGCCAGAAATGTCAATATCAGGTGCTCAATTGGGCGCATGATAGGCACTCATCTCTGATAAGATTCACGTTTTCTTCCTACAGCATCCGTATCAATGACCGATGGCGGAGCGGACTTGCTTTGAATGGCCCGAAGAACACCCCGAGCCCATCGAACGTGGAGATCGTTGATTATCACTAGGAGAAATATTATGGCATTTACCGCTATTCACCCCGGAGAACATCTGGCCGAAGAACTGAAGGAACTGGGCATGAGCGCCGCGGAGCTTGCGCGGCAGCTCGATGTTCCGACCAACCGCGTCACCGAAATCCTCAATGCAAGGCGCGCCATCACCGGCGACACAGCCCTGCGACTTGCCCACTTCTTTGGTACGACGGCCGAATTCTGGCTGAACCTGCAAAGCCTTTTTGAACTGCGCGTCGCGCAGAAAAAGGCTGGGAAATCCATTAGGGGATTGCCGACTCTGAAACATCTCGAACAAGCACACGTGTAGGATCAGAGACAATGATTCTCGCCGGGGACGTTGGCGGCACAAAATGCAATCTTGGGTTGTTCCTGCAAGAAGGGCTCATCCTTCGTTCGGTCTTTCAGCGTCGTCTTGCAACCCGGGACTATGCAGGATTCGAAGATCTGGTCGATGATTTCCTTAAGCAAGCAACGGCAGCAGGTGAGAAGAAAGGCGTAGATCAAATCGATGCTGCTGGGTTCGGAGTGGCGGGCGTTGTTGCAGGTGGGCGGCATTACTCGGAAAACTTGCCTTGGGTTGTAGATGTAACGGCGCTCGCGCACAAGCTCAACCTGAAGAACATACGATTGCTGAACGACCTCACAGCCGCTGCCTTGAGTCTGGAGAGGCTGTCTCTGAATGACCTTGTATCCCTGAATTCAGGGACCTCCGCGCATAACGCGACTAAAGCCGTGATTGCGGCGGGAACCGGTTTGGGAGAGGCCATTCTTTTCTGGGATGGCGAAACATATCGGGTCGCGCCGGCCGAAGGAGGTCAAGCAGATTTTGCGCCACGAACTGAGCGCGAGATTCAATTGCTCAGCCATTTAAGAGTGCAGTTGCCTCACGTATCCTGCGAGGAGATTGTCTCCGGGCGGGGCTTCCGCAGGATTCACGAGTTCCTGAATTCTGGTGTACGGCACGCATCGTTCGAATCTTTGGAGGGCACTCGGGAGGGCAATGCGGCCAGCGAAATCACACAGCGCGGGTTGGCGCAATCCTGTCCCGTCTGCGTGGAGACACTGGGGTTCTGGACGGAGATATTTGGTGGGGTAACGGGGAATTTTGCATTGCAGACTATGGCTCTTGGCGGCATCTACATCGCGGGCGGCATTGCGGTGAAAATCCTGCCCAAGCTCCAGGATGGTATCTTCTTCAAGTCATTTTGTGGCGAGAGCAAACTTGCGCCGGTGCTGGCTCGCATTCCAATATCGGTTGTCGTGAATGAGGACGCGCCGATTTGGGGAGCTGCGTATGAAGCTCTCATGAGTAGCCAAGTGAAGTCGTGACTCTGGCGGAAATGATTCGTGACGACCGGATAAAGATTTTTTGAGATTTAGTCAGAGGTTCCCTAAAAGGGAAAGGGCTCCCCGTGACACAAAACGAAAAAGCTGGCTACAACCGTTTCCTACTGCTGGTAGCAGGACTGGGCGGACTGCTCTACGGCGTGGATGTCGGCATTATCGGCGGGGCGTTGCCTTATTTGGAGGCCACTTCAAGATTGAACGCCGGCCAGCTTTCCATCGTGGTTGCCGCCGTGCTGCTTGGCAGCGTGATCTCAACCCTGTTCGCGGGTGCGTTGGCGGACTGGATCGGTCGCAAGCCGCTGATGATGCTCAGCGGACTGCTATTTGTTTGCAGCATTCCCATCATCGCGCTCTCGCACGCCTATGGATCGCTGGTGCTTGGCCGCCTGTTGCAGGGAATGAGCGGCGGCTTGATCGGTGTCGTGGTTCCGCTGTATCTGGCGGAGTGCCTGTCGGCGACGAATCGCGGCAAGGGGACGGCCATCTTCCAATGGTTATTGACTCTGGGTATCTTTGCGGCGGCTTTGGTCGGAATGTTCTTGAGTCTTCGCGTCGAAGAGGTGGCCAAGCTGGGCGATCCTGCTCGGCTCTTTGCCTTTAAAGATACGGCTTGGCGCAGCATCTTCTGGGTTTCGTTGCCACCCGGCATTTTGTTCGTCATCGGCGGCCTCATGGTGTCGGAGTCTCCGCGCTGGCTGTTTCTGCGGGGACAACGGGACGCCGCTTACGCCGCCCTTCTGCGCTCGCGCACCAACGAGCAAGCGGATTCAGAGCTTGCCGAAATGGAGCAGGTCGCCGCTGCTGAAAAAGCGAAAACCTCAACCGGGGCCGAGGTCAAGGAATCACTTCTGCGGCGCAAATACGTGATTCCGTTTGTCCTGGCCTGCGTCATTCTCGCGTGCAACCAAGCCACCGGCATCAACTCCATCATTGGCTATAACACGACGATCTTGATTCAGAGCGGTCTCTCCGATCTCCAGGCGCACCGGGGTTACGTTCTTTTCACGATGGTGAATTTCCTGATGACCATCGGCGGCGTGCTGCTGGTAGACCGCAAGGGACGCAAGTTCCTGCTGTCGGTCGGGAGCGCCGGCATTATTGTGTCGCTCCTTTGCACTGGCCTGCTATTTCGGCGCACGGAAAAGCTGCGCGTGGACTCTCGGGCTGCGGTTCAGTCGATGGTCGATGCCGACCAGAAGGTTACGCTGCTTTACGACGAGAAGGCTGCGGGCGCGCTCCTCGCTGCTACCGGAGACACCGGCAAGGCGATCGGCAACCGGCCCACATCGCTCGTCGTCATCTATTCTTATGGAGATTTCCGTGCTGCCACCAAGGTTGCGCGTTCCGACGACAGGGCCGCGAAGCCGATTGAGATCACGCGCGAAAGCTGCGTTCCCGCCAATAAAGTAGTCGCGTTCTTCTCGAATCCGTTTAGCAATCTCGATGCTTCGCGCAAGGCTCCGCTAAGAATTGACGATGCACTGATTACTCCCGTGCCGACCGCTCACAATGGCTGGCTGGTGGCAATCAGTCTCTTCGTCTTCATGGCGTTTTTCGCGATCGGTCCCGGAGTGTGCGTGTGGTTGGCGCTTTCGGAGTTGATGCCAACGCGGATTCGCTCCAACGGCATGAGCATTGCTTTATTGATTAACCAGGCTGTTTCGACGACGATTGCCGCCGTGTTCCTGCCCACCGTCGGCAAGCATGGTTACTCGACCATGTTTTTTGGCTTTGCCGCCTGCACCGTAATTTACTTCATTACCGCCGCAGTGTTTCTGCCGGAAACGAAAGGGAAGACGCTGGAAGAGATTGAAGCGCATTTTGAGGGAGCAGAAGCGTCGGTTCCCTCAACTGCATGAATCGTACAATCTAAAAGAAGTGGTGGAGGCGGCGGGAGTCGAACTATTCAGGGTATTGATAACATGTAACTTATTGATTCTCGGAACTGCCACAACGGCTGAAAAGGCCCCATTGCCCGATTCATTGTACGTTTATTGTACGAAAATGCTTTTGCTCTGGAGCCCAACAGACACTACATGACGACCACAGTATCGCATGTCCTAGCTTCCTCGCGATACCGTAAGTCCACCGTCTTTCCATTTCTTCGGTTACGCGGGCTTGCCGTCTCGATTACTTCCGGGTTGCCCGTCATCCGGGAGTAGTGGGCCATATCGAGCAAAGCTGCCAGCGGCTTGTGCTTTAGAACTTGTAATTCGCTATTACCGAAAAATACGCTGTGTTCTTTCCAAGAGGCTGTGTTTCGCGAAGGTATGACCCAACCTCATAGTACGCTATAGAGATGCCGCCGTTACGGGAGCGCATGACCGATCTCCCTTTGCTTGTTGAGTACTTTATTGATCGCTTCGGCAAAAAGGCTGGAAACAAGTTCAGAACAATCGATAAGAAGAGCCTCAAACTGTTCCAGGCTTACGATTGGCCAGGGAACATTCGTGAACTACAGAATGTAATTGAGCGCGCCGTAATCCTCTGCGAGGGCGAAACCTTTTCGGTGGACGAGACGTGGCTCAGGCGCACACTGCCTGTTGCCCGTCGAACGAGCACTCTTAACCGGGTCCTCGTTAGGCAGGAGAAGGAAATGATCGAAGCCGCGCTAGCAGAAACTAATGGCCGGATCTCCGGACAATCAGGCGCAGCGACCAAATTAGGTCTGCCAGCGCGGACGCTCGATTCGAAAATCAAGCGTTTGAGAATCAACAAATATCGGTTCAAAGTGCCACGCGCTAGCTGAGTTGATTCGCCTACTCGTGGAGAAGGAAAACCGTGAGAGAAAGCCCGGCGGAGAACCCGCCTCTGCCGGATCCTATTGTACGAAATTAAAATGTGTCTGTAAGTAACTTATAATAAACGAGATACTGGTGGAGGCGGCGGGAGTCGAACCCGCGTCCGAAAATGTTACTGGTCAAGAGACTACATGCTTATTCCGGTTCATGCCCTGGGCATTACCCCAGGACGTTCGCGACAGCTGCTCAGAACGGACAAG
>Ga0185299_10007756_pt1 | contig 10845 bp, 9 predicted proteins | sample PaiPotPPA55metaG_FD_128002 | JGI IMG/M metagenome (GOLD analysis project Ga0185299, IMG submission 128002) | Iron sulfur acid spring bacterial and archeal communities from Banff, Canada, to study Microbial Dark Matter (Phase II) - Paint Pots PPA... ...
AAGGCGCGGCGTTGGCCATCGGTCAGTTTTTAGGCCATCCCTGGATTGGCGTGCTGCTCAGCGACGCAGCAATGTGCGCCGCGATTTTGTGGATGCTCCAAGCGTGGCTTCCGTCGCGCTGGGCCTTCCTCGGCGGAGCGATCGTCGCACTGAGACTAGGAATCGCCAGCTATTGGATGAACAGCTATTGGGGCGGCGCGGTCGCCGCGATCGGCGGCGCGTTGGTACTCGGCGCTCTCGCAAGAATCGTCAAGCGAGCACGCACCCGGGATGCCCTGCTGCTCGCGCTGGGGATCGCCATTCTCGCGAACAGCCGTCCGTATGAAGGATTTCTCCTTTGCGCGTTGGCCGGCGCATGGTTTCTGTGGTGGTTGATCGGCAAAACGAAAACGAGGGATTCCCTGCGTGTCCGTCTTCGCAAAGTTGTAGCCCCTGTGACCATCGCGCTGATCTTGACCGCCGTTTGGATGGGCTATTACAACTGGCGTCTGACTGGCAACGCGCTGCTGCTTCCACACGTTCTGAACACCCGCGCGTATCACACCGCCCCACTTTTTCTCTGGGAACATCCGAAACCCGCAATGCACTACCGCAATCAGCAGTTCGAGGATTTCTACAACGGATGGGAACGCGAGAATTATCACAACAATCGAGCCGACCTCCTCCGCGTATCCTTCGAAAAAGTATTTCGTGGTGGCGTCACGTATTTCTGGCCCGGCTTGCTGCTGGCGCTTCCCGCGTTCCCATGTGTGTTCCGCGATCGCAAAATGCGTCTGCCGTTGATCATCGCCGGCGTCGGCCTAGTCGGCGTCTTCGTCGTCATTTGGTCGGCCGCGCATTACGCGGCGCCTATCACCTGCGTGATTTATTTGTTGGCCGTCCAGACCATCCGCCATCTGCGTCAAATGCGCATTCGCTCCTGGCCCATCGGGTTGGCCTTCTCGCGCGCCGTTGTCATTTCACTCGTTTTGAGTGCCGGCCTGTGGGTCGCGCGAAAAAAATGCGATCCATTGTTCTGGGCCTGCGAAGGAGATCCCAGCCGCGCCGCTGTCATCGACAAATTAAATCGCACGCCAGGCAAGCATCTAATCGTCGTGCGCTACACCGAAGACCACAACATCCACGACGACTGGGTCTTCGACGGCGCCGAGATCGATAACGCCAAAGTTCTATGGGTCCGCGAACTCGACCCCGAACAGAACGCCAAACTCTTCGCCTACTTCAAAGACCGCAAAGTCTGGCTAGTCACTCCGGACGACGACAACACCTACCTCGAACCCTACACTCCCCCAAACGCACCGCTAGTCCCAGACCAATAAACCAAATCGCCCGTCCATGGTGGGGGCGCGCACGGTCCATGTGCGGCGCGCTGGTTCATGTGCGGCGCGGTGCAAATGTAGGGGCGCGCTTTAGCGCGTCCCAGCGAGCGCTTCGCGAGCCGGCCTTGCGCCATCTTCACAACTAAAACATCCTGGACCAACCACGACGCAACATTACTCACCAAACTCTAACCTTGAGCAAAAATATTCGCGTTCAAAAACTCGTTCCGAAATTTTCCCGATGGATCGAATTTCTTGCACAACGCCACAAACTTCGGCAGCTTTTCATAATTCGCATGTATCTGCTGGGGAGGCATTGTGAACAGCTTCCCCCAATGCGGCCGCCCTCCTAACGGCGCCAGTTGCCTCTCAATCAATGGCAGCAGCTTTTGCACCGCGGGCCAATCCTGCTTCCAAGTGAAATGAATCGTCACGCACGGCTGCTTGTAACAAGGACTCATCCACAAATCATCGGCAGCAATCGTGCGGATTTCCGTAATCAACAAGTGCGGTGTAATGCGGTCGTGCAGCCGTTCCACGGCCATAACCGCGTCGATCGCATTAGGCCGCGGGATGAAATATTCCGATTGCAGTTCCTTGCCGGCGCTTGGCGTAAAACCCATTCGGAAATGTGGCAGCCGCTCATACCACGGACCCGGCACGCCCATCTGCTCCGTGCAGTTTTCCGCGGAAAGTTCCGCGATGGGGTGCAGATTCATGGTCGCGCGTTTCGCACCGTAAAATTCCTCGGGAGCGCGGAACGGTTTGTTATCCTCGACGCGGCTCTTGAGCCAAACCTCGTTGAACTTTTTCCCCTGCCAATCGGTAAACAGGCTCACGCTGTACGCGCTCGATTCAATCGCCTCAAAGTTCTCCGTCCATTGGCTCATCGGCAAATTTTCGTACACGTACTGCCGCATCTGAAACGTAGGCTGGACGTCAAGCGTCACCTTGGTGATCACTCCCAAAGCGCCAAGCCCAACCACTGCTCCTCGAAATGTATCGCCGCCAGCCTTGCGCGACAATTGCACGACCTCACCCGCCGCCGTCACCAGCTCCAGCGCAGAAACCGCCGTCGAAAGATTGCCGTTCTTATCGCCAGATCCATGCGTCGCGGTGCTGCACGCGCCTGCAATGGAAATGTGCGGCAACGACGCCAGGTTGTGCAGCGCGAAGCCCTTGCTATCTAATTCAGGGCAGAGCTGCCCGTAGCTCATGCCGCCCTCGACCGTCACCGTGCGCGCCGCCGCGTCTAACGCTACGATCTTGGCCATCGGCCGGACCGAAAGAAACTCGTCGGTGCTGTTCGCAATGCTGTTGAAACAATGCCGCGTACCGAGGACCTTCAGCTTGCTCTGCTTCGGCACAAATTCCCGCACCTGCTCCAGCGACTCCGCGGAGTACAAGCGTTCGGTTCCGTATTCGAGATTACCCGCCCAATTTTTCAGTTTCTCGTCCGGCATAGCCGCCATCAGCGGCGACAGGATCGGACTCGCCACCATCGCCGAAGAAAGCTTGATAAATGTTCTCTTGTTCATGGTCTCCCATCAAACGCGAAAAAAAGTCACCGCGAAGCCACCATCAAATTATTCAGCCTAAACTCAAATCGCTTGTGCGCAAACTCGCGAAATCCGATGCGTTGCAGCATCGTTCGCAGCGTCTCCACTGGAATCCGCTTCTGATGCTCGTCGCTTTCCATCTCGTCGCTAACCAGCCCGACCCCATGCAGCACTCGCAAAATAGGATCGACCATCTCCGACGGCCACGTCATGATCAACGATCCTCCCGGCGCAAGAATCCGGTACGCCTCTCGCAACACCGGTTCCGGCTGCGGCAGATGCTCGAGCACCGCCAGCATCACCACGTGGTCGAATTGCGCCGATTCGACGGGCAATGGCGCGGTAATGTCTCCGTGAACCCGCCACCAGCGCCCGAGCAGTCCATCTTCGATCTGATCGTCAATGGCGACACCGTGCGAAATTTTATCCCCTGCATAATTCAGGAATGCAGTTTCCAACCCGCAGCCCAAATCACACACACGCGACCCGCTGCGGATATACGGATACGCGGCATAAAATCGCAGCTTCGCGATGAAATGGTCGAGTCCGGTGTAAGCCATCTATTTCAGATCGTAGTCGCCGATGTACGTGCCGCGGCTGATGCCCAGCATACTGAGGAAAAAAGACGCGAAAGTCACCTGAATCCCGATAAAAAGCCACATCGACCAGAACAGCACGGCGCGAATTTCCTGCAGCGGTCCAAACCCACTGGCCACCCAATCCCACACCACCCAGGCGCAGCCCGCAAATCCAACCAGAAACAAGGCGCCACCGAGGAGCAGCCCCGATTCGAGCGTCACGTGTGTCAGCGCCCGCCGGAGCGAAATATTGCGGTGATCGAAGCGCTCCGCGTAGCTGAACACCTTCGCGAAAGCGCCGATGGACAAAATCTGAACCCCCAGCAGCGTGAACATCACGCCGAAAATCATGGTATGCACGTCCAACGTGATCCGCGGGGTCAAAACCCGCGGTCCCGGCAGCAACCAGAACACCAGAAACAATCCCACCACCACCAACGCGCCGCCAGGCAAAAGAAATAACCAGTTCGGCGCATACAGCAGCATGAACCGCAGGTGCCTCCACCCATCGCGAAAACTCCGTAAGTGCGGAGGACGCCCGCGTTTGTCGGGCCACAGCGTGATGGGAATCTCCGCTACTTTCGCTTGCAATTGCGCCGCCTTGATAACAAACTCCGACGCAAATTCCATCCCGCTGCTGCGCAGATCCATGCGGTCGTACACCGCGCGCGTGAAACCCCGCATCCCGCAATGACTATCCCCGATGCCCGCGTGAAAAAATAAATTCAGCACCGACGACAGCGCGGGATTCCCGATGTATTTGTGGTGCCAAGGCATCGCGCCGCGTTTGATTTCCCCGCGGAATCGATTCCCCATGACTACGTCGTAGCCCTGCCGCCACTTCTCCACAAACCGCGGCACCTCGCTGAAATCGTAGCTGTCGTCCGCATCGCCCATGATGATGAACGTCCCGCGCGCCGCCCCAATCCCCGCGCGCAACGCCGCGCCATACCCTCGCTGTGGAACCGCCACCACTCGCGCGCCCAGTTTCTCCGCGATATCGACGGACCCATCAGTCGAGCCGTTGTCCGCGACCACCACGTCGCCCCGCAACCCTGCGCCGCGAAAAGCCTCCATCGCCTTGCTCACACAAATCCCAATCGAGTTCGCCTCGTTCAAGCAAGGAATCACTACCGACACGTCAATCGGGCCAGCAATAGATTCCGCGATCACGCGCGTGGAAATCTCCGTCTTCACCGTCTCGATGCCCACCTTGTCATCCGATCGATTCAACGGTCATCCCGAAATCAGAGCCGCATCTGCCTCCAACCCGAGGCTAGATTTGTCATCCCGAGCGAAGCGAGGGATCTGCTTTCTGCTCCTGTATGGGCGGGGCATGTTTATCCTGAGCTTCGAAGGGCCCCGCCCCGGCGAGCTTTAGCTCGCCTCTGAACAGCATCGCTGCTAACTCTGGAAGACCCCGACTTCGACCTTGCATTTTCCCACACCGCGCCTATCATGGCCGCGACGCTGCAGGCTCCCCTGAGACCCCATTGTCTAACACAATCGACGCGTCCAACACCACCGCCGATACGCCTCCGCTAGGCTCGCCGATTCCCGCCAGCACCGCGACCGCAGCGCGCTCGCGAGGCGGTCTCCTCAAAGTTCTCGGCATGTGGTTCGGCATCGCCGCGGCGGTAGGCAACACCATCGCCGCCGGCATCGTCCGCGCGCCCGGCGACATCGCGCAGTGGCTGCCCAACATTTACCTCTTCTTCGGCGTTTGGATCGTTGGCGGACTGTACGCGCTGGTCGGCGCATCCTCCATGGCCGAGCTCGGCGCAGCGATTCCCCGTAGTGGCGGCCAATATAATTTCTCGCGCCGCGCTATCGGCGACTATGCAGGCTTCATCGTCGGCTGGAGCGACTGGCTATCCACCTGCGGCACTGCTGCCGCCGTCGCCATCGTAATCGCCGAATACAGCGGCTCGCTGTTTCCCGCGCTCGCAGGACGCGTACAACCCATCGCCGTCGGCGTCATCATCGGATTCTTCATCCTGCAATGGCGTGGAATCAGCTGGGGCAAGAGCACGCAACTCGTCACCGCCGCAATGAAGACCATCGCCTTCCTCATCGTGGTAGCCGCATGTTTTCTCATAGGTGGCCGCGCGCATGACGCCGGCGTTGCCACCAGCGCGGCGGCGACAGCAAGTTCCGCCGCGCGCCCCGTGCTGCAATCCGGCTGGCCGCTCGCGATCGCCATCATGCTGGCCCTGCAAGCCGTCCTCTACACCATCGATGGCTGGGACGGCATCGTCTACTTCGGCGAAGAAGTCCGCGATCCCGGCCGGGACGTCCCCCGCGCCATCTTCGGCAGCGTTTTCTCCATCATGGGAATCTATCTGCTCATTAACGCCGCCGTGCTCTACGTCCTTCCGCTCAACCAAATCGCCGGAGACAATTTCTCGCTGGGCACAGCCGCCAACCACATTTTCGGCCACTACGGCGATCCCATCATCCGTTCGATCATGATCATTTCCCTGCTTTCCTGCATCAATGCCAACCAACTTTTCTGTTCGCGCACCCTCTACGCCATGAGCTGCGACAGCCTCTTTTTCCGTCAAGCTGCAATGGTGAATGCAGGCGGCACCCCCAGCATCGCGCTCCTGCTCAGCACCATCGTGGGCGTGGCGTTCGTTCTCTTTCCGTTCGAGCGCGTAGTCGCCATGCTCTCGTTTTTCTTCGTAGCAAACTACACGCTTTCCTACACGTCACTCTTCGTTCTGCGCAAGAAAGAACCAAACTTGCAGCGCCCGTATCGCGCATGGGGATATCCCTATACGACCGCGATAGCCCTGGCAGGCTCGATCCTCTTCCTGATCGGCTCCATAGCCACCGACCGCCAAAACGCCCCTCTGGCCCTGCTAGCCCTACTCGCCAGCTACCCGATCTACCGCGTAATGAAGTACGCCGCCACCCGCACCGCCCCTCCGAATCTGTAGTGGCGGGTCTTCAGACCCGTCTTCGCGACGCCAGACCGTGCGCACTCGTCTCCGCGCGTTGTCGCTTCGGGCGCGACCGGGACGCGGAAAGCAGATCAGCCGTCGGGACCAAAAGCCAATGTTCGACTGGATCGCCAAGCTCGCAGTCATGACCGGTTGTCCGCCGTTGCAGCGGATGCTGGTTCCTCATCGCCGAGGATGACGGGGCAGAAATCGTCCTGGTCTATGCCGAGTTCGTGTTCGATCGCGGGAAGAGTGCGGAGTTCGAGGCTGGAGATGTAAGCGAGGACGGAGGCGCGGCGGGAGGAGATGCGGTTTTGGATCAGCAGGCTGGTGAGTTTGGCGAGGAAGTCGTTGATCTGGGTGGCGGAGCGGAAGTCAGTGCGTTCGTCGCCGAAGGCGGAGCTGAGATCGGCATCGATGATGACTTGGGCATCCGGTTGGGCGGCGTGGCGGGAGCAGAATGGGGAATCCGGGTACAGGGTGAGTAGGCGGCAGCGAGTGCCGTTGGCGAACTGGTGGTGGCAACGGTTGGCTTGGGTATGAAGTAGGAGCGCGGCGTCTTTGTTGGATGCATTGGAATTAGCAGATTGTTGGGTCATTTTGGTTTCCTTTTGGGAGAGAATTTTTTGACTGATTGGGGTATACCCCCTGGGCATTTGTAAGAGTATCGATTGAAAGGAGTTGCTGATTGGGCGTTTGAAAGTTGAAGAACGCAAAAGAGATTCACCACAGAGGTCGCAGAGTTTACGGAGATCGGAAGCAGCCAGGGGCGTCCATTGGCAGGGGAAATGGCGAACCGCGCGCATCGTCGAAGATGGAGGCTGGCTATCACGACCCATGATAGCACAGGTTTGTTATCTTGTCAAGTACTATTATCATATGGTATCGTTCGAATGACCTGCGATAGCGCGCTTGGCGTTGGCTTGTAACTGCAACAGAAGATGGAGATTGAAGGCGACACGGTCGCGAATCCGTTCGAATGTTCTCTGAACAGCAGAGGTCCGCAGATTACGGACTAAAGATAACGCTGAGACGCGGAGGGCGCAGAGAAGCGCGGAGAATCGCTTGCGCTTGCGGGAGTCTAGCCTCGGCGGGCTGTGCGGTTGCCACTGCCGCCGAAGAAGCAGGCCAAGCCGAAGAGGTAGCCGAAGTTGTACCAGGCGCCGTTGTTGTGGACCTCATAGATACCCACGTTGCTTTTGAATAGCGAAACCACGAACATGAACGGCGCTATAAAGCCGTGCCAGAGGCCGAGCCAGAAGCCCGCGACTCCGTCATGGTCGATGGGCGTTCCTTTGGACAGGTTCGCGGTTGGGGCGCATCCGGCCAGAATGGTGAGCAGCAGCACGACAAGGACAAGCCAGGGCAAAGAGGGTTTCATGGCGATGCCTCCCATACATAGAGTTACGAACGGCGGGCATGAAAAGTCTCAGGAGGGTCGACGCCGACTAGGGTTAGATGGCGTCAAAGAAGAGCTTGCGGTGCGGCCTTGCCTTGTCGCCTCATCGAAGCCCGCAGTACAATGCTCGTTTGCGATGGGACTAGGAGAGTTTTCATGGCTACCGCTGAACAAATTCACAGGTCTGAATTCGCCAACGAACCGTTTGTAGACTTTTCAAAGGCGGAGAATCGGGCGGCCATGGAGGCTGCGCTTAAGAAGGTAGCGGGGGAGTTTGGGCGCGAGTATCCCATGTGGATTGGCGGGGAGAAGGTTTTTACTACCGCGAAGATGATGTCCACCAATCCATCTCATCCTTCGCAGGTTATTGGCGTGTTTCAAGCGGCTAATTCCGAGCATGCAAACCAGGCGGTATTGGCGGCCAATAAGGCGTTTGAAAGTTGGAAGCGGGTGCCTGCGGAAAGGCGGGCGGAGTGTTTGTTTCGGGCCGCGCGGATTATTCGGGAGCGGAAATTCGAGATTTCGGCTTTGATTTGTTATGAGGTGGGGAAGTCTTGGGCGGAGGCGGACGGGGACACGGCGGAGACGATCGATTTCTTGGAATATTACGGGCGGGAGATGTTGCGGTTGGCGGGGCCGCAGCCGGTTACGCCGTTGCCGGGCGAGAAAAATTTCATGGTGTACATCCCGCTGGGAGTGGGGGCTGCGATTCCGCCTTGGAATTTTCCGGCGGCGATTGCTACCGGGATGACGGCGGCGGCTTTGGTTACCGGGAACACCGTGATTTTGAAGCCTTCGGAAGAGTCGCCAGGGGTGGCGGCGAAGATGGTGGAGATTTTGTATGAGGCGGGGATTCCTAAGGATGCTTTGAGCTTTTTGACTGGAGCGGGCGAGATTGTGGGGGATGCTTTGGTGAAGCATCCGAAGACGCGGTTTATCACGTTTACTGGGTCGAAGGAAGTGGGGCTGTTGATCAGCGAGGCTGCGGGGAAGAAGATGCCGGGGCAGATCTGGATCAAGCGAACAGTGCTGGAAATGGGTGGCAAGGACGCGACCATTGTGGATGAAGAGGCGGATCTGGACGCGGCGGTAGAGGGGGTGGCACAGGCGGCTTTCGGCTATCAGGGACAGAAATGCTCGGCGTGTTCGCGAGCGATCGTGTCGGAGAAGGTATACGACACGTTCGTGCGGAAGATTGTGGAGCGGGCGAAGCAGGTGACCGTCGGGCCCAGCGAAGAGCCAGGTAACTATATGGGGCCGGTGGTAAGCAAGACGGCGCTGGAAACGGTTCTGGGTTACATCGACGTAGGGAAAAAAGAAGGCCGGGTTTTGGTGGGCGGCGAGCGGGCGCCCGGGGATGGTTTTTTTGTGCAGGCTACGGTGATTGCGGATGTCGATCCAAAAGCTCGGATCGCGCAGGAGGAAATTTTCGGGCCGGTGCTGGCGGTGATCAAGGCGCGCGATTTCGATCATGCGTTGGAAATTGCGAATGGGACGGAGTTTGGGTTGACGGGCGGGGTTTATTCGCGGAATGCGGAGAAATTGGAGAAGGCGCGGGAGTCGTTTCACGTGGGGAATTTGTACCTGAATCGCAAGTGCACCGGGGCAATGGTGGGCGCGCATCCGTTTGGCGGATTTAACATGTCGGGGACGGATTCGAAAACGGGTGGACCAGACTATTTGTTGTTGTTCATGCAGGGAAAGAGTATTGCGGAGAAGGTCTGACGTCAGAGGTTAGAGGTTAGAGGTTAGAGGTTAGAGGTTAGAGGTTAGAGATTGGCGGTTGGAAGATTGGGTTTTGGTCCCGCCGGCTTATTGGCTTGGCGGGATTTTTGTTTTGGCCGCGACCGAGACACGGAAAAAGCAGATCCCTCGCTTCCGCTCGGATGACAACGCGTGGAGATCGGGTAAAACGCACGGTCGAGATGTTTATGGCACAGGGTGCGTCTCGCGGCTCCCCTTGCTGCGAAGCCTCCATCCACTGGATAATTCCGCGCACGTCGCGCAAAGGATCTTCACACTTGGCTATCACGTTTCGCTTCCACTATCCCATCGAGCGCACCATGGCGTTTGAGCGGGAATATCATCCCAACCTCCGGCTCACCTTGCCGGAGAAGCGCGAGCTTCTGAAGTCCGCGATCACCATCTGGATGCTGGAAGACGGCAAGCTGGTCGGCGAGACCTACGGCGTGCCTTGGGGCGGCAAAGAGGAGATGATTGGATTTCCGCGCGATCCAGACGCGATCTACTGCTACTCGAACACCATCCTGGGAAAGTACCAGGGCAAAGGCTACGGAGCGATTTTGAAGGCGGCGTTCATTGGGCGGGTTTCGCGGGATTTCAAGCGGATCTACGGGCACGCCCGCCCGGGAGCCAGCCAGGCGTTGAACAAGAAGTTTGGCGCGCGCATGGGGAAGACGTTCAAGAATTGGTTTGGAACTGGCGAGGACTATCGGATGTATGTCCTGCGACTCGGGGAGTAGCGCGAAGGGGAAAGGTTCGCTCAGCAGAAGTGGGTTTCCCGCCTAGGGCTGTCGCGGCGCGTTATCTGGCGGTTTGCCGTGTACTGGTGAAGCAGCCGTGCGCGCTGGCTGACAGGTCTAAAGACCCGCCACTACATTGGTGCATCCAATCGGTGACTATTTACTGTGCTTAACGAATATCGCAAGAAGCGGCACTTTGAGAAAACACCGGAGCCTGCGGGCAAGGTTCGCGGGTCGGGCGATAGCGTTTTTGTGGTGCAGAAACATGCGGCGACTCGTCTGCACTACGACTTGCGGCTGGAGGTCGATGGCGTCTTGAAATCGTGGGCCGTGCCGAAAGGGCCCTCGATGAATCCGGGCGACAAGCGGTTGGCGGTTCAAGTGGAAGATCACCCTTTTGAGTATCGGAAGTTCGAGGGCTCGATTCCTAAGGGTCAATATGGCGGCGGCGAAGTCATCATCTGGGACGAGGGCACCTACGCACCGGAAGGAAATATGAGCGCCCGAGACCAACTAGCGCGTGGTGAATTGAAGTTTCAGCTTCACGGCGAGAAACTGCGCG
>Ga0185299_10007763_pt1 | contig 10837 bp, 9 predicted proteins | sample PaiPotPPA55metaG_FD_128002 | JGI IMG/M metagenome (GOLD analysis project Ga0185299, IMG submission 128002) | Iron sulfur acid spring bacterial and archeal communities from Banff, Canada, to study Microbial Dark Matter (Phase II) - Paint Pots PPA... ...
ACCGGCCGAACAGCGCGCACTCGCCGCGCTCCCGCAGCCATCATCCTCACTTGCCTCCGGCCAGCCATCAGAAAAATCGGCTCAAAAATCACGTTTTTCCGCAACCTGCTAGATCTCCATCAAATCGCGGCCGACGATGATGGGGCCCTTGTAGTGCTCGCGCGCGCCGGCGCTCCACATCTCGTCGGTGATGCTGGGGTCGTCGCCGGGCACGAGGTGCGACAGCACCAGCAGCTTCACCTTGGCGGCGGCGGCGACGCGGCCGACATCCTCGGTCGTCGTGTGCGCCGCCTTGAGATGCTCCATGAGGCGCGCGGCGTTGCCGAAGCGCTGCGCGAGGCGCGCCATGCCCTGCTCGTGCATGGCCTCGTGCACGAGCACGTCGGCGTCCTTGGCGAGGGCGATGGTGGCTTCCGAATAGGCGGTGTCGCCGGAGATGACGATGGAGCGGTCGGCGGCGTCGAAGCGGTAGCCGAAATTCGGCGTCACCGGCGGATGCGGCAGCAGCGCCGCGGTCACCTTCACATCGGCATTCTCGAGCACGATTCCGCCGGCGCTGAACTCGTGCACATGGACCAGGCCGCGCGGGTCGGCGCGTCCCTCGTCGGCCATGCGCGTGGCGATGTCGTATTGGTTGAGCGCGAAGAACTGCTCGGTCATCGCCGCCAGCGGCGGCGGCCCCCAGGCATCGACCGGATTCGCCAGGCCCTGGATCCAGGCGGTGTAGAGGAGATTGCCGTATTCGAGGTCGTGGTCGGAATGATGGTGCGTGATCAGGATGTGGCGGAGCTTGCGGATGTCGATGCCGGCCTGCACGAGCTGCCCGGTGACGCCGAGCCCGCAATCGATCACATAGGGGGCGCCGCCGGCGATGACGACCTGCGACGGCAGATGCCGCCCGGTGTTGGTCGACACGCTCGGCCCGCCTTTGGTGCCGAGCAGGATGAGCCGCGTCTTCGCCGCTCCCTGCGCCGCGGCCGGCGCGCGGCCGAGCCAGAGCGCGGCGGCACCCGAAGCTGCCGCACCGAGAAACCGCCGCCGATCGAGCCGCTGCATGGTGCACCCCCTTCGCTGAGGGCGAAATAGAGGCGCCCCTTCCGGCCGCGTCAAGCCGCGCTCGGGCGGGCGCGCCGGGACGGGCCGCCGCGGAAATTTTCGGAACCTTCTCATCCCCGCCGCAACGCGGCGGCCAAACCTCGCCGCGGAACCTCGCGCCGAAGGCCAATGTTGTCCTTCGATCGAGGCAGCATCGACACGCTGCGATGAAATTCGGAGTCACCACATGAAACTGCGCGTAATGCACGGCGCGGCGCTCGCCGCTCTCATCGTTTCCGCGGCGCCGATGGCGCTGGCCGCCGACATGCAGCCGAACACCGCCAACCAGCAGGGCGCGACCGCGACCAACCCGGCCGGCAGCGACATGATCAAGCCCGATCAGATGCGCGCCAGCAAGATCGTCGGCGCCGACGCCTACGACCGCAACAACCAGAAGCTCGGCGACGTCAAGGACATCATCCTCGACAAGGACGGCAAGGTGTCGGCCGTCGTGATTCGCGTCGGCGCCATCGCCGGCGTCGGCGGCAAGAACGTCGCCGTCAAGTTCAGCGAGATCAAGACCAGCAACAATCGCCTGACGCTGGACCGCACCAAGGAGCAGCTGCAGCAGGCGGCCGAATACCAGCTCACCGACCGCGACACCGGCGCCGGCAAGGGCCCGTCCCCGGTCCATGGCGGGCAGGCCGGCTCGTCGATCGCGCCGAGCAAGTAAGTACGCGATATCCGTTCAAGACGAAGCCCCGCTCGCGCGGCGGGGCTTTTTCTTTCCCGCGAGGGCCGTGGTGGTCGCGAAGTGCGGAAAGCCCATTCCGCTCCGCACCCATTTCCTGGTAATCGTGCTCCTTCTCCGCCCCGCGGGGCGGAGAGGGTCGGGGTGAGGTGGGGCCAGCGGTGCCGCTGCGATCGAGAACCGTCATTGCGCGCCGGCTGCGGAGAGACGGCACGGACGCCGAGCGGCTGCTCTGGCGCGCGCTCCGCGAAGGCGGCATGACACGGAAGTTCCGTCGCCAGCACCCCATCGGGCGTCACATCGCCGACTTCGCCTGTCCGGCACGAAAGCTGGTGATCGAGCTCGACGGCGGCCAGCACGCCGCCCAGACCGACGCCGATGCTGCGCGCTCAGATGAGCTTGCGGCGCATGGATATCGCGTGATCCGTTTCTGGAACAGCGAGGTGATCGACAACGTCGAGGGCGTGGTGACGGCCATTCAGCAGGCGCTGGAACAGCCCCACCTCACCCCGGCCCTCTCCGCCCCGCGGGGCGGAGAAGGAGCTAAGCGATCACGTGCCCGAGGCTGGCGCGGCGCCAGCCGCCGGCCGCGGGAGGGCCATGATCCAGGGCGCCCCGACAGGGGCTTTGCCGCGCGTGCCGGATGACGGTGCGCGCGCGGACGACGATCGGTCAGTTCGACTCTTTGGGCTTGCCGCCGGCGCGCGCCACGGAGTGCTCGGCCATCATCTCGTAGCCTGCGGCAATATCGAGCATCGTGGTCCTGGAATGGGGGTCCGTCATCTGCTCGGCGATCAGGCGCGCTTCTTCCGCGCGATCACGCCAATGCCCCGCGTCGTAGCTGATCGATGCCGTGACGATAGATGCCATGGGTGCTCTCCGGCCAGGCCACCCCCTGGATCGCTTCCCAATCGTCTACCACTCGCACGATATCCGCAAGCCCCCGGCGAGCGAGCCCGAGGCTGGCATCGCCGCGGCGCAGCCCTTATCTTAGCCCCATGCCGTCCCTTCCCTTGCTCGGCGTCGCGCCGCGGCCGCAGGCCGATGGCGGCCGGCGCTTCGTCATCCAGTCCGAGTTCCAGCCGGCGGGCGACCAGCCGCAGGCGATCGACGCGCTCACCGCGGGGATCGCGCGCGGCGAGCACGACCAGGTGCTGCTGGGCGTCACCGGCTCGGGCAAGACCTTCACCATGGCGCATGTCATCCAGCGGACGCAGCGCCCGGCGCTGATCCTGGCGCCCAACAAGACGCTGGCGGCGCAGCTCTATGGCGAGATGAAGAGCTTCTTCCCGGAGAACGCGGTCGAGTATTTCGTCTCCTATTACGACTACTACCAGCCCGAGGCGTACGTCCCGCGCTCCGATACTTACATCGAGAAGGAATCCTCGATCAACGAGCAGATCGACCGCATGCGCCACTCGGCGACGCGCGCCATCCTCGAGCGCCGCGACACGGTGATCGTCGCCTCGGTGTCCTGCATCTACGGCATCGGCTCGGTCGAGACCTATTCCGAGATGGCCTTCACCGTGAAGGCCGGCGAGCGCGTCAACCGCAGCGCGCTCCTGGCGCGGCTGGTCGAGCTGCAATACAAGCGCAACGACCAGAACTTCGTGCGCGGCACCTTTCGCGCGCGCGGCGACACGGTCGAGCTCTTCCCGGCGCATCACGAGGATCGCGCCTGGCGCCTGTCGCTGTTCGGCGAGGAGCTCGAGGCGATCCACGAATTCGATCCGCTGACCGGCGAGAAGATCGCGGCGCTGGACGAGATCACCGTCTATCCCAACAGCCACTACGTCACGCCCAAGCCGACGCTGATGCAGGCGATCGAGCAGATGAAGATCGACCTGAAGCTCCGCCTCGAGGAGTTCCACGCCCAGGGCAAGCTGCTGGAGGCGCAGCGGCTGGAGCAGCGCACCCTCTTCGACATCGAGATGATCGCGGCGACCGGGAGCTGCGCCGGCATCGAGAACTATTCGCGCTATTTGACCGGGCGCAAGCCGGGCGAGCCGCCGCCGACGCTGTTCGAGTACCTGCCCGACGACGCCATGGTCTTCGTCGACGAGAGCCATGTCACCGTGCCGCAGCTCGGCGGCATGTTCCGCGGCGACTATGCGCGCAAATCGATCCTCGCCGAATACGGCTTCCGCCTGCCCTCCTGCATCGACAACCGGCCGCTCAAATTCGAGGAATGGGACGCGATGCGCGGCCAGGCCGTCTGCGTCTCGGCGACGCCCGGCCCGTGGGAGATGGAGCGCACCGGCGGCGTCTTCACCGAGCAGGTGGTGCGGCCGACCGGCCTCGTCGACCCCGTCACGATCATCCGCCCGGTCGAGCACCAGGTCGACGACCTCATGGCGGAATGCCGCGACTGCGCGCAGAAGGGCCAGCGCGTGCTGGTGACGACGCTGACCAAGAAGATGGCCGAGGCGCTGACCGAGTATTTCCACGAGAACGGCATTCGCGTGCGCTATCTGCATTCGGATGTCGACACGCTCGAGCGCATCGAGATCATCCGCGATTTGCGCCTCGGCGTGTTCGACGTGCTCGTCGGCATCAACCTGCTGCGCGAGGGGCTCGACATCCCCGAATGCGCGCTGGTCGCCGTGCTCGACGCCGACAAGGAAGGCTTCCTGCGCTCGCGTACCGCGCTCATCCAGACCATCGGCCGCGCCGCGCGCCACATCGAGGGCCGCGCCATCCTCTATGCCGACCGCATGACCAACAGCATGACCGCCGCGATCGACGAGACCAACCGGCGCCGCGAGAAGCAGCAGGTCTACAACGCCGCCAACGGCATCACGCCCGAGAGCATCCGGCGCGGCATTTCCGACATCCTCGAGAGCGTCTACGAGCAGGACCATGTCACCGTCGGGCTCGGCGAGAGCGACGCGGTGCATTACCAGGGCTCGAACATCAAGGCGGTGCTGGCCGATCTCGAGAAGCGCATGCGCGCCGCCGCCGCCGACCTCGAATTCGAGGAGGCGGCGCGGCTCCGCGACGAGATCCGCCGCCTCGAGCAGCTCGATCTCGGCCTGCCCGCCGCGGAGACGGCGCGCGCCGCTTCGCTGGGGCCGCGCCCCTCCGGCCGCTCCCAGGGCGGACAGGCGGGCACCTCGGGCCGCGCCCTCGCCAAGGCCAAGGTGCGCGCCCGCCGCCAGCGCGGGGGGCGGTGAATAATGGGTCGTTGCAAACATTCCGGCGTCGCGTCTACCAGCCCCCTCACCCCGACCCTCTCCCGCAAGGGGAGAGGGGGAAGAACGGCGCTCTTAGCCCCTCTCCCCTTGCGGGAGAGGGAGGGACCCATTGCGCAGCAATGGGAGAGTGAGGGGTGACGGCGGCACCCACCTATCCCCGCGCGGCGCTCGTCACCGGCGCGGGCAAGCGCATCGGGCGGGCGATCGCGCTTCTGCTGGGCACCGAGGGCTGGGCGGTCGCGGTGCATTATCACGGCTCGCGCGAGGAGGCCGAGGCGGTGGTGCGCGACATCGCCGCAGGCGGCGGGCGCGCCGTGGCCATCGCCGCCGACCTCGCGCGCGAGGCCGAGATCAAGACGCTGGTGCCGCGCGCGGTCGCGACGCTGGGGCCGCTCGGCTGCCTCGTCAACAACGCCGCGGTGTTCGACAACGACCTCGCCCTGTCGGTGACGCGGGAGAGCTGGGACCGCCATCTCGAGACCAATTTGCGCGCGCCCTTCGTCTTGATGCAGGAATTCGCCCGCCAGCTCCCGGCCGAGGCCGAGGGCGCCGTCGTCAACCTGCTCGACGAGCGCGTCTGGAGCCTCACGCCCTATTTCGTCTCCTACACGGTGAGCAAGGCGGCGCTGTGGGCGCTGACGCGGAGCATGGCGCTGGCGCTCGCGCCGCGCATCCGCGTCAACGGCATCGGCCCCGGCCCCACTTTGCCGAGCCCGCGCCAGAGCGAGGAGCAGTTCCGCCGCCAGAGCGAGACGATGCCCTTGAGGCGCGGCACCAGCCCGGAGGAGATCGCCCAAGCGGTGCGCTTCATCCTGGCGGCGCCGGCGATGACGGGGCAGATGATCGCGCTCGATGGCGGCCAGCATCTCGGCTGGGCCCAGCCGGCCGAGCCGCCGCCCTGGGAGGAATGACCCGGCTCGGCCTGCGCCGCGGCTGCGGCGAACGCGACAGAACGCTTTAACCGGCTCGCCTAAACGACGGAAAGAGCCGCGCTATTTTCGCCCGGAGTCAAAGGGCGGTGGTGCCGCCACCCAGTTTTACACAGGGTGGGAGCGGTGCACGCCCCGACCATCAAGGCAAGTCCCGCCTTCGCTTTGTTACCATCGATTTACACTTGACAAGAGAAAAATGTAATGATTTCAGCATATTGATAATTTTGATCAAATTTTAGGCAAATAGCTGAAACCTCAGATTTGACGCGCATGGGACCGCTGCCCCGGGAGGTTTTCAACAAATTTGTCCACAGGCTTCGTGGATATCCAACCAGAGGGCGATAAGCACGCCCCTTTTGAGCCAAGGAGGCCGCCCCGGCGACATTGACGCCGCGCCGGCGCTGCGCCAAGTGATGCCAATGACGGAGCGCGGCGACACCGCAATCGAGCAGGAGACCATGCCGGCGAGCGGCGGGCTGGCGCGCGGCGCGGAGGTGATCCGCGAGGTCGCGCGCACCCTGCCGCAGAGCCCGGGCGTCTACCGCATGCTCGACGCCAAGGGCGACGCCCTTTATGTCGGCAAGGCGCGCAGCCTCAAGAGCCGCGTCACCAACTACACCCACCCGGCCAACCTGTCGAACCGCCTGCGCCGCATGGTGGCGGAGACGCGGTCGATGGAGGTGGTGGTGACGCACACCGAGGTCGAGGCGCTGCTGCTCGAGAACAACCTGATCAAGCGCCTGACGCCGCGCTACAACGTGTCGCTCAGGGACGACAAGTCGTTCCCCTACATCCATCTCACCGGCGATCACGACTTCCCGAAGATCACCAAGCATCGCGGCGCGCGCGGCGGCGCGGGCGATTATTTCGGCCCGTTCGCCTCGGCCGGCGCGGTCAACCGCACGCTCATCGCGCTGCAGCGCGCCTTCCTGCTGCGCTCCTGCAGCGACAGCGTGTTCCACAGCCGGACGCGGCCGTGTCTGCTCTACCAGATCAAGCGCTGCAGCGGCCCGTGCGTCGGCCGCATCGACAAGGCCGGGTATGACCGGCTGGTCGAGGAGGCGCGGGGATTCCTCTCCGGGCAGAGCAAGGATGTGCAGGAGCGCTTCGCCCGGCGCATGCAGGAGCTGTCCGACAAAATGCAGTTCGAGAGCGCCGCCTTCGTGCGCGACCGCATCCGCGCGCTGACCCAGGTGCAGGGGCGGCAGGACATCAGCATCGAGGGGGTGGCCGACGCCGACGTCGTCGCCGCGCACCAGGCGGGCGGCCATACCTGCGTCCAGGTCTTCTTCTTCCGCGCCGGGCAGAACTGGGGCAACCGCGCCTATTTCCCGAGCCACGACCGCCAGATGCCGGTCGAGGAGGTGCTCGGCTCCTTCCTCGGCCTGTTCTACGACAACAAGCCGCCGCCGCGGCTCATCCTGCTGAGCCACGAGCCGCCCGAGCGCACGCTCCTGGAGGAAGCGCTCTCGACCCATGCCGGCGGCAAGGTCGAGCTCGCCATCCCCCAGCGCGGCGACAAGCGCAAGCTCGTCGAGCACGCGCTGGTCAATGCCCGCGAGGCGCTCGGCCGCCGCCTCGCCGAGAGCGCGACGCAGCTGAAGCTGCTCGAGGGACTGGCGCAGGCGCTCGGCCTCGAGGCGCCGCCGCAGCGCATCGAGGTCTACGACAACAGCCACATCCAGGGCAGCCATCCGGTGGGGGCGATGATCGTCGCCGGCCCCGACGGGTTCGTGAAGAACGCCTACCGCAAGTTCAACATCCGCGGCAGCGACGGCGGCAAGCGCGCCGACGAGGGCGAGCTCGCCGCCGCCATCGACGCCTCGGCCGAGCCGGCGCCGGCGGCCGGCACGCTCACGCCGGGCGACGATTACGGCATGATGCGCGAGGTGCTGAGCCGCCGCTTCGCCCGCGCCCTCAAGGAGGACCCGACGCGCGAGGCCGGCACATGGCCCGATCTGCTGCTCATCGACGGCGGCGCCGGCCAGCTCGCGTCGGCGTGCCAGGTGCTGGCCGATCTCGGCATCGCCGACATTTCCGTGGTGGCGATCGCCAAGGGGCCGGACCGCGACGCCGGGCGCGAGCGCTTCTTCCGCCCGGGCAAGCCGCCCTTGAGCCTCGATCCCAAGGATCCCGTGCTCTATTTCCTGCAGCGCCTGCGCGACGAGGCGCACCGCTTCGCCATCGGCACGCATCGCGCGCGGCGCACCAAGGCGATCGGCACCTCGCCGCTCGACGAGATCGCCGGCATCGGCGCGCGGCGCAAGCGGGCGCTGCTGCATCATTTCGGCTCGGCGCGCAGCGTCGCCCGCGCCGGCCTTGCCGATCTCGAGCGCGTCGACGGCATCAGCAAGGCCGTGGCGCAAAAAATCTATGACCATTTCCATGCCGAGGGCTAAACGCGTTAGACTGCATGCGGCGTCCCGCGCCGTCCTCGGGACGAGATGTGAGCCATGCTGACGACCCTGCCCAATCTGCTGACGTTCTCGCGAATCGTCGCCATCCCGCTGGTCATCATCACCTTCTACATGCCCCCGCCCTACGGGCCGTGGATCGGCTGCGCGCTGTTCTCGCTGGCGGCCTTCACCGATTGGCTCGACGGCAGGCTGGCGCGCTTGTGGAAGCAGCAATCGGAGCTCGGCCGCTTCCTCGACCCGATCGCCGACAAGCTGCTGGTGGTCGCCGTGCTGTTCATGCTGGGCGCGCTGCAGTTGCGCCGCGACCCGCCGCCCGGCACCTTGGCGCTCACCATCCTCTACATCCTGCCGGCGCTGGTCATCATCAGCCGCGAGATCCTCGTCTCGGGCCTGCGCGAATATCTCGCCGGCTTGCGCGTGCGCCTGCCGGTGTCGCGCCTCGCCAAGTGGAAGACCGGCATCCAGATGGGCGCGATCGGCGTGCTGTTGGTGGGCGATGCCGGCCCGAGCTCGCTGCCGCTGATCCTGATCGGCGAGCTGATGCTGTGGGCGGCGGCGGTGCTGACCATTATCACCGGCTACGACTACCTGCGCGCCGGCCTCACCCACATCAATGACGAGGAGCCCTCGGCCGAGGCGGCGAAGCCGAGCGGCGTCGCGTGAGCGGCCTGCGCATCTTCGGGCTCGCCGGCTGGAGCGGCAGCGGCAAGACGACGCTGGTGACCCGGCTGGTGCCGGAATTGACGCGCCGCGGCCTCGCCGTCTCGACACTGAAGCATGCGCATCACGCCTTCGATGTCGACCAGCCCGGCAAGGACAGCTGGCGTCATCGCGCGGCGGGCGCGACGGAAGTGATGATCTCGTCGCAGCAGCGCTGGGCGCTCATGCACGAGCATCGCGGCGCGCCCGAAGCGACGCTGGCGGAGCTGGTCCGCCACATGAGCCCGGTCGACCTGCTGCTCGTCGAGGGCTTCAAGGACCAGCCGCATGCCAAGCTCGAGGTGCACCGGCCGGCGCTGGGCAAGCCGCTGCTGTGCCGCGACGACAAGCATATCGTCGCCGTCGCCAGCGACCGGGCGCTCGACGGTGTCGCCGTGCCGGTGCTGGCGCTCGACGATTCGGCGGCGATCGCGCGCTTCATCCTCGCGCATTTCCGCCTCGAGGCCGCGTGACATGGCGCAGCTGAGCGACGATTGCTTCGCCTTCGGCGGCGACCTCCTGTCGATCGCGGCGGCGCTGGCGCTGCTCGAGGGCAAGGTGACGCCGCAGGTCGAGACCGAGAGCGTGCCGCTCAAGGAGGCGCGCGGCCGCATCCTCGCCGCGCCGCTGGTGGCCGCGCGCGACGTGCCGCCGCACGACAATTCGGCGGTCGACGGCTACGCTGTATACTTCGACGACCTCGCGGCGAGCGCGCCGACCGTGCTGCCGGTCGCCGGGCGCGCGGCGGCCGGCCATCCGCTGGCACATGCGGCGCGGCGCGGGCAGGCCGTGCGCATCTTCACGGGCGCGCCGATGCCGCCGGGGCCGGACACCGTGCTGATGCAGGAGGATTGCAGCGAGGCCGACGGCCTCGTGCGCATTCCCGCCGGCATCAAGCGCGGCGCCAATCGCCGCCGCGCCGGCGAGGACGCCAAGGCCGGCGCCACGGTGCTGGCGCCGGGGCGGCGGCTGCGGCCGCAGGAGCTGGGCCTCGCCGCCGCGCTGGGATGCACCGGCCTGCCGGTCTACCGGAAGCTGCGCGTCGCCCTCTTCTCCACCGGCGACGAAGTGCGCGATCCCGGCGAGGATCTGCCGCCGGGCGCGATCTACGACGCCAACCGCTACATGCTGCACGCGCTGCTGTCGGGCCTGGGCGCCGCCGTCACCGATGTCGGCATCCTGCCCGACCGCGCCGCGGCGATCCGCGCGGCGCTCGCCACAGCGGCTGATGGCCACGACCTCGTCGTCACCTCGGGCGGCGTGTCCACCGGCGAGGAGGACCATGTGAAGGCGGCGGTCGAGGCGCTGGGCCGGCTGCATTTCTGGCGCCTCGCCATCAAGCCCGGCCGCCCCGTCGCCATGGGGCAGATCGGCCGCGTGCCTTTCATGGGGCTGCCCGGCAATCCCGTCGCGGTGATGGTCACCTTCCTCCTGCTGGCGCGCCCGCTGGTGCTGCGCCTCTCCGGCGCGCTCGCGGCGCCGCCGCTGCGCTTCCGCGTCACCGCCGGCTTCGACTACAAGAAGCACAGCAACCGCTGCGAATATGTGCGGGCGCGGCTGGTGCGCGGCGCCGCGGGCGGCTGGACCGCCGAGAAATTCCCGCGCGACGGCGCCGGGATCCTGACCTCGATGATCGAGTCCGACGGGCTCGTCGAGATCGGCGAGGGCGTGAGCCGCGTCGCGGCCGGCTCTGCCGTCGAGTTCCTGCCCTTCAGCGAGGTCATCGCGTGACCGAAAGCCTCGACCTCTCCCATCCGCTCGCCGCCTTCCGGCTCGACGGCGAGGTGGCCCTCGTCACCGGCGGCGCCA
>Ga0185299_10007766_pt1 | contig 10834 bp, 8 predicted proteins | sample PaiPotPPA55metaG_FD_128002 | JGI IMG/M metagenome (GOLD analysis project Ga0185299, IMG submission 128002) | Iron sulfur acid spring bacterial and archeal communities from Banff, Canada, to study Microbial Dark Matter (Phase II) - Paint Pots PPA... ...
CGCGAAGTCCCAAAACTCTACGCCGGCTCTTGCGTTAGAAACTGTGACCCGCCCGGGCCCTGGCAGGAGTTCCAAAGCTGAGGTAGAACGTTTGCGGCGACACGGGCGGCGATTCGGTGAATCACTTGCAGGCCCACGCTCCATCTAGCAGCTTGGCAATCGGTCCCTTTCCACCCCCGGCACAAGGATTTGTCATCGTGCAATCTTCGCAATGAATTTTGAGATCTATGGAGAACAAATCCTTGGAAGGAATTGCCCAGCATTACACTCTGCCTCGCATTGTGCTTGAGGACGTAGTTCTCGACCCACCCTTACCTCTTACCTCACCCAAGAAGACAGAATTCATTTGATTCATGATAATCGAACGGTTTTACTCAACCGCATGTTCGATGAGCTTTGCCGCAGACCAGGAAGCTCGTCCGCTGAGCAGGTCTCGCACCGGGCACGTTCTATTCATAGCTGCGTTGCAGCAGGACTTGTAAAACAATAAAGGCACGCGGGTTAGGGTTCGCTTCACGCCATCCATTGTGTGTGTAGCTCAGCGCGGAGAGCACTTGCTTTGCAAGCAAGGGGCACCGGTTCGATCACGCCCCGCTGTACTTTTCCTGGACCGAAGGCCAGTAGTCATCAAATAAAAGTGTCAGCATACTCAACATTCCAAGGGGGAAGCATGCGCGTTGGGATCCAAATACTATGCCTTATGGCCGCAGCTTGGATGGTTGCCTGCGCCAGCAACAGCGGAGCTAGCACCGCTGAAAGGACCGGAAGAATTCCAACCACAGTACAGCTGAGTATCGCGCCTAGTAGCGCCAGCGTGCGAGCTGCTGGAGCGCAACAATTTAGTGTTACCGCGAGCGGCACAAGTAATTCCACGGCGATCTGGTCTGTAAATGGCGTTGCAGGGGGAAATTCGACGATAGGAACCATTAATTCTGGCGGACTGTACGTGGCGCCGCAAACCTTGCCGACTCCAAACAATGTTACGGTCACAGCTGTCAGTACCGTTAGCACGGCGGCCAAGGCTAGCGCATCAGTAGCGCTGCTCAATCCCACGCCAATCTTGAGCAACGTTAGTCCATCGACTGTAAACGCCGGGAGCTTCACTCTAACGATCACGGGTAGTAATTTTGTCAGCGGCGCGCAAGTGACGCTGTCCGGTGTACCTCTCACTACAACCTTTGTTAACACCACAGAACTTTTGGCTTCCGGAAGCCAGGCAACGTCAGGAACTTACACCGCGACAGTCACTAATCCCAATCCTGGTGCGAGCACGTCATCCGCCATCAACTTTACTGTGAACGGAAGCGCACAAGCTACTGCTTGCAGCGGAATGAGCCTCGGACCGGGCGCCAGCCTGAACGGCGTCCTTCCTTTTCCAGCGAGTAATGCCTGGAACCAAAATATTTCAACGGCGCCGGTCGATCCAAATTCGAATGCGCTCATCGGTTTCATCGGTGGAACCATTGGGATTCATCCTGACTTTGGCTCGGGCCAATACAACGGCGGCTCCATTGGCATTCCTTATACTATTGTAGGTGCTCAACAGGCTCCTGTGAATGTCACGTTCAACGCCTATGGGGATGAAAGCGATCCCGGCCCAATGCCTATTCCAGCAAATGCGGCCATTGAGGGGTTCCCAAATCCAGGCGACCAACACCTGCTGGTTTTGGACAATGGCAATTGTTGGCTTTACGAACTATATGGTGCCAGCGTGAACAGTAACGGAAGTTGGAATGCGGCATCGGCGGCCGTTTGGGATTTAGAGAATTACAACCAGCGTCCCCTGACATGGACTTCCGCAGACGCTGCGGGCTTGCCTATTTTCCCAGGGCTAGCACGCTATGATGAAGTTGCGAGTGGCTCGATTAAACACGCATTACGTTTCACCCTCCAACACAGCCGCGTAGCGTTTGTGTCGCCAGCGACCCACTGGGCGGCGAATTCCACAAATGTCAACGCTGCGCCTATGGGAATGCGGCTCAGGCTGAAATCGAGTTTCAACACCTCTACATTTTCCCCTGCCAATCAGGTCATTTTGGAGGCCCTTAAACAATACGGAATGATCATGGCGGACAATGGCTCGTCAATGTTTGTCAGCGGCGCCCCAGATGCTCGCTGGGACAACAGCGATCTTCATGCGCTTGGCCAGGTAAAGGTTTCCGATTTTGAAGTGGTAAAGATGGACACCATCTATACATCAGCCAACGTGCCGCAGGGTCAGGCGCCGGGAATTCACATTTTCAACGCAAGTCCGTCAGGCCCAGTACATGCGGGTACACCGGTGACACTGAGTTGGTCAGCGACGAACGCCTCGTACGTCGTGGTATCGCCTAGCGTCGGGGCGGCGCGCGGAAACAGTGTAAATGTACGTCCAACTGTAACCACAACCTACACTCTATATGCGACCAATGAATTTGGCCGCAGTACGGCCACCGTGACAGTGATCGTGCAGTAGAGGGACCGCGAAGGTAACGTACCTGGTCGTTGATCTAGGGTTGATTTGGACCTTTTTTCTTGCCTGAGATACGAGAAATAAAATTTCCCGCGGTTAGGTTGCAATATTTTGGCATAATCGAATAATCGAATAATCGAAAGTATTTTTCTATGAATTCGCTAGATCTTTGTATGTTCTGGGGTGCGCTTACCATTATTGGTTACACCTATTTGGGGTATCCGCTTTTGATGTACCTGCGAAGTCGACGCAGGCCGAATATATGGAGACAGGAGCGCACCTTACTTAGCGTCAGCATTATTGTTGCTGTTCATAACGGCGCAAAAGTACTGAAGAACAAAATCGATGAGCTGACGGCTCTGGACTATCCCAAGAATCTAATTGAATTTATTGTGGTGTCGGATGGGTCTAACGACGGTACGGACCATATTCTTCAGGAACAGTCGGTTGTAAAATTTATCATTAAGCACGAACGTTGTGGCAAAGCAGCTGCATTGAATGCGGGCATGAAAAGCGCAACGGGCGACATATTGTTATTTTTAGATATTCGACCCCAGCTGACCAGCACTTCATTAAATCTTTTAGTGACTAACTTTGCCGACTCTGCGATCGGCTGCGCTGGCGGTCAAGTGTTGTTGCGCGAGGATGGCCATGATCAAGTTACGAAAGCTGTTGGTGGGCTATATTGGAGATACGAGCAGTGGATTCGAAATTGTGAGTCGAGTGTGGATTCGGCGACAGGGGTGTATGGAGGATTTTACGCTGTGCGTCGAATACTTGCCACGGAATTGCCGGAGGATACTATCTTAGATGACATGCTACAGCCGCTTAACATCGTTCGGCAAGGTTATCGTTCTGTGATTGACGTTCGCGCAGTAGTTTATGACGTTTGGCCGAAAAGCGTAAAAAATGAATTCAAGCGCAAGGTACGTACGCTAGCCGGAAACTTTCAATTGATTCGACTCGCGCCGTGGCTATTGACACGGCAGAATCGGATCCGATTTCACCTGATATCCCATAAGCTGCTTCGCTTGCTGGTACCAGCATTGCTGATTTTAATGGCAATTTCGAGCGCCATGCTTTCGTCGCATTCCAAATGGTATGTTGCCATGGTCATGGCACAATTAATTTTCTATTCGTTGGCCGCTTTTGGAGCGCTCGGCCGCATTCCTGGTGTCTTTCAGGTTGCAGGAGCTTGCCGAGCCTTTTGTGTTCTGAATTGTGCCGCGATTGTAGGCTTCTATCGATTTCTATTTACTCGCGGACCTTTATGGAAAATCTGGACTCCCACAGAGCCTTATGCGCAGGTTTTGTCTAAGGACACCGGGGACGAGATAAAACGGGACCTCGATCCAAGTCCGCCGGCAGCGATCCGCTGAAAGATTCTATTCGCAGCTGTATCTTTTCTTATGCGATTTCGTCATGCGGTTTGTTTGTCAGACGAGCCTCCCGAGGTCATTAGCGAAATAGCGTTTGTTCAGAAGATCCAACATTACGGATGTTCGCATCGAGCCACACTACTTTCGTCGCAAGTAGTAGTCACAGCGACGGTCATTTCAATTTATTTCAGCGGAATCAAGGCCTTGAAATACGAGTATTTTTTAGAAAGCACCATTCGATAGAGAGTTTCGTAATTCTTCGACATAGCCTCAATAGTGAAGGATTGCCTGGCAATAGCTTGGCCAGCTCGCCCCATAAGTTTCATGCGCTTCGGATTTACTACGGACTGCATGGCGTGCGCCAACGCCTCCGGATCGCCAGGCCCACAGTAATCTGCGACGGTGTGCTCGATAGCAACCTCGGAAATTCCGCCTACTCGGGTCGACGCAATCGGAAGCCCGGCAGACATTGCCTCTAGGATGGCGATGGGTAGTCCCTCGCTCAGAGAGGATAATACGAACACATCCAGGTCACTTAAAAACGCTGCCACATTAGCACTCGCGCCATGGAAGATGACACTTTGGTCCACCTGTAGCTGTTTCGACAATGATTCTAGCGTTGTCCTGAGAGGACCGTCTCCCAAAAGGTGCAGTTCTGCGTGGGGATTCGTCTTTTTTACCCGTTGGAATGCTCGAATCAAAGTTGCCTGATCCTTCACATCCACGAGACGAGCCACGGTGCCGAAACGAATTCTGGGCCATTGGGAACCTGGTTGCGCCGAAAAGGCCATGAATCTGTCGACGGGGATCCCGTTGCGGATTACATGGAATTTTTCGGGATGGCGGAGACGCTCATTGTCAAATTGGGCTGCGGTTTCGCTCGACACTGTTACAACTGCGTCGGTCCACGGCAGCAAGGCCCGATAATTTCGATCGAGTCGAGGATCTTTACCGCCTTTGGTGCCGTGAATTGTATTGGCAATACAAGGAACGCCAGCTAGTCGACCCGCAATTGTGCCGTATGTGTGCACCAATTCGTTGTGCGTATGCACTACCGTGACTCGGTCGCGTCGAAACTGACGCACCATTTCCAATAGGGTACGGATTGAGAACCCAGTCGTTTTGTTGAGCTGAAAAATCCTCAAGCCTGCTTGGTTGGCTGCGTTAGCGAGGGAAGGATCATGCTTGTAGACGGAATAAATCGCCACAGAATTACCTGTATTGTTTTGGACAGCTGCTAAATCAAGAGTTACACGTTCCATGCCACCCAATTCCAGCGATCGGACCACATGAGCTATATTCATTGTTGGGAGGCAACCATTGGCCGACTCAGCATGAGTACCTTGCACAAAGTTTCCTAATGCGCGCTCTCGTGATTACTGGTCACCTTCGAGGCTGGGGACGGGATTAACAACCAGCCAATTAACACCCTTTTCAAATATGAAACGGACACTCGTCGGAACGTGGTTTTTGAGATTGAGTAGACGGTCCTGATCTTCGTGATTAAGGACCCCACTTACGCGAATTAGCGCTAGGTAGACTATCACGCCCAAGATAACGGCTAATGTCAGGCCCAAAAATCCGGGAATTCGCTTCGTCGCGACATGAACGACGACAGCCATGACTACAGAGATCACAATAGTCTTTGCTATTGCGATCTTTTCGAATCGAAGATTGAGCAAAGGTACGAGGGCTATCCACAGCACTGCGGCGAAAACTGTTTGTGTAACTCCGTTCGCAATGGCCGCGCCGACGGCGCCGTATTTCGGAATCAATGAGAAATCAAGCAGTAGATTGAGCGCCGCAGAGACCAATCCCCATCTAATGATCACTTTCTGGCGGTCCCAACTTGACAATATTGCCTGGGCGGGAAGGAAGAAAGCCTTTGGAATACCGAGACATGCCGCAATTATTAAGGCCGGGACGGCCTCCGAATATTTGCTGCCATATGTGGCCAAAACGAGTGGACCAGCAATTGCGGCCAGCCCTAGATGAACTGGAAAAGCAATCAATGCCAAATAGCGCGCAGAGGTCTCGGCCAATCCGCGGACAAGAGTCGAATCGCGCCCATATTGCACCATCAGGGTAGCCCCCGTAGCAGTTCCAAAAACTTGCGAAAAAACAAGGAGCCTTTCGGTAATATTGAACGCAACTGAATAAAAAGCGACCTGCCGAATGTCTGAGCAAAGGTTTTTCAAAAAAACCATCTCGGAACGATCCCAAACAATCAATCCAAGTAGTAGCAATATCAAGCTCTGGCCGGAAAAAAGAAACATTCGCTTGCTCAGCACACGATCGAGCGGCTCTGAATGGTACTGCCTGAAATATTTAATCAGCGGTATCAAGCGGACTATCAGTTCGGCCGCGCGCATCGTAAAAAGACCGATGGATATGCCAAGCAGGCCCCATCCGAAGTAGATACTTGAAAACACGGCACCGACAAAGATGCTGGTCGAAACCAAGGACGCTGGAACGTTTGCCCGGAGATCCTCGAGAGCGGTATTTGCTCCGGCAGCGATTGAATTCACCATGGAGGGGAAAATGCTCCCGATCATGAAGAGTCCGATCACACGGTACTGCCGATCTCCGAAGTACCAAATCACAACCAATCCCGCAGAGACGATGACTCCCGCCATAAGGGTCTGGAGCCGCAGGGTTTTGTAAAAAATGGTCTTCGCAAATCCTATTTGATCGCGCCCAAAGTATTCACTTATGTACTTTCGAGTGGCGGACGGGATGCCGAGGCTGCCTAGGGTCGCTGCAATCCCGGCGATCCACCATAGATAGAGAAAATAACCGAGACGCTCTGGGCCAATCGACCGCGCAATGAAGATCGAAGTGAACAGCGTCAGGAACAAACCAATGACGGTTTCAATCCCGTACCAAAAAGAGTTCTTGGCTATAGTTTTGCTATTCATCTGGCCTTAACAACTCGAGACCATCGGCAAAAACAAAAGGGACCTCGGCGAAAAACCTTGCGACGCTCGTCCATGTGTTATTTAAAACTCAGCCCCTTTTTGGCGAACACACTGCTAAGAGATATTTCCCATAGGTAAGGGATAGTGGGCGGGTGCGCCAGATTCGGTCCCAATAACCTCTCCATTTTCCCAACGCCATGAATAACCGGTAAGTCTTGGGTAGATATATCCAATAACCGTGTAATTTGCGGATCGTGAACTGCGTTGAAAGAAGGTCGCGCAGTTCTGCAACTTCGAAGCGGTGGTAGAAAGATTCATCCTCTTCGGATTCTTGGGGAATCATTCTTCGTCGATACCGAAAACTGTAATGCAACACGGTAATGATCATCCGTCCATCGGGCTTTACAACTCTGGCTAACTCGCTCAACAGATTCGCGCGAAGATCCACGGTGGGCAAGTGTGAAAGAACTTGAAGGCTCAAGGCCAGATCGAAGGTATTATCCTGAATCGGCATTTGAGTGACGTCGCCCTGAATAAGTCCAGTCCTCACCTGGCTAGGTTTTTGAAAGCGAACAAGTCCTTCCCATGAAAAATCCACGCCCAAGTGAAGATCAGCATGCTTGATAATGCTATTGAATTTGCCAACTCCGCATCCTGCGTCCAACACAGCCAAACCACCGCAATTTCCAACGGCGACCTTCAGCGCGTCGAATTCTGGAGCGTGCCAGGCGTCTATCTCCGCACCTTGACCCGCGAGATACCCGCGATCCCGCAAGGCCATCTCGGATCTTTGCAAGTGACTAAGGTCGTTCTGCTCGGCTGTCAAAAAGCGCGGGATCCCGGAATCGATCGGGTATGCGTTGTCACATACAACGCAATGCAATTGCCCCTCCATCGCATCGGTTGCTGAACTTGACGTGGCGCTTAAGACAAGACGTCCATGGTCTTTCGGGCAAGCCAGTAGTGATAATATCCGGTCATCCATAATGATGATCGCTAAGTTTTACGCTCAAGTATCCGAGCGGGGTTACCCACTGCTATGGACTGCGGCGGAACATCTTTTGTTACCACTGCACCGGCGCCGACAATAGCCGCTTCGCCGATAGTGACGCCCTTGAGTATGTAGGCACCTCGGCCAATCCAGGCGTTTCGACAGATGCGAACAGTCTTTATGTCCGCAGCGTCGGGTGGCAATCCCTGAGCGCGAAGCGCAGGATCAATTGGGTGCTCATCGCTGTCGGTAACATAACAGCCTTGAGCAAGGATGGCACCTTCCTCAACGATGATCCCGCGGCTGACTCGGAACGAGACTCTGTGTCCCAGGAAAACTCGATCGGCGATACGAAGTTCGGGCTTATCCAACACATGCCCGCTGGCGATTATCAGCACCCCGGAGATGACTACCTGATCGCCCACATAGATTTGAACCGGACCGCTTATCGCCGGCACCAGCTCAAGATACAAATTCCGTCCGCAAGAAACGCAGTAGCTCTTGAAAATTGGCGCATAGAACACTACGGCCATAAATTTACGCAAGCCGGCAATGACGGACCGTATTGCGAGACGAAGTGCTCTACAAAACAAGCCCCAAGGCCGCCAGAATGGCAGATCGAAATGAATAATAGATAATGCGAGGCGTTTCAGCCACGCATAGAACGGAGTCTCAGCGCGCTTTATTTTTAAGGCGATACCCATGAAATATCACTACTCTCTTTTACGGTGCTTGGCAGTCCCGGATTAATCGCGCGTATTCCTCAACCAACTTCGGCCGCTCATATCGACGAATCGCATCCCAATTACGATCCTGCGGGAATTTGCCCCCTAGCGCATGTATTTCGGTCAAGGCAGCTTGAATCGCAACGGGATCATCTGTATTTACATACCAGCCGGACGAGGTCTCCCGGATAATTTGCTCAACGTCTGAGCCCACAGGACACAATGCCAAAATCGGTATCCCCGTAACCAGGTACTCGAAGAGTTTTCCTGGAACATTAAAGCGATCGGTCCACGGCAGTAATAAAATATCGGATTCTTCCATACAACTGATGGCTTCTTTTTGGGGCACGAATCCCGTGAGCCGTACCACACTCCTGCGACGTTCGAAAATACTCCGATCAAATTCCTCAGCGACGCGGCCCACAAATCTTATCTCAAATCCCGAACATAATTCGGTAAGTCCGTCTAGAGCGTCCAAAAATTTTTGCGGCGAGGCTGGCTTATAAATTGTTCCTGTGTAGGTGATGACTAACCTACCGGAATTATGCGGACGTCGCAGGAATCCGGAAAAGCTGGCGGGATCGTATCCATTAGGAATTAGGGCAAATCTTTTCTTTGGCTGGTCAGGATAGCGAGATCGGATCAATTGGTGAGACGTCGAACTAACGTTGACAACTCGTTCGCAGGATTCAACCGTAGTGCGTTCTATTCGCGCGGCGCGCTCAGCGATCGCTGCGTCGCGAAAACCAAATTCTTTCAGGATGTACTCAAGCCATTCGTCGCGGATATCCGCGATGATCCGAAGGCTAGGAAGCCGGCGTTTCAGTTCGTTGGCAATCAAAAAAGACGAAAAGGGAGGAGCGGTAACGATGACTGTCTGGATTTTTCTCTTACGAATTAGTTGAGTTGCTCGGCTAACGGCAAAGGGATACCAGAGCACCTGGGGATCCGGACTAAGCAGCTGTTTGATCTTGCGAGCAACGATGGATTTGGTTCTGGGCACGAGCCCGGATTTTGGCTGGCCTGATTTAGTTGGTTCGCTGACCCTGGACCACAATTTTTTCCTCAATTGGAACGGCGGCTCGAAAGTCCAGGTGCGATGCACTTCGACCTTCGCTGGGATCAACTTTAGAAGCCCTGGATCGTTAGTAGGCACTGCTGCTCGGGAAGTGAGCACCACTACGTCAAATCCGTGGTCTGGAAGGTAGCGAGCAATGCTCAAGGCTCGCTGCACTTGAATACCGCCGGCCGGAGGAAAATAGCAGCTGATGAGCAGAACTTTATCCCGGGGCGCATAAACCATTAACTGGTCCGAACGAGGGAGCGGCAAAGATCGTAGGTTTCGCGGGCCATGTCCTGCCAACTTCTTCGAAATGAATTGGCGATTTGTTCCTCATTCCAAGTGCAAGCAAGTGTTTTTGCCAAGGCATCGGCTAGCGCCTTGGCGTCTCGCGGAGGTACAAGAATCCCGCATCGGGAATCCATCAATTCCGGGATGCCGCCGACATTGGTGGCTACCACCGGTCTCCCGCAGGCCAACGCTTCGATAATAACATTAGGGCACCCCTCCGAATAGCTGGGCAAGCATAAAAGGTTGCATGCCGCCAGCCAGCGAGCGATTTGCTCAGCGCTCAAATTGCCTAGAAATTCCACGTAACCCTGAAGGTCGGGTTGTGAGGCCCTCTGGCGTAACTCCTGATCCATTACACCTTCTCCGATGCAAACCAGGCGCAAGCGAGGGCGGGATGGTGCCAGAATTGCGAAGGCCTGAAGTAGTTCCCGTAAGCCCTTCCCTGGGACTAGCCGCCCTGTAAACACAATCAACTCCGCTTTGGGATCGACATGGAGTTCAGCCCTGGCAGCACCCCGCTCGGCAGGATGAAAAATGTCAAAGTCGCAACCATTGTGGATTGTCACGGTCTTGTCTGGAGATACGCCAAGCTTAATTGCGAGGTCCCGCAGATCATCGCTTACCGCTACGACAAACGACGCTTTCCTCATAGTTCGCCGGGACATCACCCGCGTAAAAATACTAATGCCGCGCAAGTCGGAACCGAGTGCCCCCACTATCATGGGAACTTTGAGAGTTTCGGCGACGGTCAATGCCGCGAATCCTGACGGGTAAATAAAATATCCGATGATTATGTCGGGCCGAAATTTGCGCACGGCAGGGGTCAACACTCGAGCGTAATTGTAACCGTTGAAACCGCGGCTAAGAAATGGCAGAGCAGGATAATGCAGGTACTTTACTTTCAACCCGGGGACGGCATACGAAGGATCTGCTATCGGATTAAGGAACGTTCGCTGCTGCAGCAATCTATAGGACGGATAAAGCGGATCAACGCAAAACACTTGAACATCGGCGATCG
>Ga0185299_10007768_pt1 | contig 10833 bp, 8 predicted proteins | sample PaiPotPPA55metaG_FD_128002 | JGI IMG/M metagenome (GOLD analysis project Ga0185299, IMG submission 128002) | Iron sulfur acid spring bacterial and archeal communities from Banff, Canada, to study Microbial Dark Matter (Phase II) - Paint Pots PPA... ...
TGTCGGCCTCAATGCGGTCGATCTCGGCGACGACCCTGGCTACGTCCTGGTCGAAACCCGGGGGCATCTGACCAGGAAGTCCGTGAGTGGCCGCGATGGCGGCATCATGTCTCTGCGTTTGGGTGCGGGCCGGAAGGAGTAAGGAGCCAAGGGTCATTAACCCGAACGTCAGAGGCGCGACCAACGATAAGGGTAGGGTTCGATTGCGCATTTTCCAAGGACCTCTCGTTCCATGAGCGAATTCAGTGTGGTGAAATTCCCCTTACGCCGTGGTCTCGACGAAGAAATCTTCGATCTGGTTCACTTCTTCATCGCTAAGGCGCAGGTCGCCCGCAAGCATGACTCCTTCCGCCTGCTTGGCATTGCGGGCCCCGACGATGGCTCCGGTCACGGCGGGATGGCGCAGCGTCCAGGCAATTGCCACTTCGCCGACAGAACGGTTGTGGCGTTTGGCTATCGTTCGCAAAAGCGCGACCAGCGCCAGGTTGAAAGAGAGATTTGGTTCCGTAAAGTCAGGATGCCCCCTGCGCCAATCGTCCTTGGGCAGACTGGCCGCGCGCTCGCGGGTCATAGCGCCGGTCAGGAGGCCCGAAGCCATCGGGGAATACACGATGACCCCAATGCCTTCCCGCAGGCAGTAAGGCAGAATCTCGTCTTCGATTCCGCGATGTACCAGTGAATACGGAGGCTGCAGAGAAGTTACTGGAGCGATCGCCTGGGCGCGGCGCAGTTGTTGTACGTTGAAGTTGGAAACCCCAATCCAACGAACCTTGCCTTCGCGCTTCAGGTCGGCTAGCGTGGACCAGCCTTCCTCCAGTTCATCTGAATCCGGCTCGGGCGGCCAATGGATCTGGTAGAGATCGATCACATCGACGGAGAGGCGGCGCAGGCTGTTCTCAACTTCGCCACGGATCGAATCGGCGCTCAGTACTTTCTGTACCTTACCTTTGGCATCCCAGCGCAGGCCGCACTTGGTAAAGATGTAAGGCTTGGAACTGCGCCAGTCCTTCAACGCGCGGGCGACCACTTCCTCGGAGTGTCCCAGACCATAGACGGCGGCCGTGTCGATCCAGTTGACGCCGAGTTCGAGCGTGCGGTGAATGGCGGCAATGGAGTCGTTGTCGTCCTGCGAACCCCAGGCGAACTGCCAGTCCGAGCCTCCAATGGCCCAGGCTCCGTAGCCTACGGGAGTGATGTGCAGGTCGGAATTGCCAAGCTTCCGTGTTTGCATTTCAATCTCCTTGAAAACTTCCTTTTTCTGATGCAAGAAATGCATTTTCATCTCCAAACATTCTTCGCACTGGAATAAATCCATTAGATCGTTGTAGTTCACAAGTTTATGTGTGTTCCCGCTAAGAATTCTGCAGGCCTCGAGCCCAGTTGAAATCCGAAGCCTGTCGAAATGCGGACGTTGTGTCAACCGCACGACGCTTATTTGAGGTTCATAAGGCCATCCGCCGCCGTCCGGTTGAATCATGCCGCTGAAAATAAACAGCTAACTCATCTTGCGGTCGATTGGAGAGCGGCGTGCCTTTTGCTGTCGTGCCAGGAGGCAAGATTCCATGCAAGCGACAGAGACCTACATCGGAAGCGAACCGCGCCTCGAAGTCCGCATCGGCGAAAAGGAAAATCGCGAAATGCAGGATGTTCTCTCGCGCTGCCTGCCGTCGTTTTACAGGAAGGCCTATCGGCACCTGGGCAATGCAGCCGACGCGGAAGATGCGGTTCAGGATGCACTCTTGTCCGCTTACAAGCACCTCCACCAATTCAAGGGGCAGTCGCAAATGTCGACATGGTTGACTGCCATTGTCATCAACTGCGCGCGGATGCATTTGCGGAAACGGCCACGCCAGATTCACCTATCGCTCGATGAGCGATTCGGGGAGGACCAGGAATATTCCCTGTCAGAACGATTGGCGCACAGCGGACCAAGTCCTGAAGATGAGTGTCGGAATTCCGAAATGGACAGGCGCCTCACGCAGTTCACGGAGCAGCTTTCGCCTCCGTTGCGCAAGGCATTCGAGTTGCGTGAGTTGGAGGGCCTGACCACGAGCGAAGCCGCGCAGATTCTAGGTGTGCCAGACGGAACAGTGAAGGCGCGGGTCTCACGTGCCCGCGCGAAGCTCAGACGACTGATGTGCCGGACGCTCGATGTACAGCCTCGTTCGGCATCAAGATGAGCAGCAGTGGGCCTAAGAAACCACGGACGGCGAACTGACGTCCATCGGTAATTGGCGAACCGGAAAGAAATTTTATGTGGATCGTTCGACTGGCATTACGGCGGCCCTACACCTTTGTGGTGGTGTCCATACTGATCCTGATCATGGGGGGCCTCGCGATTTTTCGCACGCCAACCGATATTTTTCCTAATATCGACATCCCCGTCGTCAGCATCATCTGGACTTATAACGGTCTCGTCCCTGAAGACATGGCCGACCGCATTGTCAGCATCACCGAGCGATCTCTCACCACCACCGTTGACAACATCGAACACATCGAGTCGCAGTCTCTCTATGGAATTGCGGTTGTTAAAGTCTTCCTTCAGCCAAGCGCGAACATTCAGCAGGGTATTGCACAGATTACGGCGGTTTCTCAGACCCAACTCAAGCAGTTGCCTCCGGGGTCGACGCCACCGCTCATTCTCGCGTACAGCGCATCGAGCGTCTCCGTCCTTCAGTTGGCTCTGTCGGGACAGAATCTGTCAGAGCAAGAACTCAATGACTATGGCCTCAATTTTATTCGCACTCAGCTCATTACCGTGCCAGGGGCGTCGGTACCGTATCCCTATGGCGGTAAGCAACGTCAAGTGCAGGTGGATCTGAACACGACGGCGTTGCAATCGAAGGGCTTATCAGCGCTGGATGTAGTCAATGCGATCACCCTACAAAATCTGATCCTACCCACAGGAACGTCGAAGATCGGCGCCAAAGAATACGATGTTTCCATTCCCAACGCAGCGCCGCAGACGATTGTGGACCTGAACCGCATCCCGATCAAAACGATTGGCAGTACCACTATCTACATCAAGGATGTTGCCTGGGTACGCGATGGCTTTCCCCCGCAGACTAATATCGTGCGCGTCAACGGGCAGCGCTCAGTATTGCTGACGATCCAAAAGGCGGGGAATGCGTCCACGCTGAACGTGATCTCGGGCATCAAGGCCCTGCTGCCTCAAATTAAGACAACGGTTCCACCTCAACTAAATATAGCACCGCTGGCTGATCAGTCGATTTTTGTTCGCGGCGCGATCAGCGGAGTGGTCAGGGAAACGCTGATTGCTGCTTGCCTGACTGCTTTCATGATTCTCACTTTTCTGGGCAGTTGGCGAAGCACCATTATCATCGCGACCTCAATCCCTTTGGCGATCCTCACCTCCATCATTGTGTTCAGTGCTATCGGAGAAACGATCAATATCATGACGCTCGGTGGACTGGCTCTGGCAGTCGGCATCCTGGTTGACGATGCCACCGTCGAAGTCGAGAACATCAACCGCAACCGTGAGGCAGAACCGGACAAGGACATGGACGAAGTTGTCCTGGACAGTGCATCGCAGATCGCGACCCCTGCCTTCGTGTCCACGCTGTCGATCTGCATCGTGTTTGCTCCGATGTTCCTGCTGTCCGGCGTGGCGCGATACCTCTTTGTGCCGCTCGCTGAAGCAGTAGTTTTCGCCATGCTGGCCTCATATTTTCTTTCGCGGACCATCGTTCCGACAATGGCCAAGTACTTGTTGCGGGGAGATGAAAAAAAGGCGGGAGACGCCCCCAGCCGCAATCCGCTGGTCCGACTTCAGAAACGTTTTGAGAACGGCTTCGAGAGGTTTCGTCACAGCTATCGCGGCCTGCTGGAGATTTGTCTCCATCACCGGCGGGTGTTCCTGATTGCATTCTTCGCGAGCTCTCTCGGCTCTCTGGCAATTCTGATTCCCTGGTTGGGCCGGGACTTCTTCCCCAGCGTAGACAGCGGCACTTTTAAACTTCACATGCGTGCCCCCACAGGAATGCGCATTGAAGAGACGGCCAACCTTTGTGATCTGGTCGAGCGGTCAATACGACAGCAGGTTCCGGCGAGCGAAGTTCAAAACGTGATTGACAACATAGGCTTGCCCTACAGCGGCATCAATCTTTCTTACAGTAATTCCGCCCCAGTTGGAACGTCGGATGCGGACATTCTTGTGACGCTTACCGCCAATCACCATCCCACGGACAACTACATTCACCAGCTTCGTCTGACACTCCCGAAACAGTTCCCGGGTGTCACGTTCGCTTTCTTGCCCGCCGACATGGTCAGCCAGATCCTTAATTTTGGATTGCCGGCTCCCATCGACGTTCAGGTCGTGGGAAACGACCTGGAAGGGAACCAGCGATACGCGAATGCACTGCTCGCGAAAATGAGATATGTCTCCGGAGCGACGGATCTGCGGATTCAGCAACCATTCGATGAGCCCTATCTGCGTCTGAGAGTCGAACGTACGAAGGCGGAACAACTTGGTTTCACGGCACACGACATTGCGCAAAATCTTCTGGTGTCATTGAGTGGCAGCTTCCAAACGTCCCCCACGTTTTGGGTAGATCCGAAGAATCGTGTCAGCTATCAAATTGCGACTCAGACGCCGCAATATCGCACGGACACCTTGCAGGACGTAGAGAACATTCCAGTCACAGGCACGAATCCGGCTGCTCCTCCATCGATCATGGCCAGTCTGGTATCCGTGAAACGGGGAACAGGAATGGCGGTGGTTTCTCATTACAACGTCGCACCGGTGATTGACATCTTTGGATCTGTCGCAGGTCGCGATCTGGGTGGCGTAGCCGGCGACCTCAACAAGATCATTGACGCAACTCGCCAACAATTACCGCGCGGTTCTCAAGTCGTTGTCAGAGGACAGGTTCAGACGATGCGAGCCTCCTACATCGGGCTGCTCAGCGGACTGGCGTTCTCGATCGTGCTCGTATACCTGCTGATCGTAGTCAACTTCCAATCCTGGCTCGATCCTTTCATCATGATCTCCGCGCTCCCCGCAGCGCTCGCCGGGATTGCCTGGTTCTTGTTCATAACGCACACGACGCTGAGCGTACCCGCACTCATGGGAGCCATTATGTGCATGGGTGTCGCCACTTCAAACAGCATCTTGGTCGTAAGCTTTGCCACCGAACAAATGGCGGAAGGAAAAGATTCCCTCAGCGCCGCACTGGAGGCAGGCTTCACGCGTTTTCGCCCCGTCCTGATGACTGCCCTGGCCATGATTATCGGTATGGTGCCCATGGCTCTCGGACTGGGAGACGGCGGTGAGCAAAATGCTCCCCTCGGCCGGGCGGTCATTGGCGGACTGATTTTCGCGACGGTTTCGACGCTGTTCTTTGTTCCAGCATTTTTCAGCCTCCTGCAAAGTTCACGCCGGCATCCGGCCCCAACAGCACAGGAGCACTAGACATCAAGCGTATGGAGTCAAATATGTTGCCCCAAACTCACACTGAAGACACGAGACGAATCGGCGAGCACCCACCCCCAATAATTGCGTTTGTGCGGGAACGTTCGCACAAACACTGGCTTGTGCTGGCGATTGCATTGATCGCGGTTGCCACCCTCTTGGCATGGGGAATCTGGTCACGTGTCAGAGCCAGCACAACCCTGCGCGCGGAGACGGCTCAAGCCGCCGTGCAGGCGGTGTCGGTCGTGTCGCCAAAACAGACTTCGCCCGCCCAGGAGATCATCCTCCCGGGAAATGTACAACCATTCATCACTTCACCCATTTACTCCCGGACGAATGGCTATCTGAAAAAGTGGTATTTCGATATCGGGGCGCATGTCAAGCGGGGGCAATTACTTGCCGTAATCGAAACGCCCGAAGTCGATCAGCAACTCCAGCAAGCCCGCAGCAACCTGCTAACAGCGCAGGCAAATCTCGAACTCGCTTCCATCACCAAAACCCGGTATCAGGGACTCTTGAAAAGCAACGCCGTATCCCAACAGGACGTCGACAACACGGTTGGTACCTACAATGCAAATAAAGCAATCGTCGAAGCGGACAAGGCGGCCGTAGCGCAGTACTCGGCGCTGGTATCCTTTGAAAAAATCTACGCGCCGTTTGATGGTCTGATCACAGCGCGCAACACCGATATCGGCGACCTTATTAATTCTGGCAGCAGCAGCAATGTGAAAACCGATCTTTTTCACATCGCTAAACCCGAAACGCTGCGTGTCTACGTAAACGTCCCAGAAGAATACTCGCGGGGAGTCAAAGTCGGTATGACGGCAGATCTCAGTCTTGCCGAATTTCCGGACCGCAAGTTTCAGGGAAAGCTGGTGCGCACTGCCGAGGACATCAATGTGACCACCCGCACCTTGCTGATCGAGATCGATGTGGATAATCCTTCGGGCACGCTGCTCACGGGCTCTTATGCAGAGGTCCACCTCGCTGTCCCGACGCAGGCGTCCACCTTCCTGCTTCCAGTCAATACTCTGTTATTCCGTTCGGAAGGATTGCGTGTCGGCATTGTGAAGGACGGGAAAGCCGTGCTCTCAGCCGTAACTCCAGGGCACGATTTCGGCAATCAGATCGAGATCGTCGCCGGCCTCAAGGCAGACGATCAGGTCATTATCAACCCGCCCGACTCGATCGTTTCCGGACAGCAAGTCCAAATTGTTCAAGCAACATTGCCGGGGGATATAAAGTGAAGCACCCTCGAAAAATGATCCTGAGCGAGAACCCGCGGCAGGCGCCTTGGCTCGCAGTTCTGCTAGCACTAGCAGTGCTCTCCTCTACGGGATGCGTAGTCGGCCCTAAGTACCACGTTCCCGCGGTGCAGGCTCCTCCCGCCTATAAAGAGGTAGGGGACTGGAAGCCCGCCCAACCGAATGACCAGAATCTTGGCGGTTCGTGGTGGACCATTTTTCAGGATCCGCAGCTTGATGCGCTGGAACTTCAAGTCAACGTTTCAAACCAGAATCTGAAAGCTGCCGAGGCGCAGTATCAACAGGCACGAGCGGTCCTCCGCTACAATCGGGCCGACTATTATCCCACCCTGACGGCCGGACTATCGGGGACGCGCACGCTCATATCTGGACACAGTCCTACAAGTTTTACCTTGGCTGGCGCTACGTACAACAATTTCGTGCTGCCCTTCAACCTTTCCTACCAGGTTGACGTCTGGGGACGAGTTCGAAAAACGGTTGAGTTGTATCGAGAGCAGGCGCAAGCCAGCGCAGCGGACCTGGCTACGGTGAATCTGAGCATGCACGCCGATCTGGCCGTCGATTACTTTCAGGCCCGCAGCCTGGACGCCGAGGAACAACTCCTGAACTCTACGGTTAAACAATATGAGCAGGCTCTGGATTTGAATCAAAGCCGTTTCGATGGCGGGATCGCTTCGGAGGTAGAGGTCGAGCAGGCGAAAACTCAACTGCAAACCACGCGAGCAGCCGCGATTGATGTAGGCGTGCTGCGCGCGCAATTTGAACATGCAGTCGCAATTCTCATCGGAAAACCTCCGGCTGAGTTCAGCCTTCCGCCGCTGCCGTTGACCGCTCCGCCTCCACACATTCCGGTCAGCGTGCCCTCGGAACTGCTGGAAAGACGGCCGGACATAGCAGCCGCGGAAAGGCGCGTAGCATCCGCCAACGCGCAGATCGGAGTTGCGAAGTCAGCGTACTACCCATCGATCGATTTGGGCGGCTCGGGAGGATTTCAGAGTGGCAGCATCACAACCCTACTCACCGGACCGAGCGGGCTTTGGTCTGTAGGACTGTCGGCCCTCGGCACTGTCTTCGACGGGGGAAGACGCCGCGCTCTCAACGATCAGGCGCGTGCTGCGTACGACTTTCAGGTCGCTGCCTATCGCGAGAGCGTGCTCACCGGATTCCAGCAGGTGGAAGACAACCTGGCGGCTGTCAGAATTCTGGAAAACGAGGCCACGGTCCAGGATGAAGCGGTAGTGGCAGCCGAGCGATCGCTTGATCTCTCAATCACTCGCTACAAGGGTGGGGTCACGAGCTACCTGGAAGTGACCACCGCGCAGACTGCCGCGCTCACGAATGAAGTCACGCAGGTCAATATCTTGGGACGTCGCATGGCGAGCACAGTCTTGCTGATTCAGGCCCTCGGCGGCGGATGGGAGCGATCAAATTTGCCGGAACGGCCCGAATGCTGCGGCAAACTGGTGAGTAGCAAGAGTAACTGACAACGGACACGCCGTTAGACCGTTATTAGGCCGGGCCCGGTCCTCTAGACCATCCAATTCTATTTCAACTTCTATTTCAACCGCTTCCTGGCCTTCGTTTCCACAGCCTCGGCTGCGGAAAGCTTGCGATCTCGGTGCGGCTCGGTGCGCCGAGCACCCGTATGCAGTACACAACCTTCCTCGAGCGCTGCACCACAGGTAGGACAAGGCACGGATAAAATCTGCTTCGGGGTAAGCTCCTTGGTTTTCACGCCCTCATAATGCAACTTTCCACAGGCTGAAAATGCTCAATATTGCTCATTTTCAATACATTAGCTACGGGCAGGTTTCATTTGGAGTCCGCCAGCGGTTTTCATCAATTGTGAGCAAAAGTGAACATCTTGGTGATTACCATTCTGCCAAAATGTTCAGAGGTGTAGCTCTACTCTAGGAGAAAGCTTCTGGCACCAGCAACCAACTCGGCTAAGAAAAAGCGTGCCTTCGACCCAAAGGAATTCCTTGCCACTATCGGTGAAGGTAGGAAGGTCGTGCCCTTTCCCAAGAAGCAAGCAATCTTCGCGCAGGGAGACGCGGCCGACTCAATTTTCTACATCCAGGAAGGCAAGGTCAGACTCACTGTTGTATCTGAAGTTGGCAAAGAAGCCACCTTGGGCATATTGGGCGAGGGAGAGTTTTTCGGAGAAGGCGGCTTGGCTGGACAGCCTTTGCGCATGGGGTCCGCAACCGCCATGACGGACTGCGAACTTCTGCAAATTGACAAGAAGGCAATGATGCTGGCGCTTCACCGGGAACACACGTTCTCGGACCTGTTCGTTGCGTATCTGCTGGCACGGAACATCCGATACGAAGAAGATTTAGTTGACCAACTCTTCAATTCCAGCGAAAAGAGACTAGCTCGGATTCTGCTCTTGCTGGCTCACTTCGGCAAGGAAGGCGTGCCCGAGACTGTAATCCCCAAGATCAGTCAAGAGACCCTCGCGGATATGATAGGTACAACCCGGTCGCGGGTCAGTTTTTTCATGAACAAGTTCAGAAAGTTAGGCTTCGTCAACTACAATGGCGGCAGCGGCCTGCAAGTTCATAGTTCACTTCTTAACGTCGTTCTCCACGACTAGCTTCTGCGCAGAAATCCCAGAGCCCAGCTCCCTAAGGATAGCGATTGGCACAAATCAGGCATCTGCTGGATCTAATTCGGAGAGCAGCGCCATTTTCGTCACGACCAGCACCTCCAACAGAGTTGCCGTATTACGAACGCTTCCCGAGATCGTGACGAGTGCTTCTGAGACGAGGGGATGTTGTTCCGCCAGAGAGTCCAGACGGTCGCTCACCTCGTAGAGTTGCTGAACTTCGCGCAGAATCGAAGTCGAAGGCATGGGGCACGCAGCTTTACCGAAAATCTAAGAAGAAAGAACTTCAGGCGGGCTGACTTAGTTCAGGGAACCTGAAAGAGGGTTCGGGGGGCTATCGGATATCCGAAACCCTCATAAACGCCACAAATAGAATTAAGTAGCGCGGTCACGCGTTCCTGGGATCGGACTAGCCGCGCCAACGAGAGTATCCCCAGCCCCCGCCGCCGAGCAAAAACACCACCAACAGAACAATCAATATGGTTTCCATGTTGTACCTCGCTTGTAAGAGGAAGCTGGACTGGCCTTTGTAACGGTCGTCTCACTTCTTCACTACCTGACATCATAGAAGCGGCGAAGACGGATGTCTGGTCACATTAGACCACTTCGAGCGTCTCGATCTGTCCGGATCCATGCAGAGTTGTGAAAGAATTCGCGTTATGATTTGTAGGGAGTTTACGCCCCGACTATTTGCTTGCCGACACCTGCCCCAGCCCGATGGATGCAATCGCTGTTGAAGTCGCTGGGCCCGGGCGTTATTACCGGAGCTGCCGACGATGACCCATCCGGCATTGCCACGTATTCTGTTGCGGGCGCGCAGCTGGGAACCAAACTTCTCTGGACCGCACTCCTGACGTGGCCGCTGATGGCTGCGGTTCAAATGATGTGTGCCCGAATCGGAATGGTGACAGGGCAGGGCTTGGCCGGGAATTTTAAGCGGCGATTTCCAAGTTGGCTGCTACGCGTCTTCATCGTCGCCCTGCTCGTCGCCAACACGATTAACATCTCCGCGGACCTAGCCGGCATGGCGGATGCTGCTGAAATGCTGTCCGGGGTGAAGTCCTACTGGTTTGTAGTGGTTTTCGCACTCTTGATTTCATGGGCAACGGTTCGGCTCCGTTATCACCAGATAGCGAACGTGCTCAAATGGCTGGTGCTGGCGCTCTTCGCATACCCCATCACCGCGTTTGTGGTTGGCGCGGATTGGGGCCGGGTGCTGCGCGATACCCTCGTGCCGTCGATGCCCCATACCAGAGACGAATGGTCGACGCTGGTCGCGATTCTCGGCACCACCATCAGTCCGTATTTGTTTTTCTGGCAGGCGAGTGAAGAAGTTGAAGAAGAAAAAGCCGCAGGTCAAAGTACGCTCGCGAAACGGAGAGGAGCAACGGTCAAAGAACTTCAGCTGAGGCGAATGGATGTCGGCGTCGGCACATTTTTTTCGAATTTGGTCATGTTTTTTATCATCCTGACCACTGCGGTCACCCTCAACCGCCATGGCATCACCCACATTGAGACTACTCGCC
>Ga0185299_10007771_pt1 | contig 10833 bp, 7 predicted proteins | sample PaiPotPPA55metaG_FD_128002 | JGI IMG/M metagenome (GOLD analysis project Ga0185299, IMG submission 128002) | Iron sulfur acid spring bacterial and archeal communities from Banff, Canada, to study Microbial Dark Matter (Phase II) - Paint Pots PPA... ...
CACACCATCAGCGCGAACCATCCCCCCGCCACCGACATCATCGAGTTCCACACCAAACTGATCGCCGAGAATGGCAACTCCAGTTGCGTAAAGCGCTGCCACCAACTAAAGCGGTAGATGGTAGCGGCTTCCCGCATCTCGTTCGGAATTCCCTTCAGCGAGGCGTAGAAGCTGAAAGTCATATTCCAAACCTGACCGGTGAAGATGAGAAGGATCGTCCCCATCTCCAGCCCAAGTTGCCTGCCCGGGAATAGCCCCACCATGGCCAGCATCACCGGAGGAAGAAAGCTGAGTACAGGGATCGACTGCAGCACGTCCAGCAGCGGAATCATAAAGCGTTCGGCGCGCGCGTTGTACGCCGCCACATAGCCGTACACCAGCGCGAATCCCAGGCTCAACCCGTAAGCGATGGTGATGCGCAACAGCGAATATCCCGCATACGCCGGCAGCGCCCGCAGGCTGCGCGAAATCTCAACCGTCGGCGTGAAGGGGCCAAACCATGACCGGCCCACGCTCACCACGCCATAGAAGATCGCAATCCCCGTCGCGAACATGATGACGTCGGGCAGGTGCGAAGTTTCGATGTTTGGCAGTTGCGACCACAGACGATAGGCCGAGAATCCCCCGAGGGTAACGCTCTTTTTCATGCGATGGCTTTTCCTTCAGATCTTCGGCGTGGGATTTGAATTCTGCTTCTCACCTGGGCGAGACGCCGCCGTCGATTCCGCGGGCGCTGTCTCGGTTTGCGCCAGTTGGCCGCGCTGGCGGTCGTAATCGAAAATCTCCGCGTAGCGGCCCCAGTTCATGGCGGTATCGAATTGCCGCTGCACTTCATCCTCGGAGAAGTGCTCGTCGAGAATGTCGCGAAAAAAATCGTCATTGATCGAGTGGTCCGACTTCCGCTTCAGAATGCTGTCGATCTGCTTCAGAATGGTGACGTGCCCCAGCGCCGCCTGCCGGAACAAAGCCTTACGCGTCTGAATGTCAGCTTCGGCGAAATCCGCTCCCTCTTTCGAGAGTTGCACATCGCCCTCTTTCAGCCAGGCGAACCCCAGCAACTGGCAGGCCTCCAGAATGGGCAACAGATCTTCAACGTCCATCACCAATTCTTCGCTAAGGCGAAACAAATCTTCGCGCCCGCCGCGATCATGCAGCAGTTCGATCAGGCCGGCGATTCCGCCCACCCGGGCGTGCGGCAGTATCTGATACTTGCTTGTCTTCACCGGCGCTTGCCCTCTCTGAGAGCCTCCCGGAGGCACCACGATTTCCCCTGTGCTCTCGGGATCGGGCAGAGGATGTTCCGCGTCCGGTTCGGTCATGACTTTGTAGATGTAGTCGACCAACTCCACAAAACGCGCAGACTTGCGGTCGCGTGGCTGCGAAAGACGCACGTTGAAATCCGCCCGGATGCGGGCCGGATTTCTGCCCAGCACCACAATTCGATCCGCCAGTATCACCGACTCTTCAATGTTATGGGTGACGATAAAGATGGCGTGGGTAGGCATTTTCTTATTCAGCCACAGCTCCAGCAGTTCACCGCGCAGGTTTTCCGCCGTGAGCACGTCGAGCGCGGAGAACGGCTCGTCCATAAAGAGCACTTCCGGTTCCACCACCAAAGCGCGCGCGAAGCCCACGCGCTGCTTCATGCCGCCCGAAAGCTCCTTCGGATAAGCTGTCTCGAAGCCGTCGAGCCCCACCGTGTCCAGAGTGCGCAACGCGCGCTTGCGGCGCTCCACTTCCGCGACGCCCCGCGCCTCCAGCGGTGCCTCTACGTTTTCCAGCACCGTGAGCCAGGGAAACAGCGCGAAACTTTGGAAGACGATGGCCACGTTGGGCGCTTGACCGTTCAGCGGCTTGCCGTACCAGAACAGCGCCCCCGACGAAGGTTGCGAAAGACCGCTCAGAATGCGCAGCAGCGTGGATTTGCCGCAGCCGGAAGCGCCCAGCAGTGCGATGATTTTGCCCGGCTCGATGCTGAAATCCGTGAGCCCCACCACCTGAATGCGCGTCCCATCCGGCTGGGGATACGACTTCTCAATCGCCCGCGCTTCGATAATTGGTCCTGTAGCCAAGAAATCTCTCCGTAACCTCTATACACGATTCGCGGCAGGGCGCAAAGTCCTTCCACCGATTGTCATCCTGAGAGAGCGCGTTCTTTGCGCGAACGAAGGACCCAGCCGAGCCGTGCGACTCGCCCGCGTTTTTTGCGGGCGAATAAATTCGCGCGTTTGGCTCGCTTCCTTGATTCAAGCCGCGAATTCTTCATCCGCCAGAACTGGAAGCGGCTGAGGAAGACGATCCGCCACTTCGGCAAGATGCGCGAGCTTGCCGGCTAATTCCGCCGTAAACTGTCCGGGAGCAAAACGCCATCTCCAGTTTCCCTTGTCCCGGCTGGGCGTGTTCATGCGGGCTTCGCTGCCCAGGCCGAGCACGTCCTGCAGCGGGATCAGCGCAAACTCCGCCGGCGAGGTCTGCGCCGCACGGACGAAGGCCCAATGAATCCCATCGTCGCAGCGGCCAAGGTAAGCTTCCGCGTTGCGGCGCTCGTAGTCGGCGGCTCCGGAATTGAACCAGCCCACCGTGGTGTCATTGTCGTGGGTCCCGGTGTAGATAATTTTGCCGCCGGCGCGGTGCGGCAAGTACATGTGCGCGCCCTCATCGCCAAAGCCGAACTGCAGCACGGCCACGCCTGGAATCTGTAAGCGGTCGCGGAGAGCGTTCACCGACGGCGTGATGTAGCCCAGGTCTTCCGCGAAGAATGGTAAACCCCCCAGCGCCTCGCGCAGTTTGTGAAACAGATCATCGCGCGGACCATCCACCCAGCGGCCGTTAATCGCAGTGGGATCGCCCGCCGGAATCTCCCAGAACTGGTCATATCCGCGAAAGTGATCGAGCCGGATGTAGTCGCAGTTCCGCGTGGCCCAGCCCATGCGCTCAACCCACCACTTGTAACCCTCCGTCTTCATCACATCCCAACGGTAAAGAGGATTGCCCCAGCGCTGTCCGGTCTTGCTGAAGAAATCAGGCGGCACACCGGAGACGACTTCAGGTTCCAGATCCTCATTGAGCCGGAAAAGTTCGCGGTGCATCCATACGTCGGCGCTGTCGTAGTTCACGAAGATGGCCACGTCGCCCACGATGCGAATCGAGCGCTGCGAGCAATACCGCCGCAATGCCTGCCACTGTTCAAAGAAGGCAAACTGCAAGGCGCTGCGGATCTTCAGGTCGACCGCCAGCTCCTTGCGCGCCAGCCGCAGCGCGCCCGGTTCGCGATGCGCCAGTTCCGCCGGCCATTCATGCCAGCTCGCCAGCTTGCGCTGGGCGCGTAGCGCATCGAACAGGACGAAATCATCCAGCCACCACGCATTCTCGCGGCAGAACTTCTCAAAGCGTTGCCGCGCCCCGTCCGGCGTTGACGTGATAAAACTGCGCCCGGCCTCGAACAGCAGCGGCAACTTCGCCGCAAACACGCGATCGTACTCAACCGCACTCGATTCCGAAGAGACTGTCGAAGAAGTGGAAGCCGCCCCAGAAACCTTGGCCGCATCGATCCAGCCGTGGCTGACCAAACGTTCCAGGCTGATCAGCAGCGGGTTGCCGGCAAACGCCGAGGTGGATGAATAAGGAGAATTACCATAACCCAGCGGTCCCAACGGCAGAACCTGCCAGAGTCCCTGGCGAGCCGCGGCGAGAGAATCAACGAACTGATAAGCCGCCGGACCAAAATCACCGATGCCGCCGCGCGAAGGCAACGACGTGGGATGCAACAAAATGCCTGCGGCGCGCGGAAACGGCATGCGACTTGTTCAGTGGTTCAGTTCTTGATTCGGATTCCCAGTTTCCTGGGAGCTATCTCATAAATAATTTTGCCGGAGTCGGCGCATCTCTTTGCGCCCTTCGCGAACCTTAGCGACCTTCGCGGTTAAAGGCTCTTCGCCGCCACCTGCGCCTGTCGATGGGCGCCAACGCACTCCAGACTTATTTCCCGAACCTGCGGGATCCTGTCTACGCCCCCGATTCGTTCTGCGGATGCGTCAGCGTCTTTAATTCGTCCTGGTTGATCTTGATCTTCCCCGACTTCTCCATCTGCGTGCGCAGGTTGTTCACATACAAACCAAAAAGTTCCTGCCGCTGGCTCTGCAGCAACTGTTCCCGAATCTGGTCGCTCTTGGCGGCGAAGTCGGCATCCGTAGGAGCCTGCACTTCGAGCAATGAAATTACCGCTCCGTCGGCTCCGTTGTTGATCGGCCCGCTGATGTCTCCCGGCTTCATGCTGAACGCAACCGCGGCCTCTCCGCTCATCGAGCTGATATCAGGAACCTGACCGTCGGGCAACACGAAGTCGCTGGTCTTCACCGTTGCGCCCAGTTCCTTTGCCGCCTTCTTCAGATCATGTTCGGTCTTGGCGCGGTCAGAAAGTTCCTGGGTCTTCTGCGACAGGAGAACGCCCGAGCGCTCGTTCTTGAATTCCGTTTCTACGCGCTCCCGAATCTCCTCGAACGTAGGCGTCACCGGCGGCTTCACTGCCAGCAGTTGAAACACGGCAAAGCCCTGCGAAGTCGCAGCCATCTCCGGCGGCGATTTTTCGGCCGCCGTGAACACCGCGTCCATGAACTGCGGCGCCGGCCCTAATCCCGGAACCACGTCCTTGCGGCTGAAGAAGTCTGAAGTGACTAGCGAGACGCCTTTCGCCCCTGCCACCGCCGCATCCAAGCCTTTGGCCTTCGCCTGCTGCAACAATTCTTCCGCCTGCTTCTGCGCAGCGTCACGCGTCTTCTGCTGCTTCAGGACGGGCTCGATCTCGCCCTTCACCTCGTCGAGCGTCTTCATGTGTGCATCCTGTTTGTCATCCACGCGAATAATGTGGAAGCCGTAACTGCTCTTCACCAGGTCGCTCATCTGCCCCTTGGGCAGCGAAAACGCAGCCTTCTCAAACTCCGGAACCGTTCGCCCTTTCCCGATCCATCCCAACGACCCGCCTTCCTTGGCGCTGCCCGTATCTTCGGAGTTCTTCTTCGCCAGGTCTTCGAATTTCGCGCCGGCCTTGAGTTGCTTGAGCAAATCCTCCGCGCGCTTTTGAGCGTCGGCCACTCCTTTCTCGTCCACTTTGCCGTCGGGCCCGGCAAGTGGCGTCTTGATCAGAATGTGGCTGACCTTCACCTGCTCGGCCACGCGATACTGATCGCGATGCGCGTTGTAGTAAGCCTGCAAATCGTCGTGAGTGACCTGCACGCCATTCTGAATCTTCCCCGTATCCAACACGACATACTTGAGCTTGCGCTTCTCGGGAACGGAGTTCGCATAGCTCTTCTGATGGCTGTCGTAATAAGCCTTGAGTTCCTCCGTCGCCGGATGAAGCCCCTTCTTGATGTCATCCTGTTTCAGGACAGCATAATCGAACTTCACCTTCACATTTTGTTTGTTGAACTCCTGCCGGATCGCCGCTTCGCCAACCGACGCGCTGCCGGTGATCAGCGCTTGCATCTTCGCAATCAAAATCTGCTTGGCCACGCTGTCTTCGAACATCGCAGGAGTGAAGTTGTGCTGCGCCAGCAATCCCTGGTACTCGGCCTCGCCGATAAAGGTTCCCCCCGGAAAGAAGACCGAGGAGTATTGGCCGTGCTGCAGTTCATCTTTCACTTCCTCCGCCGTAGCCTTCAACCCCAGGTGCTGCGCTTCGGTCAGCAGTGCCTGCCGGTCAATCAATTGGTCGACCGCTCGCTTGGTGTCCTGCTGGATCAGAAAAGGCAGCAGCATCGACGCGTTCTTGCCGTATTGCTGCGCCTGCTGTTCTGCCATATCATGCGCCGTCTGGCGAACTTGCAGCGTGGTAATGTCTTCGCCGCTCACCTTGGCCACAATGCCCTTGCCGGGCGCGCCCATCAGGTCATTGCCCAACCCGCCCGGAATCAAAGTGATCGCCATGGCCCCGCAAATCAGCAGCAGCAGCCCGCTAAGCACAATTTTCTTGATCGGTCCTTCAGTTTGGAGAAATCGAATCATTTTCTTATCACTCCGGGATGATGCGGTAGAACTCCAATTATAAACTAATCACCCGCGTAGCAGCCCCTAACCACCTGTCATCCCAACCGCAGTCCAAAGCCTGCCCTGAGCGAAGTCGAAGGGGAGCCCTGTTAGCATCCGCGACCGCGAACATCGCAGGGAGTTCTCTCATCTTCACCGCTACCGGCTTCGACGACGCTCGCGTCCCAGCAGTTTTCCACAGCTATTTTTACACGCATGTGACGGATGGCCTTGCCTTCCACAGGACACTCCCTCTAACGTGGAAAATGTAAGGCCTGGATGTTCAGCCGTGCCTAGTCCTAGGAAACTCACGGCCCCCGCAACCTTCCCATGCGAGTAAGGGACAGAGGGGCATCCAATCAGGGCGACCAGGTTAGCTACCCTGAATAGCTCAGGGCTGCCGCCCGGTGTTGGTGGTGATCACTACCATCGATTTTATCTGAACGGAAAGGATGAGGAGCGCGGACAGCAGAAGAGAATGGAACGATCAAGTAATTTGCGATTGGGCAATTTGCTAAGTTGGGCAGTTCGACCCCCGCGATCGCAGCGGTGATTTGGGGGTCAGGGTCTTAAATTACCAAATTACCAAATTGCTCAATTATCCAATGCCCGTCACTCGTGCTGTGACACCGACAAAATGTTCCCGTCGGGATCCTTGAACCACGCCACTTTGTCTCCAGTCGGCGCGGTCCAGATTCCGAGCGCATCCTGCTGGAAAAATCCAAACCTCTCGAACTGCACACCCTTCGCCTGCAGTCCCGCCGCCACGCGCTCAATATCGGGGACCTGCCATCCCAGGATGGTGAACGGCGCAGGCGTAAACTGCGCTTTGGCAACCCGCACCATGATTCCATTCGCGTCCATCACCATCGCAAAACCGTCGTCCTTCACAAAACGCAGCCCCAAAACGCCTTCGTAAAACGCCCTGGCCTTCTCCGTATCTTTAGTGGGAACGAAAGCAACAATGTTTATCGAGCCAAGCATTTCAGTCCTCCTCAGCGAGGTGGAAATCCGCCGCGCAAAGAGTTAGAGTTTCAAATTATCCAATTACCCAAATTGCCAAATTACCCAATGTCTCTCACTCTTCCGGGGGCAATTCGAAGTCGACCAGATTGCCTCGAAACCCCCTGGTCTTCCACGCGCCTACGCCGATTCCGACCGCCATCCAGATCGCCCCAAAGACCAGCGCTTTGGGGCTCAAACTAATCCAGAGAAAAAAACAGATGACGAAGCCGAGAACCGGCGGAGCCAGATTGCCAAACTTCTTTTCCTTTTCATGCAGGTAGAAGCGGACGAATGCCGCAGCATTGACCCCCATGAAGGCTATCAAGGCGCCGAAATTGAGCAGGTTCGCGCCCAAGTCATACCCGGTGGTGGCTCCCGCCAGTGCAGGAAGCAGAAATGCGCCAGCTAAAGCGAGAGCGCCCACAAACAAGACATTGTTGCGCGGAACCCGCCGTTTGGCATCGACTGCGCCAAAGAAGGCCTTGGGCAAGGCATTACTGCGTCCCATGCCGTAAAGCAACCGCGCCGCACCCAGTTGCGCACCCATGCCCGAGCCAAAGTTCGCCACCACCAGCGTGAACCCGACAATGGCAAACAGCGGCGTCCAGGCGCGTCCCGCCACGAAGGTAAAGGCTGTGTCCGTGTTCGGATACGGTTCAGAGGCCGGCCAAATAAGCTGAGCCGCATATACCTGGAAGGCGGAGAGAATCCCGATCACCACACAAACCAGGACCGTCGCCAGCAAAATGTTTCGCCGCGGATTCTCGGCTTCTTCCGAGAGCGTGGAGATGCCATCAAAACCAATATAGGTAAGTACAGCCACTGAGGTGCCGCCGAGCACTGCCTTCGTATTCCAACTCGCGGGATCGTAAAAGGGCCGTGTAAAAAACGCCGGACCATCGTGAGGGTGACCAAGAATATAGCGCGCCGCCGCCACGAAGAAAATCGCAATCACCACCCCCATTCCCGCAGCCAGCGCCGTGTTCACTCGAGCTGAGGTTTTCACGCCTTGAACATTCAAAGCGGTAAACACCACCGCGAAGAAAACCGCCCACGCGGCATACGGGACGCCGGGTGCGAACACATTCGCCTGCTGACTGATCCAGATAATGCAGATCATGGGATTGAGAAGGTAGTCCATGACCATGCTCCAGCCCGTTACATAACCAAGCGCGGGGTTGATCTCCTGCCCGACATAGGTAAACGCCGAACCCGCGCTGGGATACGCCCGCGCCATCCGCCCATAGCTGATCGCCGTGAAAAGCATCGCGACCATGGCGATCAGAATCGTGGTGACCACGTGACCGCGGCCGCGATTGCTGAGCACGCCGAACACCGACATGGGCGCAACCGGCTGAATCACGATCACACCGTAAAGAATCAGATCCCAGAGCGTGAGCGTGCGGCGCAGGCGCGGCGCGGACGATACAGACACAGAAGCGGTTTCCATGAGTCCGCCTATTGGATTATGCGGAGAGGCAAAATGTCAATGTTAAAACGTTTCCATACGGCTTCGAGGGTTGGCACAGGTTGCTTCTTGGTTCTGTTAATACATTGTATTATGCAGCAGTACGTCGTAGCATAGGGTCTTATGGAGAAACAGACCGTTAGCTTCCGACTGGCATCCGACAAACTATCCGCGCTGGACGCGCTGGCCGGCTCCCTCGACCGCGACCGCACCTACCTTCTTGCCGAAGCCGTGCAGGCCTACCTGGAGACGCAACAGTGGCACCTCGAACAGATCCGAGCTGGCCTCGCCGAAGCTGACGCCGGAAAGGTAATTGACCATCGCAAGGTGAAAGCGATGGCCGCGCGCTGGCGGCGCCGTAAGTGAAAGTTGTTTGGACTCGCAAAGCCTCGCGGCATTTGCGAGCCGCCTACGACTACTGGGCCCGCGAAAGCTCCGCCGCCGCGGCCGACACCATGCTCGATCGCATCTTCTCTGCCGCCGAACTACTGGAACGTTTTCCCGCGACGGGGCGGCCGGGTCGCATTCCCGGTACGCGGGAGCTGGTTGTCGTCCCCACGCCTTTCCTCATCGCATATCGTGTCCGCCGCAGCAAGATCGAAATCATCGCGCTGCTGCACGGCGCCAGAAAATGGCCAGAGGCCCTTTAGCAACCCGCCGAACTTGCGGAGCTACCTCGAAGACCCGTAGTCGAACCGATACCCGCGCGGCTCATTGCCTGACATGTGCCGAGTGTTGTATTCGAGAAGATAGTTCACGTGCGCGTCGTCGAGCGGGAACGACTTGCCCGGAGCATAGGGATAGTCACCCATCCTGAGGAATGGCAGCGGCGCTACAAAGTTTCCTTCAGCGGCGTAGAAGTCCATGTCCTTCTCATAGCCGTTCGCCGCGAAGAAGTAATCGCGCACCCAGCCCTGAGGCAGCGCAGGCAATTGCGACGGATCAAAATCGAGTTGCACCTCATCGCCTGAGCCAAATACGACTAGCTGATCATCCAGCGCGGTCAGCAGCGGCAGGACATCTCCGTAGCGCGTGTAAGTTCCCGCCGGACGCGTGTACGGCCCAGTCGCGCTTGCCTTCTCATAGACGTATTGCACGTTCCCCGGAGGCGTCCCTTCGATCTTCAGCGGGAATCCATGGAAGCCGAGGTCGGCGCGGACGAGCGGAACCGACGTCAGACGCGGGCTGTGGCTCTGCGCAGTCCGATCGACCAGAATGCTGTCCCAATAAATTTGCAAGTTAGTTGTGGTGCGAATCTTCTGCGTGCCCGGCGGCAGCTTGCCGCTGAGATCGGCAGTCATGGTGCGCGGCCCGCCGGCGGGAAAGCCCATGTCATCCATCACGCGCACCCACTTCCCTTGAGCGCCTCTTTCATTTCCGACCAGCGCTTCCACATAAGGAGAGATCGCCTGCACGCCGGCCTGCGACGCCGCATACATGCTGTTCGCCGAAAAGTATTCGACTTCGCCATGCAACAACAACCACAACGGCCCGCCGCGGTAAGGCTCTCCCAGATCGAGCACCAGGCTGTGCGGCTGGGCGAAACCCTGGAATTGGCTCAGGGCAAAATCGCCGACATAACGATGCGCCAGCAGATCGGGCAACACACTGTGGCCATGCTCATCCCACGCGCCCGAGGGCGGACGCGCGTCTTCGCTCTTGCTCACCACCACTTTGAATTCCGGATACGGCGGGTTTGACGCGAAATATTCGTTGGGATAAACCTCGAGACCCGCCGGATGATCGACGGCCAGCACGCGCACCTGATCGAGATAAACGGCTTCCTCCAGCGGTTCCATGAAGCGGAAGCTGAGAACCGGGTGCCCCATTTCTCGCGTACTTTGCGAGAAAGCCTGCCCTGAGCCTGTCGAAGAGTGGGGACTTTCTTTCTCCCGAATCATGTTGCGGTCGATCTTGATGTATTCGACGGGCCGCGGAATGTCGCGCTGCCCCGGCCCAACCCAGTGTCCGACGACTCCAGCGCCCAGCATGTCAGCAACGAATTCATAGCGCTCGCCATTCCATACAAACAGCGTCGGGCAGGAACTGCCGCGGCGGTCGATCTCGAGAATATTCTGCTGCCTGTCACCGGCAACCTGAATTTCGTCTTGCAACACGCCGGTCGGCCACAGCATGCGGACGATGTCAGCTTCTTTGGCGTCGCCGAGGCCGACCACGATGTCAGTGGAATTCTGCCCCAGGTATCCGTTCGAACCGGCGATCTCGAACTTCTGCCGGTTTCCGCCCGCGAACACTTCGATCTTCGTCCCGATAGCGCTCTTGTTGTCATTCAATCCCTTGAGCGAGAGCCGCAGCCAGTGATTCTGATTGCCGCC